>Ga0073928_10005699_pt1 | contig 17252 bp, 18 predicted proteins | sample PaiPotPPA55metaG_FD_76969 | JGI IMG/M metagenome (GOLD analysis project Ga0073928, IMG submission 76969) | Iron sulfur acid spring bacterial and archeal communities from Banff, Canada, to study Microbial Dark Matter (Phase II) - Paint Pots PPA... ... | reverse complement strand
ATTGTAGGTCGTCGTGCCGTAAACTTTGTGTCCTGAATTCGGAAAACTCGCATTCCACCAATCGAGTACCAAAGCGATATCAGGGGTCATCAGCTGAATCATGCAGCGATCTTCCTTAACTGTCCCCATCGCTGCAGTGTCTGGATATCCGCGTTTGTATGCGGCAAGAACGTTGCCCCAGCCGAGAATTTCCTCGCCATCCACAACGTAGAGAAAATCGGGCGACTTCCATAGAGTCTCCATATAGCCATCGATGTCATGCGCGTTCCACCGATCGACCATCGTGGCAATGAGGGCATAGATCTGCTGCTGATCTGTTTCCGCACTCGACAGCCCTTTGGTCGACTGCGTGTCAAACGTCCAGGATCGCGGTCCATCGGCACGTGCGACGCCAAGCAACAAAAGCACCGGCAATGATAGCCAAAGGCGCATCAGGATTGATCTGCTGCGACCAATAGCCTTAAAACCGTCGGGTGAACAGGCCTTTTTATGGTTAGCATGCGGCCTTCAATATCGGACCAGCGAAATCCGTACTTTTTCGGAATCCGGCTAGTTTTCTCTGACCGCTCTAGTTACCTTGTTGAAGCTGGGTCCGTTCCGTATAATCCGGGTTCAACACAACCATCTGTTAGGTGCTTTCGCTCTAAATCTGCTGGCCGAATTCTAGAAATGAAAACCAAAGTCATCTGGGGTCGAAGTCCGGTTATGGGAGAGAGTAAGACAAAGACGAGAATTAATTCCAGGGATGAAAACCGCGGCGTAATCCTTAGCCCGACCGGACGATCAAGCAGCTTGATTCTCGTTGCCCTTCAACTCATCGCCCGAAAAATCCGAGCAAAAGAATAGCGAGGTACTCGCCATTTCAATCCGAATACCGCACGGGTAAGTTCGTGGGCTTAATCGCGAAGGTAGCAAAATCCTCCAGCTGGAGCTAGCAGGTCAGCCTCGGCCTGAAAGAGGTGTCAGGTATTCTCGAGGGGTTAACCGTTCCGCTCTCGGCATAGGCGTTGTCCGCGCGTTTCGAGGCCACGAGCGTAGCCGCAAATTAATATAGGATATATGCGCTGGTCGCAGTCCTCTTAAGGGATCCGTGACCGCTCCAAAACCACTTCTTTTGCCTTTTTGTCATCTCTCCAGCCTAAGAACGTGGTCTGGCGTAGCTGGCCGCCCGCGGTTAGATTGCAACCTGCCGTCCGATCAAAACGACGCTATTATTCGGCAGCCGGAAGAAGTCACTGACGTGTACGGAGTTTCGCTCCATCGCGATGTACAGATCATCCTGCCATCTGGCCAGTCCTCGTGCATCATCGCGAGTGACGATGGTGCCGTGGCCAACGTAGTAAACTACCTCGCCGAGGGCTAGCGAGTGGTGTTGCGAGCACGCCTGTTGAAGCACGGCCGGAATATCCGGCTTTTCCATAAAGCCAAATCGCGCGGTCGCGCGCCAATAATTTGGCTGCGCTTCTGTCACGAGAAGACGCTCCGAATCCTTGATCCGCGGTATCGATTCGGTAACGGCGTTCAGGACGAACAGATTTTCTTGCAATGCCTGGTTGTGTCTTACATGCCAGATCATGACGGGCGGGACATCGTTGGCGGTTCGGGTGAGGAAGACTCCAGTGCCGGGAACGCGCGGAATATTTTGCGATTTAATGCGACGCATGAACTCGTCAACCGAGACGATCTCCTCGCTAAGGCGTCGAGCGACCGTGATCGATCCGCGGTGCCAGGTCAGCATGATCCCATAGACTAACGTGGCCAGAAGCAGCGGAACGTAGCCGCCCTGAGTCACCTTGACGAGATTCGCAAGGAAGAAACACGCGTCGATGCAAAGGAACACACCTGCGACCGCTGCGCTCGCCAACAAGCTCCAACCCCACACCTCCCGCATCGCGATGAATAGCAAGCCTGAGGTCAACATCATCGTCGCAGATACCGCGATGCCGTAGGCGCCAGCCAGATTGTCTGACTTGCCGAAACCCAGTGTTAGGCCAACCGTCACTATCATCAGTAGCCAGTTAACTACCCCGACATAGATCTGGCCGTAACCCTCTTCAGAAGTCTGTACGATCCGCAAGCGGGGCAGCCAGCCGAGCTGGATAGCCTGCCGGGTCATCGAGAACGCACCGGTAATGATCGATTGACTGGCGATGATGGTTGCAATCGTGGCCAGAACCACGAATGGAATCAGCAAGGGTTCGGGGCATAGCCGGTAAAAGATATTCTCGGTAATCGGTGTACCATCGAGCACGATCCCAGATTGGCCGGCATAGTTCAGCAAGAGGCTGGGAAGAACGATGCCCGACCAGGCGAATCGGATCGGGCGAGAGCCGAAATGCCCCATATCGGCATAGAGTGCTTCGGCCCCGGTCACGCAGAGAAAAACGCCGCCCAGAATGAGAAAGCTCGCATAACCGTTGGAGAACAAGTAACGCAAGCCATAAAACGGGTTCAAAGCCACAAGTACTGCCGGATGACGGGCTATACCCAGGATGCCCAGCACCGCGATCGCCAAGAACCATAGGCCCATGGTCGGGCCGAAGGCTTTGCCAATCCGAGCGGTACCCAGTGGTTGAATCGCAAATAGGGCAACGAGGATCACCACCGCCGCCGGCAACACATAAGGCGCGAGGGCCGGTGTCGCCATATTCAGTCCTTCGACTGCAGAAAGTACCGAGATCGCCGGCGTGATAGCCCCATCGCCGTAAATCAGCGCGGCCCCGAATAACCCGATGGCCACGATAATAGGCTGCTGATGCTTTTTGATGCAAAGCAGGGACATAAGGGCAAGAATGCCGCCCTCGCCGTCATTGTCGATACTCATGGCAACGACGACATATTTCACCGATGTGATGATGATGAGTGTCCATGCGATCAGCGACAGCACACCAAGCACGGCATCTGGAGTGGGCGTTCCTTTAGACATGCTGAGTACGGTCTTGAGTGTATAAAGCGGGCTGGTGCCGATATCGCCAAAGACAATCCCAAGCGCGGCCAGGCCCAATGCGGCGAGCCCGGGCCGGCCGACCGGCGGCGTGGAATCGGGGCGCGTAGCGAAGCTAGCCTTTTGGCTCATTCGGTCGAAAAGGGGAGTTGGGGCTCGAGCGATGCGACCGGCGTAGCATTCCATTGTCCAACGCACAGAAAAGGGCTGCTTCCGCTTCTGCCTTCCTCGTCTTCGACTTGATAGGAAGGAACGCCACTCTTGAGTGCGAGCGCAACGCCCGAGATTTCATTCCATCCAGAATTTGATGACTGTAAAGAAGCGGTCGGGCTTGTCGTCGGAGAAAAGGGTTAGTCGAGTTCCGGCTGGCAAAGCTTCGCCAAAGGCAACCGGTTGCATCAGAGAGTGATCCTTTTTCAGGGTGACGTGCTTGCAGAATCTTGCCGGCTTCGGAGACCCGCTTTAGGGAATCGCATTACTGATCGCAATCGCGACGGGGACCTGCCCTGATGCGAATGGCGACGTAGGCATTGCCGTTAGCGAGCCATCCGTAGCAATGGTGTAGCCCGAGATGTTATTAGCTACAAAGTTTACTACGTAAACGAACCTGCCCGAAGGATCCGCCGCAATTCCTAGGGGAAAGTCCGCTGCCGGGAACGGCGAGCCGGGAACAGCCGTCAACGTACCATTCAAATTGATCCGAAAGCCGGAGATATAGCCGTCGCTCGTTACATAGAGAAACTGTTCTTTGGGGTCTATCGCCAAAGCCAGGCCGACACTCGGCAACTGGTAGGGCGACCCTGCGGCAGCCGTTAGCTCATCGTGGGGGCCTCTGAGGTAAACTGAAACTGTGCGTTTATTGCCTTTGAACCCCGGCTCAAAAAGTGATTGCCCAGACAGCACAAAAAGGAATCGAGAGCTCAGGACCACTGCCACAGGTGATCTCCTCTCGGTCGAGAAAGGTGATCCTGACACCTCGGTCAGGACGCCGTTGCCACGGCTTTTGTACTCCGAAACGGTGTTGTCGCCCTGGTTTGTTACATAGGCGAAGTGGCCTTTGGGATCGAACGCTACACAAGTCGGGTAAAAGCCAGTGGCTAAAGGCGGACCGAAAGGTGTCAACTTGCCATCAGTACCGATGCTAAAAGCCCGTAAGGTGTAGTCGAGGCTGGTCGCATAGACGAAATCACGCTTGGGGCTCGCAGTTACGCATAGCGGTGTAAATCTTAACTCGGGGTCTACGAATTCTGTGACCAAGGTCAGGGTACCGCCCGAGCCAATGCTGTAGCCCACGATATCATTATCGCTATCGCTTGCTACATAGACAAAATGACTCGTACGATCCACGGTCACCGAATTGGCAAAGGCAGCTGTCCCAAAGGGTGAATTGGGTACCGCAATCAATGCTCCTCCAGGACCAATGCTGTAACCTGAAACCGAGTTACCGCCGTTGTTTACTACATAGACGTACTGGCCGTGCACTGGCATCGCCAACGATCCCAAAAGAAGAATCAGTAACGACAAAGCTTGAAGCCGAGTCTGACTCAATTCCGTACTTGCTCGCGAAAGAGGTGCGGTTGATTTCGAAAACAAAAATCTGAAAACAGACTGGGGGTGCATTTTCATCTTATTAACTAGCCGGAAGTATTGTGCTCCGCCGGGTGAGCGTTTTAGTTAAGTTTCTTGCAAGTGTCGATGAACGGATGGAAGGCGAAAAATCGACCCTTTTTTTTCAAAAATGAAACAAATATGACTGACTAAGTAAGTTCGCCGAAGGCAGGACAGCTGGCTCTATTCGCCCGACCACTATCCTATCAATGTCATAGATGGGATCCTTTTCTGGGTGGTGTGATTGCAGAAGCTTGCTGGTATTGATCGGTCAATTTCAATACGCCGTTGCACGTATTGACTAGCTTTACTCCAGGTTAGGGTCGGGCAGCGTGCTCTGCCGTTAACTAGCTCCTGCCCGCGGTTAGGCTATTTGGTCGCCAGCCAGTTCTACTCTGTTAATCTTGAGAAAAGGGCTATTGAGCCTGAGCGCTTCCGAGTCGCGGAATCCGTACTCTTTGCGGAATCCGACTAGTTTTCTCTGAATTCAAGATCGATTTTCTCAGTTATCCGCGTGTCTGAGTCTAGTGACCTCCGGCGAATACAAAAACGCATCATAACCATGAACTGGATACACGTCATCGCCGGAGGACAAAGGCCGCTGAAACAGATCCCCAATCTTACACCCCTCCGACAGAAGGTTGGGTATAAGTGTATGTAAAGATCAGTGCACTTGGCGTCGCGGCGTATATGTGCGCATAACCGTTGTCTTCATCCAGGGTCGACGTTTCTGTTCCGCCCGTTGGCGGATCGTCATTGTCGTAACCGTTCACTACGCTGTCCAGCACGAAACCTGTCCCAATCACTCCTGTGGGTGATCTAAGCCTGAGGGAACCTCGGAAAGAGATAGAGCTGAGCATGTTACGAAGCCACGCGCCGGGCGCGCGCTAACCGCTGGGGTCAGTATGCATTTCCGGACGAGGACCTAAAGCAGCTGTGGGATATCCTTGAATCCTTTCAGCTGGACGCATGGGGGTACCGCGGAGAAATCGAGGCAGAGATGGAGCGAAGGAATAAAGGGGAGTAACAATGGGCTCCCCACTTTCGCAAACGCGTCCGCCTCTTCAAAGACGCCTGGATCAACCTCCTCCAAGCAAGGAGGCTGCCTCTCGATCGGCGGCCACAGCTTGACACCGATTTCAGCAAAAAAGGTGTGCGCGGGACTGTCTCGGCGCCAGGCCCTGTCTTTCCAGAATGGAGGTGCCCATCCGACTGCGAGTATAAGCTGGTGTAGCAGGCAGGCCTTTGTCCCGACGATCAATGACGATTCAGGTGTCGATTGGATCCATAACCTGCAAGCTCGATTATACGCGAGTGCCGGCGTTTTCACCGTCGTTGCGTTAAAACGCGATGAGCGTGATATCGATTGCATTTCTGTGCCTATTACATGCAGAGTATGTGCTTGATAATGTGTGTGTTACGACCAGTTATACGTGATTATAAAATAACCCAAGCGAGTTGAAAAATTCGCTTCGGCGAGACGCCTTTCACACTGAAATCCTCTCAATTTCGCCAAGCGTCAGCCAGTCGTCCGTTCTGTCGTTTAGCGCCGTGGTGCGACAGATTGCTGCGGGCGCCTTCTCAAATGCGCTCTAATCGGATTTTAGAGCGTTTTTCTGGAGGCCGGTCTATTCCTCGGTCAATGCACCCTCAAAGATCGATTTTGAATCGAAACCGGCGTAATCCGGCCGCCAGAGACACCAGCTTCGATCGATATCCGTAAACATGTAGGCTTCCAGACGCGGATCCCGATAGCCACTCATCGCGTCTGCTTGCCCGAGCCCAGCTTCTCGTTGCGCTGGCTGAGAAACCGGATGAGACCGTCCACCCCGCTTTGGCTAAGCGTTTTGGCGAACTGCCGCTGATACGTTGCTGTCAGCCATTTGCCTTGCACGCTCCAATCATAGAGGCGCCAACCGTTCCCCGTCTTCTCCAACCCGTAGTCAATCTGTATGGCCTGGCCATTGTTCGTCACCACTGTCCGGACGACAACTTCGGTGTCGCTAGGAGCCGCGCGAAACGGTTTGAAATCAATTTGTTGATCAGGCTTGATCTGGGCAAAGGCGCCGGAATAGGTACGAGTCAACAGCTGCTCGAACTGATCGACCAGTGCAAACTGCTGACTTGGCGTAGCGTTTAGCCAGGCACGCCCCGCCGCCAATTGCGTCGTGCGTTGGAAGTCGAAATAGGGCAAAACATCCCTGTCCACTAGACTAATCACGCTCTGGGTATCACCCTGCCTAATTGCCCCTTGCCTCACTTCATTAATGATCTGCTGAGTCGCGGTCTTAATCAGTGCCTCAGGGTCCGACCTGTCCACTTGCGCAAATGTCGCCGCGCTGCCTACCCACAACAACGCCGCAGATAGGGAAATGAAGAATAGCTTTTTCATTGCGTCCTTTTGTAACAAGTTAGTTAGTCCCTTTTGCGGCGACTGATCGAGCACATTCGTGGGAAAGCCCTTGAACTCCAATAAGACGAGCCAACAAACGTAGTACTATCTAGGATCTTGCTCGCTCGAAAAGATGCTGAATAGTTACCGGACACTTGCCCGGTGAATGCCCATACACCTATTTTTGACAGGTATTGTCGCGACCCTGTCGCATTGCACGCCGGAGCCTTGGGTGTTTCCCTGCGGTGGAGTGGCGCGCCGGGAGCGAAGGAGGGGCTTAGCGTGTTGATCACCTTTGTCGATCGACCATCGGACTCGCCGTTCGTTGAAAGAGTCTGGCGCAGTCACAGCGACAGGACGGGAGTGTTCCACTCGATCGCGGCCTGCACTTGGGACATTGTCGTCATGCGCCTGGAGGGCCGGACGACCCTCATCGTCCGCGGGCCGGAAACTAAGGCCACCATGGCGGATTGTCCCCCACAGGGCGAGCAGCCGCGGTTCCGTTAGCCTGCGGCCATGAATCAAGACACTATCGTTCAAACATCGCCTCAACTTTCTTCCGCCTCCGGGATAAGGCTTTGGCGCGCTGGTTTGGGTCGGAATCATTCTGCGCGACCCTCGGCTGCTTGGCTGGATTCTTCTTTGGCACCTCTTCCCGGCCTTAACAGTAGACAGCATCGCCGCTTTTGTCCTTGAAGGAAGATGGTAATCCAGTCTACGTTGTGGCGTCAGTCAAGTAAGGAGGAGGGCATAGCAACTCGCTGAATCTCACCCGGGGTCAATGGCTGCACGCATACTCTTTTTGACGCGTTACCGTTGTCTTTGAGTATGACAAGAGCTGCCAGGAACAAAGAACTAACCAATTCATGCGTAGCCTGAATTCCAAGTTTCGGAGTTCATCCTCCGGTTAGGACGGCAGGTTTTCGCAGTTTCCGATTAGCTGCTCATCTCCAGCCCAATGTTCAACGCTCTGTTGGGGCCATACCGCAATACAACCGTAACTGGAACCTTAAGAGTATAGCTAACTAGGTCAGAACTCGGACGAGGGGGTAGCCCAACAAAGGTACGTAAAGTCGTGAGCAAAAAAGTCGATCCCGGTTCTGGTGGCCACACTGCGAAGATAAGCCAGTGTAGAAGCGGCCGAGCCGCCCCTCGTTCGAGGTTTGTCGATCAACGCAATCAGCGCAGCATTACTATCGTTAGTTAGCCGGGACCAAGTTTCAATCCACTCTCTAATCTCGACAGGAAGCCCAGCTTTGCCATGTAATGAGAGAATGACGAAGTCGGCTTGGCCTGCGACTTGCACGGCTGAATGCCCAATCGTTGAAATTGCCAGAACCTGAAAACTCCAAAGCTCGAGACTAAAGTCACATTCGTCTTCCAACTCGTGAATGAGGTTGTCGTAAAAATACTTCGCTCGTCTGCCGGCGGCACGGTCTTCGTAAACTATTACTACGTTGAATTTCGGCCTGTCGCTCAGCTCACTTTCTGGCTTGGCAGGATCATCTGATGAGAGTCCGCACGTCTTGCCGAAGCGGCGATAGGCGAAGCGGATTCCGTTGGCTTCTACGAACTGTGTCGGCGCGGTCTGGTGGGAATGATTCATTGTGGTTGCTCCTTTGTTATTCAATCAGCACCGTATCGGGGCCAAGCATCAGAGCTGCTCGCGCGCAATCGACGTCATTCTGCACCGTCGGCGCGCCGCTTAGCCCGATCGCTCCGACAACTTCTCCGTTCACCTTGATGGGAAACCCCCCAGCCCACGCAGCCACACGCGAAAGCGTGGGGATACCGGCCAAGAGCGAAGGGTCGCCCTGGATAAAGTTGAAAAAGTCCTGCGTGGAAACGCCGAACAGGGCCGTATAGGCCTTGTTCTGCGCCATCTGGATGCTGAGGATCGGCGCCCCATCCATCCGGCTGAAGGCTTTCAGATTGCCGCCGTCATCGACGATCGCCACGTTCTCGGCAACGCCAAGCTCTCTGGCTTTCGCCATTGCTGCATCAACCATCTTCTGTGCCAGCTCAGAAGAGATGCTGTGTTTCTTCACCACGTCAGCCATTGGATTGATTCTTCCACTTGATGTGCTGTTTGATGTGCTGTGCGCGTCGGTGAGGCGCAGCAGTCGGTTCGCCTGCGTAGTCCCGGTCGCCCGAACAGGTCAGTTCGCGCTGTGACCTCCGTCGACGTTGAGGACGTGACCCGTGATGAACCGGGCTTCGTCCGACGCGATGAACACGATGCCGTCGGCGACCTCCTCGGAGAGGCCGAGTCGACCCAGCGGAACCTGCTTTGCCAGCGCCGCCTTGTTCTCCGCCGTGCCGGTGAAGCGGGTCAGCATGCCGGTGTCCGTCGGCCCGGGTGCGACGGCATTCACGCGAATTCCCGACTTGGCGACTTCGAGCGCCACCGACTTGGTGATGCCTTCGACGGCGTGCTTGGCACCGACGTAGATCGAGGCGTTGGCCGCACCCCCGTGCCCGTAGGTCGAGGAGATATTGATGATGCTGCCGCTCCCCTGGGCCAACATGGCGCGCACTTCATGCTTCATGCTCAGGACGACACCCATAACGCTGGTCTCGAACGTCGCGGCAAAACTCTCCGCGGTCTGGTCCGTGATCGGGCCGACCGCACCTTCGGTAGCGGCGTTGTTCACGGCGACATCGAGACGTCCAAACCGCGCAACGGTCTCGTCGACCATATTGCGGACGTCATCCTCCATGCGGACGTCGGCGTTGATGAACTCCGCCTCCGAACCGAAAGAGCGCAGCTCCTTAACGAGCGCCTGGCCAGCCTCGTCACGTCGACCGGCAACGACAACGTTCGCGCCCTTCTTGGCGAAGGCGACGGCGGCGGCGCGTCCGATGCCGGTCAGTGCGCCGGTGATCAAAACAACTTGAGTTTCCATTAATTCAGTCCTTCGGGGTATGGCTTCGGCTCCCGGCAGAAGTCCGGGAGGGGTGAGTAACAGATGTATCTAGGTTCTGCTGGCGTTGCAGAAAAAGACTTTGTAGGTTGGGCTCCATACCTTCAAGGCATGGAACGCTCATGGAGCTGAGACATCTTCGTTATTTCATCGCCGTCGCCGAGGAGGGCAGCCTGACGCTCGCGGCTGTGAAGAGGCTGCACACAGCGCAGCCTTCCCTCAGCCGCCAAATCCGCGATCTCGAATACGAGGTTGGGGTCGAGTTGATGAGCCGCAGCGTGCACGGCATAGAATTGACCGCGGCAGGCAAGGCCTTTCTTGACCATGCACGGCTGGCGCTTGCGCAGGTCGAGGCCGCAGTGGAAGTGGCGCGCAAGGCCGGGCAGCCTGCACGAAAGACATTCGCCATCGGCTTCCAAACCGGCCACGAGATGACCTGGCTGCCACGAGCCATGTACGTACTGCGCGACGAGTTGAAGAATATCCAGGTCACAGTTACGAGCGACTATTCGCCGGACCTCGCTGAGGCGCTCGTCCGCGGTCGGCTCGACGTGGCGTTCCTGCGCGTCGAGCCAAACTTCGACCTGTGCTACGAGGTGGTGGACCACGAGCCGCTGATCGTCCTGATGCCGAGTGACCATCACCTCGCCAGCCGCAAAGAGATTCACCCGCGGGAATTCGTCGGCGAGATCTTCATCGGCGGCGCGAACAAAGCCGCAGTGCTGCAGGCCGTGACCGAGGACTATCTGCGCCGCTCAGGGCTCGAGATCAAACTGGATCATGGGGTGGACAACATGGCGATGGTCATGTCCCTGGTTGTGTCCACCCGCGGGTTGGCGCTTATGCCCGCCTATGCGAAGAATCTGCTGCCGAGCTCCGTGGTCAGCCGTCCGCTGGAGGGTGAAGCGCCAACGATCGATGTGGCCGTGGGTTACAGCAAGGCAAACACCTCGCCCATTCTGAAACTATTCCTTTCGAGAGTGGACGCGCTGGGTCGAGCGCGTCTCGAGGAAGTTCGGTGATCCTGTTGGGATGACGGCACGAAAGGGGAAATAAAGCACTCTGAGGCTTTCCGGATTGAAAGAGCGTTCCCAACGCGAACTCTTTGCGCCTGGCCTCGCCGAACATCACCGCCTCTTCTAGCTCCAGACGGCTAGATCGGATCGCGGAGCCGCCTGCTGCAGAAAGACAGGTTCGCATGAAGTGGAGAGTTGTTTCCAACGCCTTGAATAACTCCAAAGCGAGTTATTCACGAACTGGGCCGGCTAGAGCCGACCGTTTGTGTGAACGGTCTCGCCGGCTCCAGTTGACGGCCCTAGAACAACTCTCTGAATTCATCAGAAATTGCTACCGTTCCAGGGACTCTTGATCTGGTGGAGTTATTGTTTAGCGCGGTACTCATGTTAGTTGGTTAGTTCTGTGAGCCGCAGCAGAGAGGCGAGGCTTTGGGAGCTGCCGGAGTTTTTTCGACGTTCGGTTTCGGTCGAAAAAGTATGCTGGGGCATATTTTGCGAGCCGAAAGCGAAGCGCTAGCAGAGCGACCCGCGGAAGAAGGCCTGGAAGGGCAAGAGCCGCGGAGTAGCGAGACGGGTTGAGGACTTAAATAGACGGGCCCCCGAGGTTTGGCGAGAGAGTGGGAGCCGGCTACTTTAAGCCGCAGACGGTACTCTTGCGCTGGAGAGGCCTCCGCGGGGGCGGAAGTAACTTCTGGCGATGTTAAACGGAGACTAGCAGTTCATAATGCCGGTGAGAGCCATCGCTCAAGCTCAGAGAACGGCTTTGCCAGAGTAATCCCAAAGTCTATGAGACTTCGTCCATCCGCGGTTTGTCGGCATAGACTTGGTTTGCATACCCAGAACCTGCATCAGGTCAGTGCTGGCTAGCCTGCGAGGCCTTAAGGGCCGGGCGCGCGCCCAGAAGTGGCAGCATGCCAGTAGCGACGATCAACCCGCCGGCGGCCAACAGCAGCGGCACCGGAATTATCCCAAGTGTGCTTGCGAATAGTCCGGACAGGAAGAAGCTGGCCGCCGTCATCGCTCCGCCGATGCCAAGCGCCCAGCCCTGCTCGTCATCCGTAGCGGCTGCACTGATCAGCGCTAGCAGCGAGACGAAGGCTAGCAAATTGCTACTTGCGGCCAGCAAGGCGACCGGCCATTGCAGCAGCCCGCCCAGCGGCAGCGCCGAGAGCAGGATGAAGCCGCCGCACAGACCAAGCCCCAGCATCGCCACGCGCCGCTGCACGTGGTCCAACAGCCGCGCCGCCCAGTGATAGAACACCGTGCTTCCCAGGACGAAGCCGATGCCCAGGACCGCAGAGAACAGGCCAAGTTCAGCGGTGGAAAGATGGTACGCGCCCTGCATGCGTACCAGGATGTAGACGTAATATAGGGCGAAACCAAACTGGAACAGAAAGAAGGCCGACGCCAATTGTCGGATCACTGGATGCCGCCAGGCCGCGACGAATACCTGGATTGGGCGCTGCCAACCGAGCGCTAGTTTGCGGCGTGGTTTGGTTTCCACCGCATGGCTGCGGCCGATCCAAATGAGGGCAATGACGCATAGCAGCACGGCGAAACCCAGCGGCGCCCGGAAATCGAAATGGCCGAGCAGCCCGCCGACGGCCGGCCCCGAGACCAACGCCACGCAGTTCACCAGCACGACATGCGACAGCGCAACGCCGCGGTCCTCTGCTCCTGCTTGTTCCACCATCGCCGCCTGGGCGATCGGGCCGGTGCCGGCCATCAGGCCCGACAGCAGCCGGCCGGCCAGGAACAGTTCCAACATGCCGCTCTGTATGCCCCCCAACATCAGCAAATAGGCGGCGCCGAGTCCTGCCATACAGATCAGCAGCGTCCGCCGCCGCCCGAAGGCATCCGACAGATCGCCAAGCAGCGCGGTGCCGAAGAACATGCCAAGCGGGAACAGAGAGAATGCCAGCGACAGGCGGATATGAATGCCTTCCTGACCATAGGCTTGCACTACCGAAGGCTGCGCGAACAGCGCGACGATGACGGGGTACATGAGCCCGAAAGAGAAGAGATCGATGAACACCGCGCCGTAGAGCGGCAGCATGGTGCGCCAGTGTGCCGTTTCTTTAAGGGCTGTCGCCGTCATCGATGGACCCTGTCTCTAGTTGTTGCCGATAGTTACTGTACTCGACTGAACAACCAGCGGTTTTCGCAAATCCGCGACCGTTACATCAAATAGAGAATTAAGGTACGATCCCTTGGGGATAACGGGATGATATCCAAAATCGAGGATGACGTTGTTGGAGATTTCACCGCTTTGGATATTCATCACCCAGATACCGGTTCGCGCTGTCTCCTGGATTTCGTTACCCATAATAGAGATATCTTCGTCAGCTGCCACTGACGCGGGGCCACCCGCTGAATTAATAGTAAGAATTTGGATAGCGGCTAACATGGTAATGCCGATGGGAGTGGTTCCAATGTTCGTCCGGCGTAGATTGTTGTCCAAAATAAAGACGTTGGATAGCGGACCATAAAGTGCTTAGTGCGCCCTGGGTTCGCGCGCCGCTTTTTTAGGCACTGTTTGATCCTGGCGAAGGAAATCAGCTAAGGCCAGAGCAAGTTCGGCGCGCGGGTTGCGCCGGCCGGATTCCCAATTCTGCAGAGAATCTAAGGTAACGGGGATACCGGTCTTGTTTAGGACCTTGACGGCTTCAGATTGGCTGAAGCCGCTTTGTTCGCGCCAGCGTTTCAGGCTGATAATCAATGGCAGAGGTTTCTGCGGCATGAAGGTTTAATCATGCCTCAGAGGGCTAAACTTTGCCAGTCGCTCAGGGGCAGACATATTATGTAAACGTGCCTATACGCCAGATAGCGTATAGGTGGTCTATTGCCGGAGGAATGAGGAAAGCTAGTCCCAACAGCCGTGTTTATCGTCGAAGGCCGGTAAACGGGCGCTTAAAAATCCTGCGTGCCGCCAATGGGAAGCAGGTGCAAGGTCAATCCCTTCGACCGGAATTTTTCTTTGGCAGCGGCATGGTCAATTTTGATGAGCGGAAAGGTGTCGTAATGCACGCCCATGACCTCTTTGCATTGGAGAAGGTCAGCGGCACGGATGGCGTCATTAATATCCATGGTCAAATTACCGCCGATGCACAGGACGGCAAATTTGAGTTTGGTGGTTTCGCTGATGAGTTTCATATCCAGCGTAAGGGCGGTGTCGCCGGAGTAATAAAAATTGGCATCCGCGGACTCGACCACGAAACCGCCGGCGCTGCCGCCGTAAGTACCATCGGGCAGGGAACTGGAATGAATGGGCATTGACACATTTCGCCCGGCCAAAATCTGATGAATAGGTACCGCCGGGATTCAGCGGCCGCGTATTTTTGACGCCGTTTTTACCGAGCCAGGTAATCACTTCAAAATTGGAAATCACCGTGGCACCTGTCTGGTCGGCGATAGCGGTGGCATCGATGATGTGGTCGTAATGTGCGTGTGACGCGAAGATATAGTCGGCCTTGATTTTTTTGATATCCACCGCTTCGGCGAGTGGGTTCTGGGTGATAAATGGGTCAGACAAAAGATGTTTCCCATTGATTTCAGCGGCAAAACTCGAGTGGCCTTAGTAGGCAATTTTCATGTGATTCTATTTCCTTTTTTTTCTGGGTAACACCGGTAACAAGCGCGAACATTTTGGTGTCAATCACTGGTAATTCATCTCAAACTTTCCATCGAATCCTCCCTTCGGGTCGCGACCTTGAGTCATGATGGAAGCTTCGTGCTCGCGATCTCTTCTCCTTCCAAGGAGGATTGGTTTTCCTTTCAGCGGAAATCGCCGCCGTCCGACGAACCTAGGAACGGTTAGTCTTCCAGGCAGCTATGCTGACGGAGTATCCGGACGCTTTTTTCCGCTGAGGCGTTACGCTTTCAGGAAGCTCAGCAGGTCCGCGTTAATGGTATCGGCCTCGGTCGTGGGCATGCCGTGAGGAAAGCCCTTATAGGTTTTCAATGTGCTATTCTTTAGTAATTTTGCCGACAGTGGGCCCGAATCAGCATAAGGCACGATCTGGTCGTCATCGCCATGCATCACCAGGACCGGCACGGTGATCTTCTTCAGGTCTTCAGTGAAGTCCGTCTGGGAGAAGGCGACGATGCCGTCATAGTGCGCCTTGGCGCCTCCCATCATGCCTTGGCGCCACCAATTCCAGATCACCCCTTGAGAGGGTTTCGCACCAGGCCGGTTATAACCATAGAACGGTCCAGCCGGCACATCGAAATAGAATTGGGCTCGGTTGGCGGCGAGTTGCGCCTGAAACCCATCAAAAACCTCCTTGGGCAGCCCGCCCGGATTGGTCGCCGTCTTTACCATCAGCGGTGGCACCGCACTGATGATCACCGCTTTTGCCACCCGGCTTTCGCCGTGACGGGCCAGGTAGTGCACCACTTCGCCGCCGCCAGTCGAATGGCCCACATGCACCGCACCCTTGAGGTCGAGATGTGCGGTCAGTGCCGCCAGGTCGTCGGCGTAATGATCCATGTCATGGCCGTCGCCAGGCTGGGTGGAGCGGCCATGGCCGCGCCGGTCGTGGGCGATCACGCGGAAACCCTTGCCGAGGAAGAATAGCATCTGCGCGTCCCAATCATCGGCCGATAGCGGCCAGCCGTGGCTAAACACGATGGGCTGACCTTCGCCCCAATCCTTGTAATAGATCTCCGTGCCGTCGTTCGTCTTAATCGTACTCATTTTTTTGTGCGCATTTTTTTGTGTTGATGTAACTAGCGAGCCTGCAATCCGCCCGTGACTTAAAAAGGCTTAGGCAAAGGGGGGACTCATTTTTCCGGTTTTGAAGCTTCCAAAGATCGGCTCTATCTGCTACGTCAAAGATCCGTCGATTTGCGCCAATGGCGTCTATTTAGAATGGATCGTCCGGATGACCCTTCCGTCCTCTCCGAAGAAAGTAGTGGTCCTAGCACTGCCGGGCGCACGGGAACTGGATTTGGCAAGCGTGCTCGATGTCTTTACACAGGCCAATTCGCAGTTAGCTCCTGACCTCGCTTATCGAGTCGAAGTCGTTACGAGCGACGCCAACGGGCGGGTGACCGGAATGACAGGCCTTCAATTGGTCGGGAACGTGCCTTACTTCGCCTGCACGGGCGAAATCGACACGCTGTTGATCGCAGGAGGAGTAAGTTTGGTGACTAATGATCCTGAAGAACCGTCACTGGTCGCTTGGCTGAGAAACCGCGCTTTCGAGTGCCGGCGTGTAGGATCGATTTGCACAGGCGCTTTCGTCCTAGCTCGCGCGGGCCTTCTCGATGGGAGACGGGCTACGACTCACTGGGAATACGCGAAGGAACTGGCCATCCGTTTTCCCAAGATCAATGTCGATTCCGATCCTATCTGGACTTGCGACGGCAATATCTATACTTCGGCGGGGGCGACTTCCGGAATCGACTTGTGCCTGGCTCTGGTGGAGGAGGATCACGGCAACAAAGTCGCTCTTGATGTGGCACGAGCGATGGTGATGTTTCTTTACCGACCGGGCAACCAGGCTCAGTTCAGTGTCTTGCTTTCCGCAGAATCCGCGGTAAGTCCTTCCATCCGGAAGCTTCAGGCGTGGTTGCCTGAGCATCTCACCGAGGATCTCTCTGTACCGGCGCTAGCCAAGCGCGCCGGCATGAGTCCCCGGACTTTTCAAAGAGTCTTTACCGGAGAGGTCGGGAAGGGGCCTTCCCTTCACGTCGAGGAATTACGAATTGAGGCAGTCCGGCGCAAGCTCGAGCTCACGTCGTTAAGGCTTAGTGAGATCGCTGAACAGTGCGGATTCGCCAGCGGCGATGTCATGACGCGCCGGTTCCGATTCCATTTAAAAGTAAAGCCGCTCGACTATAGGGCTCGCTTTCGTTCTTCCATTGGGCCTGGCAAATTTCTCCGGAAGGGTCATCCGCCGAGCGCTCTGGTCCCAAACCAACGATAAACCGAACTATGGACTGGACGTTATCTATCTCCCGCGAAAACGACTGTCCGTTAGCATATATCTGCCGTTGCCCAGGATTGTCGCGATGGAGTTTTTTCGGGAACGAACGTGAAGCTCACGGGTCGAAAGCCACTTCAGCTGGTGGATTACATCACCAAGCACAAAGCAGCGTTTACCTTAGCTGACAAGACTCATACTAAATAACCCCTGCCAAAAAGAGGGTTCAATATGGATAAATCTCAAGAGAAGACGGCGGCAACCAACGCAAAGCGAAAGGGCCTTTTCCCGGCAGTACCAACAACAAAAGTTCTGGCCATTGGACGATTCTTGGCCTCTCCGACGCCCGAGCAACTAAAGGCGATCTTTCCAAAAGAAGTGCCGGATACGGTTCGGCTGTATTTGGCTGGCAAGATCGACCAATGGTGGGTTCGTCAGGAT
>Ga0073928_10005698_pt1 | contig 17255 bp, 18 predicted proteins | sample PaiPotPPA55metaG_FD_76969 | JGI IMG/M metagenome (GOLD analysis project Ga0073928, IMG submission 76969) | Iron sulfur acid spring bacterial and archeal communities from Banff, Canada, to study Microbial Dark Matter (Phase II) - Paint Pots PPA... ... | reverse complement strand
GCCGGTGACATCGTCGACTGCGGCGCAGGCGATCGACAGCGTGCCCATGCGCGAGCGCAGGAGATTACGCTCGGTCAGGATCCGCGCCAGCACAGGAAACGCCGTGATACTCATAGCCGCCCCCAGGAACAAGGCAAACCCCATGAATGACACACTGTCATCGGAGAGCCGCGGATACATATAGAGCGCCAGCAGGCTGCCCAGACAGAAGGGCGTGATGATGCTGACGTGGCTGGTTAAGACCGCGGCGTGGCCGTGCTCGTGCAACTCTTTGGGATTGAGCGACAGGCCCACCAGGAACATGAAGAGCACCAATCCCACCTGGCTGAGCGCATTCAGATACCCAAGGCTCGCTGGCGGGAACAGCGCCTTCGACATGGCCGGCGCCATCCAGCCCAATAACGTGGGACCCAGCAGGATGCCGGCCACCATCTCGCCCATCACCTGCGGCTGATGGATCTTCTTGAATAGCATCCCGACGATGCGTGCGGTGAGTAAGACTACTCCGATTTGTAGGATCAGTTTGAATAAGTCGACCATGGTACGTTACCTCTTAGACTTCGTTGCTTGAAACTCGACCGGCGGACAAGCGTCAGGTCCACCTGCCGAAAAGTGCCCTTGCCACGACCTATGCTCAGGCTTTCCCGATACAGTTGCTTCGAGCCCGTAAGTATGGCCGGAAGCGGTGATGTGCCCGCCTTCCAGCGTGCCTGCTAGCGTCACGCTGGGACGATCTGCCAATGTGATGAGCAGGTCAGTTCCCACCTGCTGTACGCCGAGCGCGCTACCCATTGCCGCGCCACAGTTTCCGGGCGCGCGCTGGACGGCCCATTCACCGGCAACGGCGGGCGGCGCGGCCAGGCGCGCGCCGCCACGCAACGTGGTGGCCAGAATCAATAGCGGTACACCAACCAGCAGAATATATCCGAGTGTCAGATGGTTCTTGAACATTGCATGCCTCTCTTAGAACATGTAAGCTACGGCCATATCCACGTGGTCGCCGCGCTCATTGGCTAACAGTTGATTTCGGAAGTCAGTCAGGAAGCGGCGATACTCCAAAGCCCAAGTGAGAGCCGGGCTGATCTTGTACATGATGTTACCCATGTAAGTCTGGTTGTGATTGCGGTTGCCTACGGGAAGCTGATGCGAGTTCGGCGCCTCCAGACCATAGGCCAGGTTGGCCTGCCATTTCTTGGTCAGGTTGAACTGCGCCTGCGCCCAGCCGCCGCGATCCTCGACGCCATGCTGGCCGGGAGTCCCTACCGCTCCCACGTCCTCGCCGAAGGTGCCGCTGAAGATCCCCAGCGCCCGCCCTTCAAAAACCTCTCCCGTAAAGGTAAGGAAGGATGTCACTGGGAGCGAGTAATCCAGCGCCACACCCCAGGAGTCAACGCTGGTTTGGACATTCGTGCTGCCGATAGTTCCAAAATTCTTGCCGTGACCGTAGTGGCCGCTGAGACCGATTGAATAGTCGCGATCGTTGTGCTTCGTAGCCAGGGCGACGCGGCTGTCTATAGCCGGCATGCGGCCGCGCTCGCCGATTCCCGGCACGCGCACGGTCATGAAGGTGGCCGTTTGATAGTCGCCCACGTTCGGGTCGCTCGCTGCCAACTGATAAATCAAGTGACTGCCGGTTCCGACTGACTCGCGGTATTCCGCCCGCAGTTGCGGCGTGCGGATCCAAAGGTTACCCGAGGTCGACAGGCCCGGGATAGCGTACTCGGCAAACGTCGTCGGATTCAGGGGCGCGAAGATCGTCCAGTCCTGACCGGCTTCAAGCGAGAAGTTCTGCCAATCCATGCGGCCGTAGGCCAGGCGCAGGCGGGGCAGGTCCATGTTGATGCCGTTGGCCAATGCCGCCTTGCCCCCGAAGAAGTCGATCTCCACCACGCCGCTCACTTGTGCATTGGCGGCTTCCAGGCCCGTGTAGCTCAAACCCAGGCGAGTCTGCCGCGCGGTCATGCCGAAATTCTTGTCGCCGCCGGAGGGGTCGGAGCCCTGTTTGGTTGCGAACAGCGGGATGTCCTGATTGTTGGCGCCCGCGGTATTGAAAAACGAATTCAGCAGCAGTGTACCGTAGAAAGTAAGCGGCGCTTTACTGCGTGCCTGAGCAGGCGGTGCCTCGATCTTCTGTTGGCTGCTGGGGGGGGGATCAGCGGGCGATAAGGGCAGCAGATCGGCTGCCGTTAATACGCCCTTCTGTTCAAGAAGACGCTCGAGCGCAGCCACCCTGTCAGACGCAGGCGTCGATTCCAGGCCCGCGAGATCGGCGCTAGTGAGAATGCCTTTGGCTACCAGGATGTGCTCCAGGGCGCTGGTGGGATCGGCGGGCGGTGATGCAGCCCACGCCCCCAGCGACGCGGCGAATAACAGAACGGCTGGTTTCCAGTAACTTATCCGATGATAGCTTGTACGCATGAAAGAAGAATTCCTCGACAGAGTGGTTTGTTTAGAAAGGCGACGGCGCCGTTGTCAATCGCAGCGGTGCGCACGTGATCTTCCTCGAAAGCCGTGATGAAGACAATCGGCACGGACGCGCCGGCATCCACCAGGTGTTTCTGGAGTTCGAGGCCGGTCATCCTTGGCAATTGCACATCCAACACTAGGCAGGCCGTTTGTTCCAGCCTGCCGGATGCCAGAAAATCCTCAGCGGAAGCGAAAGCTTCGGCGCTCAGGCCGGCGGACCGCATCAGCGCTTCGAGCGCCTGGCGGATTCCCCGGTCGTCGTCCACAATCGAAACCAAACGTCCCTGTGTGGTTTTCTCCATCGCAGTCAGGCTCTTACAAACTCCTGTTCGAACTAGACTACCGAAGTGGGGGGGGCGGAGTCGATTGGGCCTTGAGGCAGGCCACTAGTACTTTCGGGAAGTCAGGCCGAGCTTCTCGGCCATGCGCACCAGGTCCGGCAAGGATGCGGCCCGCATTTTGCGCATCACCTGCCCGCGATGGATCTTGATGGTCCGCTCGCTGGTGCCCAGTTCCGAGGCGATTTGCTTGTTGAGTAGCCCGGCATTGACATGCTGCATGACTTCGCGCTCGCGGGGAGTGAGAGTGGCGAGCCGGCGGCGCAGCTCGGCTACGAGTGAGTGCTCCTCACGCACGGCGCGATGACTTTCGAGGGCTTTCTGAATTGCATCCAACAGATCCTGGCCGCGGAATGGCTTGGTCAAGAACTCGACTGCGCCGGCCTTCATGGCTTCCACTGACATGGGGATATCGCCGTGGCCGGTGATGAAGATGACCGGAATGGCGATATGACGGGCGGCAAGCTCGCGCTGAAAGTCGAGGCCGCTGACACCGGGCAGGCGCACATCCAGCACCAGGCACGACGGCGTGTCGGGACGCTCGGCTGCCAGGAACTCGGCGGCGGAACCGAACGTAACCACTCGCAGTCCTACGGAGTGCAACAAGCTCTCGATCGCCTGGCGAGCGGCTGCGTCGTCATCGACGACATAAACGATGGCTTCCGGCATCAGGCGGCTCCGCTAGCGACGGGCAGATAAAACTGAAAGACGGCTCCATCGGAGACGGTAGCGACCCAGAGCTTGCCTCCGTGCGCTTCGACAATCGTGCGGCTGATGGACAAGCCCATGCCCAGGCCCGTGGGTTTGGTAGTGTAGAAGGCGCCGAAGATGCGGTCCGTTTGCTCCGGGGGCAAGCCGCGGCCGGTATCATGCACGCTGATCAACACGCTGCCGTCGTCGCGCTCAGAGCGGATGCGCAACTCACGGGGCCGGTCAGTGACGCCGCTCATCGCCTCGATTGCATTCATGGCCAGATTGAGAAGCACCTGCTGCAACTGGATGCGATCGCCGAACACTGTCGGTAGAGCGTTCTCCAACTCCAGACCGAGCGAAATACGGTTGCGCGTCATTTCCCTTTGCAGCAAAGTCATAATATCATGCACCAGCTCATTGAGATCAACCTGGGTTTTCTGCAAAGGGGATTTCTTGAAGAGCGCACGGATGCGGCGGATGATGTCTGCCGCGCGGTTGCCCTCCGCGATGATGCGGCCTACCGCGTCGCGAGCCTCTTCGATGCGGGGGGGATCGTGCGCCAGCCATTGCAGCGATGCATCGCCGTTGATGACCACGGCCATCAGGGGCTGGTTCACTTCGTGGGCGATGGAGGCGGCTAACTCGCCCAGAGCAGTCACGCGCGTGACGTGCGCCAGGTCGGCCTGAGCTTGTTGGACTGACTGCTCGGCACGGATGCGCTCGGCCATCTCCGCCTGCAACTGCTCATTGGCATGGCGGAGTTCGAGAGTGCGTTCCTGGACCCTATATTCCAGTTCATCGCGCGACTGGCGCAGCGAAGACTCGGCGTCCTTGCGTTTCTTCACGAACCAGCAGGTGACTACGGCCGGCGCAGCAAATTGGATCAGGTACGCCAACTCACCGGCCTTGAGAGCGAAGTGGCGCACAGGCGGGACAAAGTAGTAGTCGAGCGCAACGGTCGCCAGCACGACGGCCAGCAGTCCCGACGACGCCCCGCCGTACCAGGTGCTGACGACGATGGCAGCGAAGAATAGGGGGGTAGGGAAGACCGAGTTGATTAGCTGTGTAACCAGCAGCGCGGCTGCTACGCAAACGGCTGCCAAGACCGCCCCGAACACGGCGAACCACCACGATTTGGGATATGAGGGCACGGGCTGAACCTTACATGATAACGTCAGGCGATGGGAGACGATGCGGGGGATTCGAAACCAAAGCTTGCCAGCAGCACACGCGTACGTCGGCGGATGCCTTACAATGAGGGCTGGACACCAATGCGCAGGGTGCGAGCCGGAGCGACGAACAATGGGCATCGAAACTTTACTGCAAAACAAGCGTGATCAGATTCTCGCACTCGCCACGCGCCATGGAGCACGCAATGTGAGGGTATTTGGGTCAGTGGCGAGGGGTGAAGCTAGCGCGGAAAGCGACATCGACTTTCTCGTAGAGTGCGAGCCGAACACTTCTCCTTTTTTTCCCGGTGGTCTGGTGATGGACCTGGAGGAACTCCTAGGCAGAAGGGTGGACATCGTCACTGAGCGCGGCATGCACCCCTATCTCCGTGACAGGATTTTGCATGAGGCCATTGCACTGTGATGCACGACGATCGCTTCTACGTGCAACATGTCCTCGATAGCATCGAACGCATTAATAGGTATTACCAGGGGCGGTGGGCTTGACTCATCCTTTCGGATACTCTCATCCAGGATGCCATGATTCGTAACCTTCAAGTGCTTGCCGAATCTACCATGCGGATATCGGATGAAACTAAGGTACGCTGGCCCGGCGTAGCCTGGCGTGAGTTCGCCGGATTTCGCAATGTCGTTGTTCATGACTATCTGGGACTTGATGTCGAGCGTATCTGGAACATCGTCAGTGTGAATCTGCCAGCCCTGACGCCGCAGATGGAAATGATCCGGCAAAACCTCAATTCTGAGCCGAGCAGCCGAGAATAGCGCGCTGGCTACCGCGCCGAGAAATCTCAGTGCCCGCCGACGGGAGGCGGAAGAATGGGCGGCTGATGGGTCATGCCGAGCAAGGCGTTGACCACGATCGCCGCCATGCCGATCGGGATCATGACTTTCCAGCCGATGTTCATCAACTGGTCGTAGCGGAAACGCGGGAAGGTGCCACGAAACCAGATCATCAGGTAGAGGATTACCGCGACCTTCAGCAGGAACCAAAACACTCCAGCGGCCGCGGCGTTGAATGCCGGGATTACGTAGATCACGCCGATCACCACCAGAAGAAGGGCTACGCCGACCAGCACCTTCTGTTGCAGAGCGTCTTTCAATCCGCGCACCAGGATCAGGCTGCTCAGGCCGGAGCCTACGAAGATCACGAACGGAACGATATAATCGAGCGGCGCCAGCCATGATATACTCGGGAACGGCCGCAGCCACCCCCCCCAGAACAGCGTCACTGCCACCGAAGATATCACGAAGATATTGGCGTACTCCGCCAGGAAATAGAGCGCCCAGCGGAAGCCGCTGTATTCGGTGTGAAAGCCGGCGACTAACTCGGATTCGGCTTCCGGTAAGTCGAACGGTGCGCGGTTAGTCTCGGCGGTCGCGGCAATGATATACACGACGAACGGCACAATCATGAAGCCGTAATTCGAGAAGACGAACCAGATGCCCTGCTCCTGCTGCGCGCGAATGATGCCTTGCATGCTCAGCGTGCCGGCCACCATGACGCCGGAGAGCAATGCGAAGGAGAGCGCGACTTCGTAACTTACCAGTTGCGCGGCACTGCGCAGCGCGCCCAGCAGCGGATAGTGACTGTTCGACGCCCATCCGCCCAGGATGATTCCTAAAATGCCGACTGCCGACATGGCGGAGATCACAAGCAGGCCTACGTTGACATCGGCGACGTAGAGATATTTGCTGAAAGGAATCACGGCGAACGCGGTCAGGCCGGTGAAGGTAGAAATCACAGGAGCCAGCCAGAAGATCGTCTGATCGGCCTCTGTCGGGATGATATCTTCCTTCAGCAGTAGCTTGAGCGCGTCGGCAATGGGTTGCAACAAGCCGTGCGGTCCGACGCGCATGGGCCCCAGGCGTACCTGGAAATCAGCCAGAATTTTGCGCTCGACCAGCGTGATGTAGCCGGCCAGCAAAGGGAACACCGCGATGACCACCAAGGTCACCACGATGGGGGTGAAGAGCGGATGATGGAGGATCGTGTCCATGATGTCCCTAACGCAACATGAGCGAGGTCTGTGCCATTCGCAGGAAAGGTTCCGGATAGACGCCGATGGCCAGCGTGAGGACACCGGTTACGCCCAGGGCCACTCGCAAACCGAGGGTCACGGAGAGAGGCGCCTTCTCGCTGAGGTCGCGGATAAAGATACTCCGCACAATTTTGAAATAGTAATAAATGGCGACGGCAACATATAGCGTGGCGACCACCGCCAGCAGATAGTGGCGAGTCTCTATGAGTGACAGGAAGATATAATACTTGCCGATGAATCCGGCGGTTGGAGGGATGCCTGCCAGCGAGAGCAGGAAAATCAGCATGAGGATGGCGTAGCCGGGACTCTTTTGCATCAGGCCCGCCATGTCTTCCAAGTCTTCGCCGATAATTCCTTTGCGCCGTAACGTGATGACCACCAGAAAAGCGCCGAGGTTCATGAACGTATAGACCATGACGTAGACGGCGATGCCTTTTATGCCGGTGGCGTTTCCGGCAATGAGACCCAGGAGCATATAGCCGGCGTGCGAGATAGAGCTATAAGCGAGCAGCCGCTTGATATTGTTCTGGTTGATGGCGGCAAGGTTGCCGACAGTCATGGTAGCCACTGCCACGAATGCGAGGATAGGCTCCCAAGTCTCGCGCGCGGAAGCGAGGGGACCCATGAAGATGCGCAGCAGAAACGCGATCGATGCGGCCTTCGAAGCTACCGAAAGATAGGCAGTGACAGTCGTAGGCGCGCCCTCATAAGCGTCCGGCGCCCACATGTGGAAGGGCACCGCAGAGATTTTGAAAAGGAGGCCGACCGAGGTAGTAGCCAGCGCCAGGAATACCAATGGATCAAGCGGCGGGCGCGCGGCGATGGCTTGCGCTATCTCGACCAGCTTAGTCGATCCCGAAATACCGTACATCACAGAAAAGCCATACACCAGGAAGCCGCTGGAAAATGCTCCGAGCAGCAGATACTTCATGGCGGCTTCATTGGACCGTTTTTCGGTGCGCAGGAAGCCCACCATCACATAAAAGGAGAGAGCCATCAACTCCAGGCCGATGAATAGCGTGATGAGGTCCGTACCGCTGGCGAGAAAAAACATTCCGCACTGGGCGAAAAGCATCAGACCATAGTATTCGCCGTGATGCTCACCTTCTATCTCGAGGTACTTGTAGGAAACGATGGCGATAATAGCGGTAGCGGCAACGAAGATCCAGTTAAAGAAGATCGCGAAGCCATCGGCCGTGAGAGACCCATGGAAGGCTGTCAGTTCGTTTACGCCATTGGCTGTTAGATAAGCCTGCTGCCGCCATAACCCGTACCCGGTGAAAGCTTCGCCTAATAAGACAAAGTAAAGCAGATACTTGCGCTGGCGCGGGTCCGGAAATACCAGAAAATCGAACAGCAGAATAGCGCATCCGAAGAGCGACAGCATAACTGCCGGGATCAAGACAAAATGGTCGGTAGCGGTGTAGAACTGGTTCATCGCGCGCCTCCCCCTCCGGGTGTTGGCGCAACCGGCCGTACCGCGGCGTTGACGCCGTTATAGTAGCCGGGACGCACGCGTTCGACAATTTGCTGCACCGGCTTCGCTAATATATCGAAATACGGCTTGGGATAGACACCGATCCAAATGGCCCAGGCTATCAACGGGAGAAATACGAAGATCTCGCGGAGGCTCATGTCAGGCAAATGAAGGTTCTTGCCGTTGGTAATCTGTCCGAGCATGGTGCGCTGGTAAAGCCACAGCAGGTACGCGGCGCCTAGAATAACGCCGCTGACCGCGAATGCCGCCCACACGTGGTTAGCCTCGAACGCGCCTTGGAGGATGGTGAACTCGCCAACGAAGCCGTTCAGCAGAGGCAAGCCGGCGGAACTGAGCATGGCAAAGGCGAAGACCACCGCGTAGCGTGGCATCACGTGGGCCAGTCCGCCGTACTCCGAGATCTCACGTGTGTGCCGCCGCTCATAGATCACGCCGATAATCAAGAAGAGCATGCCGGTGGAAATACCGTGATTGATCTGCTGGAGCACGCTGCCGGCCAGCCCGTTCGGATTCATGGCGAAAATACCGAGCGTGCAAAAGCCCAAGTGACTCACGGAAGAATACGCCACCAGCTTCTTCCAATCTTTCTGCATCAGACTTACGAGCGCACCGTAAATAATGCCGATCAGCGACAGAGTTATGAGCACCTTCACGATCGTCTGATCGACCGACGCCTTCGGCAACAGCGGCAATGAGAATCGTATGAAACCGTAGGTGCCCATTTTCAGCAGAACGCTGGCCAGGATGACGGAACCGGCGGTGGGCGCCTCCACGTGCGCGTCCGGCAGCCAGGTATGGAACGGGAACATCGGTACTTTGATCGCGAATCCCAGAAAGAACGACCAGAAAACCCACTGTTGCAAACCGAGCGGCATGCTGAGGTTCATCAATTTGGCGATCTCGAAGGTATAACTGCCGAACTGATGTGCGTATTGGAAGTAGAGAGTCAGGATACCTAGCAGCATCAGCACAGAACCGGCAAGGGTATAGAGGAAGAATTTGATCGCGGCATAGAGTTTCCGAGGCCCGCCCCAGACTCCAATGATGAAGTACATGGGTACCAGCACGAGTTCCCAGAACACGTAGAACAGGAAGAAATCGAGCGACATAAAAACGCCCAGCATGCCGGTCTGGAGCAGCAGGAACATGGCATAGTATTCTTTGGTGCGCTCATGCACTGCGGTCCAGGAATACAGGATGGCGAGAAAGCCGATCACCGTAGTCAGCATGATCAGCAGCAGGCTGATGCCATCGATGCCGATGAGGTACTGAGCTCCCAGGCTGGGTATCCAATCGGCGCGCTCCATGAACTGAAAGCCGGCGACGTCTTTATCGAAGCGGAATACCAGGGGCAGGGAAATCAGAAAGCCGGCGAAGGACACTACATTCGCCCACAAGCGGATCAGGCTCGTCTGACTGGAGGGAATGAACAGCAGCACAATGAGGCCGGCCAGCGGCGTGAAGAGGACCAGGCTGAGTAAGTGAGTGTCCATTTATTTCCCCGCCAGGTAATAACCGAAAAAGACCAACACGCCGACCACAACGAACAGCGCGTAAGCTTGTACGCGACCGGTTTGTAAGATACACACTGGATAGGAGAGCAGCTTTACGGTAAAGGAGCCGAAGCGCACCGCGCCATCCACGATCCAGGTATCCCACCACATAGAGACCTGCGATGAGAAGCGCGTGAGCCATCCGGCGCCGTTTACCGCGCCATCGACGACGTTCCGGTCGAATGCAGACGCCACAGTACCGCCGCCCTTACCCATGCCATTGACGAAGAGAAAATCGTACAGCTCGTCCACGTAGCATTTGTTATAAAACAAGCTATGCAACGGCCTCAGAGAGGATTCGAGCGAATCCGGAATCTCAGGCTTGTGGTGATAGAAATAGCGGGCGATCACAATACCCACGATTGCCACCACGACGGAAAGGCTCATGAGGATCCATTCGGTGGAGGCGTCGTGCGGCCCTTGGGAAGCCGCTTCCACCGCAGCCGAGGCGAATGCCGGCTCCAGCCAATGCTCGAACGCCTGGAAAGACTCGCCGAAATGCCACAACTTCGGAACGCCTACCCAGCCCGCCATAACTCCGCCGATAGCCAGAAGGGTGAGTGGCACCGTCATCGTAGCAGGCGACTCGTGAATGTGGGCGGCGACTTCGGGCTTGACGCGTGACTTGCCGTAGAAGGTCATGTTCATCAAGCGCCACATATAAAATGCGGTCAGTCCGGCGGTGAGCAGGCCTACGATCCAGAGTATTGTAGATCCTGCCGGTGAGCTGTACGCCTGCCACAGGATTTCATCTTTCGAGAAGAATCCCGCAAACCCCGGGATGCCGGCGATGGCCACCGATCCTACCCACATCGTCCAGTGAGTGATGGGGATCTTGTCTTTGAGCGCACCCATGTGACGCATGTCCTGCTCACCGCCCATGGCGTGGATTACCGAGCCGGAGCAAAGGAAGAGCAGGGCTTTGAAGAACGCATGCGTGAATAAGTGGAAGACCGCGACCCAGTAGGCGCCCACGCCCAACGCCAGGAACATATAGCCGAGCTGACTCACCGTCGAGTAAGCCAGCACGCGCTTGATATCGTTCTGCACCAGACCGATTAGTGCTGCCAGGATCGCCGTGAATGCGCCTACTGAAGCCACAACCGTGGAAGTGCTAGGCGTCAATTGGAACAGTGCCGCGGAGAGAGCCAACATATAAACACCAGCGGGCACCAACGTCGCCGCATGGATCAGCGCGGAGACCGGCGTCGGACCTTCCATGGCGTCGGGCAGCCAGGTGTAGAGCGGGATTTGCGCGGACTTACCGGTAGCGCCAATGAAGAATAGAATGGCGATGGCGCTAAGCACCCCGAAGCCTCCCGTCTCAGCGTGGAACTGGCCGCTGCGCAAGGCTTGATTGACATCCACGAAGCGCACGGTGCCGAGCACACTGAACATCAGCAGCATGCCCATAATAAAACCAGCGTCACCCACGCGGTTCATGACGAACGCTTTCTTGCCCGCATCTGCCGCTGATTTCTTGTGGAAGTAGAACCCAATGAGCAAGTAGCTACACAAACCTACGCCTTCCCATCCGACGAACAACAGCGTATAGTTATTCGCCAGCACCAGCATCAGCATGAAAAAGACGAATAGGTTGAGATAACCGAAGAACCGGTAATAACCGTTATCGTGCGCCATGTAACCGACCGAGTAAACGTGGATCAGGAAACCTATGCCGGTCACTACCAAGAGCATTACGGAGCTGAGCGGGTCGAGCAGAAACCCCCAGTCGGCGCTGAAGGTCGCGAGATGCCCGTTCATCATATGGAACGGCAAGCCAGCCATCCAGGTGAACTGGATAACCTGGTGTACTCTCTGGGGCTGTTGCGACAACTGTAGGATCGCGCCGGCGGAGAGCAGGAAGGATAGAAGTACGGTGCCGGGGCAAAGTAGACTAACGATTATCTTCAGCGGCGAAGCGTGATGATGATCGTCGTGCGCGTGGCCGGCCGCATGCGTATCTGCGTGTCCATGCCCATGTTCGTCGGGCACGGCTTCGACGCCGGGAGCGACTGCTACAGTCGAGGACGGCTGCGGATCGAGCAGCTTGCCGAAAAACAGCATGAGGATCGCCCCCCCCAACGGGAAGAGCGGGATGAGCCAGATCAGGTCAAGCAGGTTCACGCGATAGCTCCAGCTACCATTTCAGTAAGTCCACCTCGTCGGCGAGTACGGTTTCCTTATTGCGGAACAGCGCGATCAGAATACCCAGGCCCACGGCGGCTTCCGCCACGGCATCGGTGATCACGAAGATAGCGAATATCTGCCCGTCCAAATTGTTCAGAGCTTGCGAGAAAGCCACCAGGTTGATATTCACCGCGTTCAGGATCAGCTCGATGGACATCAGGATGATGACGATGTTGCGGCGGGTCAGCACGCCCACAGTGCCAATCAGCAAGAGCGCGGCACTCAATGCGATGTAATGCGCTGTAGTAATCGGGTACACGCTATATCCTCTTTTTAGCCATCACTACCGAACCGACCACCGCCACCAACAGCAGAATTGAAGCGATCTCGAACGGCAGCAAGTATTCGCGGAACAACACGTCGGCCAGCAACTCAGTGTTGCCCAAGCCGGCGGGCACAGCCGAAACTCCCGGCGTGGCAATACGGAATGCGGCGGAGCCTTTAGACAGAAAGTAGAAAACCTGCGCGCCCACCAATGCGACGCAAACCAGCGCGACCAACCATTGTTTGTTAAACTGCCTCTGCTTGGCTGCCTGATCCAGGTTCACCAGCATGATGACGAACAGAAACAGCACCATGATCCCGCCGATGTAAAGTACGATTTGCACGGCAAACAGGAATTCGGCCCGTTGCAACAGGTACAGTCCTGCGACGCCCATCAGCGAGACGATCAAGAACATGGCGCTGTGGATGGCGTTCTTGCGGGTGATGGTGAGCAAGCCCCCCCCGAGCACCATGGCTGCGAACATGTAGAAGAAGAAGGCCTGGGTCAGCATTTGTATTGAGTCGGCTTGGGTCCTTCCTCGAGCATCTGGCGGTCCCAGATGGCGCCCTCGCGAGTGTAGCTAGCCAGCTCGAAATCCTGGGTCAACTCCAGCGCATCTACCGGACAGGCGTCCTCGCACAAGCCGCAGAACATGCAGCGGGAAGTGTCGTAAATGAAAGTAGTCAGCTCCTTGCGGCGGGTCTGCTCGTTGCGCTCGCTGGTGACCACGATAAGAGTTTCAGGACACGCCAGCGCGCAGAGATTGCACGCGATGCACAGGGTTTCGCCGTTGTCCGGGTTGATATTGAGCCGCGGCGCGCCGCGATAGCGTTCGGCTACTTTGGGGCGCTCGGCGGGATACTGCTCGGTATAAATATACTTGGGATTTTGATTGCGGAAAGTCACCCAGAGACCTTGGAACAGATCCACCAGGAAGATAGTTCGAAATAACTTGCGAATCATGGTTGTACCTCGATGCCGGCGCGGTGTCTCACCTGTCTACCTCGCCCAGCACAATATCCAGCGTACCAATAATCGCTACCACGTCGGCTACCAGGCCGCCGCGCACCATGCGGTCGAGCGCCTGCAGGTTCACGAAAGAAGGCGGGCGCACGCGCAACCGGTACGGCTGCGTCGAATTATCGCTGACGATGAAGTAGCCCAGCTCACCCTTGGGCGCTTCAATCGAGACATATGCCTCGCCGACCGCAGGCTTGACCACCTTGGGTACCTTGCCCATGATCGGCCCGCTGGGAATGCGATCGACCGCCTGCCTTATGATGCGCGTGGCCTGCCGCATCTCTTCCATACGCACGGTGTACCGGTCGTAGGTATCGCCGTTCTCGCCGGTAGGAATGTCGAAATCGTACTGCTCGTAGCCGGAATAGGGCTGTGCCTTGCGCAGGTCCCACTTGACTCCGGCGGCGCGCAGCACTGGGCCGGTCACGCCGTATTCCTTGCACTCATCGGCATTGAGCACGCCGACGCCCTTCAGCCGGCCCATCCAAATGCGATTGTTGGTCAGCAGCTCTTCGTACTCATCCACTTTGGGGAGGAACCAATCACAGAATTTCTTGACTTCCTCCTCGAAGCCGTCGTAAGTCTCATATTGCAATCCGCCGATGCGGAAGGCATGCGTGGTCAGCCGGGCGCCACAGTAGTTCTCGAAGATCTTGAGAACTTCCTCGCGCTCGCGGAAGCAATAAAACACCGGAGTGATAGCGCCGATGTCGAGCGCATGCGTGCCCAGCCACAACAGATGGCTCGCGATGCGATTCAGTTCGGTCAGAACCACGCGCACCGCCTGCGCGCGCGGCGGCGCTTCGATATTCATCAGCTTCTCGACCGCCAGGCAATAGCCCAGGCCGTTGGACACCGCAGCCACGTAATCCATGCGGTCCACGTAGGGCGCGAACTGCTGGTAAGTGCGGTTTTCGCCGATCTTCTCGACGCCACGGTGCAGGTATCCGATCACGCACTCCGTGCCCATGACCTTCTCGCCATCCAGCTTGAGAATTACGCGCAGCACGCCGTGCGTAGACGGGTGCTGCGGCCCCATGTTGATGACCAGTTCGGTGGCGTCTAAAAAAGTGGCTTCCGGCATACAAGTTATTGGCCGCTTTCGATGCCCAGATTCTCCTTGACCCAAGCGTCATCCTGGCGTAGGATCGAATTCTCTTTGCGCAACGGATAGCCCTCCCATTCCTCAGGCAGCAGGATGCGGCGCATGTCCGGATGACCCTCGAACTCGATGCCAAACATATCGAACACTTCGCGCTCCAGCCAGTTGGCGCCCACATGTACGCCTACAGCAGTGGCCGGGCGCGCTCCGTCCTGGATCATGGTCTTGACGCGAATGCGCTCGTTGCGCGCGAAGCTATACAGGATATAAACGACGTCGAAGCGCTCGGCTCGCTTGGGATAATCGACCGCGGTGATGTCGACCAGATAGTCGAAGTCCAGTTCCAGCTTCAGGGCTTCCAGAATCGGGATGACGGCATCCGGCTTGGCGACCAGGAAGCTTTGCCCCAGGTATGTAGAAAACTCGGTGATGGCTTCGCCGAAGCGCTCCTTGAGCAAGGCCGTGATGTCGCTTTCCCATGGCGTGGTGACCATGGTGGCCGGCGGTTTCGGCGGTGCGGCATGGGCCGGCGCAGCAGGCTTGGGAGGCGGCGCGGCGCCCTCGGGCTTTTGCTCGTCGGCCATTCGGAATCCCTGTGAAGATCACTACACATACCATTTGCCCGGTGGGGGTGTCAAACGCGGCCGGGTTCAAATCGCGTGCTGATCATGCGAACGCGCGGCCGTATTGTTGCGGTGGCGCCGCAGCCGCGCCGAGCGCCTTCGCGGCGTGCAGCGGCCAGTAGGGATCGCGCAGCAATTCGCGCGCCAGCAGCACCATATCGGCGTCGCCTTGGCGAATGATGCTGTCAGCTTGTTGCGGTTCGGTGATCATGCCAACCGCGCCTGTGAGGATGCCGGCATCGTGCCGGATGCGTGCGGCGAAGGGCACCTGGTATCCGGGACCAAGCTGGATTTTTGCGTGTGGCACAGCGCCGCCGGACGAGCAATCGATCAGATCCACGCCGAGCGGGCGCAGGTGGCGCGCGAGTTCGACGGAGTCGTCGATCTGCCATCCGCCCTCGACCCAGTCGCTCGCCGAGATGCGCATAAATAGCGGCAGGGACTCGGGCCACACGCCGCGCACCGCTGCCGCCACCGAGAGTGCAAAGCGCATGCGATTCCCGAGCGATCCGCCGTACTGGTCGGTGCGCCGGTTGGAAAGGGGCGATAGAAACTCGTGAATCAGGTAGCCGTGCGCGGCGTGAACTTCGAGCACCTCGAATCCGGCGGCGAGAGCGCGGCAGGCGGCGCTGGCGAACGCATCGACTACCGCGCTGATTTCGATCGCGGCCAATGCGCGCGGCGGCTGCTCCTCGGGCCGGAACGGAACGGCGCTGGGAGCGACCGGCTGCCATCCGCCCTGCGAATCCGCAATCTGCGCGCCGCCCTCCCACGGCACGCGCGTGCTGGCCTTGCGGCCCGCGTGCGCGATCTGCATGCCGGGCACGGCGCCCTGCTCGCGCACGAAGCGCGTAATGCGGGCGAGCATCTCGATATGATCGTCTTTCCAGATACCGAGGTCGGCCGGCGAGATGCGGCCGCGTGCCTCGACTGCCGCTGCTTCCGTGATCACCAGGGCAGCGCCGCCCACCGCGCGGCTGCCGAGATGCACCAGGTGCCAGTCGTTGGCGAAGCCGTCCTCGCTCCAGTATTCGCACATCGGCGAGACCGCGATGCGGTTGCGAAACGTGATGCCGCGGACGGTCAGCGGGGAGAAGAGATCAGCCATGCACACATGATCATAGCGCGGACCACTGGCATCCCGGCGCGAGATTGGCGATCATGGAAGATCGGAGGACGCATGAACTATCGCCAATTGGGCCGCAGCGGGCTGCGGGTTTCGGAGTTGTGCCTGGGAGCCATGACCTTCGGCTCGCGGTTCTTCAACATCGCCACGGTGGATCAGGAGGGCGCCAACAAGATGGTGGCGCGGGCCATCGAGGCGGGAGTCAATTTTTTCGATACGGCGGACGTGTACTCGCTGGGCGAATCGGAGGAGGCGCTGGGCCGGGCGCTCGCCAATTGCGGCGCGCCGCGCGAATCCGTTATCGTCGCCACCAAAGTCTTCTCGAACATGAACGATGGCGACAGCGGCGAAAATGACCCCAACAAGGTGGGGCTTTCGCGGCATCACATCATGGCCGCGTGTGAGGCGAGCCTGCGGCGCCTGGGGATGGATTACATCGATCTGTACCAGGCGCATGGTTGGGATCTCGGCACGCCCATTGACGAGACGCTGCGCGCTTTCGAAGATTTGGTGCGGCAAGGCAAGGTGCGCTACATCGGCTGCTCGAACTGGCCCGCGCGGCGCGTGATGAAAGCGCTGTGCACGGCGGAGGCGCGCGGATGGGAGCGGCCCGTTTCGCTTCAGGCGTATTATTCGCTGGTTGGCCGCGACCTGGAGCACGAACTGTTGGCACTGTGCCGCGAGGAAGGTCTCGGCGTGATGACTTGGTCGCCGCTCTCCGCCGGTTTTCTTACAGGCAAGTACCGGCGCGGCCAGGCTGGGCCCGAAGGCGCACGGCGGCGCATTTTCGGATTCCCCCCGATCGATCAGGAGCGCGGCTTCGATACGATCGAGGCGCTGGACGCGATGGCCAAAGAGAAAGGCGCGACCATTCCGCAACTCGCGCTGGCGTGGCTACTGGCGCAGCCGGGCGTGACTTCAGTGATCGTCGGCGCGAACAAGATGGAGCAACTGGAAGATAACCTGGGCGCGGCCGAGGTGCGGCTTTCCGCCGAAGAGGTGGCTACGCTTTCGGAGACGACGCAGCCCCGCACGCCGTATCCGCACTGGATGGTGGAGATGCAGAATAGCCGGCGGTGAGGCTAGGCTAGCTAGTTTCTGTCGCGAAACTCATGTCGAATAGCAAGGACCGCTTGCTGACGCGCGCGGCTC
>Ga0073928_10005697_pt1 | contig 17257 bp, 11 predicted proteins | sample PaiPotPPA55metaG_FD_76969 | JGI IMG/M metagenome (GOLD analysis project Ga0073928, IMG submission 76969) | Iron sulfur acid spring bacterial and archeal communities from Banff, Canada, to study Microbial Dark Matter (Phase II) - Paint Pots PPA... ... | reverse complement strand
TCTGCAGCTCCTTGGGCAGCAGCCGGGCCGTGTCGTCCGGGGTCATCCGAACCGCGGCCAGCTCCTCCTGCGCCTTGTTGCTCTCGGCGACCGGACGATCCGTGGTGTAGCGGATGATCGCGTCCCAGTCGTCCGCAGGGATGCCGGTGAACCGCATGCCGTAGCGCCATACCTTGCGACCCTGATGCTGCACGTTGTCGTGCCAGACGATCTTCGCGCGCACGCGCAGATGGCGCTCCTCGACCTCGACGCGGACCTCGACCTCGTCGCGCGGGATCGGCTCCTGCGTCAGGATGCAGAGGCCGCCGCCCCCGATGTCGAGGCCGATCGCCGCGCGGGTCGACGAGCCGTCGAGGCTGTACGCCGCGCGATACGGCTTCCGCTTGCGAGGGAACTTCCGCCGGTTCTGCTCTTTTCCGGTGAACCAGGCGAGGAGCTCAGGGAGCATAGGATACTGCTACCTTGGCCGCGAGTAACCCGAAGTCCCTGGCTCGTGCGCGGCGGCTACCAGTTTGCCCGCGCGATCGCGTCCCATTGCTCGGGGCCCGTTCCGCTCCAGTCGTAGAACGTGACCCCAATCGCACCTGAGCGCCGGCTCGCCTCGATCGCGGCCGCGAGCTCGTCGCCGGGCGGCGCGCCGCGCTTCGAGAGCACACCGGTCTGCGCGCCGACGTCGATCGGGAGCTCGCGTCCGGCGAGCCGGCGGACGAGCGCCACCGAGCCCGCGACGGCGGTCTCGACCTTCGGTATCGTGTCCCACGGGCCCATCATCCGCCAGTACGTCATCGGCTGCAGCACGTCGGCGTCGCGCGCGATCTCGCGGTACGGGAACTTCGTTTGGTCGAGATGCTCGAGGAACGGGTCCTCCACCGTCGCGACCAGCAGGACGTGCGGGCCGACCGCGCGCCGCAGCACGGCGAGATACGTGCGCAGCGCAGCGTAGCCGCGCGGACCGTCACCGAGGAACTCCTCGCCGCGCTCGAGGTCGACCGCGAGACCTGCGATCGCGTTTCCGCCCGGCGTGCGATACGCGGCGACCTCGACGTTCCGCGCGAGATCCTCGAAGGTGGGCGCCCGCGGCACCGTCCAGCCGATCACGGCGATATGGTGGGCGGCCAGACCGTCGATCAGCCGGTCGATCGTCGCCTTCGCCGGCGGCGAGGCTTCGTCGAACGCACCGTACGCCAGCCGCAGCTCGACCGAACGCAGCCCGGCATGAACGGCGGTCGCGACGATCCCGTCGACGTCGAGCTTCGCGAACGAACCATCGTCGAGCGGGTCGGCCGAGAACGCCAGCCAGGCCGACTTGCCCCGCACGGCATCGACGCCCGACGGCGGCAGCTCAGCGGGGACCGCGACGCGCAGCTCGGCCTCCGCGGCTCCGGGTCGCGCAACCAGGTACCGCGCAGTCGCGCCGGGACGTACCGTCGCGTCGTCCCACGACGATGCGGGTGCGCTCACCGTCGCGGCAAGGAGTCCCCGTCCAGCTCCGTCGATGCGGTACACGCGCACTGCACCGGAGCGGAGCTGGGGAAACCAGCCCACGCGCACGAGGTGCGGGCCGATCGCCGCCGCGACGACGCGCGGACCCGGCCACGTACGTGGATCGAAGGTGATCCGCTGTTCGCCGAGCCCGGCCGGCCGATTCGCGACGACGCGCACGCTCGTCGGGCCCTCACCGTGCAAGGCGACGATCGCGGCGGGTCCGCCGTAGCGCAAGCGCGTCTGCCACTGCGCTTCACCGCGGTCGGGGACGTAGTCGAAATCGGCGCCGCGCCGGATGCGCGTCGCAGCGCCCTGTGCGTCGCGCAGCGCGACGCGCACGAGCGCGCGATCCTCACCGTCGGGCGATACGCCGAGCGGCTCGACCTCGAGCGTGAACGCCGTCGCCGGCGCACCGTTCCAGAGGACCGTCGGCTGCGGCGCCGGCGCGGTGCTCGCAAGCGGCGTGGGCCACGTGAACGGCGCAGGGGATTGCGCGGCGGAGACCGCGAGCACGGCAGCGCCGGCAGCCGCCGTCCACATCGTCGAAGCACAGCGCATGACGTGTCCTCGACTTCCTGCACGGGCCACATTTTCCGCTCATCGCAGCCCCGGGGTTTCGGCTTGGCAACGCGAACCCCGGGTGCGTGGAGCCGATCCGACTCGTCATCTCGTCCGGACACAATCGCCCCGACTGGTCAGGACTCTACCAATACGACGGCTCTGCAGTGCGCGTCATCGACGCGTTTCCCAGCGCAGGCCTGACCACGTCCGCCGGCCGTCTGTACCGCGTTTCCCCCTTGCGGCAGGGCGACGGTGCCGAGGTCCTGGTGTATGACGCACTCGGCGTTCGCAGTTATCTCCGCATCGACGACGTCGGCGATCCGCACGACGTACTGGCTCTCGACGAAACCCGCCTGCTCTGCGTCTCGAGCCGCGACAACGCGATCGTCTCGATCGCCCCGGACGGAACGGTGACACCCTACTGGGAGATGGCTGCGCCGGTCGACGCCTGGCACGTGAACTGCCTCACCCGGCGTGACGGTCGCGTCTTCGCGTCGGCGTTCGGCCGATTCGACACGTTTCGCGGTTGGCACGCCAGGCTCGGCGCCGGAACGGGCATCGTCTTCGATGTCGAAAGCGGTGAGGTCGTGGTCGACGGCCTGAGTCAGCCGCACACGCCCCGCTGGATCGACGATGCCTGGGTCGTATGCAACTCCTACGAGCGAACCGTCGTACGCGTTGAAGCGAACGGTCATCGCTTCGCCGTGCCGGTCGGCGGCTTCAGCCGGGGCCTGTGCGCGATCGGCGATCGGATCTATGCCGGCGTGAGCACGCCGCGTCAGAGCGTCCACACGGCGACCGCGGGCTGGATATCGGTCGTCGATCGCGAGCGCTGGGTCGAGATCGATCGCGTCCCGCTTCCCTGTGGCGGGATCTACGACTTGATCGAAGTCGACGAGGCGTTGCTGCACGGGCTCGACGCCGGTTTTCGCGTCGGCTGCGAGCGCGAGCGCTACTTCGGTCAACTGGCGATGTTCGAGCAGGTCGGCGTGACGCCGCAGCGCGTGTGGGCGGTCGCCGAGCCTCTGCCGCCGGCACTGTGCCGAGTAAACGTCACGGCGGATCTTCCGGCGACCCTCGCGCTCGGCGATGTCGCGCAGGTGACCTGCACGGTCGAGAACACCGGCGACGGATTCCTGGTTTCGGCCGCGCCCTATCCCGTCGAGGTGTGTTATCGCTGGTTTGACGAGGCCGGTGACGAGGTCGGCGCGGGCACCTGGCTGCACACACGCCTCCCGCGCGTTCTTCCGCCTCGCGACGCGGCCGCATTCAAGGTACTGATCGCCCCGCCGCCGCGGGCAGGCCGCTTCACGCTGCGCCTCACCTTGCTGCAAGAAGGCGTGCACTGGTTCGACGACGTCGATCCCGCGAACGCCGTTTCGCGCGAAGTCGACGTGCACGCGGCATGATCGGGCTGAGACCCCTGATAGCCGCCGCGGGGGTCTTTCTCATCGCCGGGTGCGCGTCTGTTCCGAATCCACACTCGCGGATTCTCGTGAACGAGATCGTCTCTCCGTACGAGGCGGGGGTGACGAAGATCCGCGTCCTGCTGCCGGAACACATGGAACGAGGAAAGTCGTACGCGGTGGTCTACCTTCTGCCGGTCGAGGCGTTCGATGGAAACCACTGGGGAGACGGTCTCGCTGAAGTCGAGAAGAGCGGCCTCGCTGCCCGCTACCCCGTGATCTTTGCCGAGCCGACCTTTTCGTTCATCCCATGGTACGCCGACCATCCGAGCGACCCGCTCATGCGACAGGAAAGCTACCTGCTGCACGCCGTCCTGCCGTTCGTCGAACGACGCTACCCGGCACGGCGCGATCGCGACGGACGACTGCTCCTCGGCTTCAGCAAATCGGGCTGGGGAGCATTCAGCCTCATGCTTCGCCACCCGCAGGTCTTCGGAAAAGCATCCGCGTTTGACTCGCCGCTCATGATGGGCGATCTCAAGCGCGGATTCACGCGAGGCATCTTCGGGACTCAGCAGAACTTCGCGCGCTATCAGGTCTCGCGGCTTCTCACCGCCCGTGCCTCGCTCTTTCACTCGGAAAACCGGTTCGCAGTCCTCGGCTACCACGGCTTCCGGCACGATTTGCAAGGTGCTCACGCGCTGATGCAGCGGCTCGAGATCGTTCATCGCTATGAAGACGGGCCGGAGCGCGATCACACCTGGGAAAGCGGCTGGTTACCCGACGCCGTCGCCTTCCTCGTGTCAGGCACGGACGGCGCGCGTTGACCGAGGCCAGGCGCCGCCGGTGACCGCGCTGCGTTTGGTCATCTCTTCGGGTCATAACCGGCCGAACGTTTCCGGTTTGTATCTCTTCGACGGTGCCGCGGTGCGTTTGATCGACGCGCTGCCCGTCGCGGGACTGAGCACGCGCGAGGGACGGTTCTACCGCGTCGCCGCGTTGCGGCAGAACGACGGAGCGGAGGTGCTGGGCTACGACGCGCACGGCGTGTGCCTCTACCGCCGCATCGATGTGGTCGGCGATCCCCACGACATCCTTGCGGTCGGCAAGGGCCGCCTGCTGCTGGTTTCGAGCCGCGACAACGCCATCGTATCGATCGATGCCGACGGCACCGTGCTTCCCTACTGGCGCGTACACGCCCCAATCGACGCGTGGCACCTCAATTGCCTCGCTCTGCGCGACGGTCGCCTTTTCGCGACGGCATTCGGCCGCTTCGACGCGTTTCGCGGCTGGCATCCGACGCTCGGCGCCAAGTCAGGGATCCTTTTCGACGTGGAGAGCGGGGTCGATGTGGTAACCGGTTTGAGCCAGCCCCATTCTCCGCGCTGGATCGACGGAGCGTGGCTGATCTGCGACTCGGGTACGCGTTCGGCCCTGCGCGTCGAAGCGAACGGAGACCGCTACTCCGTTCCGCTCGGGGGGTTCACGCGCGGTATGGCCGTCGTCGGCGACCACGTGTACGTGGGCGTGAGCGCCCCGCGCGAATCCGGAATTGCCGCGGCGAAGGGCTGGATCTCGGTACTCGACCGAAACCGGTGGCGGGAGATCGATCGCATCAGCATGCCGTGCAGCAGCATGTACGACCTGATCGAAGTCGACGAGACGGTGCTGGAGGGCCTCGAAGCGGGATTCCGGTCGGGTTCGGCGAGCGCGGGCTTCGCCGGCGAGCTCGCGATGTTCGAACAGATCGGCGCCCTACCGCAGCGCGTGTGGGCAATCTCCGAGCCGCTTCCCCCGGCGCTGTGCCGCGTGCGTCTCTCCGCAGATTTGCCGGAAACGATCGGTCTGGGTGAGATCGTTGCCGTAACCTGCACGATCGAAAATGCCGGAGACACCTTCCTCAGCTCGGCGCCGCCCTTTCCCGTCGAAGTCTGCTACCGCTGGTTCGACGGCACCGGCGCGGCCGCCGGAGCCGGAACCTGGCTGCACACGCGGTTACCGCAGATCCTCGCGCCCGGCGGCGCCGTCACGCTCGTGGTGCTGATCGCGCCGCCTCCGATGAGCGGGCGCTTCACCCTGCGCCTGACGCTGTTGCAAGAGGGCGTCGTCTGGTTCGACGATGCGGACCCAATGAATGCCGTCGTGCAAGAGATCGAGGTCGGCAATGCCGGCGTGACCAGTGCGCCTGCGGGGAACGGCTGCACCCGATGACGACGCGGCTGTGCATCGGGAACGACTACTTCGGCGCCGGAAATTTCGGCGACGACCTCACGCTCGCCGGATTCCTCGCGGCGGCAGAACGGTATCCTGATCTCGAGATCACGGCCTGCACCGCGTACGACCGCGCCGCCGTTGCGGGGCGCTTCCCGCGCATCCGCTGGCTGCCGGAGAGTGAAGCCGCACGCGATGATGCATTGCGGAACGCCGACGCCTGGATTGCACTCGGCGACACGCCGTTCCAGCTCGACAGCGGACCGTGGCTGCTCGATCGCAACGAGCGCGAACGCCGGCGCTGCGCCGCGTTGGCGAAGCCGATGTACCTGTTGGGCGTCGGCTGCGAGAGCCGAGAGGCCGCGCGCGATCCGCGATCGCAGGCGCTGCTCGCCGCAGCGCAGCGCATATGGACGCGCGACGCCTTCTCCGCGGAGACGCTTCGGCCGTTCGTGAACCCCGCGCGGCTCTGCCTAGGCGCCGACGTGGCCCACCTCGTGTTCCGGGATGCGACGCATCCGCCGGCTTGCGAGCCCGGCACGGTCGGCCTCTTGCTCGCGTTCGAGCGTCGCGAACAATTCGATCTGGGCGAGCTTGCGCGCTTCGTCGAGCGCCGGCCGGACGGACGGACGCGGTGGCTGGTGCAAGAGGGGCGCGCGTTCCCGCATCTCGAGCGCTGGATCCTCGAGCGTCTCGCACCGGAGGTGCGTTCGCGCCTCATCGTCATGGACGTCGACTACAGCATGATCTCGATCGAAGAGTACCTGCGCGCGTTCGGCGCGCCGGAGGTCACGATCACCAGCCGGTATCACGCGGCGGTGGTCGCCGCGTGGCAGGGATCGCGAGTGCTGGTCGTGTCGCGTTCGCCGAAACTGCAGGCGGTCGCCGGCGAGCTCGGCCTCGTGGGCATCGATACGGTCAGCTCGCACCTCGTCATGGAGTCCGCGCTCGCGTCGGCTGCGGTCGTGCCGCGCGACCGGCTGCTCCGGTTACGCGACCGCGCGGACGTCATGTGCGACGCGTTCTTCACGCACTGCCTCGACCGGAAGGCGCGGGGCGCCACGCCGCGCGACGAGCGGCGATTCACGCCCGGTACAACCGAGCCTCTCGCGACCGGCTCGCTGCGTGCCTCGATCGACAGCACGATCCCGCGCCGGCTGCGCGCGGGTGAGACCACCGTCCTGCGCTGCACCGTCACCAACCTCGGCGATGCGGTGTACGCGTCCGCGCCGCCGCATCCGGTCGAGCTGTGCTATCGATGGTACGACGCGGGCGGGACCACCGTCGGCGCCGGCACGTGGCTCCACACCGCGCTGCCGCGCGCCCTCGGGCCCGGCGAGCGGCTCGAGCTCTTCGCGCGAGTCGCGGCTCCGGCGATCGCCGGCGACTACACGCTCGCGTTGACGCTGCTTCAAGAGGACGTCGCCTGGTTCGACGACATCGACCCCGCCAACGGGATCCGTGGAACCGTCACCGTCGCTCCCGGCGGGCCGCCGAGCTGTGACGAGTTGTTCTGCGACCTTTCGCCGGAACAGCGCCGTGCCGCCACGCGGCGCGCGATCGACACGCGGACGCCCCTGACGCGCTGGTCGACGATGGCCGCGAGCGCGTCCGAGACGTGGCACCGTCGCGCGGCGGCCGCAGCGGAATGGCTGCGCGCTGCCCCGGCGGTGGTCGACCTCGGCTGCGGCGGAATGATCCTCGAGGAGTACCTCGGGCCAGGGCAGGAGTATATCCCCGTCGACTTGGTGGCGCGGGACCACCGCACGATCGTCCTCGATCTGGAGCGCGATGCGTTTCCGACGTTCGCCGCCGACACGTGCGCGTTGCTCGGCGTCCTTGCGTATCTCTTCGAACCGTTGCCGGTCTTGGAAAAGATCCGCTGCTCTTTCGCGTGCTGCGTCGTCTCGTACAACGTCAATCCCGACGTCGAGCTGCGGCTGAGCCGAGGCTGGGTCAATCACCTCGATCGCGAGGGTCTCGTGCGGCTCTTCCGCGACGCGGGCTTCGCCGTCGCCCGCGAACACGCACTCGAAGGATACCAGCGCCTCTTCGAGCTCGCTCCGGCGTCAGTGAGTCCGAGCGAAAACGCGGAAGTTGAGCGTGCGCGGGTCACCCTGTACTGATGCGCCGCCGCCATCCGCTCGCAGGAGCAGCGATGGCGGGCGATCCACTGCGCCGAGCGGCACGCGCACGCGCGTGCGGGAACCGATTTCCGCCGTGACGACTTCGCCGCCGTCCGATCGCAGGACGTGCAGGCGGAACGGCCGCGACTGCATCCCGGGTCCGGATTCCGCGTCGAACTCCAGTGTATCGTCTCGTGACGGATGGAGCTTCACGATCGCCTCGCCGCCGATCCAGCGAAAGACGCCGGCATCGGCGCGTTCGAGCGGATAGAAACCGCTCGAGGGGACGGCCCACGCCGGGAATACGTCGCCGGTCCGCTCCACCACCATCGAAAAGACGCGAAAATCCAATACGCGTGCATCGTGCGCGCTTGCCCGGCCGCCGCTACCACCGATCCGCAGCTCGACGCTGAACGCGCACGGGCTCTCCGGCGGCAGCGTGAACGTGACCGCTTCCCGCCCAGAGACCGTCGCGGTCCCGAGCTCTCGGCCGTCGGCCAGGCGCGCCGACAATTCGAACGGCCGCAGGCCGACGCCGGGCCCTGGCTCGGCGACGATCCGCAGCACGTGGCGAACCGGGCGCACGGCGGCGACGTGTACGATTGCGCTGTTCTCGACCCAGCGAAACGCGTCGCCGGCGACACGTTCCGCCGGATACCATCCCTCACCGAGCGCGATGTCCTCGCCGCCGTCGACGATGTCGTTCGGTGCGTCCGCGGTGCCGGCGCAATCGTACACCGCTACCGGCTCCGCCGACCCGTTGTCCGGATCGATATCGTCGTACCACGCGATACCCTCTTGCACGACGGAGAGACGCAGCACGTAGCGCCCCGGCGTGCCCGGTGCAGCCACGCGAATCGAGCCATCCACCGTTTCACCGGGACCGAGCGGACGCGGGAGCGGGGTCCGCAAGCCCTCCGCGTCGACCAGCCTGCCGTCGGCGTCGAACCAGCGATAGCCGAGGTTCGTCGTGTACGGGAAACCGCTGTCGAGCACGCTCTGCGCGCGGTTGGTGAGCCGCATGGGGATTGCGACGTCCGTCGCCGCGCCGATCCCGGCCGGCATCGACGCCCACAGCCGGGTGCGGCATTCCGTGCGCGGCCGTGCGTTATGCAGCCAGAACTGCATCTGAATGCTGCGGCGCCGGCTCCCCTGCAACTGCGCGGTGGTCAACGCGTGCACCCCGTGGAACATGACGTCGGTCCGCGCGAAGATGAGCGCGGAGTTCGCGCGATACGGAATCGTTTCGGTCGGTGCGAAACCGGCCGGGTCGTGGTGCGCGAGACCGGTACACGTGAAGCCCGGCTCGAGCGGCCGGTAGAGCGTCGTTCCGAGATGGTCCAGCCCGTCATGCTCCGGGAAATAGATCAGACAAGTGAAAACTTTCTCGCTGCGATCCGTATGCGGTCCAAGGTAGTACTCGGAGTCGTGCTGGTTCACGATCATCGTGCCGCGCAGATGGTCCGCGATGAACGACGGGTCGTCGATCCGATCGCCGAAGCGGGTGCGCGCGTAGGGTGTGAAGCGATCGATCAGGGTGCGGGCGAAGTCCGGGCCGTGCAGAAACGTCGCCGCATCGAGCCAAAACGCGCGCTGCTCCGGTGGGAGGCGCTGCGCCTCAGCCGGAAGATGGATCTCCTGACGGCGCGAATAGTTCCCGAAGCGAATGCTGGGGTCGCCCGGATTCTCCCAGCGCCGCAGCGCCGGCGAATCGGTCGGGAAGAGCCGCTCCATCGCCGCGTACGTCGCCGGTGAGAACATGCTCTCGACGTAGACGTGCGGTGAGGGCTCCGGCCGCAGCTGCGCACCGAACACCGCGCGGCGCACGTGGAGTGCTTCACGCCCGTTCCATGACGATGCACGGGCAACCGCGCCGGAATCGCTCAGTGCTCCTGGACGAGCGTTCGTCGAGCCCACGACGTTTCGTTTCCCGTTTCGATCGTGCGAGTCCGCCCGGTCGATCCCGGCCGGTCCGTCGGAGGCGCACCAAGTAAAGCAACCGAAAGCACGCCGAAATGGAAGCTCTCGGCGACGCGCCCGGCGTCCTGATCGCGTCCGCGTTCGGCGATGGGACGACCGGCGGCGGTCTGTTCGCGATCGAAGGCTCGCAGGCGGTACGCGTCGACTGGATCGCCTCGATGGGGTTGGCGTTCGACGGCCGCCGTCTGGCACGGAACCTGCGTTGCCAGCCGCTCGACGCCCGGGTCGGCGAGATCGCGATCTACGACGAGCGCGGCGTTCAGCGCTACCTGCGGCTCGACGCTGCGGCGGCGGTGCACGACCTGGCCTGGGACGGCGAGAACATCGTCGCCGTCTCGCCGTGGCGCAACGCCGTCCAATGGTTCTCGCCGGCCGGCGAGGTCGTCCACCAGGTCATCTACCCGGGTCCGCCCGACGCGTGGCACATCAACTGTATCGCGCTGCGCGACGGAGTCTGGTATGCGACGATGTTCGGCGATTTCGGTACGGCGCGCGGCTGGAACTCGAACGCATGCGAAGGGCGGGGCCGGATCGTCGCCCTGACGACCGGCGCGACCGTCGTGGACGGATTGACGATGCCGCACAGCCTGCGGTGGATCGACGGCATGTGGCTGGTGTGCAATTCGGAGCTGAACGAACTGCTGGCGCTCGACGAATCGGGTCGTACGATTCGCCGCGTCCCGTGCGAGCTCTGGACGCGCGGTTTGGCTTGCGATGACGACTTCTTCTACGTCGGTGGCTGTCAGCGCCGCAACAGCCACGAGCTCAGCGGCAACGCGCAGATCGTCGTGGTCGACCGGCAGACCTGGAAACCCGTCGACCGCATCCCGGTGCAAGCGCACGAGATCTACGACCTCACGTTCGTACCGCGTTCCCTGCACGCCGGGTTGCTGCGCGGCTTCGACGTGAACCCGCAGCGAGCGGCGGAGTACCGGCAGTACCGAATCCTGAGCGAACTCGGCGTGGAGCAGCCGCGCAGCCTCTGGCCGACCGGCGATCAACTGCCCTGGCACGACTTCCGCTGCACCGTTTCGTGCGACGCGCCGCGGCAATGCACGTCCGGCGAACTGCTCGAGATCGCGCTTCGCGTGAAGAATCGCAGCGCGAGCTTCTTCACGAGCGCCCCGCCCTTACCCGTCTACGCATCGTACAAGTGGCTCGACCCCGCGACCGGCGCGTACCTTGGCGAAGGGCGAGCGTTACGGAATCCGCTGCCGCGCACGGTGTTTCCCGGCGAAACGATCGAGATGACCGCGCTGGTGATCGTGCCGCAGCACACCGGCGCGGCGATCCTTCGGCTCACGCTGATCCAAGAAGGCATTTCGTGGTTCGACGATCAGGAGCCGGCGAACGCGACGACGTTCGACGTCACGATCGCGCCGGCGCCGGTACCGGAGACCGGTAACCCTTCAATTCTGGTCCGCTAGCGCTCAGCAGCGCTCAGGCGTGTTCGTCTCGCTCGGTGACGACGACGGAGGCGGCGCGTCCGTTCGCCGCGTCGACGTCGTCGAACCATGCGACGTCGGACTGCAAGACGGTCACCCGCAGCAGATAGCGCCCGGGATAGCGCGGCGCGACGATCGGCACCGGAACCGTCGCCGATGCACCGGGTTCCAGCGGTGCCGGCAAGGCGGTATGGAGCGAGGTGCCGGCCTCGGCCTGGGTTCCGTTCTCATCGAACCAGCGGTAGCAGAGGAAGACCGGATACGAACCGCCGGTGGCGAGCGTGGCGTCACCGTCGTTCGAGACGGTGCACGAGAGCGTCACGAGCGCGCGTGAACGCAAAGAAGCCGGCAGTGCCGCGTCGATCCGCACGCGCATCGACGAGGGATCCAGCGGAGCCGTGGTGACAGGCGCGGCGCCAGGGGCACCGCGGAACTCCAATTCGACCTCGCGATCGAGGAACGTCGCGTATTCGAGCCGCTCGGCGTCGGCCACGGCCCCGTCGTCGCCGGTTCGCTGCGGCGCGCCGGTGAACGCGATCGCCTCCTCGTCGCACACGACGTCCATCTCGGCGCGGTTCTCCTCGAGCTGACGCTGGTCGAGGTCGACGATCAGCGATTCTTCGGCCGCGCTGTGGATGAGGAAGAGGCGCATCACGTGCGAGACGCCGGCCGGCGTGACGGTGCGCAGATCGCGCTCGTAGTACGCGCCGCGATTGAACGAACCGGCAATGAGTTCGTAGCCGGGAAAGTGCCACACGTCGCGATGGAGGCGTTCGATCTCGTCGGCGGCCGCCCGCAGGGCCGCCTTCGTATACGTCGCCGAGACCAGGACGTGGCGCGGTTCGTACGTGGCGATCGGAGGCTGGGGAGAAACGGTCAGGACCGTCTTCGCGCGCGGGTTCACCCCCGACAGCAGCAGGAGAAACGCATCGAGGTCGGCCGTGACCTCGGCCGTGGTGAAATTGACGAACTCGTGCCGTGTTGCGTCGAGTGCACCCGCGGCGACGCCCGGCGCCAGCGGGAAGACGGCGCCGTCGGCCCGCGAGCGCCACGCCTCGGTAAGACCGAGGGTGAAGATGAACACGTCCAGCTGTTCGAACATCGCGCGCACGGCGGCGAGATGGCGCGCGCGCGAAGCGTTCAGTTCCGCGACCGTCGCGAAGCCCTGCGGTTCGATCTGCGGCCGAAACGGGTCGGCGTACCGTCCGTCGGGCCGAAGCCACGGTTCCTCGAGCGGCACGAACGCGCCGAACGCGCGATCGAACAGCTGCCGGAGCTGGCGCGCCGTATAGACGTTTCCGCTCCGCGACGAGAACACACCGTACCCCGCGGCGCGCGCCTCCGCCGCGGAGAATCCGGCCGGCGCACTCTCGGCGACGAAGTAGTTGTAACCGTGCCGCACGAGCACGCGCGACATGTTCTGCGCAAAGCAGCTTCCGGTCGTCGCTATCCGCGCTGATCGGTCGATCGCGAACGGCGGCGTCCCGACGGGATCGACGTCGGACGCCGCGATGCGTTCGACGGCGCGCCGCCAAAATCGGCTCGGCGGCAGCTCCGCGTACGGCGAGCCTTCGCGAGAGCGTCGTTCGAGCGGTGCCGGGATGCTCGCGCCGTTGCGCGACGGTACGCGCGCGGATGCCGCGACGCGCTCGAGGTCGCGGTAGGCCGGGTTTTCCAGCCGCGGAGTTGCCAGCGCCTCGGTCGGCATCTGCCGGTACGCCTCGAACGAGCGCGCGATGAACTCGCCGAGGTCGAACATCGTCCAGTCGGTCGCGCCCGGTGCGTTTTGCGCCTTGAAGGCATAGGCACCGGGCAGTCCCAAGCGGCTGCCGATCTCCGGATAGATCGGCCACACCGCCTTGTCGAGCATCGGATCGTTCACGTGGTCTGCCCAGCCGGCGAACGCCGCCGGTACGCCGGCACGTTCCAACAGCGCGCGAGCGAGATCGGCCATCACGAACAGCGCGGTGTGATTCGTGGTGTGCATGAACCGCCCGCGCGACGTCCAGCCCGAGAACATCGCCTCGAGCGGAAACGCGACGGCGCGCCCTTCCTCGAGCAGCGTGTACTTTGCCGGCTCCCAGCGGTCGAAGAAGTTGAGCCGCTCAAAGACCGGCTCGCAGAAGAGCCGCTCCGTCTCGCTCACGCCGAGCCCGAGATGCCAGGCATAGAGGACCAGCGAGGAGTGATAATCGCCGAGCGGAGCGGGGACGGGTCCGGGCGGCCCCGCGATGGTGACCGAGTCGGGGTGAAACGCGTTGAAGCTGATGCGCGGATACAGGATTTCGTTGGGAGCGAGCTCTTGCGGTATCCAAACCGTGCGCCGATTGCGCTGGCGGAAGACGACGTCGGCGTCGACGGCGGGCGTCTCCGCGGCGGTCAGCGCAAGGTACAACTGCACCGGGACGTTGGGAGCCATCAGCCGCAGGCAGGCGGAGAGCGGGATCGCCTGACACGTGCCGATGACGGCGATCTTCATCGGCGCACGGACTACTTCACGATCCCTGAACCGAGCAGATACGCCGCCAGGTGCTCTCCCAAGAACTGGTTGCCGCGGGGGTTGAGATGCGTTCCGGGGTTCACGAACAGCGGTAAATGGTCGGGCTGCCGCTCGTAGTCGAGGAAGTCCTTGAACGTGTCGTACTGCGCGATCGGCAGATCGCGCAGTGAGGCGAAGAGCGGCGCGAATCCCGCCACCGTGTGCGCCGTACCGTCCGCGAAGCTCCTGATCGCGGTGTCGTGCGACATGAGATTCTCGTCGTCGGAGTAGTAGTAATTGTCGCTGAGCCACATCACGACGAGCCGAGCGCCGGTCGGTTTGATCGCCTGCAGCAAGCCGGCCAGAGAGGCATGCAGCGCGGGGGCACCGGACGCGCCGCCGGCGGCGGCCCGGTACTGCGCCGCGGCGCTGGGGCTCGCGCCGATCACGAGCGCGTCGACGTGGTGGAACGTCAATGCCGTCGTGATGTAGCTTTCGAGCTGCGGCAGCTGCGCTGCATCGATTCTGACCGTATGGCACCGCGCCGGCCTCGCCGTTCGGTGCGACGCATCGATCGTGCGCTCGACGTGCGCGCATATCGAATCGTCGCCGCTGGTGTCCCAGAACGCGTTGGAAGCGCTGATGTACACGATCTCGAAGTGCGCCTGATCGTACTGATACGCCGGGCTGAGCCCGGCCTCCGAACGCCGAAACGCCGGCAGCACGACGTTGCGCAGACGATGGTTGCCGGCATCCGCGACGATGACCGACGTACCGGCCAGCGCGAGCCCGCGCGGAGAAGCAAAGCGTGCCGATCCCGCCGGGCCATCGGCGAAGCCGGCGTTGAAAATCCCTTTCTCGAGCTCGCCCCCGGCGATCGTGCGGGTATAGAACGTCGTGTCGAAGCCGGCTCTGGGCAGCCTCATGTAGCGGAGATTGTTGTTGCGCGCATCGGTGAACACGGCCTGACCGTCGCCGATCGCGAGCACCTGGCTGGGGCGTCCGATGGGTCCGTCCTCGCCGTCGACCAGGACGCCGACGTAGGTATCGGTGTGCGTCCGCCGATTGTAGATGTACACCAGTTGCGAGGTGGCGGCGATGACGGCGCCGTCCTCTTCCGGCTCGGCTGAGACCGACGTGATTTGAAGGTCGCCGTAGGACTTCAGCTTGATCGTCCGGAGTTCACCGTTTGCGAAGGTACGCAGTCCGGCACCGTAGTCGGCGATCCAGAGCGTGCCGCTCTTGTCGAAGCTGAGCGATAACGGCAGCAGGAGCCGGCCTGTCGTCGCGGTTCCGTCGGACGCGCGGCTTTCGCCGGGTTTGCCCACGACCGTCGAGACGACGCCGTTTTGCAGCTTGCGGATGCACGCATTGAAGGAGTCGGCGATGTACAGCGCGCCGTCAGGACCGAGCGCGATCCCCGCGGGACCGTCGAACGCCGCGTCGGCTGCCGGGCCGTCACGATGGCCGCCGGCGACAGAAAGGTGCAGCGGCCCCAGGGCTCCTGAGCCGGCCACCGTGCGGACCGTTCCATCGGGCAGCAGCTGCCGGATCCGCTGCGCGGCGGGATCGGAGACGTACACCGAGCCGTCTGCGGCGCGCGCCAGTCCGGACGGAACCAGGAACTGCGCTTCGAGCGCCGGTCCGTCTTTGATGCCCAGCGCCGCGCTCCCGGCGATCGTCGTCACCGCGGGCGCCGCCGCTTGCGAGCTGCTCGCCTGCGGAACGACGAGGAATACGAAGACGGCTGCGAGCGACGTGGCGACGACGCGGATCGTCACACCGGCGGCAGCTTTCCGGTGACCGAAACGGTCACGCCCCGTGGTAGCGTTCCGTTCGCGAGTTGCGCACTCCACGCGGCAGCGTGTTCGACGAGCGGTCCGCGCTTGACGGCGATCGTGAGGAGCGGTTCGAAGCCGGCGAACGTCGCGCTTCCGTACACGGGGCTGACCGCGCCGGTCTTCGCATACGTCACCGAGAGCGTCAGCGTCGTCGCCGAGAGCGCTTTGCCCTTCTCGGCGAGCGCACGCAGCGCCGTCGCCTCGATCGCGTGCACGCCGGCGTCGCCGCCGAGCTTGTCGGCGACGAGCTGCGTCACGTACTCCGTCGCATCCCAGATCAACCGCGCGCCGGCGGGGCTCGTTTGCGCGACGATGATCGCGCCGCTGATCGGCCGCACCGGCTCGGCGTACGCGCTGCCGGAAAGGGCGACGAACGCGCTCGCACACGCCGCGATGGTGCGCAACAAAAGCATCGTCCGGTGCTTACGAGCCCGCGGCGGTCGTTCCTACCGCGAAACGAGGCAGAGACACAGCGGGCGGAAGCATCGCCGGCCCGCTCGAAAGAGCAACCGATGCCGACGAGAGGCGCAACCGACCAGGATGGATGACCGGCGGGGCGACGTACCCGGCGCCCGCGACGTCCGCGAGGTGCTGCGCAGCGATCCGCTCTACCGTGCGATCGGTCCGCGGCTCGCGGACCCGTGGCTTATGGGGATCGTACTCGCGATCATCACGATTGCGATGGTGATCCTCGGTCCGTCCACCGAGTCGCACTTCATCTATACCGACTTCTGAGCGTGCGCTTCGTCTCGGTCGCCGGCCGGTGCGCGGTCGCATTCGTCGTGACGCTCGCCTTTGCTGACGCGCTCGTACGGCTTTTCTTTCCGCCGCTCGACCGGTTCGAGCCCAATTTCTCCGCCGCATATCTGAACCGGACGATCGCGCGCGTCGGAACGGGTCAGCGGCTCGTGGTACTCGGCGACTCGGTATTGTGGGGCTACCGCCTGCCCGCGCCGGAGAGCGCGGCGGCGATCCTCGGCGCCGGCGGGTTACCGACCGTGAACCTCGCGTTCGAGGGCGGCAACCTGCCCAATACGTACGCCGTGCTCAGGCTGATGCAGCGGGCCGGAGTGCGTCCGCGGGGCGTGTTGTTCAACGTCAACCTCAAGGAGTTCAATCCGGCCGACCCCGCGTACGACCGGCTGTACCCGGCGGTCGAAACGAGTGCGTGGCCCGTCCTTTCGACGGCGGAGCAACGGCTGTTGCGGCGCACGCAGTCCGACTCGTTCGAATCGCGCGCGACCGCGGCACTCTCACGCACGTGGGCCTTGTACGCGATGCGCGATGATCTGCGCGAGGCGTTGTTCGGCTCGGCCGACGCCGTGACCGCGGCCGGGCACGCGATCCACGGACTCTCCGGCGAGACTGCGCGCGCCGAACGCCTGCACGTCGCGACCCCGGAACGATTTCTCGGCACCTACGACTTGTCGGCACTGACCGGTGCCAACGTCGAGGTAACGTTCCTGCGCGACACGGCGGCACTTTTGCGGCGCGGGCGCATACCGGCGGTCGCGATCTTGACGCCGGTGAACCACGAGCTGCTCCATCGGTACATCGACGTGCCGGAGTACGATCGGCAGCGCCGGTACGTGCGCGCGATCCTCGAAGGCAGCGGCGTTCGCGTCCTCGATTACGACCACGCGTTCGCCCCCGCGGATTTCTTCGACAACGACCATCTGACCGCGTACGGAAACCAGAAGCTCGCGGCGATGTTGAAGCGGAC
>Ga0073928_10005695_pt1 | contig 17264 bp, 18 predicted proteins | sample PaiPotPPA55metaG_FD_76969 | JGI IMG/M metagenome (GOLD analysis project Ga0073928, IMG submission 76969) | Iron sulfur acid spring bacterial and archeal communities from Banff, Canada, to study Microbial Dark Matter (Phase II) - Paint Pots PPA... ... | reverse complement strand
TCCGCGGCGATCGCAGCGCCGACGCGACCCGCGACGACGACCGCCGAGAGCATCGGGCCAAGCTCGCGGACTGAAGTGTAGGCGACGGCGCCGCCGACGAGATTCCCAACGCCGTATTTCACCGCTTGCGCCGCCGATTCAAGCGAGAAGACCATGCCGGTAAAAAGTGAGGTCAGCAGCACGATGATCAGCGACTGCACGCCGAGCAGATAGCATTGCAGAACCGTCTCGGTCAAGCGAATGCGCAGTTTGGCGATGAACGACAGGGTCTCACCGCCCAGTTCCGTTACGCCGCCCGCGTATTCGAAGAAGTCGTTCGTTCCCTTGCCGAGGTCTTCGATGACCTTCATCGCGATTGCGCCCCGTCTTCGACATGCGACGCCTTGGAAATGACCGCTTGCGTCGCCTCTATGCGCTTGACCGCGACGCCGCGTTCAGCGATCAGATTGAACTGGACCTGATACTGCTGCGCGAGCCGCTTGTCGAGCGAGCGCAGATGATCGCGAATTTCTCGCTCGAATGTTTTGAAGTACGCGTTGACGGCCGCGACGTAGCGACGCACCGCATCATCGGAGATTTCTCCACGTTTCAGCAGCGCCGTCATCGTTTGCTGCGCTTTCTTCATCCCACGGCGAGTGACGTAAAACTCCCCCACCGAAGAAACAAGCGCTCGCAGCGCTTCCGTATCAACCGGCATGAACGAGAACAGGGAATCCGAACGGCTCGAGCGCTCGACGCTGTGCGGCGAAGAGTTCGGCGATGCCGCGTTCCGCCAAGCCAAGCAGCACGTCCAGCGCCGCGCGATCGAAGGGCACGCCTTCCGCCGTCCCTTGCAGCTCGACAAAGCGGCCGCTGTCCGTCATCGCTACGTTCATGTCCACTTCGGCACGGCTATCTTCTTCATACGGTAGATCGAGCAGCGCAACGCCGTCCACAAAGCCGACGCTGGTCGCAGCGATCTGACCGCGCAGCGGCCAGCCGGCGCCCGCGGCGTCAAACGCTTTCAGCAGCGCCAAAGCCAGCGCAACATAAGCGCCGGTGACGGCCGCCGTTCGGGTGCCGCCGTCGGCCTGGAGCACGTCACAGTCCAGCCAGACCGTGCGCTCGCCAAGCTTCTTCATGTCCGTCACCGCGCGCAGCGTGCGTCCGATAATACGTTGAATCTCATGCGTTCGCCCGCCGATTCTTCCGCGCGCCGCTTCTCGCGCCGTCCGGTCCTGCGTCGCACGCGGCAGCATCGCATACTCGGCCGTCACCCAGCCGACGCCGCGGCCCTTCATCCATTGAGGCACTTTTTCTTCAAGAGTTGCAGCGCAAACGACGCGCGTGTCGCCTAAAGTGATCAGCGCACTGCCCTCTGCGAACTTGAGAAATTGCGGCTCGATCAGCACCGACCGAAGCTGGTCGGGCATGCGGCCGTCAGCGCGTATCATGACCGGCCTGCCTTTCCTGTAGCACGGAGTCGATTCCGCCAGGCAGGCTCATCTCAGCCGGGAGAGAGGGTCGATCGGCTTTCCGTTAATGCGCACTTCAAAATGAAGGTGCGGCCCCGTCGAGTTGCCCGTGGAGCCCACGGCACCGACCGCTTGCCCGCGCGCGACGTCTTGTCCCACGGAGACATAGATCGCCGAACAGTGGCCATAGCCAGTCGATACGCCTCCGCCGTGGTCGATCGAAATGTAGTTGCCGTAACCGCCATACCAGCCCGCGTAGATGACGCGACCTGACTCCGCAGCAGCGATCGGTGTTCCCGAGGCAGCTGCGATATCGATCCCCTCGTGAAACCGCCTGACGCCGGCGATCGGATGGATGCGCCATCCGAAGGGCGAGGTGATCGGTCCGGTGACCGGCCATTGGAAGTAGCCTGATCCGGCAGTTGCCGGCCCGGAGGGACCGGGTTGACCGGCCCGGCGCGCGCGCTCCGCGGCGGCGCGTTCCGCCGCGAGCTCTTGCTGGCGCTGAACGATCAGCGCTTCAAGGGTCGCTTCTTCAGACGCGGAGAGTTCTTCAAGCTGCGCGACCTCTGCAGCAACCTGGCGCCGCTTGTCTGAAGCAACGGCAACCAGCTGTTCACGTTCGCTTGCGAGGCCCTGCAGTTGCGTGCGCGCCTGCTCTTGCTGATGCGCCAATCCCTGGAGCGTGAGTTGCGTGCCTTCGAGCTGCGCTTGAACGCGCCGGACGGCCGTTTCGGCGGCTTTTCGCTCCGCGATCGCTTTTTGATCCGTGCGCACGACCAACTGCAGGTCGTGAAACCGCTCCACGAACTCTGCGAAGGACGTGGCGCCGAGCAAGACGCCAAGATAGCCCAGGTCGCCATGCTCGTAGATCTGAACGAGACGTCTACGATATGCGTCGTTGTGGCGGCGCAGCGTCGCCTGCGCAGCCGCGAGCTGCACTTGGTTCCACGCTAAGCGTCGTTCGTTGACGTGGACTTGATCGTCGAGCTGCCCCAGCCGCGTGTTGACGTTCCCAATTGCATTATTCGTCTCGGAAAGCTGATGACTGAGGTCATTCTCGCGCAGCTTCGCCACATGCAAAGCTGCGCGTCGTTCTTCTAACTGATGTTGGTGACGCTCGACACGCAGCTGCTCTTCACGAATCTTCTCGGTGAGTCTCGATGCGTTGCCTGCTTGCGCTGCAAGAAAGAACGCAAGCCCGAGCGCAACGAAGATGCGGCAGCCCCGCCGCCTACTCGCAGGCACGGAGCCTCACGTTTCGATGGAAACTCCGTGGACCTTTTCGCAGATCGAAGCGGCGAGTACCCTAGACCGCTACCTCTTTGTCCAGAACGAAGATCTTGACCGTGTCTCGCAAGACGCCGTCAAAGTCCATCGCCTCAGCCGTCGCCGGAGAGTTGAGAACGTTCATGGACGCCGAAAGATCGTCGGGCTCAAAGCAGACGGCGACCTGACTCCCATCCGCTATTCCGTAGCTGACCGGCTTGCGAACAGTTTGACTCCGAAAGAGGTCTCCATGGGTTCGGAAACCTTGCTCCCACTTTACCGGGTCTTTAATGTTCGCGACGACGATAACTTTGGCCATCTTGTTCCTCTTTTATTCGACCGTGACGGTCTTAGCAAGATTGCGCGGCTGATCCACATCTTTGCCTTCGATGTCTGCGATGTGGTAGGCGAGCAACTGGAGCGGAATGATGTTGACGATCGGTGAGAGCAGTTCATCTACCTTCGGCACCCAAAATACATGATCCGCGATCGCTTCGGCTTCATCGTCGCCGTAGTTGGCGACAACGATGATCGGGGCTTCTCGCGCGCGTGATTCAGCCAAATTCGACAGCGTCTTCTCGCGTACTCGGCCGTCCGTTACGACGCCGACGACCGGGACGCGCGCGTCGAGCAGCGCGATCGGGCCGTGCTTCATCTCGCCGGCCGCGTAGCCCTCAGCATGGATGTACGAGATTTCCTTGAGCTTGAGCGCGCCCTCGAGCGCTGTGGGGAAATTGACGTAACGGCCGATGAACAGGATGGAATCGCACTTGCGGACGGCCTTAGCGACTTTGCGAATCGCATCGGATGTGTTGAGCACCACATCGACTGCCGCCGGTAAGAGCTTCATATTGTCGGCAATTTCCCGCGCGCGCTGCTCCGAAGTCGTGTTGCGCAATCGAGCGAGATGCAGGGCTAGGAGCGTCATCGCCGTCACTTGAGAGACGTAGGTCTTACTCGCCGCGACACTGATCTCGGGACCACCGCGCGTAAAGAGGGTCCCATCTGCCAGCCGCGTCAAGTGCGAGCCGACGACGTTGCAGATGCCCAGCACCGCCGAATTTGCGGCTTTGGCAATTTTCACGGCTTCGATTGTGTCGGCCGTTTCGCCGGATTGCGACATCGCGATCGTCAACGCGGTCGAATCGATCACGGGATCGCCGTAGCGAAACTCGCTCGCTAACTCCAGTTCGACCGGCAGCTGGACCAGGGAGCGTAACAAATACATGCCGACCATACCGGCGTGGTAAGCTGTCCCGCATCCGGTAATCGCGATCTTTGAGATCTGTGCGAGCCGTGACTCGGGAATGCCAAGCTCGTCTGCGAGCTTCACGTCGTTCGTCTCGGTGATGCGCCCCGCCATCGTCTCTTTGATGACGTTGGGTTGCTCGAAGATCTCCTTGAGCATGAAGTGCTTAAAGCCGCTTTTTTCGGCCGAGCTCGCGTCCCACGTCACCTGGAAGATGTCGCGCTCGATCGGCGTCCCGTCGTACGACATCAGCCGGTAGCCGTCACGTCCGACGACCACCATCTCGCCTTCCTGCAAGATCACTTCCTTGCGCGTATATTGCAGGATCGCCGGTGTATCCGAAGCGACGAACATCTCGCCGTCACCGATTCCGATCACGAGCGGGCTCGCGCCGTTGCGCGCAAAGATAAGGTGGTCCGGGTCGTCTGAGGAGATGACACCGATCGCATACGCGCCGCGCACTTCCTGCAACGTTCGTCGCACCGCGCTTTCCAAATCGTCGTCGTAGTGCGCCTCGATCAGGTGGGCCAGTACCTCGGTATCCGTCTCGCTCGAAAAGATGTGTCCTGCGTCCACCAACGCAGCGCGCAAGGCGGCATAATTTTCGATGATGCCGTTGTGAACGACGGCAATCTTTCCCGAACAGTCAAGGTGCGGGTGGGCATTCGCGTCGGAAGGACGGCCATGAGTTGCCCAGCGCGTATGACCGACGCCGACGCGGCCGCTGAGCCGTGAGCCGTTGCGCAGCATCTCTGCTAGGCGCGAGAGCTTCCCCTCCGCCTTCGTACCACTCAGCGCGCCGCGCTCGTCGAGTACCGCAATACCAGCGCTATCGTAGCCGCGATACTCTAAGCGGCGCAATGAGTCGAGGATAATCGGGACGCTATCGCGCCCGCCGATATACCCCACAATCCCACACACGCTTTATTTTATGCCTTCGCGGGTCCGTTTGTAGTTGATCTTCCCCGCAGCAACTTCATTGAATGCCGTCGAGACCGGTTTGTTCGCATTCACCTGCTCCGTGAGCGGCGGCGCGCCATTGTTCAACTGCTTGGCCCGCTTCGTCACGACGTTCACCAGCGTGAATTTTGAATCAACGTGTTGCATCAGCGCCTCTAAGTCTCCAAAAATCTGGTCAGTCACGAATGTTCCAACTCCTTTATCGAATCATCACCCCAACGGTGGATCCGAAAACGTTCCGCCCGCATAATTGCCTCGAGGTCATCGACCGCCTGGGCTTGGCGGCGCTGCTCGTTGATCACCGTGTAATCGAAATTCCGAATATACTTCATCTCGACGTGCGCGATCTCTAGACGGCGGGCGATTTCCTCGTTCGTCTCCGTACGCCGCTCTAGCAGGCGTCCGCGCAGATGCGAGAATTTATCCGGAAGCAAAAATATCAGAACAGCATCCGGGAACGCCGACTTGATGGACAGTGCGCCATTGACTTCCGGCTTCATGATCAGATCGTAGCCGTCGGTCAGTGTTCGTTCGACGAAATCGCGCGGGGTTCCGTACAACTCGCCGTTGTACTCACGGTATTCGAGGAATGCGTTGGTCGCGATCCGCCGCTCAAACTCCGCTCGGGTAACGAAAAAATACGCTTCGCCGTCGCGTTCACCCGCACGCGGCGCTCGCGTCGTCGCGGAGACTGAGTATCGCAGCCGCTGCATGCGTTCACGCAGCGCGTCGACTAAGGTATCCTTTCCGGCACCCGAGGGGCCCGACACTACGAAGAGCAGACCCGGGCCAACCACGACTGCGTGCACTTCCCACTCATCGCCCGAACGCCTGCTGTAACGGCCGGCGAAGGCCGAGCACGAGTTTTGTCGCAGAGCCGTGGGCGGTGTTCACTGATTGGCTTCTGATCGAACGCCTCGCGCGCGAACTCGACGCGCAGATGGCGGGATCGCGCGTGACCGCTTTTGGGTCGCTGCGCGACGGCCGCTTGGGGCTAGAACATTGGCGTCGGGGGAAGAGCGCCGTCGTCGCCCTCGATCTCTTTGCTCGCGTACCGATCGCGACGCTGGAAACCGGAGAGCTCGAGATCACGGCCGAGCGAGGCTTCATTCGCACCGCCGGTGCCGCGCTTCGGGGCCTTACCGTGAGAAGTGCTACCGCAATAAAGGAAGAACGGATCCTCCGCTTCGAGCTTGCGTCGCGTTCCCGTTTCGGCGTTACGGACACTTACGCGCTGGTCGCTGAGCTGATCCCGCGATTCGGGAACCTGCTGCTGCTCAAAGACGACACGATCGTCTCCGCGTACAAAGAGTTCAAGCCAAAGGATGGCCGCCGCAGGATCGCGCCGGGCCTGCGGTACGAACCGCCGCCGGCACGAGCTTCAATATCGGAGAACGAGCAGGATGTTGCGGCGATACTGCGCACCGCGCGCCCACGCTTGCCGCAGATGCTTGCGGCCTCGCTGCTCTCTGAACCGAGTCGGAACGTCGCGGAGCTTCTCGCAGAAGCGGATCGTATGCTTGAGCGCGCCGTGCACGCCAACGAGCTGTTCGTCTACCGCGACGAGGGCAAGCTCGTCCAAGCGCACGTCGTCCCGCTTCATCAATTCGATCACTTGCAGCGCTCGCGCGAACCTTCGCTCCTGCCGCTGCTCCAGGAGATGCGCGCGATCTCAATCGATAAAACGAATGAGGAACCTGCGCGGCGGCGCAACCTCGCGAACACGCTTCAGCAGCAGCGGCGCAAAGTTGAAACCGAAATTGCGGCAGTTGAGAAGCAGTCCGTTGCGATCTCGGAACGTGAGACGCTGCGAAACGAAGCGCAGTCAATTTTCGCCACCCTTCACGAAGTCGATGAAGGCAGCCGTATCGACGCGAAGGCCAGGGCCGCCTCGCTGTTTGCGCGCTACAAGCGCTTGGGGGGATCGATCGTGCCGCTGCAAAACCGGCTCGCCACTCTGCGACAGAAGCGTGAGGATCTCGATGAGCTCACGTGGGAAGTCGAGCGCGCCGCTGAAGCCGATCTCAACGACGTCGCGCAAGCCGTTGAGAAATTGCTGAAAAAACGCCCCGGCCAAGCGTCCAGTCCGCTCAGCCGCAAGAAGCGATCTCGCCTCACGATGCAGACGAAGAGTGGCTCACGCATCATCGTCGGGCGCTCTCCGATCGAGAATGCCGAGCTGACGTTTGTCGTCGCCCGTCCCAACGATCTGTGGTTTCACGCCCGCAACACGCCCGGAGCGCACGTTATCCTGCAGCGCGACGACAGAGTTGAGCCGCCGGATGAAGATGTCGAGATGGCTGCGTCGCTCGCCGCCTTCTTCTCAAAGGCGAAGCAAAACCTGAAAGTCGAGGTGGATTACACGGTCAGAAAACACGTGCGTAAACGGCCAGGCGCGGCGCCGGGGCTCGTCTTCTACACGGATTCGAAGACCGTTACGGTCGCGCCGCAGGCGCCGGCGTTGACCGCGGCGCCATCAGCGGGCGTGCGCTAGCGACGGTCTCGGCTCCGCGCGCCAGCAAAACCTCATCGACCGCTCCCGGAGACGCGATGAAGAGCTGAGCGTCTGAAGCGCTTGCACGAATCGTTCCAGCGTTACGTACGGAGTTGCGGCTGCGCAACAGCACGGTCAAGTCGCTCTTCGGCCGCAGGACGATAACATACAGCCACCCGCCCGAACGCGCGTAGAGCAGCTTCGCTGCCGGGACGCCGGAGGCACGGCGAACGAAGGCAACGTGGCTGAAGTGAGACTGTACCAGCGCCGCGAGGGCCGTATGTGTCTGCGCTTCGCCGTTGCGCTCTCGCAGCATCGGTGGCAACAGGAAGAGCAGCGGCAAGATCAGGCCCGCTGCTACTCCCAAGCCGAAGCGCCACACGTTTGAGGTAGCGCCCGCCGTTGCTGCGCGGCGCGGCATCGTTGCCTTCGCCTGCTCCCATGCGAGCGTCGCGACGACGCGCTCCGCGTCGTTGACGCGTTTGCGGCAAGCGGCACAGGTTGCAACGTGCCGTTGGAGTTCTGCTTCTTCCTCGGTGCCCAGTGAACCAAGGGCGTACAGTTCTGCAAGTTCTTCAACGTGGTTCATGCGGCATCACCCGGTAAGGCCGCGCGCAGCTTGCGCAGAGCCAGCGAAATTCTACTTTTGACGGTACCTAGCGGCAGATCCAGACGCTGAGCGATCTCCTCGTGCGTCAGATACTCAAAGAACGACAGTCGCAAGGGGAGCCGTTGCTCGGGGGGCAGCGCACGCAGAGCGGCACTCAGCTGCGAACGCTGCAAGTAGTCGGGTATCTCAAAGGATTCGCTCTCGTCCTTTGGCGGCTGCGCGGCAATGATTTCCGCATGCCGCTTGTGCGAGCGAACGATCGTAATCGCTCGATTCCGAATGCACACGGTCAGAAACGCGAGCAAATCTCCGCGTCCGTGTTGATAACTCGCCGGATCATTCCATACCCGCATGAAGGTATCGTGCGCACAGTCTTCGGCTTCCATCCGATCGCGCAGCACGGCGTGCGCTACTGAAACGAGCAACGGAATGAACCGGGTGTACGCGCGTTCGAACGCGCCGGTGCGCCGGTCGGCGAAGTCGGCTTCCAGACGTGCATCACCCCAGGCTGAACTCGGAGAGCGCACTTTCTCCATTATCGTCAAGTTGTACCGTCCGATATCCGATTACTCCGAGCAACTGATTTGGCGGCACTTGCAGCGGTCCGGGCTTTGCGGCGCTCCCCGGCTTCGGCTGCGGATATGCCGTCGAATTCGCCGTTGCGAACCGGATGTTGCCCTCGGTATGCTCGATAATCTGGTGGATGTGTCCGCTCAACACTGTCACACGGTCGAAGCGGCGCAGGAGCGCGAGAGCCTTGCCGCCGTCTTCCGTCGTCCACCCCCACTGCGGATAAAGTGCGTAGAGCGGAACGTGAGCGAAGACGATGATCGGCGTAGACCGCTTCTGTGCGGCAAGGTCCGCGGCTAGCCAATCGAGTTGCCTTTGGCCCATCAAGCCCATGCGCTCGAAATTGAAGACATTGATGAGCGCGACAAAGTGCGCGCCTCCCTGGTCGAATGAAAACCACCCGTCGCGCGCGTCGCGGCGTGAGAAGAAATCGAAATAGTGGGCCGCCGATCCGATCACGTCGTGTTCACCCGGCAGGTATATGATTGGCGCTCGGAGTTGCGAGAGCACCGATTTGGCAGTATCGAATTGTTCGGGTTTTGAGAGATGCGTGATGTCTCCAGTGTGGACGACGAATGCCGGCTGCACGGGGCGCCTGTTGATCGCTTCCACCGTTTTGCGCAGCGTGCCGATAACATCGGGATTCTCAGGGCGAGCGAAGCCGATATGACTGTCGCTGATCTGCACGAATGTCAGGCCGCGGCCCATCGCAGCGGCGGCATTCGCGGTCAAGCTGCCGGCGGCAGTAAGTGTCCACGCGATGCCAGCTCCGGTCCAGCCGACGTGCTCGATAAAATTGCGACGCTTCATGGCCGCTCCCCGGCACGAACGATGATCTTTCCCTTCATATACGGGTGAAGCGCACAAAAGTACGTGTACGTCCCGGGCCGAGCGAACACGTGACTCCAAGTTTGGCCGCTGTCCAGCCCGGCTGAATCGAACGATTTGTCCGTCGCCGTCACCGTGTGTGCTTCATCATCGCTATTTTCGAACATCACGCGCTGACCCGCGTCGATGGTCATGACCGAAGGTTGAAACGCAAAATCTTTGAGGTGCACGACGTGCGCGGGTGAGGCGGCGCCTTGCAACATGAGAATCGTGGCGAGCGCAGCGAAACCGAGAGTCAAAATGTGCTTCATGCCCCTAGTACGCCCGACCGTGGGCATTGGATTACTCGGGTTCGAGCAGCATCGCATCACCGAACGAAAAGAATCGGTAGCCGCGGCGGACCGCCTCGGCGTACGCCCGCAGGATGCGCTCGCGGCCCATGAAGGCGCTCACGAGCAACAGCAGCGTCGAGCGCGGCAGATGGAAGTTGGTCAGTAGCGCATCTGCGATCCGAAATCGATGCCCCGGCCGAATAAAAAGATCGGTTTCACCTGAGCCGGCTCGCACGGCACCATCATCTCCGGCGGCTGCCTCCAGCGTCCGAGCAACAGTCGTCCCGACGGCTACGATGCGGTGGCCTTGCGCTTTGGCCGCAGCGATACGGCGCGCGGTTGAAGGTGAGATCGCAAACGCTTCGGCGTGCATTTTGTGCGCTTCGACGAACTCCGCGCGCATCGGCCGGAATGTCCCTAGCCCGATGTGCAGCGTCACCGCGCACGTTTCTATGCCGCGCGCCGCGAGTGCAGCAAATGTCTCAGCCGTGAAGTGCAACGCTGCCGTCGGCGCCGCGACGCTGCCCGCTTTGAGCGCGAAAATCGTCTGGTAATCTTCTTGATTGCGCGCGGAATCGCGTTCGATATACGGGGGGAGTGGTAGCCGCCCCGCGCGGCCAAGAAAATCGTCCAGGGGCACCGTCAACCTCAACGCGACTTCGCGCGTACCGTCGTCATTCACGGCATCGATGGCGGCAGAACCAAACTCCGCAAAGTCGATTTGGTCGCCGCGACGCCCCTTGCGGCCGGGCTTTATCAGCGCGAACCACCGAGTTGCAGCCGGATCGTATTCCAACTGTGCGACCGGCCGCAGCAACAACACCTCGACGTGCGCACCGGACGACGTTCTCCCAAAAACCCGCGTCGGGACGACTCGCGTATCGTTGAGCACGAGAAGATCGTCAGCGTGCAAGAGATTCGGCAACTCGCGGAAGGTCCGGTCCTCGAGCGCATCGCCGCGCACGACCATCAGCCGCGAGGCGTCCCGGGGCCGCGCATGTTCTTGCGCGATCAGGTGGCGCGGAAGCTCGTAATCGTATGCAGCTGTTAGCGCGTCGTCGAAGTTTACGGGGACCACACGGAAACACCGGTTCCTGGAAAGTAATAGGCGATGATGGCGCGCGCATCGCGCCCTTCCATCCCTAATGCGCGGGCGCCCCACTGACACAGCCCGACGCCGTGCCCGCGGCCGGCGCCTTCAACGATCAGCGCCGGCGCGTTCTGGGTGGGATCGGAGAGGTCGCTGCCGGCGTCGCGCACGTAAAGCGATCGCAGCAACAAACTCTTGACGAGCGTAGCACCTGCGGCGCGCCGAAACTCGGCAGCCGATACGACTCTCTCTTGCACACCGTCTGAAAACCGAAGCGTCTTCGCACGCCCGCTCGCATCGACTGGCCCAATGTGCGCCGAGCGCAGCATTCCGAAGCCGTTGAATTGCGCCGCCAGCGCGTTGGTGATGGAGTTCCACGACACGACAGAGGTCCAGCGGTAGTCGGGAGAAGCGGCACAGTAGTTGCAAACGACGCCCTGCAGGTACGGGTAATTCGCGCCCCCCGTCCATGCTTCCGATGAGGCTTCGGTGTGCCCGCCGCAACACGCCATATAAGAAACTGCTGCCGGCTGGTCCGCGTACTGAGCGATTTGCCCAGCCGTAGCATCGACCGCTTGCGTCGTCTCACGGTGTTCCGCGCCGATTCCCCCGTATGCCTGATCGCGCTGCGAGGCGACGATGTCATAAGGCCGCGTTGGATTCATCCGCGCGAGCGCAAACGTCCGTGCCAGAATCGCCTGTCCCTTCAGGGTTTCCACCGGCCATGTGCGCGGCGATTCCATCGGAACAACGCCGTAGAGATACTCCTCGAGTGCAACGATGTTGATCACTTGACCGTCCGGCAAGACAGAAAAACGTCCGCGGAACGTTCGTGTGCCGAACGAGAAGGTGGTCGCATCGAGCGGCAACGCGCTACCCCTTCCTAGCAAGATGCGAACCGTCGGCGACTCGGTCGCGAGCGTCGCCCTTGGCAAAGCGAGCGACCCCAAAGCGGCGCCAGACAGGACGAAAAACCTGCGCCGATCCATGTCAGAGCAAACGTTCCTGCCGCGCCTGTCCGTGCCGCGCGATCCCGAAGTGCTCGTAAGCGGCGTGCGTCGCTTTACGGCCACTCGCGGTTCTTACGACGAGGCCCTCCTTTAAAAGGAACGGCTCGACGACATCTTCGAGCGTCTCGGCATCTTCGGTCAGGGTTGCCGCTATCGCCGACATGCCGACGGGACCGCCGCCATAGTGATCGATAATCGTGCGCAGGAACGCGCGGTCCAGTTTATCGAGACCGCGCTCATCGACACCCTCGCGGCGCAAGGCTTCGTCCGTCACGCTCGGCGTGATCCGCCCGTCTGCGCGCACCTGCGCATAGTCGCGTACTCGCCGGAGAAGCCGGTTCGCAACGCGCGGCGTGCCGCGACTGCGCGAAGCGATCGTCCGCGCCGCCTCCGGGTCGATCGGCACCGAGAGCACTTCCGCCGAGCGCGTGACGATCTGCGCCAGCTCATCGGCCGAGTAGTAATCGAGGTGATGCGCTATACCGAAACGCTCGCGCAGCGGCGCCGAAAGCATGCCGGCGCGCGTCGTCGCACCTACGAGCGTGAACGCTTTGAGCGGCAGCTTCAGCGTCTTGGCATACGCACCCCGATCGACGATGAAATCGATCTTGAATTCCTCCATCGCGGGATAGAGAAACTCTTCGACGACGCGTCCAAGACGATGGATCTCGTCCACGAAGAAGACGTCGCCCGCTTCCAACGCGGTCAAGATTCCGACCAAGTCTTTCGGCTTCTCCAAAGTAGGTCCGGATGTTGGCCGCAACGCGGAGCCCAAGTCCTTCGCAATCAGCGATGCGAGCGTTGTCTTTCCTAGTCCGGGCGGCCCATAGAGAAGAATGTGTTCCAGCGGCTGCATCCGTTGCCGCGCGGCATCGATCGCGATCTTGAGATTCTCGACGACATTCGATTGACCGACATACTCGTCGAACGTCCTCGGGCGCAGGGAAGCAACGTACACTTCGTCTTCCAGCGACGCCACCGGATCGACAATCCTTGCGGAAGAGGTATCTTCCGGGCCGAGGGTGCGTTTTCTCGCGTCTTCGGTCATGTCGTCTTCTGCCTGTAGATTTCGGACAGCAGCGTCTCAGCATCGCGGATCGCCGGCTGCGCTTGCAGGGTCGTCCGGATCATCGTCTCCGCTTCACCGCGTTTGTATTCCAACTGCAAGAGCACGGCCAGCGCTTCATCGGCGAAATCGGGGATTGGTGGATGAGCCGCCGCCGACGCTTCCTGGATCAACAAGAACCTCGTGACCTTGCCTTGCAGCTTAGCAACGATGTCGCGCGCCTTCTGCTGTCCGATCCCGGGCAATGATTGAAGAAATGCATGATCGCCGCGATCGATCGCTTGGGCAATCCGCGACATCGGCTGCGAGAAAGCCCGTGCGGCGGATTTGGGTCCGATGCTCGCGACGCTGATCAACGCTTCAAAAAATTCGCGCTCGATCGGGTTCGTGAACCCGTAGAAGGAAAACCGTCCCGCGTTCCCTTCGAGATTCAAAACAGCGTGGATCTCTAAGGCGAGGTCGCCCTGATCAGCAGCGAAAACCTTTTCTGCGATGCAAGGTGGAAGCACGATTTCGTAAGCGAGGCCACCTGTCTCGAGCATCAGTCGATCGTCGCCTCGCTCGATGACTTTGCCGCGAATCTTGGAGAAGATTAGCGCGTCGCTCCCTTCAGCGCCGATCGATCCGCGCGGTTTGCGAACGCCAGAGCCAAAGCGAGCGCGTCGGAGACGTCGGGCGGTTCAGGCACAGCACGCAGGCCGAGCAATTGCATGACCATCGAGCGCAACTGTTCTTTGCGGGCCGCCCCTGAGCCCGTCAATGCGCGCTTCACGGCCGAATGCGCCAGCGCATGAACGTCAACACCCTGCTGCGCGGCCGCTAAACACAGCACCCCGCGAGCATGTCCCATCATGACGGCAGTCAACGGGTTGCGATACGCACTAAAGAGTTCTTCAATCACGACCACTTGCGGTCGCGTCGCGGCGAGGGCTTCGCTGATTCCCCGGTGGAGCAAGGCGAGCCGGGCTTCCAGCGTCGCATGAACGTCCGGAGCGACGACACCGGCTTCCAGTAACGCGATGCCGTGGTCGTTACATTCGATGGCGCCGTAACCCGTCACACGCAGTCCCGGATCGATTCCGAGAACGCGGAAAGTCATGGCTTTGCGGGGGCGTTGTTGACGTAGAGCGCCACAGGCTGTCCTTGCTGACGCTTCGTCCCGGCAGGCGGATCGGTACGGACGACGCGTCCGTCCGCTCCATCGGGAACGTAGATCGTTCGCCCGAGCGTATAGCCGGCTGCTTCGAGCGTATCCTTAGCATCGGCCGGCGACATGCCTTGCGTATCGGGCACCTCACCGCTCACCGACAAGAGGATCGTGACTTGCGAGCCGCGTTGCAGTTGCGTACCAGGATCAGGCATCTGCTGGATGATCGTTCCATTCACGCTTGCATCCGGTCCGATGCTGTATTGGACGATCGGCTTAAAGCCGGCAAGCTGAAGATTTGCGATCGCATCCTTATAGCTGAGCGTGCTCACGCTCGGCACACTTGCGCTCGCCGGCCCAAGACTCACCGAGACGTTGACAACCGTTCCGGGATCGACATGGGTTTGCGGCGCGATATCTTGCTGCGTGATCTTCCCCGCCGGTACGGTGTCGCTCGCAAGCCGTTCGAGAACTTTCATCTTGAGCTTCAAACGCGCGAGCAGCTTTGTCGCTCCGGCAACGTCTTGCAACACGAGATTGGGCATCTGCACCGCCGGCGGTCCCTGCGAGACGGTCAACGTGACCATCGACCCTTCGCGCACCTTCGTGCCGGGAGGCGGATCTTGCGTGATGACGCTCTCCTTAGGAGCCGAATCGAAGACGAAGCGCTCTCCGGCTTGGAACTTATCTTGCTGCAAGATCCGCATAGCATCGCTTGCCGTCAGACCGCGAACGTCGCGCAGGCCGACCGTCGGCAGCCCGCTGCTGACGAGCAGCTCGATCGTTGTGTCCTTCGCCACGCTGCTTCCAGGATTCGGGCGCTGCGAAATGACCCGGTTCCGCAGTACGGTCTCGCTCGGCTGCAACGCGACGTGCGCCGAGAGGCCGGCATTGACGATGCGTTGCTGGGCCTGCGCGTCGCTCAGACCGACGTAGTTTGCAACCCTGACCGGCGCCGCGATGATCTTCGAGATGCCGCCGCGCCCGAAGAAAAAATAGCCGCCGACCGTCGCAAGTGCCAAAGCGGCGACGAGGGCGAACATGGCCGTAGAGCGCGATCGATCGCTGCGTTCGTCCGCATCGGTGAAGCTCGTATACGGCAACGGCCGGTCCGGACGGCGGGAAGGGCGAGGCGGCAAATCTTGACCGAGGGCGGCACGCGGCATCGTTGGCGCATCGTCCAGCATCGGGTACGCTGCGTAGGTGGGCCGTTCGCGCGCTTCGCGCAGCGCCGTCGCCACTTCACTGGCGGATCGGAAGCGGTGCTCCGGGCGTTTCTGCAGCAGTTTGTTCACGATCGCAGCCAGCGCTGGACTGATTCCGAGTGCATCCACGTTCATCGTCGGCACCGGATCGCTGATGTGCTTGAGCGCAACGGTCACCGGCGATTCACCGCTGTACGGCAGTTTGCCGGTCAGCATTTGAAAGAGCACGATTCCAAGACTGTAGAGGTCGGACGTCTCGTGCAGCTCGTGGCCTTGCGCTTGTTCGGGTGATAGGTAGTAGACGCTGCCCATGACGAGGCCCGGGCGCGTCATCGCCATCGTCTGTTGCGATACGGCACGCGCAATTCCAAAATCGGAAAGCTTAACGACGTCATCTTGGGTGACGAGAATGTTGGCCGGCTTGATATCCCGGTGCAGCAGCCCTTGCCGATGCGCGTACGCAAGGCCGTTGCAGACCTGCGTGGCATAGTCGATCGCAACGGGCTCCGGAATCTTCCCGTCGGAGGCGATCAGGTCATCTAGCGAAGGTCCATCGACCAATTCCATGACGATGTAATACGTATCACCTTCTCGGCCGACGTCGTACGTGTTGACGATGTTAGGATGCTGCAGACGCGCGGCTGATTCTGCTTCTTGATAGAAGCGCCGGACAAACTCATGATCGCCTGCGTACTGTGAGCGCAGCACTTTGATCGCAACGCGCCGGCGAAGGAGGGTGTCGGTCCCGCAATAGACTACTGCCATGCCGCCTTCGCCGAGCTTCGCATCGAGCCGGTACCGGTTGTTGAACATCTGCTCGATCACGTCGGCACCGCCGTCAGCGCTTGACGCAGAACTCGGCGCGCAATGGGCGCCGCGACTGCCGCTCCGTAACCACCATTTTCGACGATGACCGCGACTGCGACCCTTGGAGCTTGCGCGGGCGCAAAACAGACGAACCAAGAGTGCGGTGCGCCGGCCGGATTCGTTGCCGTTCCGGTCTTCCCCGCCACGGTGACGTCGGGCAACGCCGCCGGCGCGCCGGTTCCATCCTTGACCACCGCGACCATCATCTTCTTCACGTTCCGTGCGGTCTCCGTTGAAATCGGCTGCGCGAGTTGCGCCACCGCGAACGTGCTGGTCGATCCCGTGCGACCGATCGTACGAACGATGTAGGGGCGCGGTGTTACTCCATCATTCGCGATCGTTGAGGCCACTAAAGCCATCCGCAGCGGGGTCACGAGAAGATTCGCTTGACCGAACCCGAGTTGCGCGAGGGTGCCGGCGTACAGCTGATCGCGTGGCGGAAAGCGATCGCGCTCGGACGGAAGCTGGAAGTCGAGCGAAGCGCCTAGGCCCCAACGCTGCGCATACTGATACCACCGATCGGCTCCGAGGCGCAGCGCGATTTGCGCGAAATCGACATTGCTCGATCGTGCAAACGCACCCGTCAAGTCCAAGTAGCCGGTGGCTTCTCCCTCATTGTCATGGACGGTGTAATCTCCGATCGCGAAGTAGCCCGCGTCGTTGAACGCGGATTCCATCGTCACCGTCCCACTTTCCAGCGCGTCAGCCGCCGTCACGATCTTGAACGTCGAACCCGGAGGATACAGCCCATTGGTCGCGCGGTTCAACAGCGGGCTGCTGTCGGCGTGGGCCAGTTGCGCGAACGTATCTTCAATCATGTTCGGGTCGAAGCTCGGCACGCTAGCCATCGCCAGCACCGCACCGCTGCGCGGATCGATGACAACGCCGGCCGCGCGTGCATGTTGTGCCAGTTCGGTCGCGAGCACCGTCTGCACCGGAACGTTGAGCGTCGTGATAACATCCGCGCCGCTGGCTTGAACGGTTTGACCTGCCAGTGACTGCAGTATTTCAGTCACTTGCGAGATCGGATCGCCCGTCGTGTCCGGCGGCGTCAATGCCGAATCATAGGCCGCCTCTATCCCTGCCGCGCCGAACCTCAACGACAGGTATCCG
>Ga0073928_10005693_pt1 | contig 17269 bp, 17 predicted proteins | sample PaiPotPPA55metaG_FD_76969 | JGI IMG/M metagenome (GOLD analysis project Ga0073928, IMG submission 76969) | Iron sulfur acid spring bacterial and archeal communities from Banff, Canada, to study Microbial Dark Matter (Phase II) - Paint Pots PPA... ... | reverse complement strand
TCGAGTTGGGTCATCCGCTGTCATACGGACGGCATGATGCTGTTCGATAGCGTGGTTGGCGTGTCGGGGCTTGTTAACCTGATCTGCTCACTCGTGGCTGAGCGGCTGGTCGCGAACGGAGAGAGGCACCTGCAGAAGGTGGAGATACTTCATCAGGCATTGCGGGAACTCGAATGACGCAGACGGCATGGGACCGTCAGATAGGGTGCTTAATCACCTGATGGCGCGAAGGAGAGGCAGCGTCACTCGAGACCGCAAACCTCTCACTTCGCAAATCTCACTCGCCTACCTTCTCCGGAACCGGCGGCTTCTCTGGAACCGCCGCCTTCTCCGGAACCGCGGCCTTCGACGCGACTCTCGCCAGACGGCCTTCTTCCAGCTTCAGCGCGCGGACCCCGTCTTCCGGCGACACGCGGCCGGCTTCCTCACCCGAAAGATCGACACGAACCGCGCCTGCAACCATCGACGTCCAGTAACGGCTGCCGCGGCACCAGATCTTGATCGCGGCGCGCAACTCTGTCTCGCTCAGCGCCAACTCCGTAGCCTGGGCGAGAAGATCCTCGAAAATGCCAATCTTGAGCGGCACCTTCGGCGACGGATTTTTCGGGAACGCTTTAGGAAACCGTTTTTGCAGCTTCCCGATGGTCAGCACCACCGGATCCACCGGTTTCGACTTGACCACGACAGGAGCGGGCCGGGCAGCAGCGTGTCGTGGGGCATCGGGCCGGGCACCAGCGGGCCGGGGGGCATCAGCAGACCGGGGCTCGGGCCGGGGCGCGCGCGGCGGCTTGGCAACGGGTTTGGCGGGCTTGGGCTGAGGCTTAGCCTTAGCCTTAGCCTGCGCCCGTTTCGCCTGTTGCTCTTTCGCGAGTTGCTCTTTCAATTCAGCGAGCTGTTCAAAGCCCATAGCACATAACCAGGCAGATAAAAGGTCAATTCTAGCAGTCTGCCGCGCTCGGCGTTCTCCTTGCCGGACGGGCGGGACAATCTTCACACAACTGCAACAATCGGCCGACGCCAGCGAACGCCAGAAATCGGCCGCCAGCCGCCGATAATCACCGTGTTGGTGCCAACCCAAGCATCCAGCACGCAACGACCCTCCCAAAGCTCCAGATTCCGCTCCGAAAGCGTCGGCTGACGAGACCGCTCAGAGCGAGATTTCGGTTCCAAGCCGCGCGAGGAACTGACCCAGCCATTGCGGATGAGCGGGCCATGCAGGGGCCGTGATGAAATTGCCATCGGTGACCGCGCTATCCACTTCGATGTCCGCGTAGTCCGCACCCGCTAACCGAACTTCCGGCGCGCAAGCGGGGTAGGCGGAAATCCGCTTGCCGCGAATCACATCCGCTGCCGCTAGCAACTGAGCGCCGTGACAAACGGCGGCAATCGGTTTTTCGGCGGCAGCGAACTGCCGTACGATTTCGATCACCCGTTTGTTCAGGCGCAGATATTCCGGGGCACGGCCACCGGCGATCATCAGCGCGTCGTAACCGTTGACATCGACGTCATCGAAGTTCGCGTTCAGCGCAAACAGATGACCCGGCTTTTCCGTATAGGTCTGGTCGCCCTCGAAGTCGTGAATCGCGGTCTTGATCTTGTCGCCGCTCTTCTTGCCAGGGCACACGGCGTGCACCGTATGACCGACCATCTGCAGCGCCTGGAAAGGCACCATCGTTTCGTAATCTTCAGCAAAATCGCCGGTCAGAAATAAGATTTTCTTGGCTGCCATCTTGTTCTCCTGTCAAAGACAATCACGCTTGAACGCGGCCCGGCCGAACCGGAACCATCTGATTCATCTTAGCTTGTCTTCATTGCAAGTCGAGATTGTTGTCGATGTTCATTAAACTTTGAATCGCGCTGGCCAACCTCTGCGACGATGGGTGCGCTGCGGTAACGGCACCCCCAAGCTTTGGGGTCGCATCGACGTTGCTCGACGCGACAAGTGGAAAGTGGAGTCAGGGGCTGTCGATTAGCCGCCCAACGAAGGTTAGCTGACTCAGTTCGGCCGGGTGGAGACAGATTCTTTCGCAATTGTTTGTCCCGGGTTCGAGCTGTGGCCGGTCGGCGTCGGGCCTGGTGCGGCCAACTGCAGACGTCCACCATCTCGCGCCGAACGGCTGGTACTCGGTCTGTTGTGGCCGTTCGTGTCCAACAGATTGCGGCCGCATAGAGAGTCCAAACGCGCGCTTCGCGATAAGCAGGTCATTGCCACACGACAGGATCAAGCCGCAATTTACAAGCAGCATGCAACCGAACAACGTGTTGCCTGACTTACATGTGCAAGGGGGCAAGGGAAATCAGCAGGCCACTCGCTGCTGCCGCAAAAGCCTGACAAAGTTCAGCACGGTCGGCGACTTTTCGCGCGGCCGATGGATCAACGCGATACCGGTCGAAAGCGGCTTGCCCTGCAGTTCGTGATACGACACGCCTTCAACCTGGATCTGCCGAATCGACGCTGGCACCACAGCAACGCCGAATCCAGCGGCGACGAGGTTCGCCGCCGACGATATCTGTGGCGACTCCATGCTGATCGAGGGCGCGAAGCCGGCTTCGCGGCAGGCGCTGATAATCGCGTCGTATAGATCCTGGCCGATTGGCCGCGGAAAGAGAATGAACGAATCGTCCGCAAGGTTTGCCAGATCGACGCGCCGTCGCCGGTTCAAGCGATGTTTCGCCGGCAACACCGCCAACATGTCTTCGTCGACTAGCGGTTCGACAATCAGATCCCGGCAGTTCAGCGGCATGCGCACCAGAGCGGCGTCGAGCTGCCGCTCGGCGACCCGGTCGAGCAGCAGCGAGCTATTGCTTTCCTCACAACTAATCGCGACGTGCTCATACGCATGCCGATACTTCTGCATCGTTGTCGCGACCATTGGATGAAATACCGTGGAGCCCGCGAAACCGAGCGATAGCCGTCCGGTCTCTCCGCGTCCCGCGTTCTGTACTTCAACGAACGCCTGCTGCGCGTCCTCCACGATGCGCCGCGCGCTCTCGCGAAAGAGCCGTCCCGCTTCGGTCAGTTCGACGCGACGCGGATGCCGGATGAAGAGCTGAGTGCCGATTTCCCGCTCAAGCTTCAGGATCTGCTGGCTCAAGGGTGGCTGGGCGATTCCCAGATGCGCCGCGGCATCGGTGAAATGCAAGTGCTCGGCGACGGCGAGGAAGTAGCGCAACTGGCGAAATTCCATATCTTTTTCGTCTCCAAAATGTGACTTCGAGATATTGGACTAATGACCGGCCAGATTTTAACCTTTGCGTCAATCTGATGCGCTTACAGGCCACACTCAAAACGGCTGGACCAAGTCGATGCGCGTCACGTTCAACGTTCCCTAAGGAGAATTCGATGTCAGCAGCGCGCGCACCATTAGCAACCCTCCCGGCCAACGCGGCCCACACGTTGATTGCAGATCTGCGCAACATCGTCGGCAAGAAGCACACCCTGACGGATGACAGCGCGACCCGCCGCTATCGCACGGGTTTTCGTTTTGGCGCAGGCAAGGCGCTCGCGGTGGTACGCCCCGGCACGATTGTCGAACAATGGAACGTGCTGCAGGCGTGCATCGCGGCGAATGCGATTGTGATTACGCAGGCGTCGAACACAGGCCTCACGGGCGGCTCGACACCTGACGGCAACGACTATGATCGCGACATCGTGATCGTCAGCACGAGCCGCATGAACAAGGTGTACGTAATCAACGACGGCAAGCAGGTAGTCTGCCTTCCGGGGGCGACACTGGATCAGCTGGAAAAAATGCTGAAGCCCCTTGGCCGCGAGCCGCATTCGGTGATTGGCTCAAGCTGCATCGGAGCGTCGGTATTCGGCGGTGTCTGCAACAACTCGGGCGGTGCACTGGTGCAGCGCGGCCCGGCGTATACGGAAATGGCGGCATTCGCGCAGGTCGATGCGACAGGCAGACTGAGTCTCGTCAACCATTTGGGAATCGAACTGGGCGAAACACCGGACAGCATCCTTGGCCGGCTTGAGCGTGGCAAATTCTCGGATTCCGATGTCCGGCACGACGCGGGGGCTGGATCGGACCATGGCTACGCGACCCACGTGCGCCAGGTCGATGCCGATACGCCGGCCCGCTTTAACGCTGATCCGCAGCGCCTCCATGAAGCCTCAGGCTCGGCCGGCAAGGTGATGGTATTCGCGGTACGGCTCGACACATTTCCGATCGAGCAGAACGCAAAGGTTTTCTATATCGGCACGAACCGGCCCGACGAGCTTACTGAGATCCGCCGTCACGCGCTGCACGACTTCAAACACCTGCCTATCTCGGGCGAATACCTTCATCGCAACGCCTTCGACATTGCTGAGGAGTACGACAAAGATACCTTCCTCGCAATCAACTATCTTGGCACGTCCCGGTTGCCCGCGTTGTTCGGACTAAAAGGCCGTTTCGATGCGCTGTTCGATCGCCTCGGGTTTTTCCCTTCCCATTTGACCGACCGCGTCATGCAGGCTGCAAGCCGGCTGTTCCCAAGCCATCTGCCGCCGCGAATGAAACAGTATCGTGACAAGTACGAGCATCACCTGATGCTGAAGGTGACGGCCGAAAGTGTCGAAGAAACGCGAGCCTTCCTCTCAAGCTATTTTGAAAGCGCCACCGGCGGCTATTTCGAATGCACCGACGAGGAAGGCAGGAAAGCGTTCTTGCAGCGATTCGCCGCCGCCGGCGCCGCGGTCCGCTATCGCGCCGTGCATACCCGGGAGGTGGAGAACATCGTTGCGCTCGACGTTGCACTGCGCCGTAACGATCGCGACTGGATCGAGACGTTGCCGCCCGACATCGAAGAGACGATCTCCATCAAGTTGTACTACGGCCACTTCCTATGTCACGTGTTCCACCAGGATTACATCGTCAAGAAGGGCAACGACTGCCTCGAGGTCGAACACAAGATGTGGACGCTGCTGGACCACTGCGGTGCCGAATATCCGGCGGAACACAACGTCGGTCATCTGTACCACGCGAAGACCCAGCTCGCCGTGTTCTATCAGCAGCTCGATCCTTGCAACTGCTTCAACCCGGGGATCGGACAGACGTCGAAGTTCGCGAAGTACCGGGAAACGGCGGCCTAGCCTCTTTGTCGCATGACAAAGACCTTGTGAGCACACCGCCTTGGTAGAGCGAAGTAACTCAACACGCCTTGTTTTGCGACGCCGCCGGGGTTTGTCAAGAAGCCTCGATGTGGCAGTCGCCAGCCGTTAACTAGCTACTACATATCTGGCGCCCTCCGAGTGCACTGGCAGGCAACTCGGGTTGCGCTAGCGTGCAATCTTTCTCCCGGTCCCTGCGATATCGTTGTTTCACCCACAAACCTTGCTGAACTCCAACACGGTTCGGCTGATCTCAGGAGACGACGATGGAAATCAAACCAAAGGTGCACGAAGAAGCGGTTCAAATTAACGACATTCCGTGGAAGCCCTTCCCGGACGCCCTCTCTCATGGCGGCATTCGCTGGAAGATGCTGCACGCATCTCCCGAGATGGGCGCATGGACTGCGATTTTTGACTGTCCGGCGGGCTCGTCCTTCAACGCGCACTTCCACGTTGGGCCAGGCGAATACCTGCTGACCAAAGGCCGTATGGACGTCCGTGGTGGCAGTGAGCACGGTGGCGACACAGTCGTAGCGCCAGCATACGGATACGAGTCTGCAAATGCCCGACACGACAAGACCGCGTTCCCGGTCGATAGCGAGTTCTACATGACATTCCTGGGACCGCTCGCTTTCATCAAGGAGGACGGCACTCCCATCATGGTAGTGACCTGGGACGAAGCGCAGCGCGCATACGCCTGAGCAGGCGAACGCTTCGCCATGCGCCGGCGATGGCCACCATTGCCGGTTACCAACCTCACCGTTGATGGACTCTCACCATGTCAAATTTCACTGAGCGGGCAGAAGCAGCAACCAAGCAGGTCCTCGACCACCACCTCGGCGCGTTTGCTCACGGCGTTGAGGAGATCCTCAAGGATTACGACGACAGATCCGCCCTCGTTACGCCAGACAAGACGTTCCGTGGCCGCGAGGAGATAACGGGCTTCTTCAAGGCATTCCTTGACGGTGCCGACCCAGCGTTCTGGCCGGCGTTCAAGATTACAAGCATGAGCACGGTGCGCGACGTGGCATATCTCGCGTGGGAAGCGAAACCGTGGGTTACCCTGGCGACGGACACGCTGGTCGTCAAAGACGGGAAAATTGCGGTTCAGACGTTCACTTCATTTTCGGCCTAGTCGGCCACTGTGATTGTCATCACAACGCGCAATTTTGAATCGAACAATAGTTTTATAAGTACTACTACGTAAATGGACGAACCTATTAACTGAATTTGAGGTCAGCTTTCGCTTCCTGCGTTGCTGACCCATGTCGGGAGGATGTATGGACAGACTCAAAGGTAAGGTCGCTATCGTCACTGGCGCTAGCTCCGGTTTTGGACGTGGCATCGCGATGGCATATGCCGCTGAAGGAGCAAGCGTGGTGATCAGCGACATCCACGAGGCGCCGAATCAGGGCGGCTTTGAAGGCGATCCGCAGTTGACGACGGTGGCTGCAATTAACGAGGCTGGCGGTAAGGCTCAGTACGTCGCGTGCAATGTCACCAAGCAGGACGAGGTTGCCCATCTGGTCAAGGAAACCGTCAGGCTGTTTGGTGGCCTTGACGTGATGGTGAACAATGCTGGCGTCTATCGCGCAGGTAAGCTTGCGCACGAGTTCGGGGTCGAAGACCTCGATGCGTGCTTCGACGTCAATGTCCGAGGAACATGGTTCGGATGCCAGGAAGCCATCAAGGTGTTTCTGGAGCAAGGGCGAGGCGGAAACATCGTCAACATCGTCTCGACGGCGGGTCTCCAAGGTCATCCGAATCAGTCCGTCTACAACATATCGAAGGGAGCGGCAGCGAATCTCACCCGCTGTTTGGCAATCGAGTACGGGCGCGACAAGATCCGGGTGAACGGCATCTGCCCGACGTACGCGAAGACGTCGCTGACCCGTGCCCTGTTCGACAACAAGGACTTCGACAAGATTTTTACGGAGGCAATCCCTCTGAAGCGCTGGGGCGAAGTGGAAGACATCGCGAATCTCGCGATATTCCTGGGGTCCGACGAGTCGAGCTACATCCACGGCGACCTCATCCGCATCGATGGCGGTGAAACGCTCTGTCGCTTTTCGGTCTAACTGACTGGTAGCGGCGCGGCTCGGTTGCCGCGTCGCGTATTACGCAACAAGGCATTAAAAATTGGCCAAAATTATTCACTCCATGGTGCGGGTCCACGACCTTGAGCGTTCCCTGCAGTTCTATAAGGACGCGCTCGGGCTGTCGACGAGTCACAGACTTGATTTCCCTGACTTTTCACTAGTCTATCTTCGCAACCAAGAGAACGATTTCGACGTTGAACTGACATGGAATAAAGGTCGGCAGCCGGCGTATACGCACGGTGACGGGTACGGCCACATCGCCATGGCAGTTGCAGAGTTGGAAAATGAGCATATCCGGATGAGCAGTCTCGGCATCAATCCCACGCCCGTGAAGGAATTCAAACGCGGCGAGGAGATGCTCGCTCGGTTCTTCTTCATTCAGGATCCGGATGGCTACAAAATCGAGGTACTTGAGCGCTCAAGGCATTACGTGTAAGCGCGGGCGGTAAGAGGAAGAAGCCCGGCCACTGGGCGGACAGGCTAGCTCCTGTCTTCTTCTTTATCACACCAGCTCATCCGCGGGACCAACGCCCACGGTCCTGCGTACGTCGCCCGGAGAGGCTCCGTACTTCTCCTTGAACGCCCGGCAGAAGTGGCTGGTCGAATTGAATCCCCAGCGAAACGCAATCTCGGAGATACGCTGCCGGTTGTAGGCCGGGTCCGTCAGCGCCTGTTTGCAGGCGTGCAATCGCCTGTCCAGAATCCATCCGGAAACAGTCATGTCGCTGCGTTGAAACAGCATGTGCAGGTAACGCAGCGAGATGTGATTTGCCTCAGCAATGCGGGTCGGGCTCAGGTCGTCTTCGTGCAAGTGTCGGAGGATGAAGTCCTGCACACGTCTGAGCATAGCCGCACTGGCATCGAACGCCGCGGACGGTTGCTGGCCCGATAGCGCGATACCCAGTAATTCAAGCGTGGACCGACTGACGGACCCTTGAACGCTCTCGTCAAGCGTTGCGATTTCGTTTGAGAGGGCCAGAAGATGCACAGCTAGCAACGAGCCAACGCCCGTGCGGCTTTCGATTTTGCCTCCGGTCGGGGGCTGTTTGCGTTCGGGTAGCTGTTCTCGCACAACCGACCATGGAATCATCAACGTCACCTTATGCAGGCGCTCGAGAACCTCAAACTCGACCACCTGGTCAGTCGTCCAGACCACGACATCGCCAGATGTGACTTCCACCCCCGAGTCGCCAATCTTGAACCGCTCACGGCCGCCAGTCGTGAGCTGAACACCGACATAGAGCTCATCATCGTGGCGAACATGTCCGCGCGTGCGCTGCCCCGTGCACGGGTCGCACACCGTTTCGACAATCCCGGCGCCAGCGAAATCGTGCTGTTTCACATGAGCATAGAACGTCGCTGGAAGGCGATGAGGAACCTGCCACTCTCGGTAGCTCGTACTGAGCACCGATTCCCAGGCATCTGTGCGGTCCCCTAAGGGGACATCGCTGGTTGACCATTCGGTCGAGGGATTCTGCACGTCGCGTCTCCTGTCTCCTTCGCGCCGCAGCATCTATTGCGTGCAGCGTGTGCGCACCTCTGCCTGATTACGGTACAGGCGAAGAGGCATCGCTAGCAGTAGGATGTACCCTGTTCGAGCCCCATTTGTCTCGTACGCTATCCGTCGCCCGAACGGAGCAGCACATATAGGTCGGCCGCCTGAGGCGGCGCCAGATATCGGCGAACGAGCCATCGCTTTGATTCCAGCAACGCCCAAGACGCCCCCAAGGGACAAACTAAACCAAAGGTGGTATCGGCTTGAACGTGTCAGGCGAAGGGCGAGCCGATGGCGGCGCCGGCTATGTTTGCTGGAACGAAGGAATCCAGCGCTTCCCCTGCGGGCCAGCATCTTCATCGCATAAGCAAAGGTGGCTGAAAATCGGATGATGCTGGTTCGTCCGCCGATATCCACGAGTCGGTACAACCAGCGCATCCCCCTGTTCCCTCGGAACGGCGAGTCGACCATCATCGCTAGGGATTGTATGTGCGACATCGTGGTGGGAAATGGACACGCCAGACGGACTGATTAATCTGCTGGTGCCGACTATCGCGGTTGAGGCTCTGAAGTTAGCTCCGGTCGCCAAGTGCCGCTTGCCCCTCAGTGCATGTCGAATTGACCGGTAGCGCAGCGACGTCCATGATCAAAGCACCGCTGAAATCAGCATGAAATCGACCTTCGAACAAAAGACTACGCTTCCGGTAAGCGCAGTCGAGGTGTGGCGCCGTGTAACAACACCGGAAGGCATTAACGACGAGTTGTTTCCTTGGTTGCGGATGACGATTCCAACTGCATTACGGGGAAAGACAATCGATCAAGTACCGCGTGGGCAGTGCCTTGGCCGAAGCTGGTTGCTCGCGCTTGGTGTACTCCCAGTGGATTTTGACGACATAACGCTGGCTGAAGTCGGACCGGATGATAGGTTTAAGGAAACGTCGCGCATGCTGGGAATCCAAAGGTGGGTGCACGAACGGACAATCCGCGACATAAGCGGGGGTAGCGAGGTGCATGATCGACTGACCTTCGAATTACGGCGACCAGGCGTATGGATGCCAGGGTGGCGGCACGTCACGATGGGTATGCTGAAGTTTCTCTTTCGTCATCGCCATGCGCTTCGACAAACTCGCCGCCATACCCAACTCGGCGACGCGCCGATGCTCAGGATCTACGGGTCCAGATCCAGGCTGACGCTAACGGCGCGTGAGCTCACTTGTTCTGGATCAGCAGGCCAAGTGGGGTAAGCGGGCCGACCGGCATCAGTTCGTAGGTCATGAGGCCGTCAGCCACCAGCGGCAGCGCGTCCAGCGTGGCCTTGGCTTGCTCGACCGACTCGACGTTCATAAGAAAGATCGGCCCGGCCTTCTCACGAAACCAGAACTGCTCGACCTTGCCCTCGAGATAGAGCTTGAGTGTGGCCGGGACCTCGTTGGGCATGTGCTGCTGGAGCTTGTCGGGTGTGAGGGTCGATTTCGCGGATGCGATGGCAAAGACTTTCATGAGTGACCTCCTTAGTCAATCTTCATTGCGATGTGCAACGGGGATCACTGTAGCCTTCGAACACAAAAAACTGTATCGTCGTAAATGCCAACTTTGAGGTCATTTACGCCATGCGCATTTCCATACTCGCGCTTGAGGGTTTGTTCGACACGGGGCTCACCGTCATACTCGACGCGTTCACGCTCGCAAATAAATTCTCGGCCGGACAAATGGGTGGAACACCTTATTTCGATGTGTCGATCGTAGGCGTGCGAAAGAAGGTCCGGTCCGGACAAGGACTGGCAATACCTGTGCAAGCCGTAACAGCAGGCTTGAAGCCGGACTGGGTGATCGTTCCGGCGCTGAATACCGGGACACCGGAGCAGTTGGTCCCAGCTCTCGGACGACCGGATGTGAGTCAGGCCAAGGCGCAACTGCTGAAATGGCATGCTGAAGGTGCGCTTATCGCCGCGTCCTGTATCGGGACGTTCCTTGTGGCGGAAACTGGACTTCTCGATCATCGCGAAGCGACTACGACCTGGTGGCTCGGTCCGTTGTTTCGGCAACGCTACCCGAATGTTCTGCTCGACGAGTCTCGCATGCTTGTGCCGTCAGACGTGGGGGTTACGGCTGGCGCAGCGATGGGGCATCTCGATCTCGCCCTCTGGTTGATACGCAGAGCCAGCCCGGAGCTGGCAGCTCTTGTCTCACGCTACTTGCTCGCCGACATACGCTCTTCGCAAGCTCCCTACATTATCCCCAATCATCTGGCGCAGGCAGATCCTCTCATTCTGCGCTTCGAAAAGTGGGCGCGTGACCATCTCAAGTCCGGGTTCTCGCTGCAGGAAGCCGCCAGCGCGCTGGCGACGAGCGCGCGCTCATTGCAACGCCGTTGCCAAGAGGTGCTCGGCAAATCACCGCTTGCCTATTTCCAGGACCTACGTGTCGAACGCGCGCAGTCTCTCTTGCACGGCAGCGGCCTGGACCTCGACGCCATCGCTGCCGAGGTCGGTTACGTCGACGGAGCGACACTACGAACGCTCTTGCGTCAACGCCTGGGAAGAGGAGTGCGCGATCTTCGCGCCGACCTGCGCTGACGGCATGTCCGGTCAAAAGCAGTTAGCAGACAACAGGCCAATGCCGATGGGCGAACGTCTGCAATGTCCGGTCACTTGCCGGCCGACACGATTGCATGAACGGCCGTTACACTTACTTCGCCGCACCGCGCAACAATGACGCGGTCTTGGCCCAATACAACACGGTTTTCCCAAGTATCCGACCCTGCATGACCGATCTGCTGATTCCCGCCACGCTTGCATTCCGCCCCAATGGCTCGCCGTATTCGCCTCAATACGGCGATATCTATCACAGCATCGTGGGCAGTCTTGCCCAGTCGCACTATGTGTTCTTACAGGGCAACCGCCTCCCCGGACGATGGCAGGGGCAGAGGGTATTCACCGTGCTAGAAACCGGTTTCGGCATGGGGATTAACTTCCTGACGACGTGGGCGGCATGGCGTGCCGATCCCGCGCGTTGTGAACATCTGCATTTTGTGTCGATCGAAAAGCACCCGTTTTCGGCGGACGATTTGCGTCGCGCATACGCGGTGACCGTGGATGATGAATCTGTCCGCGCACTTGCCAACACGCTCGCGGCAGCATGGCCGGCGCTGGAACCCGGCACGCACCAGCTTGATTTCGATGATGGCAGGGTCGCGTTGACGCTTATATTCGGCGACGCGGTGCAGGTCTTGCCCGCGCTCCGGCTGCGTGCCGACGCGTTTTATCTCGATGGTTTTGCACCGGCTAAAAACCCCGAGCTCTGGACGCCCGATATCTTCAGTTCGCTCGCCGGTCTGGCGGGTAACGACGCCACGTTTTCCACTTACACCAGCGCCGGCGACGTGAAGCGCGCGCTGCTGCAAGCGGGTTTCGAATATCGCAAGGTGGCCGGTTTTGGCTGGAAACGCGCGATGCTCGTGGGTCGCTTTCCGTCGCGTTAACTCGACCATGTTCTAAGCCGCCTTGATGCTCATGATGCCCACCAGGGCCGGAAACAGCGCACTGATGGCACCCCGCCATCCAACAGAACAAAAAAATTTTATCGAGTGAACAGGGAAACACATGTTTTCCCGATGGGGCGGATTCAACCGATCGATGCACCACCCCCGACCACTACGCCCTGAACCACCCTAGTCCAGACCAAGCCCCGACGGAGTCTCTGCATCCCGCATGTTGTAAGCAGACAAGATCCGATACAACGTGACACGTGACACACCAAGTTCCCGCGCAGCGTCACCCACGCGCCCGCGATTCCTCAGCAGCGCCATTTCGATCGCCTGCCGCTCTCCGACCTCGCGCGCCTGCGCAAGCGACATGGGTACGCATTCCGCAAACTCGCCGAGTTCGAGATCATGCGCGCCGATCAGCCGGCCTTCGGCCATCACGATCGCGCGCCGCACGCGGTTAATCAACTCACGCACGTTGCCCGGCCAGCCATAGTTTTGAATCGCGGCGATGGCGTCGGGAGCAAAACCACGAATACGCCGGCTCGCGTCTTTTTCGAAGCGATCGAGCATATGCCTGGCCAGCAATTCAATGTCCTTGCCACGTGCGCGCAACGGTGGTTCGTCGATCTGCAGTACGCACAACCGGTGGTACAGGTCCGAGCGAAACCGGCCCTCGACCATGGCGGTCTGCATGTCGACGTGCGTTGCCGAGACAATACGCACGTCCACTGGCGTGGACTCGTGACCGCCCAGGCGCTCGATCTTGCGCTCCTGCAGGAAACGCAACAGGCTGGCCTGACTCTCCAGCGGCAAGTCGCCGATCTCATCGAGAAACAACGTGCCGCCATTCGCCGCTTCCACGCGGCCGATCTTGCGCTGGTTCGCACCGGTGAAGGCGCCGCGTTCATAACCAAATAACTCGGACTGCAAAAGATGGGCGGGAATGGCCCCGCAGTTGATCGCCACAAACGGCTGGTCGTGCCGTGTCGAACGCGCGTGGATGGCTACTGCGGTCAGTTCCTTACCCGTGCCCGATTCGCCGGAGATAAACACGGGTGCGTCGGTCATTGCCACTTTGCGGATTGCACGGAAGAGCGCGAGCATGGCATCGCACGAGCCGATCATGTCACCTTCGGCGTGACTATTGTTCTTGCCGTTTGCCGAGTCGCGTACGCCGCCGTCATGCAGGGCCGCTATCCCGTAAGCGTGGCCCAGCGCATTCAAGATGCGGTCCCCCGATGCCGGGAGCGTCACATAATCAAAGCAAAAGTCGCGAACGAGGCGTCGAATGGTTGAATCTTCAAGTTGCGCAGGCGACAAGAGCGCTAACCAGCCCACAGTTTTTACCGATAGCCAGCTTTCAGCCAGACGCAGATTCGCCAGGACGCTTCGCGCGGAGAAATCAAGCAATCCGCCGCTGGGCTTCGATGAAAAATTCCCCGGTTCACGATTCAGTTCCATGGCCTTGACCGTCCAGCCGCGCATGTCCAGGAGCGAGCGAAGTTCAAGCGTCAAAGGATCGCCTACGTAAAACAGGTGCCTGGGAAGCGGTGAGGAATCAGCCATGAAAGTCATACCGGTTAGTTATAGCGAACGCCGCTATCCAACGCCGCGGGGTCAGCACATTTTGAGCACTTAGCGAAATTTGCAGTTGCCGGCCTCACGAAAACTGCACGCGCTTTAGTTATATCGACTCAGTATTCGGAAAACTTGAAAGAATCGAAGGTCGACCGATGGTCTCTTAGTCGTGCCATAAAGCCCCGCTTTCATGTTCGCACTTCGTCTTCGGTCAGCAACCAGGCAACAACCGGCAACAAGTTTCCTGTATTGGCCGGCAGCCGCTTGTCCATGGCGATAAGCTTTAGAAGCCCCTAGTAGCACATGTTATCTGCGCAACTGGCCCGTTTGTTTGCTTTTTAGCGCCAGGGCAATTATTTCACGTTCGCCCCTTTTTTGTGTCGAAGAGACTCGATTGTTATCGGCACGCCACACGTCTGGCGAATTAATTTCAGGCAAGGCTAGCGAATTTTCGTGATCCGCAACTAAGGCACACTGCAATTCAGGCTGAATAAAAAGGTTTGGCGTTTTTATTTGTATGAATATTTGAAAGCCAGGCGCAACGGGGCCGGCGCTCATCAGTCGTTTGCAAATTCATTCCAGTACCAGCCCGGCGCCTTTTAACGCGTCGCGAATTCCGAGCGCGGGGTAAGCGTTGTCGACGGTGCGCATGTCCGCACGCGTTTCCTCGACGATCCAGTCGCGAATCGCTTCGACTATCGGCCGCATCGGCCGGCTTTCTGGCGATACCAGACAGCAGCGCCGGCTCGTCACGATCAACTCCTGCTCCGCCGGCAGCAGCGCGCCTTCCGCGAGCCAGTGCGACACGACGTTGAGCCAGCCCAGCGCGATCCCTTGCCCGAGCAACGCCGCCTGCACGACGATGGCATAGTCGTTGAAGCTGAGCATGCTGGCCGCACGCCGCTTGTGCTCAGCGAACGCGCTAAAGCGGTCGTGCCAGCCGCGCTCGCCGTCGTCCATTACGATGACGGTGTCCCCATGCGCGCTGGCCTCGTCCAGCAGCGCCTGTTCGTGATAGCGGCGATTGCATACCGGCAGCAGCACTTCAGGCATGACAAGCACGCTGTTCGCGCCTATCTCGTCCTGCGTCATGAAGCGCATGCCGAGATCGACGTCGACAAGCGGCCCGCCGATACGCCCGGAAATCAGTTGAAATCGCAGGTCGACAGAAGGAAACGCCTGGTTGAGCCGGTTCATGCGCGGCATCAGCCAGTGCGTGGTGAAAGCAGTCGATACCGACAACGTTACCAACTCCACCCCCGTTGCACGCGCCTCGATTTCGCGGATCGCACCTTCGATCCCGCTAAAACCCTCGGAAATCTTCCGGTACAGGATCCGGCCGTTTTCCGTCAACTCGATACCGCCGCGCACACGCTCGAATAAACGCACGCCCAGATGGTCTTCCATGCGCGCCAGCATGCGGCTGACGGCAGGCTGGCTCACGTAAAGCTCCTGTGCCGCGCGGGTAAAGTTGCCGCAGCGCGCGGCGGCTTCGAAGACGAACAGCGCATTCGCGCTCGGCAGTTTCTTGCGTAGGTTAGGCATGACCTCATGTTATGCCTGATCCAACAATTCGGGAATTGCCGCCAAAAAAAGTGCGCCGTATATTTTGACCAACCGAAGACTTCGTGGCGAGAAAACAGCGTATGGATGCAAGGGCGAAAGCAGGTGTCTCGATCCGGTCGGCCACGAAGCGCTATGGCTCCGTGGTCGCGCTGGACGACGTGTCGCTCGATATTGCCCCAGGCGAATTCGTCTCGCTGCTCGGCCCTTCCGGCTCGGGCAAGACCACCTTGCTCGGCATCCTGGGCGGCTTTGTGCAGCCGACCTCCGGGGCGGTGTGGGTGGGAGAGCGGGATATTACATACGCACCACCGCACAAGCGCGACATCGGTATCGTGTTCCAGAACTACGCGTTGTTCCCGCATATGACGGTTGGCGAGAACGTAGCGTTTCCGCTGCGGGCACGGCATCAGCCAAAAGCGGGCTGGGCGCGCAAGGTATCCGATGCACTGGCGATGGTCGAGTTGAGCGGTTATGAAAGCCGCGGTATCGGCCAGTTGTCAGGCGGCCAGCGCCAGCGTGTGGCACTGGCTCGCGCGATGGTCTTCGAACCGCAACTGATCCTGATGGACGAACCGCTTTCAGCACTCGACAAGCAATTGCGCGAGACCATGCAGATCGAATTGCGGCGCTTGCACAGGAAGCTGGAAGCGACGATTGTCTACGTGACCCACGACCAGCGCGAGGCGCTTACCATGAGCGACCGCGTGGCCGTGCTGCGTAACGGGCGGCTGATCCAGATCGATACGCCGGAGCGTCTATACGACCGTCCGTGCGACGCGTTCGTGGCGAGCTTTATCGGCGAGGCGACGTTGCTCGATGTCACCCGCGCGGGCGATGACGCCGTGAAGCTGGGCGGCATTGTCTTGCGAACCGCCCACCCGCTGCCGCGCGGCGAGAAGCTTTTGCTGGCGGTGCAGACCGAAAAGCTGGTGATAGACGGCGGGCACGAAAGGCCCGGCGTGAACCGGCTGGTGTGCCGCGTCACCGAGGTGCTGTATCAGGGCGAGAGCCTGCGGGTATTCGCCACCCTCGCCGACGGCACGCCGATCAGTCTCAGGCAGCCCGGCAGTCACGACGCACGCCAACGAATCCCCGCGCCGGGTGCGGAGATGACGGTCCTGCTCGATCCGCAGGACACCATCGTCGTGCCGGCTTAAATTTTCATACGCCCGTGAAAACGGGCAATACCGCTAACATTTCAAACGGACTATAGAGGATTACGAATCATGAAGCTCAAGGATTTCAAGGTATTGACGTTCGACGTGGTCGGCACGCTCATCAACTTCGAGCGCGGCGTGCTCGCGTCGGTGCGCCGTCTGGGCGGCGCGGCGGCGAAAGATCTCACCGACGACCAGATCTTCGAGCCCTACATGCGCGGCCGAGCGACGTTTCCCGGCCGGTCCAGCGTAGAGATGGCAAACGTGTACAAGTCGCTCGCCACCGAACTCGGCCTGCGCGCGGACGACGAGACCGCCGCTGCGTTCCAGCGCGACGTGCTCGACTGGCCCGCATTCGAAGACTCGGTGGCGGCGCTCAAGCGGCTGCGCAAGCACTTTCGGCTGGTCGCCATGACAAACGCGGATCGCGTGGCGTTGTCGGCTTACGCGCACACACTGGGCGATCCGTTCGACGACACCGTATGCGCCGATGAAACCGGCGTCGCCAAGCCGGACCCGCAATTCTTTGCGTACAACCGCGGCCGTCAAGCGGCGTTCGGTTATAAGTTCGGCGAGATCCTGCATACGGCGCAAAGCCAGTATCACGACATTGGTGTCGCGACCGAACTTGGGTATGCGACCTGCTGGATCGAACGTCGTCAAGGCATGAAGGGTTTTGGCGCGACGCCGACGCCGAACGCCGTCATCACGCCGACGTTCAATTTTCCGACGCTCGCCGCACTTGCCGACGCCGTGGAAGCCGAAGCGCGCGCCGCATGAAGCAGC
>Ga0073928_10005691_pt1 | contig 17271 bp, 11 predicted proteins | sample PaiPotPPA55metaG_FD_76969 | JGI IMG/M metagenome (GOLD analysis project Ga0073928, IMG submission 76969) | Iron sulfur acid spring bacterial and archeal communities from Banff, Canada, to study Microbial Dark Matter (Phase II) - Paint Pots PPA... ... | reverse complement strand
GGGTTCAACGACGCCGGGGACACCGTGAAGTTCGGGCTGCCGCAGACGTACGCCGCGTCGGTGCTCGGGTGGGGCATGTACGAGTTTCCGCAGGCGTATCAGGCTACGGGTTCATGGGCGCACGGGCTGGACGAGATGAAGTGGTTCAGCGACTACTTCCTGCGCTCGACCTTCATGAATTCCGCAGGTCAGGTCGTCGCGTTCGCGTATCAGGTCGGCGACGGCTCTATCGACCACGACTTCTGGGGACCGTCGGAGCTGGAGAGTCCGACCCAGTACCCGCGCCCTGCGTATCTGGCCACTGCCGCCACTCCGGCGGCCGACCAGACCGCCAGCGCGGCGGCGGCGTTGACTGTCGAGTCGCTGCTGACCGCCTCGAGCAACGCGACGTACTCCGCTGAATGCCTGCACTACGCAGAGGCGCTCTACGCTTTCTCGCTGGCCCATCCCGGACTCGGCTACTCGGGAGGGTTCTACAACTCCAGCGGCTATGTCGACAAGGAGGCGTGGGCCGCGGCGTGGCTCTACGTCGCCACCGGCCAAGCGAGCTACCTGAACGCGATCGTGTCCACCGACTCCTCCGGGACCTACACCGGCTTCGTCGGCAACATCGTCTCCAACACGAACAACACCTGGCAGAACACGTGGGTGATGAACTGGGACACGCGCTGGGGCGGCGTGTTCAGCCTGATCGACCCGCTGGTTCAGGGCAACACGTCGATACCCGCGATCGTGCAGCACCAGGTCCACTACTTCGACGTCTGGCAGGTCCAGTACTGGTCGCACGTCCCGCATGCGAGTTCCGGGGATACCAACTTCATCGCGACGACGCCGGCCGGCTTCTCCTACCTCACCTCCTGGGGCGCGGCCCGCTACAACACCGCCGCACAGCTTGAGGCCCTGATTTATCGCAAGAACTTCCCCAGCGACCCGCAGAGTGTGCTGTTCACGAACTGGGCGATGGGCCAGATGAACTATCTGATGGGTGACAACCCGGCCGACTGGTCGTACATAGTCGGGTTCGGCAGCACCACGCCTGGCGTCGGCTCCGAAGTCGGCGGGACGGCCACCGCCGCCTCGCACCCGCACCAGGGCGGCGCTCAGGGCTCGTTGACCAACAGCCAGTCCGACCCGCCGAATGACCGGCACATCCTGTGGGGCGCGCTGGTCGGCGGCCCGAGCTCGTCCGATGCGCCGGACGACGTGACCACCGACTTCGTACTCAACGAGGTCGCAGTGGACTACAACGCGGCGTTCGTCGGCGCGCTGGCCGGCCTGTACCAGTACTACGGGCAGAGCCAGAATCTGACCCAGTTCACGCCGCCGGCCGAGGCCGCGCAGACCCCGTACTACGCCACCGCGACGCTCAACCAGGACAGCAACCAGGGCACCCAGGTCACGATGAACATCAACAACCTGGCAACTCAGCCCCCGCACTTCCAGACCGGCCTGAGCGCGCGCGTGTACTTCGACATCAGTTCTCTGTATGCCGAGGGCCAGAGCATCAGCAACATCTCGACGCCGGTGTACTACGACGCGGCGAGCCAGATCGACGGCAACACAACGTCGATCAGCGCGCCCGTGCAGTGGGGCGGCGCGGACAGCTGCGTCTACTACACGACGGTCAGCTGGGCGAACGACGGCATAGGGTTGCCGCCCTCGCGCGCCTTCGAGTTCGGCATCAACGCGGCCATCGGGCCGAACTACAAGTACTACTGGAACTCGGCCAACTCCTACAGCGTGACCGGGCTCGCGGCTGGCACGTATGCGACTACGCCCGACCCGTACATTCCGCTGTACGTCAACGGCACGCTCGCTTACGGCCAGACGCCCTCGCTGACCGCCGACGACAGTTGCGCGCCGTCGACCGGCGGCGGCACTCCACCGCCCACCGCGTCATTGACGGCCGAGTATGAGACGAGCACCGCTTCGGCCACGACCTCGACGATCAGCAACCAGATCGAGCTCGTCAACGACGGCACCAGCGCGGTCCCGCTCTCGGCGGTCACTGTGCGCTACTGGTTCACCGAGGACGGCACCGAGCCGCTGTCGTACGCGTGCGACTACGCCCCCGTCGGCTGCGCCAACATCGCCGGCACGTACAACGCGGTCAGCCTGCCGTCCGGCGCGAACGCGGACCACTACCTCCAACTCTCCTTCGGTTCGGGGGCCGGTTCGCTGGCGCCCGGCGCGAACACCGGCGGTATCCAGAACCAGATATACCAGGCGAACTACGCCACGATGACGCAGCCGAACGACTACTCGTTCAACGCCGCGGACAGCTCGTTCACGGCGAACCCGGACATCACCGTGTATTACAACGGCCAATTGATATATGGGACTGAGCCATGAATCGGAAAACGAATTACGCGGCGCTCGCCGTCGGCACGGTTCTCGCGATGCTCGCCGCGCTGCTGACCGTGGCTCTCGGCTTCTGCGCCACGACCGCCTCGGCGGCGACCGGGGCCGGCGCCGGGTATTGGCACACCTCGGGCAGCCAGATCCTCGATTCGAACGGCAATCCCGTACGCATCGCCGGAATCAACTGGTACGGCTTCGAGACGCCCGACGAAATCGCGCACGGCCTGTGGGCGCAGGACTATCACGCGATCATCGATGACATCAAGAACCTGGGTTACAACACGATCCGGATCCCGTTCTCCAACCAGATGGTGGAGACCCCGATCGTCCCGCAGAACATCGGCTTCTACAACACCGGCCCCATCAACCTGGACCTCAAGGGCCTAACGTCTCTCCAGGACCTGCAGAAGATCGTCGCGTACGCCGGCGTCGACGGTCTGAAGATCATCCTCGACGACCACCGCTCCGAGGCCGGCGAGTCTGCCGAGAACAACGGGCTCTGGTACACGAGCACGTACTCGAGCCAGAACTGGGTCGCCGACTGGGTGACGTTGGCGAAGATGTTCGCCAACGATCCGACCGTGATCGGCTTCGACCTGCGCAACGAGCCGCACACCCCCTCCGGCGACACCTACGCAGTAGGCGCGACCTGGGGCACCGGCAACACGGCCACCGATATCCGGCTCGCCTACGAGAGTGCCGGCAACGCCATCCTTGCCGTCGACCCCAGTGCCCTGATCTTCTGCGAGGGGATCAGCGAGTATCCGGACAGCTCCTCCTCGACGGGCTACGACTCGACCTGGTGGGGCGGCGACCTGCAGGGCGTGGCGCAGTACCCGGTGATGCTCTCCTCGTCCGGCCACGTCGTCTACTCAGCACACGACTACGGCCCCAGCCTGTTTCAGCAGACGTGGTTCAACTCGTCGACCACCTCGGCAAGCCTGGACTCGGTGTGGAACCAGTTCTGGGGATACATCCCGCAGCAGGGCATCGCGCCGCTCTGGGTCGGCGAGTTCGGCACCGACAACACCGCATCCGACGTGTCGAGCACTGTCGCAGGCTCGCAAGGCCAGTGGTTCTCCAGCCTGGTGTCGTACATCAAGGCCAATAATCTGAGCTGGACGTACTGGGCGTTGAACGGCGAGGACGCGTATGCGCTGCTAGACGGCAGCTATGACCCGACGCCGGTCAGCGCACCGAAGCAATCGCTTCTGGCGGGCATCCAGTTCCCGTTGCCGGGCGCCGGGAACGGCACGCCGAGCGCCAGCGTAAGCGTGAGCTCGTCCGGCACGGGCTCCGGTTCCCCGTCGCCGGCACCGGCCTCGGCCACCTGCACGTACTCGCTGACGAACACGTGGGCAGGCGGGTTCCAGGGCCAGGTCGTGATCGCCGATACGGGGTCCAGTCCTATCAATGGCTGGACTCTGGCCTGGACCTACCCCGGCGACCAGAAGATCGGCAACCTGTGGAACGGCACGTACACGCAGTCCGGTGAGGCGGTGACCGTCTCGGCGGCCTCGTTCGACGCGGACATCGCGGCCGGCTCGTCGGTGACCGTCGGCTTCACCGGGACCTATACCTCCAGCGACGCCGCTCCGACCGCGTTCACGCTCAACGGGAGCGCCTGCGGCTGACACGTCGACGGCATGAGAGTTTCTGCATATTCGGCCGGAAATGCAGGAGAATCGGATCATGCAGAAACTCTCACTGGACGCAGAGGCCCGCGAGCACCTCGAGCGTGCCGCGGCCGCCTCGACCGGGCGTAGTTCGGCCACCGTCGTCGGCGGACACGAGCACGTGCTGCGCCAGACCGTCGTCGCCCTGACCGCGGGCACCACACTCGCCGAGCACGAGAACCCCGGCGAGGCGACGGTGCTGGTGCTGCGCGGTCGAGTGCGGCTCACCGCCGGCGAGACCGCGTGGGAGGGCCGGACGGGGGACCTGATCGTCGTTCCGCCGTCGCGCCACAGCCTTACGGCGATCGAGGACTCCGCCGTCCTGCTCACCGTGGCCAAACTCGGCTGAGAGACACCGCCAAGCTTCACCTCCGTCGCGTACAGCAAGTCTTGTATCGATTCATGCGTAGATCCGCAGGGACCGCAGCGAGGCCGTGAGTTCAGACCGGCTCGCTGCGGTCAGTCGAGGTCCCGAATCCCGTGCGCCTCTTGACGGCCCCCCAAAACCCGGTCTACCTTCACGGCAATCGAATTGAAACAATTCATTTTCGGCAGCCCAGGCCGTACTGCCCTCAACGCCGAGGAGCACCCGCCATGACCTCGCCCGCTCCCGCCGAGCCGGACTCCGCGCCGGTGCTCGCCCTCGAGGGGGTGAGCAAATCCTTCGGCGCGGTCCGCGCCCTGCAGGACGTGTCGCTGCGCCTGTACCCGGGGCAGGCCCACGCCCTCGCCGGCGAGAACGGCGCCGGCAAGTCCACCCTCATCAAGACCCTGTCCGGCGTGCACCGCCCGGACGCCGGCAGCGTCCTGCTGGACGGCATACCCGTGGTCTTCCATGGTCCGGGCCACGCGCGCGACGCCGGTGTGGCGGTGATCTACCAGGAGCCCACGCTCTTCCCCGACCTGTCCGTCGCGGAGAACATCTTCATGGGCCGTCAGCCACGCCGGTCCCTCGGCCGGGTGGACCATGCTGCGGTCCGCCGCGCGACCGCCGAACTCTTCGGCCGGCTCGGCGTGGACCTCGACCCGGGCCAGCCGGCCCGCGGCCTTTCCATCGCCGACCAGCAACTCGTGGAGATCGCCAAGGCGCTCTCCTTCGACGCCCGCGTGCTCATCATGGACGAGCCCACCGCAGCGCTGACCGGCAGCGAGGTCGCCCGACTGTTCCGGATCGTGCGCACCCTGCTCGAGTCCGGCGCCGCGGTGCTGTTCATCTCGCATCGGCTGAGCGAGATCTTCGAACTCTGCCAGCAGGTGACCACGCTGCGGGACGGACGCCTGGTGGCGAGCGAGCCGGTGGCCGGGCTGACCGAGGACGACCTGGTCCGCCGGATGGTCGGCCGCGAGCTCGACGAGCTCTACCCGAAGCAGGACACGGAGACGGGCGGGGTCGCACTCAGTGTACGAAGGCTGACCAGGGAGGGCGCGTTCACCGACGTCTCCTTCGAGGTCCGGGCCGGCGAGATCGTGGGCCTGGCGGGCCTGGTCGGCGCCGGGCGGACCGAGGTGGCCAGGGCGATCTTCGGCGTGGACAGGTGGGACGCCGGCGAGGTGCAGATCGCCGGACGGCCGCTGCGCCCGGGCTCGCCGAGCCGTGCCATGGCCGCGGGCCTCGCGCTGGTGCCCGAGGACCGCCGGGCCCAAGGGCTCGTGCTCGGCCTCTCGATTGAACGCAACATCGGACTGACCGGCCTCAAGGCCACCTCGAAGGCGGGACTCGCCAATCGGGCCGCTGAACGCGACCGTGCGCTGGACTGGGCCGTCAAGCTGCAGGTGAAGTACTCCCGGCTGCACGACGCGGTCGCCACCCTGTCCGGCGGCAACCAGCAGAAGGTCGTACTCGCCAAGTGGTTGGCCACCGGCCCTCGGGTGCTGATCGTGGACGAACCGACCCGCGGCATCGACGTGGGCACCAAGGCCGAAGTGCACCGGCTGCTCTCCACCTTGGCAGCCGAGGGTGTCGCTGTCCTGATGATCTCGTCGGACCTGCCGGAGATTCTCGGCATGGCTGACCGTGTGCTGGTCATGCATGAGGGCCGGCTCACCGCGGAGATACCCCGGGCCGCGGCCACCGAGGAAGCGGTGATGTCCGCCGCCACCGGGCGGGAGAGGAGCGTCGCCGGATGACGATGACCATCGGCTCCGCGCCGCCGGACCTCGCGCAGCCAGCCCGACGCAGAAGCCTGATCGACCTCGTGCTGAGGGTCAGGGAACTGGCTATCGCCGCGGTGTTGATCCTGATGTTGGGTGCGACGCAGCTGGACAACGGATCCTTCCTCTCCGTCCAGGGAATCAAAGACCTACTGCTGAATGCGGCGATCCTGGTTCTGGTGGCCACCGGCGAGGCGGTCGTGGTGATCACCCGCAACGTCGACCTGTCCGTCGGCTCCGTGCTCGGCATCAGCGCGTTCGCGGCCGGAGATTTCCTGCAGGGCGGCGGCAACCCGTTACTCGCCGTGCTGATCGCGGTGGCCGTCGGCTTAGCATTCGGCCTGCTGAACGGGCTGCTTGTGAGCATGGGCCAAGTGCCGGCGCTCGTCGTCACCCTCGGCACCTTGTACATCATCCGAGGCGTCGACTCGATCTGGGTCGGCTCCCGGGAGATCACCGCGAACGCCCTGCCGCACTCGTTCTCAGCCTTCGGATACGAAGGTGCCTCGTTCATCCCCTACCTGGTCCTGCCGGCTGCCGCCGTCCTCATAGCCGTCGCCTACTACCTGCGCAGCTACCGAAGCGGTCGCGAGCTTTACGCGCTCGGTTCGAGCCCCGAGGCCGCGCGGCTGGCCGGTGTCCCGGTCCGCAAGCGACTGCTGGTCGCCTATCTGGCCTGCGGCGGGCTGGCCGGGCTGGCCGGCGCGCTCTACCTCGCGCGTTTCGGCAACGTCGACTCCGGCACCGGTACCGGCTACGAGCTCACCGTCGTGAGCGCGGTCGTGGTCGGCGGCGTCGCATTCACCGGCGGCTCCGGCAGCGTCTACGGCGCGGCGCTCGGGGCCGTGCTGCTCACCTCCATCAACAGCGTGCTGCCCGCCATCGGCGTCAGCTCCGTGTGGGAGCTCGCCATCGACGGCTTCCTGCTGCTCGCGGCGATCGCCGTGGACCGGCTGGTGGCCCTGCGGGTAGCCCGAGTCCTGCGCAAGCGCGCCGCAGCGGCAAGGAGCGTCGGCCATGCCTGATTCAAACACAGTTGGCCTGAACACCGAGGTAGCACCAAGGACCCTGATAGCCGTGCGGTCGCCGCTGGTGCCTCGCCTGCTGCGCTGGGACATCGTTGTCAGTGCGCTGCTGCTCGTGCTGCTGCTGTGCTCCTTCAGCTTCGTGAGCGACTTCGGCGACGCGCTGAACCTGTCCTTCCTCATCGGCAACACGCTGCCGATCGCGCTGATCGCCCTGCCGATGACGCTGCTCGTGGTATCCGGCGAGATCGACCTGTCCGTCGGCTCGACCGCAGGCCTGTCCGGAGCGGTCATGGGCGCGCTGTGGAACGACGGCCTGGCCATCCAGGTGATCATTCCGCTCTGCCTGGCCCTCGGCCTGGTCTGCGGGCTGATCAACGGCCTGCTCGTGACGCGGCTCGGCCTGCCCTCGCTCGCCGTCACCATCGGCACGATGGCCGCGTACCGCGGCATCGCGCAGATCGTGCTCGGCTCGAACTCGGTCACCGACTTCCCGCAGCAATACCTGGACTTCGGCTCCGGACGTATCGCAGGGACCTTCATCCCGTACGCCGCGATCCCTTGGGCCGTACTCGCGGTGCTCGCGATCGTCCTGCTGCACGCCACCGGCGTCGGCCGCTCGCTCTTCGCGATCGGGGCCGCCGAGGAGGCGGCTTACTTCGCCGGAATCCGGGTCAAGCGGCTGCGGCTGTCGATGTTCGTCACCACCGGCTTCGTCTCGTCGCTCACCGGGGTGTTCTGGGTGTTGCACTACGCCAGCGCCCGGTACGACAACGCCACCGGTCTCGAACTGTCGGTCATCGCAGCCGTGCTTCTCGGCGGTGTCGACTTCGACGGCGGCAAGGGCACGCTCGGCGGCGCCATCGCGGGGGTCTTCCTGCTCGGCACGCTGCAGAACGCGATGAGCCTGGTCAACGTCTCCGCCCAGTCGCAGATCGTGGTCACCGGAGTCCTGCTGGTGATCTCCGTGCTCGGCCCGCGCGTCGGCCGACAGCTGGCACTTGCCAAATTTTTGACATAAAAGCACGAGAATGAGATGAGGGAGTCCATGTCCGTCCTGTCGCCTGCCGGCAGAACCTCGCTGCACCGCACTGCCACCGCTTTGGTCTTGACGGCCGCACTAGCCGGCGCGACCGCGGCCTGTTCGGGCACCACGAAGAACAACTCGGCCGATACGAATACCACTCAGGCTGTGGTCGCCTCGGGTTCCGCGAACCCGAACGCCCCCACCAAGACCGGGCTGACCGTGGCGTACCTGCCCAAGCAGGTCAACAACCCGTACTTCACCATCTCAGACACCGGCGGCAAGCAGGCGCTGACCGCGCTCGGCGAGAAGTACGAGGAGGTGGGCACGAACAGCAGCACCGACACCGCCGGTCAGGTCTCCTACGTCAATACCCTCACTCAGCAGCAGGTCGGCGCGATAGCCCTGTCCGCGCAGGACCCCGCTGCGCTGTGCACGGCGCTGAAGCAGGCCATGACCAACGGCATCAAGATAGTCACGTACGACTCCGACACTGATGCCGACTGCCGGCAGATCTTCGTCTCCCAGGCGAGCTCCGAGGCTCTGGGCCGTACCGAGGTGCAGCTACTCGCCAAGGAAATCAACTACAACGGCGAGATCGCGATCCTCTCGGCCGCGCAAACCGCGACCAACCAGAACACGTGGATCGGCTACATGAGGGACGAGCTGAGCCTGCCCGCGTACAAGAACATGAAGCTGGTCACCGTCGCTTACGGCAACGACGACGCGCAGACCTCGTTCCAGCAGACCCAGGGCCTGATGCAGCAGTACCCGAACCTCAAGGGGATCATCTCGCCGACGACAGTCGGCATCAAGGCTGCCGCGCAGTACCTTTCCGGCTCCCAGTACAAGGGAAAGGTCGCGCTGACCGGCCTCGGCACGCCGAACGACATGCGCGCATACGTCAAGAACGGCACCGTGACCGCATTCGAGCTCTGGGACCCGGCCAAGCTCGGCGAGTTGGCCGCGTACGCCGCGACCGCCCTGGTCTCGGGCCAGATCACCGGAGCTCAGGGGCAGACCTTCAAGGCCGGCTCGCTCGGCACGTTCACGATCGGGGCCCAGGGCGTGGTGACGCTGGGCGATCCCACTGTCTTCAACGCGGCCGACATCGACCAGTACAACTTCTGAGTCCGAGCCGATGGGACGCATGGTGGGGGTCAAGGACGTCGCCCGGCAGGCCGGCGTGTCGGTCGGGACGGTGTCGAACGTGATCAACCGGCCGGACATGGTGTCCGCGGAGACCCGTGCCCGCGTGGAGGCGGCAATAACAGACCTCGGATACGTGCGCAGCGAGTCGGCGCGGCAACTGCGCGCCGGCCGCAGCCGAGTGATGGCGCTGCTCGTGCTGGACATGGGCAACCCCTTTTTCGTGGACGTCGCGCGCGGCGCGGAGCGGGTGGCGCGCGAAGCCGGGCTGATGGTGATGGTCTGCAACAGCGGCCAGAACCCGGCCGAGGAGGCCGAGTACCTCGCCCACTTCGCCGAGCAGCAGGTGCTCGGTGTGCTGCTCTCCCCCATCGACGGTCTGCGCGCGGACGTCGCCGCCTTGCGCCGCGGCGGAATCCCGGTGGTCTGGGTCGACCGCGGCGCGCAGACCGAGGAGGGCTGCTCGGTGTCCGTGGACGACGTGCTCGGCGGCACCCTCGCGATGCGCCACCTCATCGAGGCCGGACACCGCCGGCTGGTCTTCGTCGGCGGACCGGGCGAACTCCAGCAGGTGCGAAACCGGCTCACCGGGGCCCGCCGAGCGTTGGCCGACGCGGGTTTGCCCGCGGACGCGCTCTCGGTGGTGGAGACCGAACGGCAGGACATCTCCTCAGGCCGGGACGCCGGGCAGCGGCTGCTCGGCCTGGCCGACCAGCCGACCGCGGTGTTCTGCGCGAACGACCTGCTCGCGCTCGGCCTGCTGCAGTCGCTGTACGCCGCGGGTGTGCGCGTGCCGGAGGATCTCGCGATCGTCGGCTACGACGACATCGAGTTCGCCGGGGCGGCCGCGGTGCCGATCACCTCGGTGCGCCAGCCTGCATTCCAGATCGGCCGCACCTCCGCGGAGCTGCTGATCGAGGAGTCGAACGACGCGGACGTGCACGAGCACCAGCGCGTCGTCTACGAACCCGAACTCGTCGTTCGCGCCTCGACCCGGCGGCGCGCTCCTTAGCACCGGCAGCCTTGCCCTCCGGTAGACCGCCGCGCCGCATCACAACTACAAAATGAAACGTTTCACTCACTGTTTGCTCCTCGAATCCCACCCACCAAGGAGTAGTTCCGTGTTTGTCTCACCCACCCGAGCCGCACGCCGCCGCCGCGGCCTGTATTTCACGGGAGCCGCCGCGTGCGCCGGGCTGCTCGCCGTGTTCGTCGCGGCCCCCGGCGCCTCCGCCGCTACGGCCGCGGCGGCCTCCGGCACACCCTGGCCCGCCTCCCCCAACTGGCAGGCATACGACGAGTCGCCCACCAGCTCGTCCGTCTGCCCGACCGCAGTAACCAGCACCGCAGGGACCGTCTCAGGGGCGGCGAACCTCCTGTGCGCAGGCTCCGGCGGCACCACGCTCACCCTGACGTCCGGCGGGACCACTCCGACGATCGTGCTCGACTACGGCAAGAACGTCGGCGGCGTCCCGTATTTCGATGTCTCCTCCGCGAGCGGATCGCCCGACCTGCGCGCGGGGTATTCGGAAAGCTCGGAGTACCTCAGCGCCACCGGCGACGGTTCCACCCCGTGGGCTGAAGGCGACTCCAGTCGCTACGACGACTACACGGTGTCCGGTGCCGGCACGATCACCAACCAGTACGTCCAGGGCGGCGAGCGGTACGAAGAGATCACGCTCACCTCGCCCGGCTCCGTCACCCTGAGCTCGGTCGGCATCACCTACATCGCCGACCGCACCCAGGCGAGTGCCCTGCCGGGCTGGTTCGATTCCAGCAACAGCGAGCTCAACAGCATCTGGTACGACAGCGAATACACCGACCAGCTCGACTCAGTGCCCGCCGATTCGCTGCCGGCTGCCTGGTCGGTGACCGGTGGCGCTCTCCAGGCCGGTGGGACCGGCGCTGGGGACAACATCGGCCTGCTCAAGAGCAGCGGCTCTTCCGGTTGGGGCAACTACTCCGTCAGCTTCCAGACCGACATCGTGAACAACCAGGCCGGCTGGATCGTGCGCGGCCAAGACGAGAACGACGGCTATGCGTTCATCCTCAACGACAGCGCCGACGCCAGCGGAACCCCGAACACCCTGCAGGAATTCGACTTGCACGGCGGCACCTATTCGACCCTGGGCAGCGTCGCGCTCACCACGCCGCTGGCATCAGGGACCTGGCATACCGTCAACACGACCGTGTCCGGCTCGACGTTGACGGTCTCGCTCGACGGCACGCAACTGACCCAGCTGACCGACTCGACCTACAGCAGCGGGACCGTCGGCTTCCGTGAGTACACCGGCGAAGAGGCGGACTTCAGGAACCTGACCGTCACCAGTTCCTCCGGCTCGACTCTGTTCAGCGATTCGCTGGGATCGTCCGCCGCGCTCTCGGACTTCTCTCCGCTCCCGGGCTCCAACTCGTACGCCTCAATCCTCGACGGCGCCAAGCGTGACCGGGCGATCTGGGTCGGGGACATGAACGTGGAGATACCGAGCGTCGCCTACTCGACCGACGACGCCGCGTACCTCAAGGGATCGCTCGAAGCGCTCGGCAGCTACCAGCTGAGCAGCGGCTTCGTCACCGGTGATCTTCCGCCGCAGACTCCGCTCAGCACCACACAGCAGCAAGGCTCGACCGGCTCGTATTCGGCCTCGTACTCCATCTACTTCGTCCTCGGCCTGGCGGATTACTACCTCTACTCCGGCGACACGGCGTTCTTGGATCAGGAACTGTCGGTACTGAAGGGCGAGTTGGCCTGGAACGCCACCCAACTCGATTCCAACGGGCTGCTGACCACGAACAGCAGCGACAATGCTGACTGGGACTTCTACGACTCTGGAAAGAACGGCGAGGTCACTGAGTACAATGAGCTGTATTACAAGGCGCTGCTGGATGGTGCAACACTCGCGGCCGCGGCCGGCGATTCCGCGGATTCGGCCACGTACGCAAGTGACGCGGCGTCGCTGAAGTCTGCGATCAACGCGCACCTCTACAACAGCAGCACCGGGCTGTACTACCTCAGCAACGGCGACACGAGCACCGTCGCCCAGGACGCCAACGCACTCGCCGTGCTCTACGGCGTGGCCGCGGCCTCGGATGACGCAACGATCCTGACCGCAATGAAGACCGACCTGTGGACCACGTCGTATGGCCCGCAGCCCTTCTCCGGCAGCAGCTACGCCGACACCGTCAGCCCCTACATCAGCGGGTACGAGCTCGACGCGCGGCTTGCGGCGGACGACACCGCAGACGCCGAGACGTTGCTGGAAACCGTCTGGGGGCACATGATCGCTGCCGGCGCCTCGCAGACGGGCACCATGTGGGAGAACGTGTCCGGTAGCACCGGCCAGCCGGGACTCGGCACGTACACGAGCCTGTCCCACGGCTGGTCCACGACACCGGTGTCCGCACTCTCCGGCTACGTCCTGGGCGTGCAGCCGGCCAGCGCCGGATACGCCACGTGGACCGTACAGCCGCATCCCGGAGATCTGAGCTGGGCCGAGGGCAGCGTCCCCACGCCGCACGGCGCCGTCGCGGTGGACTGGGCCGGGGAGAGCGGCGCGTACCAGTTCAGCATGCAGGTGAGCGCGCCATCCGGAACCACCGGCACCATCGCAGTGCCCACCTACGGCGCGAGCAGCCCGATCGTCGAGGTCGACGGGCAGACCGTGTGGAGCGGCGGCGCTTTCACCGCGACTGCAGGTATCACCGGGGCCTATGCCAGCGGCGACTACGTCTACCTGACAGGCGTGCAGCCCGGGTCGTACACCGTAGCCTCCAACCCGGGAAACTATGGCGTACCCACCGGATACACCAAGTGCGCCGCTGAAGGCGGCACCTGCGCAGTGAGCGGAAGCGAGTCGATCGCGTATGGCGCCAACGGTGTCTACGGTTACACGACTACGAGCTCTGCCCCCGCCTGCACCGACGCGGCACTGTCAGACACGGACTACGGAATCGTAAAGGCCTGCTACGTCGGCGCCGTCACGAACGGGCCCAGCAGCCCCAGCGGCACGACGTATTGCGGGCCGGAGGGTGGCCTGTGCGCGTTCAGCGGCACCCGAACCGTGTACTTCGGCGCGGGCGGCAACTGGACGAGCAAGTCCATCACCGGCGGTACCGCGTGCACCGACGGCGTCTTTACCGACCCGGACTACGGCGTCTTCAAGGCCTGCTTCCTGGCGCCGACGTCGTAGACGGCACTGCGCTGTCGCTCAGCGGGCTCGGTCAGTCCTTGACCGAGCCCGCGGTGATTCCGGCCGCCACGTAGCGTTGCGCGATCACGAGCAGCACGGTGGCCGGGATGGAGGCGACGACCGCCGTCGCCATGATGGCGTTCCACTGCTGGTCGTTGTTGCCGATGTAGTGGTAGATGCCGAGGGTGATCGGTTGACGTCCGCCGCCGCCGTCGAGCGTGGAGGCGAACACGAAGTCAGACCACGACCACAGGAATGAGAAAAGCGACACGGTGACCACGGCGTTGCGGCTGACCGGCAGGACGATCGACCAGAAGGTGCGCAGCCGTCCGGCTCCGTCGGTGAGCGCCGCCTGCAGCAGTTCCTCCGGTATGCCGGACATGAACGCGGTGAAGATCAGCACGCCGAACGGCACGGAGATCGTCGAATCCGCCACCACGAGGCCCGGGACGGTGTTGATCCAGCCGGTGGACAACAGGATCGCGTAGAAGCCCATCGCCATGATGATCGCCGGGATCATCTGCGCCACCAGGAGCGCGAAGGACAGGATTCCGCCGCCGCGAGGACGCAGCTTGGCCAGCGAGTAGCCTGCCGGCGCGGCGATGACCAGCGTGAGCGCCACGGTGGCCAGCCCGATCATGAGGCTGTTTCCGAGGTACGGCAACTGCTGGCTGAACACGGCGCGGTAGCCGGCCAGCGTGCCGTCGACGGGGAAGAGGTTGGGCGGGCTCTTACGCATGTTCGCGTCGGTGGTGAAGGAGGCGTTGAGCATCCAGTAGACCGGGAAGAGCATCACCGCGGTCAGCACGACGCCGATCGCGGTCTTGGCGCGCGACCTGTTGCGTTTTCTCGCCTGAGTGCTCATGCCGCCTGCCTCCTTTGCACGCGGATGTAGATCAGCCCGGCTATCAGAGCCATGATCACCAACAGGTTGCCCACTGCCGCGCCGGGTCCGAACTCGGGTAGCAGATTGCCGAAGCCGAGCCGGTAGGACCAGGTGGCGAAGGTGGTCGAGGAGTTGACCGGACCGCCCTTCGTCATGATCCAGATGATGTCGAAGACCTTGAGTGTGTAGACCATCCCGAGCATCAGCGTGATGGCGGAGACCGGGCGCAATAGCGGGAACGTGATCTTCCGGAACTTCGTCCAGGACCCGGCGCCGTCCAGGGCGGCCGCCTCATTCAGCGAGGTCGGGATGGCCTGGATGCCGCTGTAGAGCAGCACGAGGTTGAACGGGATGCCGATCCAGATGTTCGCGATGATCACTGAGGCGAGCGACCAGCTCGGCGAGGTGAGCCAGTCGACCGGGCCGATGCCGACGAAGTGCAGACCGTAGTTCACCACGCCGGACTCGGAGTCGAGCATCCACGACCACGTAGACGCCGAGACGATCAGCGGCAGCAGCCACGGCACCAGGAACAGCGCGCGCAAGGTCGGCGAGAGCGGGAAGTGCTGAGCGAAGAAGACCGCCAGCGCCATGCCGATGACGAACTGGAACAGCAGGCTGACGAGCGTGAACAGCAGAGTATTGATCAATGCGGTGGCGAAGGCCGGATCGTGGATGACCGCTGTGTAGTTCGCCAGCCCGGTGAAGGGCGCGCCGCCGTGGACGAACGAGAACACGGTGTAGTTGCGCAGGCTCAGATCGAGGTTGCGGTAGAGCGGATAGGCGTAGAAGGCGAGCAGGTAGACGGTCAGGGGCGCGAGGAATGCCCACGCCGCGAACTGCGCGGAGCGACGGTTGCGCGACCTGGCTGAGTCCGCTGCGGTACGCGCCCGCCGTTGTACGCGGCCCGGGGCCGGGACGGCAGTTGCCGTCCCGGCCTCGTCGCGCACCAACCCGCTGAGCGTCGGTGCCGTGTCTTTCATGGGGCTCCTCCCACTATCCGATTGCGCTCTGCGCCGCGGACTGCGCAGTGGAGAGCGCGGACTGCGGCGAGGACGAGCCGCTGAGTGCCGACTGCACGGCGGTCCACAGCTGCTGCGAGATCTTCGGGTACTTGACCCCGAGGTTGTCGCTGGTGCGGCCCTTGGCCGCCTGCACCGCGCTGATCCACGGCTGCAGGGCCGGGGTGGCCGAGGCCTGCTGCGTCTGCACGGCTGTGGTGGCGCCGACGTAGGAGAGCGTCGTGTCGGTGCTCACCGCGTTCGCGGCGCTGGTCAGGCAGGTCACCAGCTTCTCCGACGTCGCATACCGCGCGGTGTTGGACTGGACCGGCACGGTGACGAACTCGCCGCCGGTCGGAGCCGGCGCTGACCCGCCGTTCTCGGCCGGGATGTTGATGATGCCGTACGGGAAGCCGGCCTTCGCCGCGTTGGCCAGCTGCCAGGTGCCGTTCTCGCTGAACGCGGTGCTCCCGGCGGCGAACTCCTCCCAGCTGGTGGTCTGCGTGTCGTTGAGCACCGAGTTGGGCGCGTAGCCGTCCTTGACCCACGTGGTCCACAGGTTCAGCGCCGCGACGGCCTGGGCCGAAGAGAGGTCGGTCAGGTTCGCCCCGGCTCCCCAGAACCAGGGCTCGAACTGGAAGCTGCCCTCCTCGGTGCCGATCGCGGAGAAGGTGATGCCCTTCTTGCCGGTCGCCTTCACCTTGGCCAGCGCCGCGTTGAGCGTCGCCCAGTTCGTGATGGACGAGGGGTTCACGCCCGCCGCGCTGAGGAGGTTCTTGTTGTAGTAGAGCGCGAGGGTGTTCGCGCCGATCGGTATGCCGTACGTGCTGCCGCTGATCTGGCCTGCGGCGAGCAGGTTGGGCTCGACGGCGGAGGTGTCCACGTGAGTCTGCGAGGTGGTGGTGAGCACTCCGGCGGAGGCGAGCGTCGAGACCACCGGGTTGTCCACGATCAGCACGTCCGGGGACACCCCCTGCTGCGCGGCCAGCAGTTCCTTGCTGGTCAGGTCGGTCGTGTCGAAAGCGGTCCGCTTGATGCTCACACCCGCGGCGCTACCGCACTTGTCCAGCAGCTGCACCCACGCGGAGCTGTTGTCGAACTGGGGGTACGGGTCCCAGACGGTGTACGTCCCGCTCGACGAAGCGCCCGACGAACTGGTCGCCGTATTCGTCGAACAGGCCGCGGCTCCGGCGGTCAGCGCGAGTGTCGCCAGGCCCGCGCCCAGAACGCGTCGGGCGGATTGCTTGGTACGCATGGTGGTGCCTCTCTTCTCTTCCTTGGGAGGAGGACATCAATGGATTGTTAGCGCGGGGGGCGGGCACGTCGGTGGGCACCGGCTCGGAGGGAGGCTAAGTGCGCCGATGATCTCCGTCAAGATCTTGGGGATCCCGGACCGGGCCCGGCCGAACCGGACCGAGCCGGCCCGGGATCCGAGGTGCCGCGTGGCCGGTCAGCGCTTGGTGAGCCGCCAGCGGTGGTCGGCGGTGCCGTTGTCGCCCCATTGCAGGACGAGCGCGCCGCTCGAGGTGCTCTCGCTGGTGACGCCGAGCACCATGCCGCTGTTGGCGTTGGTGATCAGATAGCTGCCGTCGCCGTTCGGCACGACCTGCCAGAGGTGGTCGGCGGTGCCGTTGTCCGTCCAGATCAGGGCGCCGGCCCCGGCCGTGGTGGACGCTCCGCTGATGCCGAGGTCCAAGCCGCCGGCCTCGTTGACGATCTTGTACTCGCCGTTGCCCGCGGAGACGAACTGCCACGCCTGGTCGGTGCCGCTGGAGGCCGTCGCCTGGTCGACTGAAGTGCCGGCGGTC
>Ga0073928_10005690_pt1 | contig 17272 bp, 14 predicted proteins | sample PaiPotPPA55metaG_FD_76969 | JGI IMG/M metagenome (GOLD analysis project Ga0073928, IMG submission 76969) | Iron sulfur acid spring bacterial and archeal communities from Banff, Canada, to study Microbial Dark Matter (Phase II) - Paint Pots PPA... ... | reverse complement strand
GGGACCGCTCTGACCCCGATCATTCAGAGCATTCCCCCATGCCTTCAAAAACGCACCGTCCGATGGCTGGAGTGCATTAGGCGCGAGCACTCATTCTCCAATTCCGGCTGAACCAATACAGATTTCAGCGACCTGGTAATCCTGGCCCGCAACTACGGCAAGGGTGCCCCCGCCGTGGCAGCGGCGGTCGAGGCATCCGCGGACGCGACGGGCACGATGGCGCCAGGCATTGACATTCACGCGCGGACACGGGCAACACGCGTCCGGTTGCATGTGGGGCCGTGACCTGACCTTTATTGGAACACAACCTCCGCCTTCGAGCGGGATACGCAACCACGGAGGCACAGAGACACGGAGGCGCACTTCCAGTGGGAGATACACTCTCACTGAAGGGAAATTCGAAGGCGCAGGCGATCGACAGGATCAATCTGGGCTTTTCTTCTCAGTTTGCCATACGCCCTGGGGTCGGTTGAAGCTCGAATCGCCTAGCGCGCCTCCGTGTCTCTGTGCCTCCGTGGTTGTATTTTCCGCCCTCATCGATCACGGCTTCGGCTCAACAAATCCAGCCAGTGCATAGATCAACGCCGCATTCCAATTGATGGCGATCTCGTTGACGCGGTAGTTTTCCTGCTTGTCCTGCCAATCGGTGGCCTTTGGCCATCCGCCGCCGACCAGGTATCCGGGCCAGGGGTCGAGATTGTTGGCGGACCGCCGGTCGTGCGGGTGCAGCGGCGGATCGTGCCCAAGCCCGGTGACGAACGAGCGGCCGTACGGGTTGCGGCCGAACAGGTACGCAAGAGCGTCAAGCGCCGTATCGACGTAACGGCGGTCGGGCCGGAGCATGTTGGCGACTTGCAGCGTCTGCACCTGCTGGGCGACGTCGCCGTTGCAGCCCCAGTAATACGCCGTTCCCACGGGCCGGCCGTAGCCGTGGGCGCTGGCGGTCCTGACGATCTCGTCGGCGACGGCGAGCAGGTCCGCGCGGATGGCATCGGCGACGGATGGGTCCTTGCCGCCGCGGCGAGACAGGAGATACGTGTACATGCCCAAGTCGGTGACGTTGGCCCACCCGCAGGTGCGGTCGACCTTGCGAGGCAGCGCGTTGGCCCGGGTTTGGAAGTCTTTGAGATATGCGGGGTCGCCGGTGGTTTGCCACATCTCGCCGGCGGCCCAGAGCCTTCGGCTGGAGTCATTGGCCTGATAGGCCCCGGTGGAGAAGCCGCTCAGGTCGGCCCGGTGGTTTTCCGGGTGGGCCGCCAGGTAGCCATAGCTCTTGCGTGCGGCGGCCAGGCATTTTCGGGCAAAGGGCGGATCAAACGGCTCGAAATCCCGTGCCGCGATCGCTATCACCGCCGCGAAATCCGCCGTCGCCGCGGTGCTCCAGGGCGCGAAGTAGCGCTCGCCGGTATCCTTCTCCGGCATGACAAACCCGCCGAACCGGCGGGCGCTCACCTTATGATAGACGCGCCCGTCCTCCATTTGCATGGAGAGCAACCATTCCAGCTCCCAACGAATCTCGCTGAGGAAGTCCGGCGTTCCGTTGCCTGACTCGGGCAGGTCCAGCCCGATGCGGCGGATTCGCGGGCCGAAATGCTCCCACGCCTGGAACAGGACGCCGACGGTGAACCCGGCGTTGACCACGTACTTGTTGTAATCCCCGGCGTCGTGCCAGCCTTTGACGCCGTCTTTTTTGGCGTGCCCGCTGCCGACGAAATCGAGGTAGGCATCGTCGAGGTGGCACGCGCCGTGGGAAAAGGTCTGGCCGTTGTGCCGGCCGCCGACGGCCGTCCCGCATCGCCACAGGTACATGCCCCGCATGACGGTGTAATAGGAAAAGTTGTAGACATCCGCGGCGATGCGGAACTCGGCCGAGCGGCCGACGCCCGGGACCTCCAGGTAATACGCCCCGGCCTCGTGCAACTTCGAGAAGTCAGCGAGAGCGAGGGTTTCGCCCATGTCCGGGTTCACCGCCGGCGGGCCGACCTTGCCCGACAAGACTTTTCTCCCGTCACCGACGCGGACCACCGCAAACCCGGAGCACGGCGCCGCGATCGACGCGCGCTTCTGCCCGTCCGGAAGGAACCCGATCGAATTGAGGCGAACCTGCAAATCCTCCGCAAACGCCGGCAACGCGAGGGCGCCGGCCACCAGGCAAATCGCGACGATGATCGCTCGGCTTGCATTCATCTTTGGTCCTCGGTTCCCGTCGCCGATCGCCCCTGACCGATCGCGCCAACACGGAGCTCTTCCCGGCGCACCGGGATCTCCTCTTCGCTCCGATTTCGGGCGCTTCGCGTGTTCGCGGTTTATCTCTCCTATTCTCTAGAGTGTGGCTTCGAGCCTCAACTACAGATTACTCCCGGCTCGCCCGGACGAAGAGCGCCAAGTCGGAGCGAATCGCACGTCGGGTTTCCGCCGGGTACAATGCCAAGGGGATCGATCGCTTTGCTTCTCCGTGCGGGGTGTGACGCTCTTGCGCCCACGGCCGAGTCGGCCGTGCCACACTGCGAATCATGATTGTTGCTGGCCGCCGCGGGCGCTCGTAGGATCAGTTGGATGGGGCCGTTCTTCGAGCGGTCCACGGCGGCAAAGTATCGTTCCGATCGTATAATATGGGCAAGTCGATGAAGACAGAGCCGGCACAACTCGGAGCGTCCGCGAGGGCCGGCGATTTTCGCCGCCGCCTTCGGGAGATCGCGATGTTCTTCGATCGGTCGGATCGCGTCCATCAAACCATGCGTCGCGCGGCCGAGTTCCTTGACGGCGCCGGGATCAAGTATGCCGTCATCGGGGGGATGGCGGTTAATGCACATCATCACGAGCGGACGACAAAGGACGTCGACTTGCTTCTAACGCCCGATGGGTTACGCGCGCTCCGGCAGCTTGCCGGCAGCGTCGATTACGATCCGGTCGCGGATCGTCCGCGCCGGTTTACTGACTGCCGCACCGGCGTGACGGTCGACATTCTCGTTACCGGCTCCTTCCCCGGCAGCGGGGCGCCCGGGCCGATCGCCTTTCCCGATCCGGCCGCCGTGAGCCAGACGATCGACGACCTGAGGGTGGTCGATCTGGCCACACTCATCGAGTTGAAGCTGGCGGCGAGGCGCTACCAGGACTTCGCCGACGTGGTGAATCTGATTCGCGCCAATCAGCTCGACGAAAGCTTCGGGGAGAAACTGCACGCGGCCGTCCGCCGTGACTACGTCGAATGCCTGGAGGAAAAACGCCGCGAAGACGAATACGAGGCCAGGCAGGATCGCGACGCGCAATAGCCCTAAGATCCGCCCGTGATCCGAATCCGTGAAATCGTCGATCCGGAGTTGCGGCAGAAGGTCCTCGCGGCACTGGCGGAGCGCCGCGGCTGCTCCGTCGCCTCCATACCAGATTGGTTCGAGCTGGACGACCTGGACTTGGTCGATCTGCTCAATGATCTCGAAGTCAAAGACATCGAGCAAGAGCGGGACCACCGGATGTAACGCCGTGGCGGCGGCCGTTTCTCATCGACCGGCCGGCGGGGACTTGAACCCGAGCACCGGACCCGTGCGGCCGTCGTACAGCATCGCCAAGCCCAGCCAGAATTGCAGTGCGATCACGAGCACGCTCAGGACCAGGAAGGCGGCGGTGACCTTGCGTCGCCGTCGGCTGAACCGCGCCAGGGCGGCCAGCGCCAGGGTCAATACCACCACCGTCACGCCGAAGATCAGGTGAAGCAGCAGCCGGATGTGGCCGGGCTGGCGAACCATCGTCACGTTCTGTTTCAACGTGTCGGCGGAGAATACGTTGATCGCCGACCAGAGCCCCGCGATGGCGGCGCCGAGCCCGACGACGGCGGCCGCGAGCCAAATACGGGCGGCAAAAACAGGGCGCGGGGCATAGGGCATGCTCGGCGGGACGGGCACCGTCACTTCGCTGCGGCCGTGGGGCTCCTCCGGGGTCTGCTCGCCGGGCACCATCGTCTCCCCCGGCTCCGTTACAACCTCCGGTGGTTCCAATCGGCGAATCGTCAGCCCCAGCGCCCCGATGGCAATCGCCACCGTCATCCCGGCCAGGGCGACGTGCAACTCCAGCGGAGGGATGAACCACTTGATCCCGTGATGGGCGGGCTCGGCTGCGGCGGTGCGACTGGCGGGCAAAGCCACCGCCGTGCCGAATCGGTAGACCGATTCACCCCCGAACCAGGCGCCGGCGCTGAATGACCCCATTCCCGCGATCAGCAGCAGCAAAACCGGCCAGTAGAGCCTCCGCCGCCAGTTATCCGATGAAGCCACCCACGTCGTCACCGCCACGACGACCAACAGGACGCCGATGCTGTTCAGCCAGATGTGGCGGCTCATCGCGTGCCACTGTTCGGGCGACCATCGGCTGCGCTCGACCACCTCGTACCAGGAGCGCCCTGAGCCGACGACGGTGGCAAACGCATACATCCCGACCGCGAGCGTAGGGATCGCCAAGAGCGCTCCCAGCAGGATGATCCACCGCCCGGCCGCGCGCAGAAGCCCACGCGGCCATAAAAAGCTGAGTAACTCGATCACGATCCCGGCGCTTAGAAACGCGATCGGGTAATGGATGAACAGGACGTGCCAATTAGGGCTGATGAATTCGTTCATATCCGACGTGTGCTCCTGCCGGCGGTGTGCGACCGACCGGCGTTGGCGCGGTCTATTTCCTTATAGGATAGACGGAAGTGGCTTAGGAAAAGAGCGCAAAATACATCAATGGTTGTTGCCTGTTGCACCTCAGAGTGGTAGACGTTGGCGCGTCGGTTGGGATGACGAAGGGGTCGTGCCGTTGGCGGGTGGCGGGAATATTGCCCGTTGCCGCCCGGTTTCCAACGGCGGATGAGGCAGCGAAGCGGGCCGCGTGGTCCGCGGCTGCCAACGGATTCACCTTCCTTGGAAGGAGGACACATGAACGGACATCTTCGATCGGTTCGAGTATTTGCCGCCGCCGCCGTGACCGGGCTGGTTGCCGGAGCGGCATCCACCGCCATGGTGGGATGTCAGAACAAACCTTCTGACCAGACCGGCATGCAGAGCACCACCGAGAGTTCCGGCGACAACACCATGATGGCCAAGCACGACTGCAAGGGCCAGAATGCCTGCACAGGCCAGGGTGGTTGCAAGACCGCCCAGAACGAGTGCAAAGGAAAGAATAGCTGCAAGGGACAGGGCGGCTGCAAAACGAACAAGTAGCAGCAGGGCCGTCGAGCTCGGCATTGCCGCATCCGGATCGAGACTAATCCGCCGCAGTCGTGCGCTTCTGCGAGGGGTTGGCGGCCGGGTCGGTGATCGCACGCCGAATACCGGACAGGGGCGCCGTGTCCACCAGGGTTACGGTGCCGCTGTCGTATTCAATGCCCAGGCGCGGCCAGAGGGCTTCGAGGTCCGGCGCCCATGGGTGCAGACCCATTTGCGCGTGTAAATCGGTGAGTACAGAGGTTCCCGTCGCGCGGTCGGCGGTTTCCAGGACGTCCGACAGACGCCACCGACTGGACCCGTTGCCGCCGGCGTTGAGGATGGCCCGCACCGCGTCATCGACCGAGTGGCGGTTGGCGGTTTGCTGTCGAATCTGGACGTCGGCCAGCAGCCAGAATAGCGTGCCGCCCCAATACGTGCGCCCCCAGGTGTGAGTCTGGTCCAGCCCCTGATCGCCAGTCTGCGGCAACCCTTCGGGGATGCCTTCGACTATCTGCTTCCACATCTCCGTCGCAGTGAGGTTTCCGATACGGCACCGCGCGATTGGTGCGAGCTAGTCCGCCAGCCCCTCGTTCATCCAGAGGTACTCGCTTGGCAGGTCGGGAAAGCCAAGGTGGAACATTTCGTGGGTCAGGACCCAGTCGTCATGGAGGTCGGACGCACGAGTCTGGCGGCCGAGTTGCACGCGGATGCTCGTGCCTCCCAGTGCCTCTCCGCCGCCGATCCGGCCCTCGCCGCCAGCCAGGACAGTGATGGTGAGTTGGCGCACCGCGAAGCGCCCATAGTAGTCGCTCACGGCGGTGGCCGCCGTCCGCACCCAGTGTATGAGCGCCTGCCTGGAAACCCATGTGATTTGCCGGGCGATCTCGACGCGAACCTCCGCGCCGCCGATCCGAAGCATTTCGACGGCGGAGCGATCATCCGGGTCGACTGGAGGCGCGACCGGGGCGCGAGACGCGACCGAGCAGCCGCCCGCCGCCAGCGCGGCAAGGAATATCAGGCGATGCCCGCGGGTCCGGCAGATTGCCCACGCGAGCGGGGTCAATCGATGGAATAAAGACTCGGCCAAGATCATTGTGTCTCCCAGCCTTGCATGCTCCCCCACAAGAGTGACGAGGGCAAGCGCGAGACTTGGAAACAATCCCGATCCCCTTTACCGTGGCGCGGATCGCGCCAGAGGTTTTATGCCCGCCAACCGCTTTAACGGCTACCGCGATCTGGGGATCGGCATCGGGCTGCGCGTGCCACACTACAAGCACATCCTGGCAAAAAAACCGGTGGTCGATTGGTTCGAGATCATCAGCGAGAACTACATGTGCGACGGCGGGCGGCCCCTGCAAGTGCTCGACTCGATCCTCGAGCAGTACAAGGTCGTGCAGCACGGCGTCAGCATGTACTTCGGGTCGACCGATAGACTCAACCGCGAGCACCTCAAGCGGCTCAAGGCACTGGTGAAGCGGACGAAGACCCCGTTCCTCTCCGACCACCTGTGCTGGGGCAGCGTGGACGGGACTTACACGCACGATCTGCTGCCGATGCCGTATACGTTCGCCGCGGCGAAGCTTACCGCGCAGCACGTCCGCGAGGCGCGAGACTTTCTGGAAGTGCCGATCTGCGTGGAGAACGTCAGCAGCTATGCCGAGTTTCACGAATCGGAACTGACCGAATGGGAGTTCCTCCGCGAGGTCGTGGAGCGGGCCGACTGCGGCATTCTGCTGGATGTGAACAACATCTATGTTTCCAGCCGCAACCATAATTTCGACCCTTTCGAGTACCTGAAAAGCGTCCCACACGATCGCGTGGGGCAGATCCACATCGCCGGCCATAGCAAGTTCGAAAAGTACGTTCTGGATACGCACGACCATCCGGTGATCGACCCGGTGTGGAAGCTCTACGCGCACGCCATCCGGCTCTGCGGGCCGACCAATACGCTGCTGGAATGGGACGCGCACATTCCGAGCTTCGACGAGGTGCACGATGAGGCGCTCAAGGCGGAGAAGTTCATTCGCCGGGTGACGCACGAACAGGAGGCGCTCCATGCGGCAGTCGTCTAAGGGCCGCCGAGGGCGGATTGGCGCAACGGCGGAGGCCAAATCGGGAATCCGCTGTCGCGTCGCGCCGCGACCCGGCACGCAAACCTTCAGTCGCCTGCGCGAGTTGCAGCGTTTGACCGCCCGCGCCATTTTCCGCCCACTGGGCCCTGGCGACCAAACCCAGCGCCGCTGGGTCGATGGCCGGCCGATGAAAGAGGTTGCCGCCGAATTCATCAAGCCCAACGACCGGCTCACCCCTCTCGATCGGCTGGAGATCTATAACCGCCAATACTGGTTCCGCGTCCTCGACTGTCTCTACGACGACTACCCCGGCTTGCGGGCGATCCTCGGACACCGCAAGTTCCACCGGCTTCGTGTTGCCTACCTGGCGAAGTATCCCTCCGCATCCTTTACGCTCCGCAACCTGGGAAGTCGGCTGGGAAAGTTCCTGCGCGAGGAGCCGCAGTGGGTGCATGCGCATCAGGCGATTTGTTTGGAGATGGCCGCTTTCGAGTGGGCCCAGGTGGTCGCGTTCGACGGAGAAGCCAGGCCCGCGCTCTCCGTCGACGACGTGCTGGGAAGGGACCCCTCCAGGCTGCGCGTGAGGCTCCAGCCGTATCTGAGTTTGCTCGAACTAGCGTATCCGCTGGACGATTTCGTGCTTGCCGTGAAGAAACGGAACGCGGCGATGCGATCGGAAGCGAGCAACGCCATGCGGGGCCGGCACACCGAGCGGCCCGCCCGGCACCCGCGCCTGCCCAGGCCGCGGCAGGTATTTCTGGCCGTCCACCGCTACAATAACGACCTGTATTACAAGCGACTCACGCCCCAGCAGTACCGACTCCTGACGGCGCTTCGAGACGGCGCGACCGTCCAGGAGGCCTGCGAAGCCGCGTTGTCCGGCGACGCCGATGAGTCTCTCGCTCACGAGGTTCGCAACTGGTTCCAGAGTTGGATGGAATTGGGCTGGTTCTGCCGGCGCGAATGAATCACGGAGTCCTTCGATGACCGCGTTACAATCGCCTCCCGTCTCCTTCCGCACCGTTTCCGACCTGCTCGAGCGGCTGGGCAACATCCCGCCCGAGCGGGTGCTTCTCCACCCGCCGCCCGGGTCGGCTACCGTCGAGGACGTGGTCGAGATCCGCAATCGCGAGCGGCTTCTTTGCGAGCTGGTGGACGGCACACTGGTGGAGAAGGGTATGGGATATCGGCAATCGGTATTGGCACTCGCACTTGCCTCGATTCTGCGGTCGTTTGTAATCCCGCGAAACCTGGGGATTGTGACCGGCGAGTCAGGCATGATGCGGCTGTTCGCCGGCCTGGTGCGGATACCGGACGTAGCATTCGTCTCCTGGGACCGCGTGCCCGGCCGGCGCGTCCCGACCGAGCCGGTGCCCAGCCTGGCCCCCGACCTGGCAGTGGAGGTGCTGAGCGAAAGCAATACCCCGGCCGAGATGGCGCGGAAGCGGCGCGAATACTTCCAGGCGGGCGTCACTCTGGTTTGGATCGTCGATCCTGATCCGCGCACCGTCGCCGTCTACACGTCGCCCACGGAATTCGTCACCCTGCGTGAATCGGACATCCTCGATGGCGGCTCGGTGCTGCCGGGATTTGTTCTTCCCCTTGACCAACTCTTTGCCGAACTCGACCGCCAGGGAAACGGGTGAGCGGGGCGATGCCGACAATCAAATCATCTGACGCAAGAGACAGCTACCTCCAACTCGTCCGCCGGTTCCCTCTCCGGCGGTTGAAGAATCGACAGGAGCATGCGGAGGCGGTGAAGGTCATGGGTCTGGTATCTCTGGCCCACCAGGGCGGGCGCGACAGCGGCATTCTGGATTATCTGGACGTCCTGGCCGACCTGATCGATCAGTTTGAGCGGGCGGCACGACTGAAGGCCGACACCTCGCGAACGTCGCCGGCAGGCATCGTCCGCCATCTGATGGCCGCCAATGGATTGACGGTTACTGAATTGGCGAGGGAAATCGGAATCGGCCAGAGTAACCTGTCCGAAATGCTCGGCGGCCGCCGGGATTTCAGCAAGCGGGCGATATCCGGGCTCCGTCATCGCTTCGGCTTAAGCCCTGAGATTTTCTTTTAGCTCCCCCGGGTACCCGCAGGGGTGATGTCAACTAAAGCCGTATGGTCGCGTGCGCCCGAGCGGCGGCATGCCGGTCGGATCACGGCCCTGTCGTCCGCAGTCGCTTGCGGCCGTATGATAGAGACCAAGAATAACAGGAGCCGCCTTGAGCGATCCGACCCGCACTCCGCCGCGGCATACCAACCGGCTGATCGATGAGTCCTCGCCGTACCTTCTCCAGCACGCCCACAACCCGGTGGACTGGTATGCCTGGGGCCCGGAGGCGTTTGAGAAGGCTCGGGCCGAAGACAAGCCGATCTTTCTGTCCGTCGGGTACAGCACCTGTTACTGGTGCCACGTGATGGAGCGGCAGAGCTTCGAGAATGAAGCGATCGCCGCGGAGATGAACCGGCTGTTCGTCAACATCAAGGTGGACCGCGAGGAGCGGCCGGACGTTGACCAGCTCTATATGACGGCGGTGCAGCTCATCACCCGCCACGGCGGGTGGCCGATGAGCGTCTGGCTCGCGCCCGACCTGCGGCCATTCTATGGGGGGACGTATTTTCCCCCGAGCAACTTCGTGGCATACCTCCGAGGCCTGGAAGACGCCTACCGCAACCGCCATGATGAAGTGGACAAAAGTGCCGAGCAGATCACCAACGTCCTTCACCGCCTGGCCCAGCCAGTGGCGCCGGACCGGCCGCTGCGGATCGATCTTCCATTCATCCATTCCCTGATCGATCGCTCCGTCTCCGATTACGATCAACAGTTCGGCGGCTTCGGCGGCGCCCCGAAATTCCCGCGACAAACGCTGCTCGAGCTTCTTCTCGTCTATCTTTCCGACAATTCGGCAATCGGCAATCGGCAATCGGCAATGTCGAAGCTTCACCACACGCTGAACGCGATGGCCGACGGCGGGATTCGCGACCAGCTCGGCGGGGGCTTCCACCGGTATGCTACCGACGCCCACTGGCTCGTCCCGCACTTCGAGATCATGCTCTATGACAACGCCATGCTTGGGTGGATCTACGCCGCGGCCCACCGCCAGACCCGCGAAGCGCGCTACGCGCAGGTTGCCCGCGGCATCTTCGATTTCGTGCTGCGAGAGATGACTTCGCCTCGAGGCGCTTTCTACACCGCCTTCGACGCCGAGGTGGACGCGCAGGAGGGGCTCTCCTACCTGTGGACGGCGGACGAAATCGAGTCCGTCCTCGGTGCCGACGACGCCAGGCTCTTCAACCGCGTTTACGGGATCGACCGCGGCCCCAACTTCGCCGACCCGCACCACGGCGGCGGCACGCCCGACAAAAACATCCTCTATCTTCCCCAGCCGCTTTCCCAAACCGCGCAGGAGCTTGGCCTGGCGCCCGAGGCGCTCGACCGCCGGCTCGGCCCCATGCGGCAGAAGCTCTACGATGCCCGCCGAAGGCGCAAGCAGCCGTTGCTCGATACCAAGGTCCTGACGAGCTGGAATGCACTGATGATTCGCGCACTGGCGCACGGCGGCCGGGTGCTCGGCGAACGGCGGTACATGGACGCCGCCAGCCGTGCGGCCCGCTTCCTGCTCGATCGCCACCGCCTGCCCGATGGCCGGCTCTATCGCGCCAGTCGCGATGGCAACGTCAGGCACAGCGGGTTTCTCGACGACTATGCCTTTCTCGCCCAGGCTTTGATCGCATTGAGCGACGCCACCGGGGACACGAGCTGGAAGCAGCAGGCCGCCGCCGTGGCCCTGGCGATGGTCGAGAATTTCGCCGATCCGCAGGCGGGCGGGTTCTTCTTCACCGAGAAGGACGCCGCGGACCTCATCGTCCGGCAGAAGACCGCCCAGGACAGTCCGCTGCCCAGCGGCAACGCCGTCGCGGCCTTGGCCCTTCTGGAGCTGGGCCAGGACAAGGGCGAGCTCAGCACGCTGGCCACGTTCGCGCAGCAGATGGCCGATCACGCCGAGTCGATGAGTTCAATGGTGCAGGCCGCGCTGCTGTACCTGAGAAGGCACGATCCGTTCACGGTCTCCGCGTCCGCCGAGTCCAGCGCGGCCGACCGCCCCGCCTCCCCGCAGCAAGTTGCCGCGGGCGTCGTATCGACTCGTCCAGAATGGACGAGCGCCGGCGAGCTGCACCTGGTCCTTCACATCCTCGACGGCTTCCACATCAACGCCCACGACACCGGCGGCGACGTTCCCCTGATCGCCACGAATCTCACCGCCGACGTCCCCGACGCGGCGATCGAATACCCGCCCGGCGAAGAGCGCCGGTTCGCGTTCTCGGACAAACCTATTCGCGTCTACAGCGGCGACGTGACGATCCTTTTGCGCTTCCCCAAGCCTCCTCACCCCGACTCGCAGGTGCGCCTCGGCCTCTCCTACCAACCCTGCGACGAAGCCGCGTGCCTTCCCCCTGTCACGAGGCAAATCGAGGTTGAGGTGCCTTCGATCCACTGAGCAAATGCATTGCAAATTGCAATCCTGTATTGTCCAACGCGAGAATCACGATCCAGCAGCGCCATAACGATTAAAACCAAGGAGCAATGAATGGTCCCGACCAGCACACGTGCGACTGTCCAGCTTTCGAGGTCGTCGCCCGCCGTGGCGGACGCGACTGCGGTCTTCGTCCACAAACAAACCAAGGCACAGGCGCAATACCCGGCGCTGGCGAAGGCGGAACAGGCGATGCTGGAAAAGCTGATCGCCAGCGGAGCAGTTCGCGGCAAATCGGGCGAGGTCACGGTCCAGTTGCTTGAAGGGGCAAAACCCAAACGGCTCGTGGTGATCGGGCTGGGAGACCGAAACCAATTCTCGGCGGAGTGCCTTCGCGAAGGCGGCGCGGCGCTGGCCAAGGCCGCCCGCCGGCACGGGCTGCGGTCCGTTGCGGTGCTTCTACCGGCGATCCCCGATGCGCTGCCGAAAACTCCGGGCGGCGCGAAAAACTCGAGTGGGTCCGCGGCGGGATACGCCGCCCTCACTGAAGGTCTCCTGCTGGGCAGCTTCGACTACGCCGAATATCGCGGCACGGCAGACAAGTCCGCCGACAAAGAAGATCGCGGCCCGGTGACCTTCGCGCTTGTCGCCGCCGCCGGCCATGACAATGAGCTTGTAGCCGCAGTCGATCGCGCCAGGGTCATCGCCGAAGGGCAGAATTTCGCCCGCACCATCGCGTCTCGCCCGGGCAACAACATTAACCCGTCGTCGCTGGCGAAAGTCGCGCAGGAGCTTGCCCGCGAGGTTGGCCTCACCTGCCGGGTCATTGACGACAAGGAAATGAAGCGGCTGGGGATGGGCGGCATCCTGGCCGTCGGCTCCGGCAGCACCAACACCCCGCCGCGGATGATCGTGCTGGAGTACCAAGGTTCAGGGTTCAGGGTTCGGGGTTCAGTGAGAAGGCGGAAGGCGAATTCAATCGGCAATCGGCAATCGGCAACCGGAAATCCTCTCCTGGTCATCGGCAAATCGATCACATTCGACAGCGGCGGGATCTCGATCAAGCCGGCGGAGAAGATGGACCGCATGATCTTCGACAAGTCGGGCGGCATGGCCGTGCTGGGGCTGATGTACGCCGCGGCGAAGCTCAAGTTGCCGGTGGACGTGATCGGCATTCTCGCCGCCGCCGAGAACATCTTGAGCGAGAGCTCATACCGTCCCGGCGACATCCTGCGGATGTACAACGGGGTGACGGTGGAAGTGACCAACACGGACGCCGAGGGCCGGCTGGTCCTGGGTGACGCGCTGGCCTGGGGTATCGAGACGTTCAAGCCCGCCGCCGTCGTCGACCTGGCGACGCTGACCGGCGGCGTCGTGATCGCCTTGGGCAAGGCGATGGCCGGCGTGATGAGCAACAACGACGCCCTCGTGCAGGAGCTGACCGAGGCCAGCCAGGCTGCGGGAGAGAAGATCTGGCGCTTACCGATTTGGGACGAGCACCGGGAGCTGATGAAGGGCGAGCCAGCGGACATCGTCAACGCCGGTCCCTCCCGCGACGCCTCCCCGCTCCAGGGCGGCGCCTTCCTCAGCTATTTCGTTCCGTGGCAGGGGAAGGACGCGATCCCCTGGGCACACCTCGACATCGCGGGCGTGGCCGACACCGAGAAGGAACTCCCACTTTACGCCAAAGGGGCCACGGGATGGGGCGTGCGGACGCTGGTCCATTGGGTGACTCATCGAGCCCAAACCCAGCGGTGAGCCCGACGGAGAGACAGGCGATTTCCGGCCCGGTACCATGCCGTCATCGAAAGGCCACGTCATGGCGAGGCTCTCGGTCCCCAGCGAGTTTGATGTCGAGTTTGAAGCAGGCAGGGCGCGCATGCTGAGGCGGCGGTTCCTCTGGCTTTGCGCCGTCTTGGCCGGCTTGGCGGTGCTCAGCCTGGTAGGAATGTATGTGAGCTGGCTGACCGGCCGGCTCCATCCGCGGCCGGCGACGTTCTTTCAGTTGGCTGACACTTTGGTCGATCTGGCGCTGTACCTGCTCGCGGCCGCGTACGCCTGGCGCAGCCCGCCGAAAGGCCAGGCCCTCCTGCGGATCGTCTTCTGGCTCGTGGTGGTGAGCGGGTGGTGGAGCATGACCACGACCCGCGTCGCCGACTGGCTGTACGAGGCCCCCGCGACCGGCGCCAGGGACTATGCCAACAGCGCGCTGACCATCATTCTGGCCAGCCACTTTTTCGCCTCACTGTTCATTCGCTGGAGCGTGCGCGAGTCGTTGGCGCCGGGAGTGGCGCTGCTCGCGCTCAATGTATTGTTCGTCGGCGCGGACGTGGTCACGGGCCGGGCGGGAACGGCGGCGGTCGTCTACCTGCTGCTGTCCCCCCTGGCGATCGTCCCGGGCGTGCTGATCTGCTGGTGGCGGTACAGCCACTTTCGCGAGACGTTCCGGCTTCAGTTCGAGAGCGCCAGGTATCGATTGCTCCAGGCCGAACTGGCCGGTGCGCGGCGGGTGCACGAGTCCTGTCTGCCGGCGCCCACGACTGACGGTCCGCTGCGACTCAGTTACGTGTACGAGCCGACCCGCCAGATCGGCGGCGATCTGATTTACCTGCACGCGCCGCAGGGAACCGGCGGTGCGGTCAGCAGCTTCGTCATCCTTGACGTGACCGGCCACGGCATCGCCGCGGCGCTGACGGTCAACCGGCTGGTGGGCGAACTGGAACGGCTGTTCGCCGAAGACCCAAGCGCCTCGCCCGCCGACATTATCGCCGCTCTCGACCGCTACATTCGTTTGACGCTCAGCCGGCACGGCATCTTCGCCACCGCCGCCTGCCTCCGCGCCGATTGCGACCGGGGCACGCTGGACTGGTGCAGCGGCGGGCACCCGACCGCGCTCCTGCGTCGCGCCGATGGCCGGATCGAGCACCTGGAATCGACGGCCCCGCTGCTGGGGATCGCAGATACCTCCGAGTTCCACCCCGAGCAGCGGCAGGTCGGCTTCGCCGCCGGCGACGCGGTGCTCTGCTATACCGACGGCGCCCCCGAGGCCGGCAACGACGACCACGAGCAGTTGGGGACGGCCGGCATGCAGCGGCTGTTCGCCCGTTGCTGCGCCGCCTCCCGCGATCCGACACAGTGGCCGGCCGCCCTCCTCCGCGACGTCCTGAGCCACCACGGCAGGGCGCCGGCGGATGACACCCTCATCGCCGTGCTCTTCCGGCCCCCCGTGGCCATTGTGGACAACTCAGCGCCGGCGGCGCCGCAGGAATCAGCGTCACGCCCCCGGCTATCGGTGTGACGCTCGCTGTGGTCCTCATCCGTGGCACGGCCGGGTCGCCCGTGCCACGATCTCTGCCGCGACATCGCCCGCAAAGCCGGATAGGATGCGCGACTCATGATCGAATCCGCGGCGGAACAGCAGCTCGATGCCCAGGCTTCCGGAACGGCGTTCGTAACGATCACCGGCGGCGAGGTGGCGGCGCAGCGCGTAGCGCTGGTCGGCGACCGGATGCTCGTCGGACGGGCCCCCGACGCGGACATCCGACTGGACCGCAACACCGTCTCGCGCCACCACGCCGAACTGTTCCGCGACCCGTTCGGCCGCTGGTGGGCCCGCGATCTGGGCAGCCGCAACGGCATTCGCTTCGGAGACCGGCGAATTTCCGAGCGCGCCCTGCAGATCGGCGACGCCTTGCAGATTGGCGAGTTCGTATTGTCCTTCTCGCCCCCATTGGGCGACTCGACCGTCGCGCCTGCCCGCACCACGCTTCGCACCTCCGACGCCCAGGCCGATATCCGCAGCCTCCAGGACCTCGAGCAGCCCAAGGTGGCGGCGGGGCACCTGTCCGTCTTGATCGACTTCGGCCGCGAACTGCTCGAGACCGACGATGCCGTCGAGCGGCTCGCGCGGCTTTGCCGGCTCATGCTACGGGAAGAGTTCGGCGGGCGCTTCGCGGCGGCCCTGCGATCCTCCGGCGATGGGGCGGCGGAGGTCCTCTGCGGGCCGGTGACGGCGGCGGGGTGGCACCATCCGCCTTACGTTTCGCGGCGGCTGGTCCAGGCGGTGCAGGAGACCGGACGACCGGCCCTGGCAAGCAACTGCGCCGAAGGGCCCGAGGTCGTGCAGATGACCATCGCCGCCCCTGTCGCGTCGTCTGCCGCCATTGCATGTCCCCTGCCTTCGGGAACGGGCAGGAGCGACCTGCTGTACGTCGGTCTGCCCCCTGAACGGGGGACGACGGAGTGGCTCGCGATCGCCTCGCTCGCCGCCGAGCAGTACCGCTCCGCCGAGTCGATCTGGGCCGCCCGCCTGCAAGCGCAGGCCCACGCGGCGATCGAGCGGGAACTCCAGCAGGCAAGCCAAATTCAGGCCCGGCTGCTGCCGACCGGCGTCCACGTGCCGGGCCTGGAGGTCGAGATCACCTTCCGCCCGTGCCGCTGGGTCGGCGGGGATTACGTGGGCGTCCGGCCGCTGGACGAGGCCAGAGTTTTGCTCACCGTGGCCGATGTCTGCGGGAAGGGATTGCCGGCAGCGCTGGTGGCGTCGTCGTTGCACACGATGTTGTTCGCCAGCCTTCGCGCGGGCGCGGGGCTGGCGGAATTGATGGATTCCCTCAATACCTACATCAACGAGTTTCCCGGCGTCGAGAGCTTTGTCACCATGGCCTGTGTACTGCTGGACGTGAGGAGCGGCGAGTTGCTCTGCGCCAACGCCGGCCACCCGCCGCCGCTGATCGCTGCGCCGGACGGGACGGTGCGGCCGCTGCCCAGCGGTCAGAATTTCCCGCTGGGCGTCGCTCCCGCTCCGATCTCCTGTCAGCAGGACCGCCTCAACACGGGCGAATTGCTCGTCATGTACACCGACGGCGTGACCGAATCGCGAACGCCCGCCGGCGCGCTGCTGAGTGTCGAGGGCCTCGGCCAAGAGCTGGCGCATCTGTACGGCGGCGCTGCCCAAGAGCCCCTGTCCGTGCTGGCCGGCCGGCTGGCGACCCGACTCGATGAGCTTCAGGATGGCCTGGTCGCCCGCGACGACGTCACCTTGCTGCTGGCGCGGGCTCGATGAGCGGGGGCCCTTGGGAGCCTATGGGTCCGATGCGGTACCGGCGCCGCGGTGATTGAGGGACTCGCTGCCAATGCGCCTCGGGGACTACTGCACCGCCCTCGGCGCCTCCACGGGTCTAAGGTCGTTCCACGAAATTCTCGCGCGGCTGTAGGCAAACTCAACGAGGCGGGATGATCGCGCGGGCCACGAGGAAGGAACATGATCGCTGTCGTGACGCTTCAGTTCGGCGATCTGCCATACTTTCCGTACTCGACGCGGATCAACCGGGCGTATTGTCAGCGCCATGGCTACGACTACCTCGTGGCCGCGCCTGACGACCCGCCCCTAAGCGATCGTAATCCTGTCTGGTACAAGGTTCGCCGCGTCGCTGATCTCTTGCCGCGATACGATTTCGTGCTCTGGATGGACGCCGATGCCTGGTTCCACGACCACGCCCGCCGGATCGAGCAGTTGATTGAAGAGCAGATGGCACCAGAGTGC
>Ga0073928_10005689_pt1 | contig 17272 bp, 13 predicted proteins | sample PaiPotPPA55metaG_FD_76969 | JGI IMG/M metagenome (GOLD analysis project Ga0073928, IMG submission 76969) | Iron sulfur acid spring bacterial and archeal communities from Banff, Canada, to study Microbial Dark Matter (Phase II) - Paint Pots PPA... ... | reverse complement strand
CTGTGCTCTTTGAAAAGTGATTTTGCGCGCTTTTGTTCCATTGCAAGTCTTTGATTATAAAGGAGAATTAAAGCGAACTCCTTTGTTATGAAGACTTCGGAGTTAAGTCATTTTAGAATTAATACTTTAGTAGCAAATTTGGGGGGGGGTACCCAAGTCTTCCAAACCCGAACCCGCCGGCTATGCATCGGCCAGTCTAAATAATGCGTCTTCCATTCTCCGAGTCTTCGTGATTTCGCGCCGAAGTTTTCTGCAAATCGGTTCCCTCGCTGCCGGCGTTAGCGTAGCTTTGCCCCCGCTGGCCCATGCGGCCGAAGTTGATAAGTCTCTTCCGCCAGCCGTCGCCGCGCTTCGCACGCTGCGCGGAGAAGCCAAGCCCATCACCATCGAAGAGCGCGCCGGGCGCCAGGAGAAGGCTCGCGTCTTGATGCGCGAGAATAACCTGTCCGCTATCCTGCTTACCCCGGGCACATCCCTGGCCTACTTCACCGGCATACGCTGGGAGGGTGGAGAACGCCTCTTTGCCATGGTGTTACCCGCCAAGGGCGAAGCGTTTTACGTGTCTCCGGCGTTCGAGGAAGGCCGGGCGCGCGAGCAGATCGCCCAATCGCCCGACGGCGGCAAGCCCGACCTCCGCGTCTGGCAGGAAGACGAGAGCCCCTACGCCCGCGTCGCGCAAGGGCTCAGCGACCGCGGCATTGCCAGCGGAACGGTCGGCGTCGAGGAGACGGTAAAGTTTGTCTTCAGCGACAACCTGAAAAAAACCGCAGCCAGCGCGACGTGCACGAGCGCAACTCCAGTCACCGCCGGATGCCGCATGATCAAGAGCCGGCACGAAATCGACTTGATGCGGCTGGCATCGAAGGTGACGCTCGTCGCCTACGAGGCAACCTACCGTTCGATGAAAGTGGGCATGACGCAGCGGGATGTCGAAGACCTGCTGGAAGCGGCGCATCGCAAACTGGGATTCGAGGGCGGCGCCGATGTACAGGTGGGCGAGTTTTCCGCTTTCCCCCATGGCTCGATCAAGCCTCAGGGCATTCGGGAAGGCACGATCGTGCTGATCGACGGTGGCTGCTCGGTGGAAGGCTATGCGTCCGATATCACACGCACGTTTGTGCTTGGCAAAGCCAGCGACAAAATGAAACAGGTATTCGACATCGTGCATCGAGCGCAGAGCGCCGCGTTGGCGGCCGCGAAGCCCGGGGTGGAAGCCGGCTCGGTGGATGACGCCGCGCGCAAGGTCATCACCGACGCGGGCTACGGTCCCGATTACAAATTCTTCACGCATCGCCTGGGACATGGCATGGGCATGGACGGCCACGAGTGGCCGTATCTGGTCCGCGGCAACTCAACGAAACTCCAGCCCGAGATGACCTTCAGTGATGAACCGGGCATTTACATTCGCGGAGAGTTCGGCATCCGTCTGGAGGACGACATGCACATCACCGAAAGCGGAGCAGAATTATTCACTCCGCAAAGCCCATCTCTGGAGAACCCGTTCGGGAAAGTGTAGAACTAGGTTTCAAATTTCGGACTTACTGTTTGACTGGGATGCTGTAATGGGAAGCGATCACTTGCCAGGTGTTCCCAACCTTGACCCAGACATCAGTCAGCCGGTCGTGATACTCGTAAGGCTTGTGGTTGGACGTTCCCTTCTCGTGATACGCGCCCGTCACCACAGCGACGTAGCCACGCACCCGCACCCGCAGGTCCGACAATTCGGCGACTTCCACCCGAACCGATGGATCGGCGCTGTGCGTGATATAGCCCGCTTTGCTGTAGGTATTGCCATCCTCAACCGTGATCACGAATTCCTCGGCCAGGAGCGAAGCCAGAAGGTCAATCTGTCGTTCCTTGTAAGCTGCGGTCCATTTTTCTTCCAGCTTGCGGACTTGCGAAGCGGCGCTTGACGGCTCTTGCGCAGCCAAACGAATCGTCAGACAAACGAGCAGCCCGAAAGTCAGCCTCGACGCCATGCGGATTCCCATGACTTCTATGTCATACCAAACCGGTTAGCCGTGACAAGTTCCTTGTATGGCCCTCCATCCGCTGTTCATCGGAAGGCGCTCGTTTTTCCGAGGTTCACTCCACCACCCACGCCCGCATGCGGCGCAGCAGCGAGGCAGGCGCTTCGGCTTCCAGCACCACCAACCCGTCCTGATACTGGCGGGAATAGATTCGGGCCCCGGCCTGCAACTGAGCCAGGATCTTGCCCTCTTTTTGCGGGATGCGCAGCCGAACGCGTTCAGGGCGGTCTCCTTCGAGTACGGCGTCGACGCGATCGAGTAGAGTGCTTAATCCGATTCCTTTTGCCGCCGAGACGTGGATGTTCTGATCGTCATCACGCAGCGACTCGCGCTGCTTTGGAAGCAACAGGTCGATCTTGTTCATCACTTTCAGCCGCGGCTTTTTGTCGGCTTCGAGTTCCTTGAGGACACTTTCCACTTGCGCATCCTGCTCGGCAGAGACCGGACTGCTCGCATCCGAAACCTGCATGATGAGCGTCGCGCGTTGTACTTCTTCGAGCGTGGCGCGGAAGGCCGTCACCAGCGTATGCGGAAGATGCCGTATAAAACCCACTGTGTCCGAGAACAGAACTTTGCGCTTTGAAGGCAGGTCAGCGGCTCGGATGGTCGGATCAAGCGTGGCTAACATGCGCGACGACGCCACCACGTTGGCCTTGGTGAGGGCATTAAACAGCGTGGACTTTCCCGCGTTCGTGTACCCGACCAGCGCCACCGTAGCTACCGGAACCGATTCGCGCCGCTGCCTCTGTTGCGCCCGGATGCGACGCACATTTTCGATTTGCTCTTTGACGTGCCGGACGCGGCGGTAAATCTTTCGCCGGTCGGTCTCCAGTTGAGTTTCTCCAGGTCCGCGAGTACCGATGCCGCCGCCGAGTTGGGACATTTCCACGCCGCGCCCTGCCAGCCGCGGAAGCATGTACTCAAGCTGCGCCAGTTCCACCTGCAACTGGCCTTCGCGAGTGCGCGCATGGCGCGCGAAAATATCGAGAATCAGTTGTGTGCGATCGATGACGCGCGTGTGGACCACGCGCTCAATATTGCGTTGTTGCGAAGGCGAGAGGTCATGATCGAACAGAATCACATCCGCGGAAACCGAGGCTGCCGCGCCCGCAATTTCCTCCAGCTTGCCCTTGCCGATCAGAGTGGCAGGATCGGGCCGGTCGCGGCGCTGCGTGAATTCGCCGACGATCTGCGCCCCCGCGCTCGAGGCCAGCGAACGCAGTTCATCGAGTGACTCCTCGGAGCTGAAATCCGGAGAATCGGTCGGCAGAGATGAGGATGACGACGAGGACAAGGACGACGAAGAGACGGCCACGCTGGTGGCATGATCTCGAGCCGCCTGCGCACCAGGAGTGATCATCGCAGAACTTGTCTTTCCAGTGCGGCCAGCGCGGCCTCGGGTGCGAAACTCCACCCCCACCAGGAACGCCCGTTCCTGCAGCTCCGATGGATTCAGCACCGCCTTGGGCTCTTTCCGCGAACTGCCGCGGCCGCTCAGTCTGGAGTCATCTCGACGCAAGCAAACTCACTTCATCCTTCAGTGCCGGAAGCGGTGCTCGGGACGGACGCCTCCCCAAGGGACGGCACCGCTGTCGGCTTCGAATCCATATGGCTGTGGGCTGCGCGTGAAATGACGACAGTCGAAATCGCATGCTTGAAGATGAGTTGCTCCTGGTTGCTGGTTTCGAGGACCACCGAGTACTTGTCGAACGATCGGATACGCCCCGTCAGCTTCACGCCGCTGACCAGATAGATCGTAATATTGTGCCGTTCCTTTCGTGCCGTGTTGAGGAAGGAATCCTGAATGTTCTGCTGCGCCGGCTTGGCTTCCATTTGCCGATCTCCTTTTTTCTGGTTAGAGGCCGCGCCGTGAACATAGGGAAGGGCAATCGGCGGCAGCTCTCTTCCTATCGGCTCCTACAATACGGCCTTGTCAAGCGCTTTTCAACTTCCCGCGCAATAATATTCTCGGGAGACGGCCATGCGCTTGGCGCGCCCAAGGCTAGTTCCGGCCGTCTGAAGTCCGTCCGCCCAAAAAAATCGACCGGGTTTCATTTCCCTCGCCAGCCATCTACAATCGTCAGTTCCAGAACAGAGTTTCAGAATAGGAGCCCTGACCTTGACCAACATCAACCTACCCACCGACTTCCAAACAAACCTCCTGATGCTGTTTCGTTGGTTGCATTTCGTCGGCGGCATAACTTGGCTCGGCCTGCTGTATTTCTTCAATCTGGTCAATGTTCCCTTCATGAAGGAACTTGATCCCGCCACCAAAAGCAAAATCCTGCCCAGCCTGATGTCTCGCGCGTTGTGGTGGTTCCGCTGGGGATCGGTGCTCACCGTATTAATGGGCATGGCATACTGGGGAAACATCGTCGCCGCGGACGCCAGAAACGGCGGCGCATCTTCCGGTGGTCCGATGGGAACTTTCTTTCTGATCTGGACCGTCGCCTGGGCGCTGATGTATGCCTGCGAAATTCCCGGCAAAGGCGCGCTCGACAAAGGGCCGGTGCTCGCTGTGATCTACACCGTAATCGTGCTCGTGGCGTCCTACCTGTTTCTGCGCCTCAACGATCATGGCTGGGAGAGCAATCGCCTGCTCGCCATCGGCATCGGCGGCGGGATGGGTTGGGTGATGATGCTGAACGTCTGGGGAGTAATCTGGCGCGCGCAGAAAAAAATCATCAAGTGGACGGCCGACAACGCGGCCAATGGCACCCCGATGCCAGACAAAGCAAAATATCTGGCCCGGCAGGCATTTCTCACTTCACGCGCGAACTTTGTGCTGTCGTTCCCCATGCTGTTCTTGATGGGGGCCGCGAGCCATTATCCGATGTTTAGGTGACTGCTATAGAAAGGTAGTCCTTCTTTGTCGTTCGAGTAACTAGAACCAATTTCCAATTGGCTGCGGAACCCAACCCCAAGAACGTCCTTCAGTCATAATGAGACGAATGTAGCACCGACTCAGAGTTCACGGCCACGAATGTGTCATTTAACCTCGAAGTTCTTCGGATCGAGCTGCACGTTGTTCGATACTTTGGTCACGGTAACATCAAACTCACTAACCGGACTAATCCCTGATCCGATTCCGTTGGTATTTATTGTGGTGCCTGCGGCACCCACTTCTCCGCCACCGGCGGAGAGGGTTTGCAAGCCGCCACCGCCTGCGGAACCAGTTGTAGACACCTCGGAGGTGAACTGAATGGTCCATCGCTCCGGTAGGCTCAGATTGTCAACGCTCTTGAAATCGGCAAAGCGCTCCTCGAGCCGGTATCGCGTTTCTTGCTGTCTCGCGGTTTGAATCTCAGAGCGAGCCATCTGGGGACTGATCGTCAATAAGTACACGGTCATGGCGTGCCGAAAAGTGTCAGGCTCAAAGTAAAGTTGGATCTCCAGATCGCTGCGTTTCTTGGGAATATAGTCCACTCGACGAAGTTCCCGTCCGTCCACTTTCTTCAAGCCCCGATCCTGCAGTTTCGCATGCCGCTCGTCCAGATGAGCCAGCGCCCACCCGGTAGAGAGCGTGCCACCCCACAGGCCTTCGGTAAGAATCTCGCCGTGCACGAGGATAAACTGGCCCAAAGCGGAATAGACGCCAGGTTTCAACTCCGCGATAAAGATTTTATTGCCGTCGCTCACGAAGCGTTCGCCGTGGTAACTCGGATTTGGCAATTTCAGCAACGAAACCAATTTGCCGCCTTCCGAGACGAAGACTTGCTTACCGTCCTGACGCCCTGTAGCTACGTTCTTTAGCTGGAAGCTCAATGTTCCTTCCGTTGCGCGATTCTGCACTGCTGCACGAGCCTGCTCCGTCCCGATGGAATTCAACTGCTGCTTGACGAAATCACCGGTCTGAAAGTCTTCCTTGGCTGCGCTAACCGATAGCATCGCCGCTAGGGCGATAAACACTGCGAGGGATCGCATGGATAACCTCCTACCGACAAGATCCCACATTGGGAGCGTCATTCAGTATAGTCCACAATCACTTCTATGGGGTATTCTGCCTGCGGGCATGCGGGCATTTCAAGGCATTTCAAGGATTTCAAGGAGAGTGCTTGACCAGTCCGCGGCTTCGGGGTGTATAATTCGTTCGCTCTGTGCTCGGGTCGGAACTTGACTGTGAATTCGGAGATAGAGAACTAAAAGCGGTCCGCTAGGTCGCGAAGAACTCGGGCCACCAACAATCCCCCCTTCGATCCGTGCATTTCTGAAGTCAAGTAAGTGCATCTGCTAATTATCTCGGCGACATTCGGTACCGAGCCATGAACAAAAATGCCTCCTTCGCAATGGTTCTTTCCTTCACCTTGACAGTGTTTTCCTTCTCTCAGGAAAGGCATCCAATTCGACCGGAGTCAGTCCCCGAAAGGTCATCTATTTCCCCAAAGGAGATCGGGAATGTGGGTGTCCGGCCGCCAACCCCGGATCTGTCCGATGAGTATCATGACTTCACCATTTCAAAACAAGTCGGTGAAGTGAACCTGATTCTGAGCATCACCGACTCGAAAGGAAGATTCGTTGACAACCTGACCGCCGCTGACTTGAAGCTCCTTGATAATCACAAATCACCGGAGAAATGGACCTATTTCCAGGCCCGGACGAACCTACCTCTGCATGTAATTTTGGCAATCGATGTCAGCAGCTCCATTCGCGAGCGTCTGCGTTTCGAACAGCAGGCAGCCAGCACCTTTCTCAAACACATCCTTCGCAAAGAGACCGATGAAGCGGCGATTGTCGCGTTTGGAAGCTCTGTACAGGAGAAGACTGCGACCATGACGAGTGATGTCGATGCACTCGATGCTACAATCCGCACACTGCAGGCGGGAGGGGACACCGCTATGTATGACGCAATTGTTGCTTCCGGTGGCAAACTTCACGCGAACAGGAAGAAAGGCGTGGTACGTCCCGTGATCATTCTCATCACCGACGGTGTGGATACTGCCAGCAAAGCAACCCTGAGAGTGGCGGAGGAAGCTGCGGCGCGCTCTGAGGCGTCGATTTTCGCCCTAGACGCAAATTCCATTTACGAGACAAACCCGAAGGGCCGCCTGGTGTTGGAAAAGCTGACTCGCGAAACGGGAGGATTCGTTCTGCCGGCCCGGGAGAATTCTGACCTGAAAGGCGCTCTCAATGCGATCGAAAAGATCCTGCGCTGTCAGTACGCTCTCGGGTATCCGCCGCCGGATCTGGAGGCTGACGGCAATTTTCGTTCAATCGAGGTCATTTCCAATAGACCGGGCTTACGAATCCACGCCCGAAATGGATATTACGCAACCGCACCGATGAGTCCGCACTAATCACTGCACCGATTCATAGAGTCAAGACAGGCGCGGTGTGCCAGACATGGTGATTCAGCGAATCCTCAGACATGCGAAGGTGAGCACAACGGCGACTTATGAAATGGGTTGCCTTGTCTATTGAAACTCGTGGGAAGGGGTGCTCACACAGGATGCTGCCGCCCTCCTCACAATCCCGAAAAGATGTCGGAGGTAATTTGGGAGATAACGAACAGTCTCAGAACTATTACCACAGGGGACACAGAGGAAATCAAAAGCCTTCCCCTGTGTACCTCTGTGCCCCCTGTGGTTAGAGTTTCGTCTGTGAAGCCAGCGTCCAGGGTTTCCCGTCGAAATGCGCGGGCAGCGCGAGGCCAAACAGCTTCAGGATCGTAGGCGCCACATCCACAATCGCAGGCCTCTCTTCGATGAACTTGTGGCTCGAAAATAAAACGCCAGGAACCAGACGTGGGTCGATGCAGTGGTCGCCGCTCCACGCCTTGATATTGTCTTCGAAAACCTGCCCGGTAACTTTTCCCATCACCGAATCCCACGACGCCCGATACCCCGCACCATAGCCAACAATCAGGTCCGGCGAATTTTCCGTATAAGGCCCGCGATAAACATTGTCCGCAATAAACACGCCCGTGATCCCCACTGTGCCCGATGCGGGATCAATCAGTCCATTCAACTTTTTTTGCAGCTCCTCTTTCAAAACCTCGGCTTCTGCCCGATCCACAATTCCCTGCTTCTCGCGGCCTTTGATATTCAGATAGAGTCCGTTGAGACCCATGGTGTAAGCGCGGGTGCGCGACCAATCCACGTCCTCGAACCAATCGCCACTCTCGCTCTTGCCATCCTTCAGCGAGAGATATCCGCTCTGATGCAGCCACGCATTCAGGTTCATGCAGCGCGCGAATGACTTGAATCCATGATCGGAGATCACCATCAGCAGCGAGTCGTCGTCAAGTTTTTCCATCACGCGCCCGATGAGGCGATCCATGCGCTCATACAGATCCTGAATAACCGGGGGATGCTGGCTGTGGGGCACATCGCGCGCCGCCGGATGGTCTTCTTCCAGATAGCGCCAGAACATGTGCTGCACGCGGTCGGTCGTATCGAAAACGCACGTGCAAAGCCCCTGCTTCGTTTTTTCGAGCGCATCGAAGAGCATCCGCTCGCGATCTTCGTGATTGCCGTAAGCCTGCGCCAGAAAGGCATCGTCATCGAGCACGTGCTCGTTAAGCGCCCAAGTGTCTTCCGCCAGGCCGAGCGTCGCATAGGGACCAAAAAGTTTGGCTAGGTAAATGGAATAGGTCACTGGGTGCGAGATGGGCAGGTCGGGATGCCCAGGATCGATGTTCACAGGCGTGACATACACTTCAACCTCCGGCGAAAGTTCCTTGAGATAAAATCGGCAGATGCCGTGCGCCGTGAAGCCCATGCCAGCTTTAAATTCCGCCGGTAGCCACTCGGAGTATTCCCCGACTTTCAACGTGAACTTTTCAGCACCAACCGCGAAGCGCGCCGATTTTGATCCCGGCTCCGGCCGGATTTCGAAGGCAACCCGCAGTTCCGTGCCGGCTTTCTCGGCCAACGGACTGTCCGGCCCAGGAATATAGGAGCGGCAGACACCGTTCTTACGCTCGATGGGTACGCGCACCCCACCTTCGCGAAACTTGTCGCTGGAAACGCGGGTCGTACACAAGCAAAACGTGCCCTGGCTGCCCTTGAGGTCTGGCACACACATCCCGGAAAGCAGCACGCCCTGAAACTTCTCCGGCGGAAACGTGACGGGAACGCGAATCACGGAACTGAAAATTCCGGCATTGCCCAGCCAGTGCCAGAACGGCGTGCCCTTCCGCATCGCTTTGATTTCCGTTTTGCCGAACGGAATCGAATATTTGCCAATCTTCAAATGGCGCTTCGGTCCTTTGATCTCAGCCGACGAAAGATACGGAAGATAGTTGCTGGTATCGCGCGCCAGAAAGTCGTAAATGTTGTGTTTGCCTGGATTCACCCCCGTCATGAACGTCGACCATGCCACCGGAGAAATCGCCGGAAACGTCGTGCGCAGTTTGCTGAAGGTTCCTTTGTCCCGCAACTTGGACAGATTCGGCAGCCTGCCTTCTTTCATGAATCGATCAGCGAGTTCCGGATCCATACCGTCGAATCCCAAAATCACCGCGCGCTCAAACGTCGCCTTTCCATACGCGTTTCGCCGTCGGATAAACCGGAACAACTGGCGGAATGGCCAGGTCATCAACGCATAGAACGAATACAGGAATGCAACAAAGATCGCCCAGAACGAAGACAGCACCGCGAATCCCGCGCCCGGACCAGCGTAGGCATGAGCAAGCGAAGGCAAGAGAAGAAGAGCGATCAGCAAGAACCGTGTGGCGCGGGCGCCCCCGCCCGCGAAACGCCGGCGCTCACAATGGAGCGCCGGGCGTCCCCGGCCGTCCAGCAGATTGATACCCGATCCAAGCCGCCGGGCAAGGGTGTCCGCCCCACACAATCTCTTCATATCTTGATCCCCAAAACTTCCTTAAAGATAAATCCTGCCACCATCGACAAGACGAAGAACAGCCAAATCCAGTTCATACCATAGCCCGCGATCTCGATATTGCGATCCGGGTAATTGATCGAAATGGACTCGATCGGACTATTCTCCAGCAGCGCCGGCTCGGCCGACGAGAACATCCGCTCCCAGAAATGTCCACGCAAGCGGACCGTCGAAATTCGCGCCAGGCCGCTTCCTACACAAACGACCTTCGCAGCGGCCTGACCAGCGGCGGCAATCTTCATTTCGTATTTTCCCTCTTTTGAGCCGACGAGTCGCCAGGCAATTTCATTTGTTGAAGGAACGTGCACCGGAGGCGCGGTCATGCTGATCTCAGGCGGAAGATCAAGCGTCACGTCATTCAGCGCAACGCCGCCGGTTGTGTGAACTGTTAAAAGAAACGGCGCGTTCGAAGGAATCGGCGTTCCCCCCAGATAACGATCGATCTGCACCATAAGCAAAGTAATTGGAATGATGACGTACAGCAGCGGCTTGAAAGCAAGTTTCAGGTAGCGCCCGGTTCCTCGCAGGATCTTGCCATAAGAGCCCATCACAACCGGAATTTGATCCCGATAGAGGCGCACCGCCAGTAAATGAGCCTTCAGTTGATCCTTCGCAATGCCGATAGCTTTCTGATCCGAGGTGTAGCCAAACAAGACAACCATCAGCATTCCAACGACCAGCGACACGACAATCACAATCGCCAGCGGACTAGTCAGCCAGGATAGACTGAATGCCGCGACATAAGAGGCGATCGCCAGCGGATTGGGGAGAACATTCAAGCTACTCGATGTACCCTAATCCGCGCAGCCGTTTCTGAATCTCTTCTTTCGACGTGCTGCTCTCGTCCGGCAGGATTTTCTTGGTTTCTTTTTCCAGCATGTGGATCACGAATTCGTCGATTGATTCGTATCCCGCGGCATCCGAACACTGCTTCACCTTCTCCAGCAGTTCGCCTTCGATCTTCACTTTGTGTGAACCAAACATGATTTCTCCCGTTTTCATTTGTAGCGCCGTCGTCCCGGCGGCTGTCCGGCGGACATCCGTGCCCGCGGAAGAGCCGACAAGACGCCGGCGCTACAGTTTAATCGGCAACGCCTAACGCCGCTGAAACACGGACTGCCCCATCATATCCTTCGTTTTCGCGATTCCGAATTCAGACAGAATCGTAGGTGCGATGTCGGTCAGCGCCGGCGTCTGCGCCTCAATCTTGCGGTTGCTCAGCAACACTCCCGGCACCTTCGTAAAGTCCATGCAATGATCGCCGCTCCACGCGTTCGTGTTGTCCTCAAGCACGTCCGCCGGAAACGCCCCCAGGATCGTCTTCCATCCCGCGCGATACCCGCGGTTGTAGCCGACGAGAGCATCCGGACCCGAGCGCGCATATGGCCCTTGGTAGGCTTCGCTCGCCAGATCGATTCGCGTAATCACCTGCGAGCCATCCTTCGGATCGTGAACCTCCAGAAGCTTCTGCCGGATTTCCCGGAGCAGCGTGTCGGCCTGAGCGCCAGACTCGACAATGCCCTCACGCTCGCGTACACGCAGATTCAGATAAAGTCCGTTCAACCCCAAACCGTACGCGCGCGTGCGGCTCCAATCCACATCGGCGAACGGCTCGCTCGAATCCCCGCCGGCGCTAGCTTTACGAGTGATGTAGCCATTGTTCGACAGCCACGTATTCAGGTTGAAGGAATGCCGGTAAGGAGCAAATCCGTGGTCCGAAAGCACGAGCAGTGTTGTATTGTCGTCCACCTTCGGCATCACTTCGCCAAGCACCTCATCAATCTGCTCGTAAAACTCCTCGAGCGATGATCCGTACTGAGCGGCGAGCGCGGCGTCATACGCGGGACTTTGCGGATCAGTCAGCCGCCACATCATGTGCGCATTCAGATCTAGGCTGGAAAAATAAAAGAAGAATAGTCCCTGGTGAAATTTCTGGAACTCGACATCGAATGCGCGCCGATGTTCGGCGAGCACAGTGCGCGCCTGTTCCAGATACTCTTTATCGTCGAGTACGCCGGCGGTGAGCGCCTTCGTGTCTTCGGCAATGCCTTGCGTGTGGAATTCGCCGATTTGTTTCGCCAAGTCGCGCGAGTAATTCGTTGGCGTCGAGATGGGCAGAGCGGGATTCTCCGGATCAATATTGATGGGCGATACGTAAAGTTGAAAACGTGGATGCGCCTGCTTGAGATAAAAGCGGCAGATCCCTTTCACATTGCCAATTACCGGCATGAGCTCAAACTCCAACGGAACCCATCCACTCCATTCGCCTTCTTTCAGCACGAACTGCTTGTCCTGCACGCCGATGCGCGCCACCGGTTCCAGCGGATCCACGTCAACCGTAAAAGGCTCAGTTGAGGGAGGCGAGTTCCTGCGAAACGTGTTGTCCGGTCCGATCAGATTGGTCGCGACCCGATTGTTCTTTACTTCGACTTGCACCACTTCCCCGCCCTCGACCGCGCCCACGGCTGCTGTGGGATCATCGGTGTAGAAAGTGAAAGTGCCGTACGTGCCGCGCAGGTCGGGCGTGCCCATGCCGGAAAGCGTCTTGCCTTTCGCGGCGATCGGCGGAAAATTTGCCGGGATACGGTAAACGTAATTGGGCACGCTCTGTTCGTCCAAAATCTCCCAGAAGGCTTTCCCGTGTCGCAGCTGTTCCGCCGATCCGCTGCCCAGCGGGATCACCCAACTCCCAACATGAAAACTATGCTTGGGGCCTTCCACTCGCGAGGTGGAGAAATAAAGCTGAAAGGTTTTCGGATCGCGGTGGATGAAATCAAAGATTCCGTGCCCGCCGGCATTCATGCCCGTAATCAAGTTCGACCATGCCACCGGGCTTTGTGGCGGGATGCTGGTCGTCAAACGCCGGAACGATCCCTGCTCGGCCAGCCGCGCGAAGTTTGGCATCTTGCCCTCCGCCATGAACTTCGTGAGCAGGTCCGGGTCAAGCCCGTCAATACCAAGGATGATCAGCTTCTTCGACCCAGCCGCTACGCCACGCGCGTGACGGCAGGAGAGAAGCAGACTCAAACCCGCAGCGCACACAGCTAGCAGGCATACCAGACGAAGACGTTTTCTGAAGGGCGCGGTCACTGCAAAATATGGTCCGGCTTCCTGGCTGTCTTCCTCGATAACGATGGGTGGCGATCACGACATCAGGATGAGACTGGAAATCCCGAGGAGCTGGTACATAGGATTGTACGCGGAGTTGCATGGACGTCAAGACTGGCGGTCTTGAGGTTTTGATCAACGGCGGCGCAGCCTCTACACTTAACTGTCATGATCCGAAAGTTCGTTGCCGGCGTGAGTCTGATCTTTGTTAGTGTTAGTTTCTCTTTCGCGGCACCTGCATCCAAACCCAACCTGGTCCTGATCACCCTCTCCTCCACCCGCGCCGACCGCATGGGTTTCCTCGGCGCCAACGGTACACTCACACCGAACCTTGATCGTCTGGCCGGGGAAAGCATCGTCTTCGAGCATGCGTACGCCCAGGCGCCGGGAAGCGTTGTTTCGCACGCAACCATTCTTTCCGGAGCCTACCCTCAGAGCACCGGCATGAGCGACATTGGCGGTACGCTCTCGTCATCGCTGCCCTACCTCCCGGACCTGCTGAAGACCCAAGGCTACCGGACCGCCGCCTTTGTCGGCTCCATCGATCTCGACCCATGGAACGGGCTGGCGCAGGGATTCGATCGCGGCTTCCAATCTTATGATGCTGGCGTTCGGCCAGCCAGTGCGGGGAAGGGGGCGCCCGTCCATGCTAAGCGAAACCCGGCAGCTAGCGACGGCCATCGCTCTTCACCCACTCAGCGTCGCCCGGATCAGGTAGTGACCAGTGCAGCAGCTTGGCTGACCCGCAACGCGCAAGCCCCATTTTTCCTGTGGATTCAGATCGATCCGCACGCGGCCGCGTCCTACGACGCCGGCATCGCGGCAGCCGATACGGCCATCGGCAAACTCCTGGCAATTTTGCACCAGCAGAAGCTCGACGCCACCACCGTCGTTGTCGTCGCAGCCAGCCAGGGCGAGAGCCTCGGCGCTCACGGCGAAGAAACCCACGGCATCTTCCTCTATGACGAGACCATCCACATCCCACTCGTAGTAAGACTCCCGGAAGCCCATCCTGCCACGAAGCGAGTAGCCGCCAAGGTTAGGCTCGTGGACATCGCTCCTACTCTGCTGGAAATCGCTGCGATCCCGGTTCCCTCGCAAATGCAGGGACAGTCGCTGTTACGCATTGCAAAATCCAGTGGAGGCGGTGGTGGTGACCAGCCCGTATATTCCCGCAGCGATCTCCCCCAACGCGGCTTCGGCTGGAGCCCACTGGAATCGTGGCGTGCGGGCAAGTATCTGTACATCCGCGCCCCCAAGCCCGAGCTCTACGACTTAACCGCAGACCCGGGCGCTGCCCACAACTTGTCTCAGAGTTCGAAGGCCACGCTCGACACGATGGCGGCGCAGCTCGATGGCTTTGATCGCCATTTCAGTGGCGAGGCAGGCAAGTCTTACGCGGAGTTGAGCTCTTCCGAGATGCAGAAACTGGCGTCGCTCGGATACGTAGGCCTGCAAAAGTCGTCGGGCGCTGCCGCCACGGTTGCGGGAACCGATCCCAAAGATAAAATAGCGACCGCCAACAAAGTGATCGAAGCAGCCTCGGCTCGCGACCAGTCGAAGCCAGACCTCGCTATCGCCCGCACCGTCGCCACGCTCGAGCCCATCGTCGCCGCCGATCCCAGCCTTTACCTGGCACAGTACGCGTTAGGCAGTGCGCTGGCCCGGAAGGCGCAATACACCGAGGCGGTGAAGCATCTGCACAAGGCGATTGAACTCCAGCCCGACTCCGCCTGGGCCCACTACGAAATTGGCGCAACCCTAACAAAAACCGGGGACTTCAAAACCGCCATCGTCCACCTCGAAATCGCCACTGGACGCCTGCCCGCCTTCGCCCCCGCACACATCTCCCTAGCCGAAGCCTACGAACACATGGGACGGACCGAAGACGCGAAACGGGAACGAAGCAAGGGCGGGCAAAAATGAGGCGCACCGGACCTTAGTTGGAGCGACGGGCGTCTCGCCCGTCCAGCACAATGGTGGCCGGGCGAGGACGCCCGGCGCTCCAACTACTCGGGCGGCTGAGCCTTCAACTGGGCAGCTTTGGCTCGCTCCCGGCTCGCATTCTGCGCTTGTCCGAGTTGTTGGTAGGCATCGGCCAGAAACGCATGAGCCTCCGCCGACTTCGGATCCACCTTCGCCGCCCGGCTCAGCTTCGGCAGCGCGCCCGCCGCATCGCCCTCCCGGAAGAGCATCTCCCCATACTTCAGATTGGCCAGAAAGTGATCTGGCTCAATCTTCAAACTATTCTCAAACTCTGCCGTGGCCTCCGGGATATGCTTCAATCGCAGGTGAACAGCTCCAGCATAGAAATGCAATTGCGCGGAATTGGGCGTGCACACGACCGCCGCCTGCATCTCGGGAAGCGCCGCTTCCCACTGACCGGTCTTTATCAGCGCCAGTCCCAACTCGTAGTGCGCCATTCCAGATTTCGGATTCTTTTCCGCCGCAGTCCGCAACACAGGGAGCGCTTCCTGGTACTGCTGGACATGGACCAGGGCGCGGCCCAGTTCAAGGTGGCCACTGGCGATATCGGGCTCCAGTCGCACCACTTCGCGCAGCTCCGCAATCGCCTCCTCGTAACGATCTTCTTCGAGATCGACGAGCGACCGGTGGAACTTGTTCGCGACCTCAATCTTGTCTTTCGGATCGATCTCCCCATTCTCGCTAGTATTCGCGCCAGCGCTATCGGACGTCAGATAGCCAAGCGCCCGAAGCTTTTCCGCCTGCGTAGGATCCATCTTTGTCTGGTCGGTCCGGATGCTGCTGGTCTTCTGCTGAAAATCTGCCAGTTGCGACTCCAGGGTATCGGCAACGGCCTTCGCGGCGGGCGCAAGATTCTTGACGGCATCGGGATCGGAAGACTGATCGTAAAGTTCCTGCTTCGGCGCCTCAACGTAGAGGTATTTTCCGGTTCGCCAGGAACGCAATTCGCTCCACCCAAAGGCGCGGCGAGCATAATTCGTCTCGGAATAAACAGCGCGCTCAGGCGATTTTCCTTTGTTGCCGGCTTCTGATTTTGCCTCATCAATTACCTCATCAATTAACGGGAAAAGTGAGTGCGCCTGCATTGTCGCCGGAGCAGGAATCCCCGCCACCTCCAGGAGTGAAGGTGCCACCTCCGCAAGCGCCACCCGCTCCCCTACTCGCTTTCCCCCAAACCGCCCCGCCGACAGCTTCAACAGCAGGGGAACATGGATGGTCTCGTCATACAGAAACATTCCATGCCGCTCTTCCCCGTGCTCGCCAAACGCTTCCCCATGGTCCGCGGCAATGGCGATGACCGAGTTCTGATACAACCCGTGCTTCCGCAATACCTCCACAAAGCTGCCGACAATCGAATCGGTGTACGCGATCTCGCCGTCGTAAGGCGCGGAGGCGTAGCGAGTCTTGAACGGCTCCGGCGGATCATACGGGTCGTGAGCATCATAAAAATGCAACCAGATGAAAAAGGGCCTCTGCTGGTGACGGCTCAGCCAGCCCAACGCGCGGTTGGCAACATCCTCCGCCCGCCGTTCCACGCTTTTGTAGCGGTCTTCGCCCGGCTTACGCTGGTGAAAATTGGCGTCATACACGTCGAAGCCGCGCTCGAAGCCCGGAGCGGCCGCCGCAGGATCGAGAATATAAGCCCCAAGAAACGCCGCTGTGTGATAGCCGTGCTTGTGCAGCAGGTCCGGCAAGTACGGAAGATCCTTGCCGAGCGGCGCGCCCAGATCCTCAAGATGACTAAACTGCGGATAAGTCCCCGTCAACAAAGCAGCGTGCGAAGGCGTGGTCAGAGGAACCTGCGCATACGCTCGCGTAAACACGACACTCTGCTTGGCCAGCGCATCAAGATTGGGCGTCAGGCCCCGCTCGGATCCGAGAAACCCCATGCGATCGGCCCGCGTCGTATCGAGCGTGATCAGAATGATGTCGGGTGGAACGGGTCTCGCGGCGGATGCCCTTTTGGCGGTCTTCGCGGAGGCAGCGAACCCTACACACTGCGCCACAAACAGAAAAAGCAGAAACCACCGGACAAGCCGCATAGGGGATGGGAAAAAGTCTAGCACACGCTTGCGTGAGCTCTGGTAGGGTGCTGACGACCAATGACTAACAACCAACGACCAGTGACCAAATGACCGACAATCGGGATAGGGGGACTCCTGTCCTCCCCTCCCTCACCACCGTACATGCGGGTCCGCATACGGCGGTTCGGCGGGTTGAGCTATGTGTGAATAGCCAGGCGTTCTGCAGAGTGCGTCGCCAGGAGACGATTCGGTCCCTTCCTGGACGCCCCTCGGGGCTTCACCCCT
>Ga0073928_10005688_pt1 | contig 17274 bp, 13 predicted proteins | sample PaiPotPPA55metaG_FD_76969 | JGI IMG/M metagenome (GOLD analysis project Ga0073928, IMG submission 76969) | Iron sulfur acid spring bacterial and archeal communities from Banff, Canada, to study Microbial Dark Matter (Phase II) - Paint Pots PPA... ... | reverse complement strand
GGTGCCCCGCCCGGTGGCCTTCGTGGTGAAAAATGGATCGAAAATGCGATGTAGATTCTCTGCTGGAATTCCGGAGCCGGTATCTGTGACTTCCACTTCCACCGAACCGTTTTGCGCGCCCGTTCGCACCTCGAGCATTCCGCCGGTCGGCATGGCGTCGCGCGCATTCATGAACAGATTCAAAAACACCTGCTGCAACCTTGTGATCGAGCCCAGAACGGGCGGCAGTTCATCTTTGTAATTCTTGATGACATTCACTTTCGCGGTCTTGAACGGGTGCTGCACCAGCGTCAGCGTTTCCTCGAGCACGTGATTCAAGTCGATCTCGACGAATTCCGCCGCGCCCGTGCGCGAGAAATTGAGCAGGTTGTTGACGATTTCGCTCGCGCGGAACGTCTGCTTCACGATCCGCTCGATCGTTTTCTGCCTCGGGTCCTCCGCCGGAATTTGTTTCGCCAGCATCTGGATGTGATTTGAAATCACCGCGAGCGGAGTATTCACCTCATGCGCCACTCCCGCCGCGAGCAGGCCGAGCGAAGTAAGCTTCTCCGTTTGCACCATTTGCTCTTCCAGTCGAATCCGCTGCGTGATGTCGTCCAGCAGAATCAGCCTTCCCAGCCGCGCGCCGTTTTTTCCCACCAGCGGTGCAATCGAAGCGTTGATCACCAGCCGCCGGCCTCCCTGCGTGTTCAACTGAAATTTATAAATGCCGGAGACGTGCTCCGAGTTCGCCCGCGAGGAGATTTCCGCCACCAGATCGGGCGGCAAAACTTCCGCGAGATTCTTGTGAAGCGCGTTGCGCCGCGGGACTTCGAGCAGATCTTCCAGCTGAGGGTTCCACGACTCGATGCAATCTTCCAGGTCCACCGTGAGCACGCCAATTTTCAACGATTCCACGATGTTCTCGCTGAAATCCTTCAATCGCTCGATTTGCATGGCCTTCTGTTCGAGCGACTGATACAACCGCGCGTTTTCGATCGCGATGGCGACGTATCCGGCAATCGTGAACAGTAACTCGAGGTCGTCGCTCGATAGGTAATCGCCGTCGACCGTCTTGCCAAGGCCCAGAATCGCAACCGTGTGATCGCGGAACCGGCAGGCGATGAAATAATTCAAGCCGAGTTCGTCAAGCGTGCGGCGGACCGAATCTGTTTCCTGCACGGCGGCACGCGCCGACTCGAAAAACAGGCAGCCTCGCCCCAGCGCCGGCCTTTCGGGATCGAGGAAACTCAGATCGAGCGGCGCTTCGATGCGCAGTCCCATCGATCGAGAAAGCGCAAATTGTCCCGGCTTCGCAGGTTCTTCGAGGAAAACGGCAAGCCGGTCCACCAGAAGCGTCTGTGAAATCCGGTCGAGCGCCGAGCCGAGCAGCGGTTCCAGGCGCACTTCGTTCGTCAGCGCGCGCCCGAATTCTATTAGCGTGCGGCGGAAATCGAGGCGGTCGCGATAAAAGAATCGGTCGAGCCGCGCCTGCACCCACTCGCGCAGCGGCTGGAAGAGAAACGCAGCCACCACGATTGCCAGCACGCTTCCGCCGGGTCCGGTGGAAAGTCCCGGCCTGTGAACGAGTTCTCCAATCAACGCCACGGCCGCGAAATACACCGCGACCACGCCCGCAGTGGCGAATGTATACGCAAGGCCGCGTTTGAAAATGATGTCCACGTCCATCAGCCGGTAGCGGATGATCGCGTAGCCGAAGCAAAGAGGAATCAGCGAAAGCGAACACGCCGATAGATTCATCCATGGCAGGGCAACTCGCCCCATCACGTACGGCACCACGTAGAACGCCAGGAAAGGCAGGGCGCCCGCAATCGTTCCGCCTGTCACCCACTTCAATTGCTGGCGCAGAACGCCGCTCGGCGCGCGGCGGAAGCTCATGTAAAAGATGGCAGCGGCGGCGAGAAAGTAAATTGCGAGGTTGCCCTGCTCCAGCCGGTCCAGAAAATAGCGCGTGCTGATCGCCGGCAGAAAATCCAGCGCGCCCGTCGCCGTGCTGATGTGCAGCAAAAGGAGCGCGGCCGGAATCGAATACACCGCCGCCAGCTTGGGCGTCATGCGTCCGCGGCGCTCCGGAAACACCAGCGCAAAATGGACCAGCAGCGCCGGTTGCAGCAGCGTCGCCGCTACGTTTGACCAGTAAATGATCCAATCGAACGAATTCAGTTTGCCCGTGTAGTGAAAATTGTAGAGGATGAACGACACGAGGCAAAAAATGTAGAAATGGACGGCGCGGGGCGCCGTCCACCGGCGCACAAAAATGAAAAGTCCGATGAACAGGTAGAGCAGCGCCGTCACGCGCAGGTAGTTCTCTATGGATGCGGGCGTTTCTTGCGGCGCGGTCACCAGCGGCGTCTCAAACGTCTGCCCATTCCGCTGGATCCCGTAGCGAACCTCCGCCCAGGGTCCGACGCGATACAGCACGCGGGTCACATCGGTGGCGTGATGTATCGCGATGCTGCGCACCGACTGCACTGTATCGCCCTGTTTGATTCCGGCCTTGGCCCCTGGCGATTCCGCCACCACGTGCCAAGCCACCACGCCCTGCGGAGTGTCCATCCAGGTGATGCCGTCATCAGGAGGAATGAATCGAGAACGCTGCTCGAAGTTGAGGATGGCGAATGTCACGGCCGCGCAAGTCAGAAGCGCCAGAATCACCGCTCCAAGCCGCATTCGCAGACTGTCGTTGATCAAAGTACACCCGTAGCTACCGCCCTAATATGCAAGCACGTACGCTTCCAGCGATTCCCGGTTTCTAATATATTCAAGTTGTTTCTTTTGTTTATGTTGTAGATTGAACCAACAAGAAGGAGAGCCCGAATTCCGATTATAGGAAGCATGTTACCGATTTCAATAGGGGTGAATTCCCTAAAACTGGAAGTTCAATCCGCCGCGGAAATACCGGTACGAAGGGACGAGAACCACGCGCCCATCTCCCGTCGCCAGCGAGACGTAACCTTGCTCCAGCAGATTGCCCACGTCCGCCACCACTTCCATGCGGCCCGAGAAAATTCCCGGCAGCGGTTGGCGAATCTCCATGCTCAGGAACGGATCGAGGTGATAAAGGCTCTCGCCGAAAGCGTCTTGGCGCGAAACCACCGGTCCGCCGGTCCATTTGTAGCTGGCGGTGAACTTTGTGTGAGAACGCGGGACCGTGCTCGATGCGCGCGCAGCAACACTTTGGCGATATCGCGTCGCGAGTTGCTCGCGAATGCTCGCGTCCGCCGATGCGTTCTCAATCGGAGCGAGCGCGCCGGCATAGTCGTACACAAACGTCGTATCGAGGCCGCCGCCGATTCTCTGGCGGTATGCAATGCGCATTCCCGACGAGCTCGACGCCCCTGCGTCATACGCGAAGACATCAGAGAAGAAATCCTGAAGGTAGTCGGGGCCGGCCACCGCGCCAAGCCCGAACAGCGCCGAATGGCTCGAACGGTCATGGAAGACAGCTGCTGTCAAGCTCGCGTTCGAATTCAGAACGCGCTCGACGGCTAGTTCCTCATGCAAATCCCCGTCGAGCACAGGACGGCCGTTGCGAAGCAGAAGCGTCGGAAATCCATTCAGGTCGTTCAGAGCCGCCTGCATTTCGTTCTGCGACGCGGAACCGTCTTGCCACGGTCGCGAAGCCACGGTTAGCGACGCCACCCAGCCAGGCGACAGCCGCACAGCCATTTCGGCGCGCGGCCGCAGCGAAGAAGTAGTGCCGGTGAATCCTGCCACCAGGTAATCGGTGCCGTAACGTATATTGACGCGTTCGCCCAGCGCCAGTTGATCGTCGTGCGATAATTCCAGTCCGCGGAACGTGGGCCCGTTCGGACCCAGACGCGACTCCCGGGCCACCAGGCTCGTAACCGGCCCATCGCCCAAATGTCCCGACGGAATCCACTCGGTGACGAAACCGCCCGCGCCAGAAGCGCTCTCGTAGCTGAACTGCCCGGCCATCACGAGCTTCGAGCGCTCGCCGATCACGAGGTCGTACGCGAACGCCGTCGCCGGAGAATCCGCAAAATTAGAAATCGAGCCCGGATGATCCGAACCGGACGTTAGCTCCATGCGCCGGTGAGGAGCGTACTGCGCGACATCTCTTTGTCCCGCCGGCTGATCGAAAACGATATCTCCGTCCTGCCAGCGCAACACGGGCCGCGTCGCAGCAGAACTTCGCAGGACCCAACTCCATTCGTCCGCGGGTAGCTCTTGATTGGGCTGGCGTCGCAGCTTGTCGAAAGAGGAAAAGACGGAACCGAGCACCACCTCCAGCAGAGTCGTGTGCTGATCGCTAACCTGAACGTGTTGCTCCATCGCCGGCAGAAAACCGGCGAGAGTCACTTTGACTGAATACATTCCAGGAGCGAGAGTCGCGGTCGAGAAGCGTCCGCGATCGTTGGTGAGAGCTTCGGCCGGTGCTTCGCCGAAAATTCTTTCGGACGAAACCAGAACGGTAGCGCCCATCTGCGGCGTCCCACCGGGATCGACGACCACGCCGGAGATTTTCCCCGAATTCGTGGCAGCTTCCAGCGACAGCGCGCTCGAACTGACGAGCAGCGCAAGCATCAGGGCCCGAATCATTCGGAGACTCACGGCGCTTTACCTCCCCTGCGTGGCCGCCACCGCAACCGGAGCCGCGGCCTTCACACTAAATTCCGACGATTTCGTAATCGATTGCTTCGCGATATTGTCGGTAACCTGCACTTCCAGATTGTACTTTCCGGGCGTTAGCGAACCCAAAGTCAGCACGTTCTCGAGCGTCAACTCTTCGCCGTGGTCCGGGAGCTTGGCGGTCGGAAAATCAAACTTCAGCACGGCGTCCGTGGTTTTCTCCTTCATCACCCGGTATTGCACGGACGTATCCGCTTTGTGCGTCTTGTCGTCCACCTTCAAGTTATACACCTGAAGGAAAACCCCCATGCCTTCGTTGACAGCGAAAATTCCGTCGATCTTCGGCCGCACTTTCACGTCGCCGATTACGAATTGCCCAAGGCCGATGTCTTTGATTGAAACGCGCTGAATTTGGTCCGCCAGAATTAGAGTGCTGGTCGAGAGTTCGTCGTCCTGGAATCGCGGCACGGCCAGCCGCGTGTTCACCACGCCCACGTTTCCGCTGTTTACATCTTTTATCACGATGTCCAGGCGGTAGAGCCCGGGACTCATCGGCACAGCCTTCTGATAAATGCGCGAGGTGGATTTAGACTGTTCCAGCAATGCCACTGGCGTATCGTCCCGCAGCGTATCTTCGAACGTCTGCACGATCCGCCCGCTCAGGCTCGTAATCCGCGCGAATAGATTCACCGTCGCCGAATCCACTCCGTCTTTCAGCTGGAACGTCAGCTGGCGCTTCGGAATCTGAACCGTGATCGGAACAAGCACGGTGTCCGAAGTAATGCGCAGGAACGCGAATCGGTAATCGAACTTAACCTGGTCGCGCAAAACCCGCGAAGACACCACCGCTTCCAAATCCTTGAATTTCACCGGCGGCGCCTGTTGAATCTTCGAGTACAGCTCCAGCCGCTCGAATTCGCCCATCCCCGCCGGACGCATTCCCAGCGCCCTCGCCAGATGCGATCCGTCGGTGTTATTGAACCGATCCGTCTTGCTTGCCAACCCCATCGATTCCATTTGCGTTAGCCCTGCGCCAGAGACGTACGTGAGCGCATCTTTTTCGCTCGGGTCCATGGTGAGGTGATATTCACCGCTCATCGTAGGATCGACGAATTCGATTTCGACGTTCTCGCCAATTCCTTCCAGATACCGGTAGCGCCAATCTTCGAACGGATACGTCGACGTCGATCCCCCGCCTTCCTCCGGCGGACGATCGTAGCTCCCACCCGAGGGGTGGGACTGTACTTCGTCCGGTGGTCCCCAGATGATGTAGATCCGGCCTCGGTCCGTTTTCCATCCCGGAATACCGGAGGCGTAGTGCTCGTTGGTGTAAGCGATGCGCCGATAGTGCTCTTCCTTGAACGTGTTTTCCGGCGAATCGGGATCGGGATTGCGTCGCTGCCAGAAGGCTTCGATGAATTGCTCGCGTTCCTCGTTCGTTTGCAGGTGCACGAATGCGCTGCGCTCTTCGGGCGAAATGATATAAATCACGTCTTCGTCCAGCCACTTCTTGTACTGAGGGTTGAGTTCCTTGAAGAGCTCTTTATCTCGCTTCTGCTTCAGCTTCGCGGCTTGCTTGGCGGTCAACTCTTTTTCGGGTTTCTGGTTATCGGACTGGCCTTGTGGTTGCTGCTGTTGCTGTGAGCCGGGAACGGCCGTCGCCGGGTACACTAGCATCCCCGCGATCGCCGCGAATAAAAACACTTTCACCCAATGGCCCATGCAAAGCCCCCATTTAGTGTAGAAATTCTAGCCTGTCCGTTAGTACAGGTCAACGACAGTTTCCCCTGAGTACAGTTCAACGACTGATTCCCCTCTGGCTGCCCCTTACCCGGCTTGGAATCAACTGGTACCGAATGGGTTGCCTCGCGTTTCCCACGCATTCCATGAGGGTTTCCTTCCCACCAGTCGCGCTGCCGAGCAGCCTCTCCCCGTCCGCTCGTACAGGGCGAATTCGACTTTCCCTCCGGATTCATTTTTGTTCTTGGGCGATTCGATTTAGAATAGGTATCCGGATTTAGGGCTGGCGGCTTTTGGGTGGTGGGCTGCGAGTCTGTGAGCCAGGACTAGGGAATCCAGGCCAGCCGGGCCTGGCGCAGAGCTGGGTCTGCCTGACCTTCTCCGACGTAGCGCGTCAAAGCCTAGAAACATTCCGCGTGCTCCAGGCGTATTAAGTGAAGAAGCGATACAGGCGCGGGATCATGGTCGGGGACGTTCTCGGCCCCGAAATTATCTTTTCAAAGGTTCGTGCGATGAAGACGTGGCAAAAGGTATTGATTGGCGTAGTGGTGGTCATCGTTCTGATAGTGGTGGTGTGGGTTAGCGTCTACCAGGTCAATAAGGGCGTTGTGACCGTCCAAACGGGGCGCGTGGTGCGCCAGGACTTGACCTCCATAGTGACGGCCTCGGGCGAAATCCGCCCCAAGAACTATACCAACGTCCTCGGTGAGGGCTTCGGCAAAATCACCGAAATCGTGGTCAAGGAAGGCGACCACGTGAAGAAGGGCGACGTCCTGCTCCACCTTGAAAATATCCAGCCAGGCGCCGACGTTCAGGCTCAGCTCGCCAGTATCGACGGCGCCGAGGCCGGCATGCGGATGTCCGCCGCGGCTTACGAGTCCTCCGTGGCGACTCTAGCCCAGCGTCAGGCCGATCTCGAAAAGGCCAAATTCGACTGGACCCGCAGCCAGCAACTCTACAAGGAAGCTCTCATTTCCAAACAACAGTTCGACTCCGACCATGCCGCCTTTGACGGCGCCAGCGCCGCCCTGAATTCAGCCAAGGCGCAGGTGGAACAGACGCGCGCCGCGCGCGAGCAGGCCAAGTTCAACTTGAACCAGACTCAGGCCGTGCTCACGCACACCAAGGATATTCTTCGCAAGACCACATACGTCGCGCCCATCAACGGCATCGTCAGCTACATCGCCGTCCGCGTGGGCGAAAACGTCGTCCCCGGAATTCAGGGCACTGCCGGCAGCCAGCTGATGACCATCTCGGACATGAGCGTCGCCACTAACGAAGTGAAAGTCGATGAAACTGACATCACCAACGTGCGCGACGGGCAGTCGGCCGACGTCACCATCGACGCCCTTCCGGGCAAGATCTTCAAAGGCAAGGTTTCGGAGGTCGGCGAATTAGCGATCTTGCGTTCTTCCGGCCAGGCCGCTACATCGCAAACCACCGCCAACACGCAGGAAGCCCGCGATTTCAAAGTGGTCATCACACTCGATGCTCCACCCGACTATCTGCGCCCCGGCCTTTCCGCCACCGCGAAGATTCAAACCGCGCAGAAGAAAGACGTTCTCACCATTCCAATTCAGGCCATCGCCGTGCGCACCGAAAAAGACATCGAGGAAGCAAAGCAGGGCAAAAGCGGCAGCGTAACCCTGGCCGCTTCGAAGTCGTCGAACGCCTCGCAGAAAGCGGACATTCAAGGCGTCTTCGTGATTCGTAACAAGAAGGCCGACTTCGTCAAAGTCCAGACCGGCATCACCGGCGTCACCGACATCGAAGTCACCAACGGCCTTAAAGAAGGCGATGAAATCGTCACCGGCAGCTACAAGGCTTTGCGCACGCTCCGGCCGAACGCCTCGATCAAAGTGGACAACACGGTGCCGAAGCGCGACGAAACGTCGTCGAGCTAGCGCCCGCAGGCGAGCGGAATCAAAGGGAGCTGAAAGCGATGGCAGTGGGAGACGTGACGACCGCGCAGAGTTACCGCGAAGATCTCGTCGCGTCCGGCGTCGTAATCAAAACCGAAGATCTCTGGAAATCCTACGAGATGGGTTCGGAAAAGCTGCACGCCCTTCGCGGCGTTAGCCTCGACATCATGAAGGGCGAATACGTCGCCATCATGGGACCCTCCGGCTCCGGAAAATCCACGCTTATGAATTTGATCGGCTGCCTCGACACTCCGTCGAGCGGGAGCTACTGGCTCGCGGGGCGCCTCGTGAGCCAGCTCGACGATGATGAACTCGCCTACATCCGCAACAAGGAAATCGGCTTCGTCTTTCAGACGTTCAATCTTCTGCCTCGCGCGACGGCGCTGCACAACGTCGAGCTTCCGATGATTTATAACGGAACGCCCTCGGTGGAGCGCCTCGACCGCGCGAAAAAATCTTTAGCGCAGGTCGACCTCGCCGATCGCATGATGCACAAACCCAACGAACTCTCCGGCGGTCAGCGCCAGCGCGTGGCTATCGCCCGCGCCCTGGTGAACGCTCCTTCGATCCTTCTCGCCGACGAGCCTACGGGAAACCTCGACTCGCAAACCGGCGAAGAAATTATGTCGCTCTTTGCCCGCCTCCATCAGGGCGGCAACACCATCATCCTCGTCACCCACGAGCCCGACATCGCCGCGCACGCCCACCGCGTCATACGTCTCCGCGACGGCAAAATCGAAAAAGACGAACGCACGCGTTAGCCCTCCTTCGCCAAAAGCGGGCTTCGGCGGGTAAACCTAGGCGAGACGCCGGCGCTACTCAACCCGCGACGCCGGACGATCGCCCACGCATTCCCAATTCGCTTGACGCCGCACCAGGCGCAGCATGCTGCGCCCCTACGAGACGGCGGAGCGGAATCTGAGGCAGAGGCGAAGATGGGGCGAAATGAGACGAAACGCGTAGGACAGTTTATACCTTGAATTATTAGTATAAACTTCCACTAATTTGAGCACGTCGAGACGCTTTGGACCATTTGGGACGATGACGAAGCCGATCACCGGATCGAGGGGCGCGCTTCGCGCTCTGACCGCCTATCGCGAACTGATGGACGTGGCCGACTGGTTCGCCCGTGACCTGAGCCGTCAACTGCGCCGCTTTGGTCTGACGATGCCGCAATTCCGGGTGCTGGAAATGCTGCACCACGAGGGACCGAAGAGCCATCGAGAAATCGCGGAGAAGCTTTTCTGCGGGCCGCGCAACGTGACGGTGATTGTGAACAGCCTGGAGCGGCATCGCTGGGTGCGGCGCGAGCGTCCGGCTGGGCCGGGATTGACCGGGAGAAGTTCGCGTGCTCACGAAGCACGCGGCGAAAAAGAGGAACCGCCGACGGACCGGCGCGTGGTGTACGTGCATCTGACGCCTTCGGGCGAAAAGGTGATCGCGAGAATTTTTCCGTCGCACGTAAAAGTGATCAAGGCGGAGATGCGGGTTCTCACTGACGCGCAGCAAAATTCGGTGATCTATTTGTGCCGGAGGCTGCGCCGCGGCGATGTATTGAAATTCATTCGAGAAATCAAGATGGTGGAGCGGGAGGAAATCAGCTGAGAGCACGAAGTGGAATGTACACTTTGCTCGATACACACAATTGTGTGATATTCCTCCAAATCAAGAAGGAGCCGACGACGCCCACCAACATTGAGATCGACGACGATCTGATGCGACAAGCCATGCGCACATCCCGTTCGAGGACCAAGCGCGCCACGGTCGAGGCTGGACTGCGCCTCCTCATCCAGACCCGAGCGCAAGTGTCGATTCGGCGCCTGCGAGGCAAAATTCGCTGGGACGGCGACCTTTCGAAATCCCGTCTCGGGCGGGCTCGGAAGTAAACGCCGATGGTAATTGTCGACACCACCGTGTGGATCGACTATTTCCGCGGTACACAAAATCAAGAAACTAACTACTTCGATAGAGAACTGAGCCGCCAACGCTTCGGACTAACCGATCTGATTCTCTGCGAGGTTCTTCAAGACGTCGCCGATGAGAAAGCCTCCGCGCGAGTCCTGCGTGAACTCCGCAAGTTCGAGATATTTGAAACGGGCGGCGAAGCGCTCGCCATCGATGCGGCCAGAAACTTTCGACTCCTCCGCAGGAGCGGACGCACCGTCCGCAAGACGATCGACAGCCTGATCGCCACGTTTTGCATCCTCCGGGGCCACTCACTCCTGCACCGCGATAAAGACTTCGATCCTTTTGAAAGGTTCCTTGGATTAGGCGTAGTTCACCCGGCGCACTTTTCGCGTTAGATGGTCGGCGTTTGCGGTGGATCCATCCGGAACTATCTTACGGAACGAAATCTTGGCGCGTATTATCAATTTTAATCAGGAGGAATGCATGGCGATTGAAATTCGGGGGATGGCGCCGCTGCTCCAGGTCTTTGACATGCCGACTTCGATCGCGTTTTACCGCGACGTGCTGGGATTCGAGGTTGCGGCCACGTCCGCCGGGCCAAAGCCGCCAAGCGACCAGTTCGGATGGGCGCTGCTCAGGCTCAATGGCGTCGAGTTGATGGTGAACACCGCGTATGACGATGACGCGCGGCCGCCCGCTCCCGATCCTGCTCGTATCGCCGCCCACGATGACACGGCAATTTACTTTGGCTGTCCGGACGTCGACGCTGCCTACGCTCACCTCCGCGAACGCGGCGTGAACGCGAAGGCGCCAACAATCGCGCCCTACGGCATGAAGCAGTTGTACGTTACCGACCCCGACGGATACAGCCTGTGCTTTCAGTGGTCAGCAAGGTGACCATGTGCAGCCAGCCGTAGTAGCGGCGGGCACAGCATGCTGTGCCCCTACGGGAGATCAGGAGCGCCGCGGCGCTGCAATGAGCGAGCAGCTTATTTCTGCGGCGATGCCTTGAGGACGGACTCGACGGCGCTGAGCTTGCCGTCGATTGGGCCGATCTCGAGGCCGAGGATTTTGGCGATCAGCGGATACACGTCCACGTTTTCGAATGGCGGGAGCGCGGCGCCGGCGCGAATGTCGGGACCGGCGGCGAAGAAGATCGCTTTCATCGTGGGCATGATGGCGGGATCGAAGCCGTGCGCGCCGACGGAGAAAGGCTTGTCCTTGTCGGGCGCAGGCGGGATCGCGCGAATCGGGTAAGGGCCTGTCGCAATGACGACCGGATCGCCTGTGCGGGGATTCGCGTCGTAGTGCAGCGCGGCGGGAATGTTCGCGCGGCGATAGGCCTTGAATTTCTCGCTCGCGCCATTCAGCGATTCGTAAATTTTCTCGGCGTCGGCTTCCGTCTTCGCGTAAATCAGCGGGCCCGCGGTTTCAGTCTGCGAAAGATCGGCCCACTGATTCAGGTTCACCCACGGGCCGATTTCGCGCTCCATGCCGTGATCTGCGATGACAATTAAATCGATGGGGAGATGCAGTGCGTCGAGCTTTTGCGCGAGCGTGCCCACTTCGGCGTCCACATGCTTCGCGGCCGCAGCGACTTCGGGCGAGTCGGGACCGAACTGGTGCCCCGCGCCGTCAACATCTTCGATATAGAGAGTGAGGAAATGAGGGCGCTGCGCGGCGGGAAGCTGCAGCCAGGAAATAATTTGGTCGATGCGAGTATCCACCGGGATGCTGGAATCAAAGTGCGCGTAGTAGGACGGACGCGCTCCGGCGATTTCAGCTCCCGAACCCGGCCAGAAGTAGCACGCGGCGCGCATGCCCTGCTTTTCGGCGAGCGACCACAGCGGCGTGCCGCTGTACCAGCGGCCGTCCTGAGTGGATTTCGGGTCCGAATAGGTGTAGCGCTCCTTGAGCGCGGGATCGTAGAAGACGTTGTTGACGACGCCGTGGTGCTCGGGATAAAGGCCGGTGACGATCGCGAGGTGATTCGGGAACGTCGACGAAGGATAAGCCGGGATCATTCCTTCCGGGGCGCTGGCGCCGCGGCGTCCGAGGGCGACGAGATTCGGCGCTTCGTATTTCTTTGGGTAGTCGTAGCGGAAGCCGTCGAGCGAAACGAGCACGACGTAGGGCTTCGCCTGTTGCGCCGCCGAGTTCGGCGGGTTGGGGACCTCGATTACCGGCGCGCTGGATTGCGCTGCGCAAACGCCGACGAGAACGAGCAGCAAAGCAAGCAAACGGAATTGCTTAGGATTCCAAAAGCGGTGTGTAAATGGATTCAAAGCGATGTCCCCTTTCAAATCGCGACCGGAGGATTGGACGCGTGCGAGCGGAAAACGTATCACGTCAAGCCGACGCGGAGCAAACGCGCCCAGAGCGCATCAGTCTTGGATAAATGCATGAGTTGCGATACTGTGGGGCAACTTGTGGAGGTGATTTGTGAAACGTTCCGTCCTCGTTTTCGCCGCATGTTTGCTATTCGCGTTCCCGAGCCTCGCTCAGCAGAGCGCCGCGGACGCCCCAGCTTCGAAGGAAGACATTGATCGGTACATGGACACCATGCACGTGCGGGATATGATGAAGAACATTATGGATTCCATGACGAAGTCGACTCACCAAATGGTCCACCAGATGTTGGAGAAGCAACCAAACCTGCCGGCTGACTTCGAAGCGCATATGGACAATATGATCGACGACATGCTGAAGGATTTACCGATCGACGAGCTGTTGGATGTGATGAAGCCTGTTTACCAGAAGCACCTCACCAAAGGCGACGTCGACGCGCTCATCGCATTTTATTCCGGGCCAACGGGCCAGAAGATTTTGAAAGAAATGCCGGCCATGACTTCGGAAGCCATGCAAGCAGCGTCGGGCGTCACGCAGAAAATGATGACAAAGATGATGGAACGCGTGCAGACCGAGATCGCGCAGATGCTGAAAGAACAGGATGGAAGCTCCGCGAAGGAAAAACCTTCCACGCAAAACTGAGGCGCGGGCACAAGGAGATTTGCGATGCGCATGAGAGCACGCTTGCAGCTAATTCCAATGACGGCAGCGGCGCTGTTGCAGGTCGCGGCGCTGACGCTCTTCGCGGCTCCCGCGTTCGCGCAGGCGCATTCGGACCAGAACCAAGGAGCTGCGACAGCGGACAAGCCGTCGCCGTCGAAACCTGGCCCCGAGCAAGCGTTTCTCGCGAAACGCGCGGGCGAATATACGCGCGCGATTAAATTCGTGGGACAATCTGGCGCGGACGCGACGCCCTCGACGGGAACATCGAAGATTTCGGTAGTCCTCGATGGGCGTTTCATTCAGGAGGAAAATAGCGACACGGTTTTCGGCCGGCCCGTGTTGGGCCTGCGCCTGTGGGGCTACAACAACGCCACGAAGCAATACGAGGCCATCTGGACGTACACGATGTCCACGGCAATTCTGATGCTGACGGGCACGAGCAATGATGGCGGGAAAACCATCGAATACACCAGCACGTCGGGCACGCCTGGCGGGAACAATGCCCCGTTGCACGCACGAGTTCGCCAGGTGAGCGACGATCAGATCGTGGTGACGCTTTGGAACCCGGGGCCGGACGGCAAGGAAGCCGCTTTTCAGGAGACAACGTATACCAGGAAGAAGTAACATTTTGTTTTCGGAGCAGTTCGACCCTACGACAATCGCGAAAAAAAAGGAGGCCATCATGGCGCAAGCAGTAAAACCTGTTCCCGAGGGATTTCACACAGTGACGCCGCACCTGATTTGCCGCAACGCCGAGCGGGCGCTGGAGTTTTATAAGAACGCGCTCGGCGCTGAGATTCTAAGTGTAACCAAGGACGAGAAGCAGAAGGTGATGAACGCGCAACTGAAAATCGGGGATTCGATGGTGATGGTGGTCGACGAATTTCCCGAGTGGCACTCCCTTTCGCCGCTATCGTTGAACGGAAGCCCTGTGACGCTCCACATTTACACCGCCGATGCGGACGCCGCGTTTGCAAAGGCCGTTGCCGCGGGAGCGCAACCGACCATGCCGATGATGGACGCGTTTTGGGGCGACCGATACGGCCAAGTGAGCGATCCGTATGGGCACAAGTGGTCAATCGCGACGCACAAGCAGAACCTGACGCAAGAAGAAATACGCGTAGCGGCTCAAAGAGCATTCGCGGCAATGCCGAAGCACCAAACGGCGGGCAGCTAGCGACAGCATCAGGAATTTGCGGAGTTTATGAAACAGTGAGCGACGGTCACTCGTGCCGCAGCGCGACCATGGGGTCGACGCGCGTGGCGCGCTGCGCCGGAATGTAGTTCGCGACCAGGGCAACGCAAAGCAGTGCGGCGATTGCGCCAATGAAGGCTACTGGATCGGCGGGCTTCACCTCGAAGAGCAGGCTCGCCAGCACGCGCGTGGCGGCAAGCGCCCCCGCGAGACCCAGAGCAAGTCCCACTCCGACCAGCTTCATCCCCTGGCCGAGGACCAACCGCACCACGCCACTGGTTTGCGCGCCGAGCGCCATGCGTATGCCGATTTCGCGGGTGCGCTCCGCGACGCTGTAGGCCATCACTCCGTAAATCCCGGCCATCGCCAACATGAGCGCTAGCGCCGCGAATGCCGCTACAAGAAGCGCGCGAAAGCGCGGCGCTGCAACCGATTCGGATAGCTCGGCCTGCATGGTCGTGAATTTTGACGGCACGTCCGGTGAAATATTATGGAGCTTGCGGCGCAAAGTTTCTTCGACCGATCCCGATTCAACCGCAGTGCGAACGAGAAGATTCAGCGACGTCGCGGTCTGCGGATGTTGCTCGTAAGGCATATAGATTTCCGGCCACGGTTTGATGGCCGGTCCCCATTGCCGGACGTTTCCGACGACGCCGACGATCGTCATGGGCTTGAGCGTATCGAGGCCGCAGAAGATCACGTGGCCGATGGGGTCCTGGTTCGGGAACGCCTGCTTCGCGAGGGCTTCGTTGATCAGTGCGGTGAAGGGCGCGTCAAAAGTATCGCGGTCGGCAAAGTCGCGGCCGCTTGCGACCGGGATGCTCATGGTGCGGAAATATCCGGGCGTTACGACGGACATCACAGCCTGCGGGCCTGACATGGTCCACTGCTCCTGCGGCGGGAGATGATCGATCCAATAAATTCCGTTTGACGTGCTTTGTCCTGGAAGATCTCTTGCGGCAGCGGCGGCCGAGACTCCGGGAATCGCAGCTGCATCAGCGAGAAAAGATTTGTAGAGCTGCGTGGCGCGCCGCGCGCCTGCTTCGTCCGACGCCGGAACGTCCGTTTCCATCACCACGATTTTCTCGGGACGAAAGCCCATCTGGACTTTGAGCAGCGCGTCGAGGCTGCGAATCAGCAGTCCCGCGCCTGCCATCAGAACGACCGAGAGCGCAACCTCGGAAACGATAAGCGCGCCGTGCAAGCGTCTGGTTCCGCGGCTGGAACCGCCTCGCGCGCCGGACTGAAGAGCCTCGTTCAAGTCGATGCCCGCGGCATGGAGCGCAGGCGCGATTCCGAAGAGCGTGGTTGAAATTGCGGCGACGCCAAATGTAAACGCGAGCACGCGCCAGTCGATGCCAATTTCGTTGAGCCGAGGAATATCGGCAGGCGCAAGCTTCACGAGAATTGCGGAGCACCAGAAGGCAGTCAGCAGGCCGAGACAGCCGGCCGCGACCGCGAGCAAACCGCTTTCGGTGAGCATCTGGCGCGCGATCCGGCCGCGACTTGCGCCCATTGCGGTGCGGATGGCGATTTCGCGCGCGCGTCCGGTGGCTTTCGCCAGGAGCAGGTTCGCGATGTTGGCGCAGGCGATCAACAGAACCAGCGCGACGGCTCCGAGCAGAAGATAGAGCGTGAGGCGCACATTCGAAACCAGGTCGTCGCGCAGTAGATCAACCGCGGCGCTCTTGCCTTCATTGCTCGATGGATATTGCCGCGCGAGGCGCGCGGCGATGGCGGTCATTTGCGCCCGCCCTTCGCCCAGTGAGACGCCCGGTTTCAGGCGCGCGACTACCAGGTAGTTGTGTCCGCTGCGCGAGGCGGTTTCGGGCTGGATGGTGTTCGCCGGATACCAAATATCCGTGTTGACGGGAAAACGAAATCCGGGCGGCGCAACGCCGGCAATGGGCAAGCTTCGGTCAAACAGGCGAATGCTCTGGCCGATCACGTTGCGGTCGCCGGCGAAATGTTGTTGCCAGAACGAATAGCTGAGGATCACCGCGCCGGATTTCCGCTCTTCGTCGCTGAGGAAATGTCCAGCGGCAGGTTGCAGCAGGAAGACGCGGAAAAATTCCGGCGTGAACTTCGCGCAGTGCGCGTATTCCGGTTGCCCGTTGAATATGGCGGTGCACTCTTCATCCTTGTAATAGGCCATGGAGTCGAATGCAGTGGCTTGGTCGTGCCAATCGTGGAAGTCAGGCGAAGAGACCTGGCCGTGGCGGGCATTCTTCGTCCACAGCGAGGAAATCGTGACGATGCGGTCTGGCTCGCGATAGGCGAGCGGCCGCAGGAGCACGGCATTGACCACGCTGAACATCGCCGTGTTCGCCCCGATGCCGAGCGCCAGCGTCAGGATGGCAACGGCGGTGACGCCGGGACTTTTCGCAAGAACTCGAATTCCGTACCGGATGTCCTGCCAGAAGCTTTTCACGGAGATCCTCGCTTCGGGATGCTGAGCTCGGTAAAAGATACGCCTGCGGCTGCGGGAATGTTCCGTTCGATGCGTGCGGCGACGTTAGCGAGAGAAGAAATTGCGGGCGAGGAAAAGGATGTTGGCGGGGCGCTCGGCGAGGCGGCGCATGAACCACGGAAACCAAAACGAGCCGTAGGAAATCAGGACAGCCGAACGATACCCTTCCTGCGCGAGGCGCAGCTGTTCGGCGCGTTGAATGCCATAGAGCATCTGAAATTCAAGTTGGGCGTTCGTGATTCCCTGCGCGGCGGCCCAGGTAGTGAGACGGCGAATCAATATGCGATCGTGGGTGGCGATGGCGGCGCGCACGCCGGCGCGGCGCGCTTCCGGGCTGAGAAGGCGCTGGGTCAGGTGGAAGTAATTTTCGTCCACGTCATTTTTCTTCGGGAAGGCAATTTCGGCGGGCTCGTTGTAAGCGCCTTTGACGAGGC
>Ga0073928_10005687_pt1 | contig 17274 bp, 14 predicted proteins | sample PaiPotPPA55metaG_FD_76969 | JGI IMG/M metagenome (GOLD analysis project Ga0073928, IMG submission 76969) | Iron sulfur acid spring bacterial and archeal communities from Banff, Canada, to study Microbial Dark Matter (Phase II) - Paint Pots PPA... ... | reverse complement strand
GTGCGCCGACCGACTTGCGGTTGTAGCTTCGAGGGTCGTCCGCCTGGGCGTTGGGGCGAAGATCATCCTGGCCCAGCATCTTCACGTACCCGCCGAGGGGGATCCAGTTCAAGCGGTATTCGGTTTCGCCCAGGCCCAGCGCCTTCTCCGCCTCCGCTAATGCACGCTGATAGGAGTCGCCGGATTTCTCCTTGAACTGGATCTCGTCCCCATGTTTTTGGGCGACGTATTCCTCCAGCAGACGCTGGTATTCCTTCTGGGTGTTGCCCAGGCGCAGCCCGATCCCCTTGCGCCAGGAAAAGATTGCCTGCCCGAACCCGACGGCGAACTGTTCGACCTTGATCCCCACCCACTTGGCTGCCAGGAAATGTCCGAGTTCGTGGAAGAAGATCACGAACCCGAATCCCAGCACCAGCAGCAGAACGCTGAGCACCTGAAACACACTTGGAACGCTGATGGCCAGAACAGGCATGTGATGGGTCCCGAATCAATGAGCCAGGGCGGAGCCCTTGCGATTAAGGTTCAGTTGTACAAATTGGCGAGCCCACCGGTCCGCCTCAAGAAGATCGTCCAGCGTGGGTTGCGCCTGAAGCCGATGCTCGGCGATTGTAACCCCGACCACTCGCGAAATCTCCCCGAAAGGAATCTTTCCGGACACAAACGCGGCGACCGCCGCCTCGTTGGCCGCATTCATCACGGCCCCCAGCGTTCCGCCGGCAGATGCTACGTCAAAGGCTAGGCGAAGTGCGGGGAACCGCTTAAAGTCCGGCGGCTCGAAATGCAGATCAAACGGCTGAGTCAGATCCAACCTGCGACCGATCCCATCGGTTCGCTGAGGGTACGTGAGGGCGTATTGGATCGGCGTGCGCATGTCGGGCGGGGAAAGCTGCGCCATCACCGATCCGTCGACGAACTCGACCATTGAATGGATCACCGATTCCGGGTGGATCACCACTTCGATCTTCGAGGGGGGCAGGTCGAAGAGCCAGCAGGCCTCGATGATCTCCAATCCCTTGTTGAACATGGTGGCGGAGTCGATGGATATCTTGTTTCCCATCCGCCAGGTCGGATGATTGAGTGCGTCGGCGAGCGTCGCCCGCTCGATCTGCTCCCGCGTCGCACGCCGGAATGGCCCGCCGCTTGCCGTGAGGATTACTCGCTTGACTTCGTCGAGTCTGCCGCACTGCATGGCCTGAAAGATGGCCGAATGCTCGGAGTCGACCGGCAAGATGCGGACGCCCCGGCGGCGCGCCTCCGGCACCAGCAGCGAACCGGCCACGACCAGCGATTCTTTGTTCGCCAGCGCCAGCGTCTTGCCCGCTCGGACTGCCGCCAGCACCGCCGGCAGTCCCGCCGCGCCGACCACCGCCGCCAGCACGATATCCACATCGTTTCGCGTTGCCAGTCGAACCAGCCCCTCGCATCCGAGGAAGACCTCCGCCCCCAGCGACCGGATTTGCTCGATTGCGGCTCGATCGATGCCGTCATCGGTGATGGCGACCGCGATCGGGCGGTGGCGGCGCACCTGGTCCAGCAACTTCTCGATCTGACGATGCGCGCTCAGCGCCACGGCCCGATAGGGCGGCCCCAGCTTCTCGATTACCTCCAGCGCATTACACCCGATCGACCCGGTCGAACCGAGGATGGCTATCTTCTTGCTCAAGGCGATTGGAAGCGTAAATGGAGTGGCGACAAAAGTAAAAGTAACTGGCCCGTACCACAGGAGACAGGGCTTAGACCGCCGGTTTCACACGGAACAGCCGATCCAGCATCGGCGTGAGCAGGCTGACGATGAGCAGCCCCAGGTACGGCCCATACGACACCGACACGTACAATTGCATCACCGCTGCCACGGCCCCCAGGGCCAGCGCGTAGATCGTCCTGCCCCGGCGGGTCATCGGTCGAATCGCCGGCGCGGTGGCCAGAAAAAAGGCGGTGAATATCAGCGGGGAGGCCGTTATTTCATAATTCACGAACGTGACGTCCACCGACCAATTGATGTCCGGTAATCGGAACGCCGCCCACCGCCACTGCGGGGCATCGGTGATGACCACGGGAACCGGCAGGACCAGCAGCGCCGCGTACGCCGCCAGGCAAGTGAGCAGCGGAATGCGGTAGTCGATGACGCCGCGGTACAGCAGAAACAACCCGCCGATGATGACGGCGATCACGCTGCTGGCGCCGATTGGGCCCGGCTGGCCGGCGACGACGAAGTCTTCCAGCGGCGGCATGTTGTCCCGCAACAGCCCGTAGAGGGGCAGCCAGCGGCGGGGCGGAACTTCCCGGCCGCTGGTGTAGCGGGTCAGCCGCTCGGCGGCAGGCTCCTGATACTCCGCGTCGGCCGCGGTATGCCGCCGGCCGATCCACGACTCGCTGATCGTTCGCGTGTCGGTCGCGGCCGACTTGAGAACGTCGCCGCTCAACATATGGTCGATGTTCAGCACCCGGCGCGGGACGAGCAGCGACCCAAAGCAGATGACCAGAACGAGGTAGGTAATGACGACCGGGTGTACGCGGCCGGCGCCCAGCCCGCCGAACAGCCACAGCAGGATGACGAGCAGCAGGCCGGCCGCCGCGAGCAGCGGCCAGGCGGGAACGGCCCCCGCCGCCGGCCGTGCCGCCAGGTGGGCCGGCAGCATCAGCCCCAGCAGCAGGGCCAGCCACATGCATTGCGACCAATGCAATGTCCGGCCGCGGGGCCCGATGTGCCACCAGGCCGCCACCGCGGCTGCCGCCGACCCCGCCACCGCCGCCACCACCGCGGCGCCCCGCCACCCATATAACAGAAGTCCCGCCGTCAACGGCAGCAGCGCCGCTAGGAAATGCGCCAGGTAAAATCCGCTCACCCCCACCCCGCGGCGCGAGACCGGGGCGGCAAGCACCGGCCGCATTGACGCCGCTTGTGTCATGCCAACAAGGTAGGGGGGTCTTCGTTTCGTCGCAACAGCCGGATCGACGACAGCAACGGCAGTCGCGATGGGCAGACGTAGCTGCAAATCCCGCAATCGATGCAAGAGCGGATACCGAAATGGTCCGCCAGCTCCGGGTCTTGTTGCTGACAAGCTTCCAGCAGCCCGGCGGGATGAATTCGCGCCGGGCAGGCGTCGACGCAGAACCCGCAGCGGAGGCAGGCGGCCGGCTCGGGCGAGTGTTCCGGCTCGGCCGCGAAGATAGTGACCTCCGACGCGGCCACGATCGCGTCCGCTGGCACCGGCAGCTCGCGCAGAAAATGGCCGGCGCGAAGCTCAGAGGCGCCGCCTGCTACATCCGCCGCCGGCAGCACATCCGCCAGACTCGTGCCGACAGGGACCTGCAGCAGATGAGCGCGGCCGTGCCGGCCGTCGTAGACGCCCAGCGGTACGCTGATCATCGGCTCGTCGAAAAGGAAACACCGCCCGATTGCGAGTGCAGCGGCGGCATCGAGCAGCACGACGCCAGCCTCCGTTGGCGATTGATCCGGAGGCAGCCGTCGCCGCAGCGTCTGGCGGACCAGCAGCGACGGGTGCGCTCGGGGATATTCGTCAGGGAGCGGGAAGAGTCGCACCGACGCCGCTGCCGACGCCGAACGCAGGGCCGCGACGCCCGCCGCTGGTGTGTCCTCCGCAACCGCGATCAGTCCCTGGGAGGCGCCGCTCAGCCTCACCAGCGCACCAACCCCGGCGGCCACGTCCATCGCATATGCGGTGGCGAGTGTCCGCTGCAGCGGCAGCACCGGGTCCAGGTCCAGCGCGCTGCACACCACCGCGTCGATCGGCCGCTGGAGCATTTGCCGCAATTGGCCGAGTAGATCGGGGCTGGTCCATCGATCGGCCGATACTCCCGCGGCTTGGAGCCGCTCGACTCCCGCCGCCCGATCGGCGGGCAGCCGAGCCAACGTCTGCCGAACCGACTCGGCGCTTGTCGGCGCTGAAACCTCGGCCGACTCGTGCGGCTGCGCGTCCAACGCCACCGTGACGGTTTGCGGTCCTCCCAGCACGGTCCGGTGCTCCGTGCCCACGATCGTACCATCCACCGGCGCGGGGAATCCCACGACATCGATCGCCAAAGGCTCCCCCCGCCGCACCCCCGTCCCCACCGCCTTGGGCTGGCCGCCACAAGGCGCCCAAAGCCGCCTTGGCGCCGGAAGACGACGCAGCGGCGTCGGTCTGGCCGTTGCCGTCTCAACCGTGTCCGAGCGAGTGTTGCTCATTTCCAACATTACCATACCAAGGCGGCGCGCCTCATTGGAGTCGGGTAAAATGTGGCACATCCGCCCTCGGCTGTGTTCCGCCGACAGGCGGAAGGAGATTTCGGGCTGCGCCCGAACACAGCCGAGGGCGGCCGTGCCACATGAAGACCGCCGAACCTGCCACGCACCCGTGGAAGGACGACCGAATCCCTGAACCCTTGCCCCCATTGCCCGAGCGGCTACAGTATCTCGCCCTGATGTCGGACGCTCCTTCGCGAACATTTCCGTCAGCCCTGGTGGCGCTGGTGGCGTGGCTCCTGCCGGGCGGCGGGTACGCGCTGCTCGGACAGTGGGCCAGGGCGCTGACGGTGGGCATCACGATCATCGTTCTGTTCGTTGCGGGATTGCTGATCGGCGGTGTGCGAGTGATCGAAGTGCCGGGGTGGGGCGACCACGGCCAGAAACTCGTGGTGGACGCTCAAGGCCAGGTGACGGAAGAGCATCCGGGCGAAGAGGAGGACCGGCCGTGGGTCTTGACCGCCGCCCCGCTGACGGAGGTCCGCAACAAGCCCTGGTACATCGCCCAGTTCCTTGCCGGTCCCATCAACATCGCGGCCTCGGCGGCCAGCATCTGGGCGTCACGTGATAGGCCGACTGGCGGGGCCATCGCGGCCCGCTCGCATGCCCGCACCAACGAGCTGGGTGTGTTGTACACGGCGGTGGCGGGCATGCTCAATCTGCTGGCGATCATCGACTCGGCCCATCGCGCCGGCCCGCACGCGGCGGAGTGCAAATGACCCCGCCGCTTGCTTACACGCCTTTTCTCGAGCCGATCCCCATCTGGTCGAACGCGGTCTGGCCCTGGCTGCTGATCCCGCTGGCGGTGGCGGTGTCGCTGGTCTACAAGTCGATCAAGTGCGCCACGATGCGCCAAGTGCCGAGGGAGGCGGCTGGGATTGCGGTCTGGATCCTCCTGGGCATGGCCGCCGCTGCCGCCGCCTTGGCCGCACTGGTCCACGGGTTGGAACGGTAACGCCGGCGGTTTCTTACGTTTTGCGTTTTTACGCCACTACGTTTTACGTCCTGCGTCTTGCCGCTTTCCTATCGCTGTTCCAACGGATATCGTTCTCACATGCAGTCTTCCTCCCGGCAATCCCGCGCCGGCGCCCAGCCGTTGCGGACGCTCGAGCAGACGGTGTTTCTTCAGATTCAGAAGACGGCCGACGCCTTGATGGGAGAGGTGGCGGACCTGCTCAAGCCGGTGGGGCTGTCGCCGACACAATACAACGTGCTGCGGGTCCTTCGGGCGGCTGGCCCGGACGGGCTGCCGTGCGGCCGGATTGCCGGGCGGATGCTCACCCGCGAGCCGGACATGACAAGACTGCTGGACCGGCTCCAGAAGCGCGGGCTGATCGCACGGGGCAGGGACCCCACGGACCGTCGGGTTGTTTTGGGGCGAATCACCAGCAAGGGGCTAAAGATGCTCGAGGGGTTGGACGAGCCCGTGTTGGAGCTGCACCGGCGGCAGCTCCGGCACCTGGGCCGCAAGAGCCTGCGGGAACTGGCCGACCTGCTTCAAAATGCCCGCCGCAGAACCCAATGAAGGGGCGCAGCGTACAATTATCTGTTATCACGAATATCGTGATAACGTATATATAGCAAAGGAGCGACTTCCCATGATCAGCGTCATTCCCTCGGCCCGGCGGCATCACGCGGACGCCGGCTGGCTTTCCACCTACTGGCATTTTTCCTTCAGCGACTATTACGACCCCGACAACCTGAACTGGAGCTCCCTGCGCGTCTTCAATGACGACGTGATCCAGGGCGGCGGCGGCTTTCCCATGCACCCGCACCGTGACATGGAAATCATCACTTACGTCCTCGACGGGGAGTTGGAGCACCAGGACCACCTCGGCAACCGCGGCATCGTCCACCCGGGCGAGGTCCAGGTCATGAGCGCCGGCCGCGGCATTATGCACGCGGAATACAACGCTTCGCGGGACAAGCCCGTACACCTGCTTCAGCTCTGGGTATTGCCGCGGCACAAGAACAACACGCCGCGCTGGGAGCAGCGCCGATTCTCCGCCGACCAGCGCGCCGGCAAGCTGCTGCCAGTCGTCTCCGGTGGCGACGTTCCCGATACCCTGAGGATCGATCAGGATGCCGCCATTTACGTTTCGTCACTCAAGAAAGGCCAGCAGGTGACGCACGAGAACCGCGGCACGCACGCGTACGCGTTCGTCACCAGCGGTACAGTGGCGGTCAACGGCCAAACCCTCTCGACCGGCGACCAGGCCCGAATCGCCGGCGAACCCACGCTCCAAATCCGCGCGGAGGGCGACGCCGAATTGCTTCTGCTGGATCTGCCGTAAACACCGGTTCCGCGAATCGGTCCTGTACAGAATCCCCGCGGCCCTAACGGCCCGCTTCGATCTCCGAAGCGGGCCGTTAGAGCCGGGCTGTGTCAGCCCGGTCCGAGCCGAAGGTTCGGTCCGCACTCTCACCGAGCCTCCCGACCTATTGCAATCGCCCATCTTAACGCGCTGGCTCCAACGCTGCCGAATCTTGACCCTTCCTTGATGCCCGCCTGATCGCTTTTGACACCCCCCTGACTTGGCGAGCGGTAATAGTCATGTGTCGGCCGCACGAGGCGTGTGCCGGAGCGGCCGACGGGCGCCGCACTCGAAGAGGTGACGGGATGTCATCGTATTGGCTAGGACCGCTGGGACTCGGCGGGTTTCTCGCGTGCTACCTGCTCGTGGCGCTCGCGTGGCGATTGCTGAGGCTCGAATGGAAAGGCGGGATCGTTCGCCGCCGCCGCGTCACGATCAGCCGGCCAGTCCCGACGCCCCGCGGGCCTGCCGGCGCAACGACGCGACGGTTCTTGGTGATCTCAAAACGGACGCGGAGCTTTCGTCGACCTCTCCTCTCCGGCCGGCGACGCCGTCAATCCCAGGAGTGAAACGATGAGCGTGAGGCTTGCAATGGATCGCGTGCGGATACTGCTGGCGGAGCATGAAAGCGAGCTTCGGGCGACCCTGCGTCACGGCTTGCAACTGGCCGGACATCTCGTGGCGGAGGCGGGTGATGGCCAGCAAGCCATGGAGATCCTGCGCGCGGAGCCGCCCGAACTGATTCTGCTCGATCTGGCAATCCCGGCCGTCGGAAGCGTCGCACTGCTCGCGGAGTTGCGGGCGATGCGCTCGCGGCCGCGCATGCGGGTGATCGCTCTGACCGAGCGGCGTGCCGTGGCCGTGGCGATAGAGGCGGTGCGTTTGGGAGCCAGCGATTTCCTGGAGAAGCCCGTCGCCCTCATGGAGGTGGAACTGAGCATGCAGAGCGTGCTGCACGAGTGCCTGCCGGACACCGAGGAATGCGTGGATGGCCGCAATGAATGCGTCCTGGAAGCGCTGCGAGGCGCATTGCGTGCGGGAACTTTCGCGGCCGCCGAGGCGGCATTGATGAAGGTGGACCCGATGACCGACAGCGGCTTTCTGAACTTGGCCGGCATTTTGCATGAGGCACACGGGCGATTGAACCATGCCCGAAGATATTACGAGCGGGCACTGGCGGCGGACGTGCGCTGCCGCCCGGCGCGGGAAAACTTGAAGCGCCTTACGGAGCTTCACGAATATGGCCAGACCCATCGGGCCGTGGCGTTCGGCGAGGTGTCGGCGGCCGAGCCCGCCTTGACACTTTCCTGACCCAGACGTGGGCATTTTTGACACCGTCCTGACGCGGAGTCTGGCAATAATTCATCGAGGTGACCAATGCAGGATTTCATCTTCGTTATGGCGACGATCGGATTTTTTGCCGTAAGCATCGCGTACACGTACGCGTGCGGGAGGCTGTGAACCATGGAAAACGTACTCGTCGGGTTGGTGTCCCTCGGCCTGCTGATCTACCTGTTCGTGGCATTGATCCGGCCGGAGATGTTTTGATGAAGGCGCGGATTCCATGAACGGCTTGACGGTCTTCGGCGTCATCGCCGTCACGGCCATGCTGGTGTTTTATGCGGCCGAAGGCCGCTCGCCGGCATACGTCTTAGCGTTCGCGGCCGCCTGCTTGATGGCCTCGCTCTATGGGTTCCTTCAAGGGGCCTGGCCGTTTGGGATTGTCGAGGCGGTCTGGTCAGTGATTGCCGTGCGGCGCTGGTGGTTGCGGAGGTCCATTTTGGTTCCCACCCACACTGGACGGCTGAATGCGGGCATTCATGCATCCGAGAATGGAGGTGCGACGTGAGGGAACAAGCGCAGTACCTGCGTAGGGCAATTGAAGAGTTGATGAATGCCAAGCTGCACGATGCCCTCGCGCGGCCGGGCGGGTTGGATCGGCTGATCGCGCACCGTTGCACCGGCGTGGCTTCGCACCCGATCCGGGTCGCGGAACACCAATTAGAGGATGCGCTCGTTCAGACGCTGGAGGTGGCGCGGAAATTCCGACCTGGCCCTGTTGCTGCAGCGCGGCGCATGAACTAGCGGTCGCGAGATCGATTGTGGCCCGATTTTCGAAAGACCTATATGAACAACGTCGGTTGGTTACAACTTCTGCTGTACATCGCCATTCTTGTGGCAATTACCAAACCGCTGGGGATCTACCTGTTCAAGGTCCTGGACCCGAAGGAGAAGACCTTCCTCGATCCGGTCATGAAACCGCTCGAGCGGCTTCTGTATCGGCTGTTCGGGGTCGATCCGCTCCGCGAGCACAACTGGAAGCAGTACTCGCTCGCCATGCTGCTGTTCAGCGGCGTTACCACCGTCTTCAGCTATGCGCTCATGCGGCTGCAAGGACATCTGCCGTGGCATCAATACGTTGACGCGCTGTCTAACAAGACGCCCCTCACGCCGGGTCTGTCGTTCGACACAGCCGTCAGCTTCACCACCAATACGAACTGGCAGAACTACAGCGGCGAGAACACGATGTCGTACTTCTCGCAGATGGTCGCCCTGGCGTCGCACAACTTCTGGTCGGCGGCGGTGGGCATCGCCATCGCGGCGGCGCTGGTACGCGGCATCGCGCGCGACAAGTCGAAGACCATCGGCAACTTCTGGACCGACCTGGTCCGTCTGCATCTCTATCTGCTGATCCCGATCTGCATCGTCTACGCCCTGTTCCTGGTTTCACAGGGGATGATCGATAACTTCAATCATTACACCACCGTCACGGCGGTGGACCAGTCCGCGGCCGCGCCAAACGCGCCGGTCCAGCAGACCATCGCACAGGGTCCGATGGCATCGCAGATGGCGATCAAGATGCTCGGCACCAACGGCGGCGGGTTCACCAATGCCAACGCCGCTCACCCCTTCGAGAACCCGTCGCCGCTCTCCAATTTCATTCAGATCCTGTCCATCTTCGCCATCCCCAGTGCCCTGACCTACTACCTGGGACGGATGGTCAAGAATCAAAGACACGGATGGGCGGTGTGGGCCGCGATGTTCATCCTGTTCCTTGGGGGCGCACTGACATGTTGGAAGGCGGAAGCCAGCGGCAATCCGCGAATGCAGCAGATCGGAGTGGCCAGGGCGGACGGCAACATGGAAGGCAAGGAAGTCCGCTTCGGCATCTTCAATTCCGCCCTCTTCGCGACGATCACCACCGATGCCTCCTGCGGCGCGGTGAACTCGATGCACGATTCGTTCACGCCGATCGGCGGCCTCGTGCCGATGTTCAACATCCACATGGGTGAGGTCGTATTCGGCGGCGTCGGGGCCGGCCTCTACGGCATGCTCGTGTTCGTGGTGATTGCAATATTCATCGCGGGGCTGATGGTCGGGCGAACGCCCGAATACCTGGGCAAGAAGATCGAGGCGTATGACGTCAAGGTCGCTTCGCTTTCGATCCTGATCCTGACCGTCATCATTCTGGGCTTCAGCGCCTCGGCGGTGGTCGCGCCGTGGGGCCTGGCGGGATTGAACAATAACGGCCCGCACGGATTCAGCGAAATCCATTACGCGTACACGTCCAACGCGGGCAATAACGGCAGCGCCTTTGCCGGTCTTACCGGCAACCCGACCAGCGGCGACTTCGCCGGCGACCAGCACTACAACGCCACGCTCGGCTTCGACTGTCTTCTCGGCCGGTTCTTCATGATCATTCCGATCATCGCTCTGGCGGGCAGCCTGGCGGCCAAGAAAAGGATCCCGGCCAGCGCGGGCAGTTTTCCGGTCGCCGGGCCGACGTTCATCGCCCTGGTCATCGGTACCGTCGTCATCGTCGGCGCCCTGACGTTCGTCCCGGCCCTGAGCCTGGGGCCGATCGTGGAGCACTTTCTAATGCGAGGAACCAACCCGCTGTTTTGAACCCTGTAGCGCGGGCATTGCCCGCCAGAAAACGCCGGCGGGCGATGCCGCCCTACGGCAGAGCCCTTCCGCTTCGAGGACATCATGACAACGACTGTTGAACCTCGCGTCGTCCAATATCAGCAGCCGACCGAGCCGCCGCGGGCCCGCAAGCGCTCGCTGTTCGACGCTGAGATCGTGCTGCCTGCCATTGTGGAGAGCTTCAAGAAGCTCAACCCAGTCTACATGGTGAAGAACCCGGTCATGTTCGTGACCGAGGTGGGCGCCGCGGTCACGACGGAGGAGCTCTTTTACGCCCACGCACACGGCGAATCGTTCGCGTTCGTGCTTCAGATCGCCCTGTGGCTGTGGTTCACGGTGCTGTTCGCGAACTTCGCCGAGGCGATGGCCGAGGGGCGCGGCAAGGCCCAGGCCGACGCTCTGCGCAAGGGTCGCACCAAGACCATTGCCAACAAGCTGAAGCCCAACGGGAAGACGGAGAGCGTCCCGGCCGAATCGCTCCGCAAGGGGGACGTATTCATCGTCGCCGCCAACGGGATCATCGCCGCCGACGGTGAGATCATCGAGGGGGCGGCGACGGTCAACGAGTCGGCCATCACCGGCGAGTCCGCCCCCGTCATCCGCGAGGCGGGCGGCGACCGCTCGGCCGTCACCGGTGGCACCACTGTCCTCTCCGATCAGATCAAGGTCCGGGTCACCGCCAACCCGGGCGAAAGCTTCATGGACCGGATGATCGAGTTAATTGAGGGCGCCAAGCGGCAGAAGACGCCCAACGAGATCGCCCTGAACATCCTTCTGGCGGCGCTCACGATCATTTTCCTGGTCGTCATCATCACCCTTAAGCCGTTCATTATTTATACGGGGACGTATGTCGGCGACGAGGCGAAGATTCAGCTCCTTCGCGCCTCCTCGATCACGATCCTGGTGTCGCTGCTGGTCTGCCTGATCCCGACGACGATCGGCGGGCTGCTCAGCGCCATCGGCATCGCCGGAATCGATCGCATGGTCCAGCACAACGTGCTGGCGATGAGCGGGCGGGCCGTCGAAGCGGCGGGGGACGTGGACGTGCTGCTGCTGGACAAGACCGGCACCATCACCCTGGGCAACCGTGAAGCGACCGAGTTCATCCCCGCGCCAGGCGTGTCGCCGGAAGAGCTGGCCGACGCCGCTCAGCTTTCCAGTCTCGCTGACGAAACGCCGGAAGGGCGGAGCGTGGTCGTGCTGGCCAAGCGTTACGGCATTCGCGGCCGGGAGATTCAGGAGCTGCCTCACGCCGAGTTCGTTGCCTTCACTGCGCAGACGCGAATGAGCGGCGTGAACATGAACGGGCGGCAGATCCGCAAAGGCGCCGCAGACGCCGTCCGCCAGTTCGTAGGCGGGACAATGGCCCGCGAGGTCGAGCACGTCGTTGAGACGATCAGCAAGACCGGCGGCACGCCGCTCGTCGTGGCCACCAACGACCGGACGCTGGGCGTCATCCACCTGAAGGACATCGTCAAGGGGGGGTTGCCCGAACGGTTCAAGAAGTTCCGTGCGATGGGGATCAAGACGGTGATGATCACCGGCGACAACCCGCTCACCGCTGCCGCCATCGCCGCCGAGGCGGGCGTGGACGACTTCCTCGCCCAGGCCAGGCCGGAGGACAAGCTGAAGCTGCTGCGCGACGAGCAGGCCGCCGGGCATCTGGTCGCGATGACCGGCGACGGCACTAACGACGCACCCGCCCTGGCCCAGGCCGACGTCGGCGTCGCCATGAACACCGGAACTCAAGCCGCCAAGGAGGCCGGAAACATGGTCGACCTCGACTCGAACCCGACCAAACTTATCGAGGTCGTCGAGATCGGCAAGCAGCTCCTGATGACCCGCGGAGCGCTCACCACCTTCAGCATCGCCAACGACGTGGCCAAGTACTTCGCCATCATCCCCGCGATGCTGGTCGCGACCTTCCCGGTGATCGCACCGCTGAACGTGATGAAGCTCGTCTCTCCCTACAGCGCCATCTTGAGCGCCGTGATCTTCAACGCGGTGATCATCATCGCGCTGATCCCGCTGGCGCTGAAGGGCGTGAAGTTCCGCCCGCTGCCGGCAGCCGTCATTCTCCGCCGCAACCTGCTCATTTATGGCCTGGGCGGGATCATCATCCCCTTCATCGGGATCAAGCTGATCGACATCTTCGTCAACGCATTCCATATGGTCTAAGGCGGCGCGCGACGCCTGATTCCCAACGGAGCGATATCATGAGTAAAGACAACGGACCGCCAATCGACTACCAGACGCCCGCGAACCCATCGAAGGAGCCCGTGGAGCAGGGGTTCTTCCGCGACGTGCTCGTCCACCTTCGGATCAGCGTCGTCGCGACTATTCTGTTGGCCATCATCGTGTCGGGGATTTATCCGGCCCTGGTTTGGGGCCTGGCCCAGACGCTGTTCCATCGCCAGGCCAACGGGTCGCTGATCGGCAAGGACGGCAAGCCGGTCAGCAAGGACGAGGACGCCGCCGGCTCGGCGCTGATCGGCCAGAGCTTTTCCGACGCCAAGTATTTCCACCCGCGGCCCTCTTCCGCCGGCAACGGGTATGACCCGACCGCCTCGAGTGGCAGCAACCTTGGTCCGACCAGCGCCAAGCTGATGTTCGGCACGACCAAGGACTTTGCCTACACCGTTTTCGCCGCCGACCAATCGCAGAGCGCGGTCGTGCCCGTAAGCGGCCGTGTGCAGGGGACGGTGGTCGAGGTGACCAAGACCGCGATTACGATAATCCCGCAGGGTGGCCCCGCGACAAAGACAACGCACGCGCTTGATCCCGCCGTCGCCGACCCCAACGCCGCGGTCAGCCTTCACGGACGGACGGTCCATCCGACCACGATACCCGTCGGAGCCATCGTCGAATTGAAGCTGAACGACAAGGCGCCGCCAACCGTGACCGCCATCAACGTGGCTGACCAGGGAGTCGATGGCGGCGTCAGCTCCGTCGACACCAGCGGCAACAGAATCACGTTGAACGATTCTTCCCACACCGTCCTCAACGTCGATCCGAAGAACACGCTGTTCGTCGTCAACGGCAAAGCTGACGCCAAGCTCAATGCCATCACGCCCGGGATGACCGTCCACGCCGTCGTTTCCCTCCAGATGGATTACGACGGCATTGCCGACCGCGTCATCCATTATTGCCAGGACAACAAGATCGATTACAAGTCATCCATCCCTGACAGCGCCTTCACGGACGCCGACGGAGTCGATGATGAGAAATTGATCACCGCCTTCAACGGCGCCTCGATGCCGACCATTACGCCCGACCCGGGCAAGCCCGTGCCCGCCGATGCCGTGACGGCTTCGGGATCAGGGCTCGATCCGCACATCAGCGTGGCTAACGCGATGTTCCAGTCGCAGCGCGTCGCCGACGCGCGAAAGCTGTCGGTCGACAAGGTCAAGGAAATGATCGCGCAATGCACCGAAGGCCCCAATCTCGGGTTTCTCGGGGAAGCCGGCGTGAACGTATTGCGGCTGAACCTGGCATTGGACCAGACGGCGCCCGCGGCCGCGCCGACCACGGCCCCGACAACCGTGCCGGCGACTAATGCGACGGCAAGTCCATGAGCCTTCCAAAGATGTGTGACAGGAGACCGCCTCCTGACTCTCCCGCGGGGGCACGCCACAGCCCCCGCGGGTTACAATACATCCGGTCCTCCTCACCGGACGGGCGATGACCGAGCAGACGACCGAGCACCAACGGCCGGACCCCGACGCCCTCTTGGCAGAAGTGCAGCAAGAGGAACGCCGCGCCGCGCGCGGCAAGCTGAAGGTCTTCTTCGGCTCCGCCCCCGGCGTCGGCAAGACCTTCGCCATGCTGGAAGAGGGCCGGGCCCGCTACGCGGAGGGGACGGACGTGGTCGTCGGGTATGCCGAGCCGCATGCCCGCACCGATACCGAGGCGCTGCTGCTGGGAATGGAGATCCTGCCGTACCGCGTCGTCGACTATCGCGGCGTGCAACTGAGGGAATTCGACCTCGACGCTGCCCTGGCCCGCAAGCCGGCGCTGCTGCTGGTAGACGAATTGGCCCACACCAATGCCCCCGGCTCCCGCCATCCCAAGCGCTGGCAGGACGTACTCGAGCTGCTGGAGGCGGGGATTGACGTCTATACCACGCTCAACGTGCAACACCTGGAGAGCGTCAATGACATCGTTCGCCGCATTACCGGGATCACGGTTCGCGAGACGCTTCCGGACTCGGTCTTCGAGCAGGCCGACCAGGTCGAGCTGGTGGACACGGCGCCGGAAGAATTGCTGGAGCGGCTGGCGGAGGGAAAAGTGTATCCCGGCGACATGGCCGAGCGGGCGGTCGGCAACTTCTTCAGCAAGGGGAACCTGCTGGCTCTGCGGGAACTGGCGCTGCGGCGCACGGCGCAGCGGGTGGACGCGCAGATGGACGACTTCCGCCGCGAGAACCGCGTGCGGGGAACGTGGCCGGCGGGGGAGCGGCTGCTGGTCTGCGTCAGCCCCAGCCCGCTGTCGGCGCGGCTGGTGCGGTCGGCCAAACGCCTGGCCGATGGGCTCAAGGCGCAATGGACCGCGGCATACGTGGAAGGTCCGGTAGCCGCCCGGCTCTCGCAGGCGGACCGCGACCGCGTCAGCCAGACGTTGCGCCTCGCCGCACAGCTCGGCGCCGACACCGTCACGCTCACCGGCCCGAACGTGGCCGAGGAGATCCTCTCCTACGCTCATGACCACGGCGTCACCAAAGTGGTGATCGGCAAGCCGGAGCGCCCGCGCTGGCGGGAGTTGTTGTTCGGGTCGGTAGTGGACCGGGTCGTCCGACACAGCGGACCGATCGATGTGTACGTGATCCGGGGCCAAGCCGACGAAGGTCCCTCACCTGCGCCGCGCGCCGAGCCCCAGCCTGTCGAGTGGAGACGCTACATCTGGGGCGCCGCGGCTGCGGCCCTCGCGACGGTCGTCGCCTGGGGCATTTATGATGCGCTTGGGCTCTTCGATCCAGGGTCAGACTTGTCGAACCTGGTGATGGTGTACCTGCTGGGGGTGGTCGTGGTCGCGATCTGGTTCGGCCGCGGGCCGGCCATCCTCATGTCGGTGCTGAGCGTGGCCGCCTTCGACTACTTCTTCGTCCCGCCGCGGTTCACGTTTGAAGTTTCCGATTGGCGCTACTACATAGCCACCTTCCCGGTCATGCTGGTGGTAGCGGGGGTCATCAGTACGCTGACCACCCGAGTGCGCGAGCAGGCGGACTCGTCGCGATATCGGGAGCGGCGGACGGCGGCCCTGCTGGCCCTCAGCCGTGACCTGGCCTCGCTCCGCGGCATCGACGCTCTGACCAAGGCCGCCGTCCGCCACGTCGCCGACGTCTTCGACGGCCAAGTTGTGCTGCTGCTGCCGGATGTGCGGGGAAAGCTGGCGCCCCGCGAGCTGCGGGCCGATGATTATGTTCCCGATGAGCGCGAGATGGCGGTGGCGCAATGGGCCTTCGACCACGATCAGGTTGCCGGCGCCGGCACGACGACGCTGCCGGCGGCGCGAGCGATTTACCTCCCGCTGCCGGCCAGTCGGGGCACGGCGGGCGTGCTGGGCGTCAGCCCGGCCGTGCCCGGCCGGCTGAGCGACCCCGAGCAACTGCGGCTGCTCGAATCCTTCGCTAACCAGACCGCCCTCGCCCTCGAGCGCGCCGCACTGGCCGAGGAAGCGCAGCAGGCGTGGATGAAGGTCGAAGCCGAGCTGATGCGCAACACGCTGCTGTCGAGCGTCAGTCACGATTTGCGGACGCCACTGGCCGCGATCACCGGCGCGGCCAGCTCGCTGCTCAGCGATAATCCGTCACTTCCCGCCGACGCCCGGCGCGAACTGGCCCAGACCGTCGCCGACGAAGCCGAGCGGATGGAGCGGCTGATCAACAACCTGCTGGACATGACCCGCCTGGAATCCGGCGGTCTGTACGTACACAAGGAGTGGCAACCGCTACAGGAACTGATCGGCGCCGCCCTGCGCCACAGTGAGCGCCGGCTGGATGGCCGGCCCGTACACGTGGACGTGCCCGCCGACCTTCCGCTGGCCCAACTCGACGCCGTCTCCGTCGAGCAGGTGCTGTTAAACCTGCTGGACAACGCGGTCGAGCACACGCCGCCCGGCACCCCGATCGACATCACGGGCCGCGCCACGCGCGAGGGCGTCACGGTGGAAGTGGCCGACCGCGGCCCAGGCCTGCCGGACGGGACAGAGGAGCGGATCTTCCAGAAGTTCTTCCGCGGCCCCTCCGCCGGGTCGCGCCGAGGAATCGGCCTGGGCCTGTCGATCAGCCGCGGCATCATCGAGGCCCACGGCGGCACGATCCACGCCGCCAACCGCCCCGGCGGGGGCGCCACCTTTCGATTCACCCTCCCGTCCGACGGCACGCCGCCTCCGGCCCCGAGTGAGTAGTCTGCGTCCGCTGTCGTTACAATCCATCCTTATGCTCCGCACGATCTCATGGACCGGGACCGCTGCCCGGCTGCTCGACCAGACGAGGCTCCCGATGGAGACCGTCTACGTCGACATTACCGATGAGAGGCAGATGTGGGACGCCATTCGCCGGCTGGTTGTCCGCGGCGCGCCCGCCATCGGCGTCGCCGCGGCGTTCGGCGTCTACCTGGGAGTGCGCGGCTATGAGGGAGACCGCGACGCGGTCCTCTGGCACGTCCGAGAAGTCTGTAATCACCTGGCCACGAGCCGGCCGACTGCCGTCAACCTGTTCTGGGCGCTCGACAGGATGAAACGTGTCGCCGCCGAGGAACAGGATCCGCAGCGGATCAAGGGCCGGCT
>Ga0073928_10005686_pt1 | contig 17276 bp, 15 predicted proteins | sample PaiPotPPA55metaG_FD_76969 | JGI IMG/M metagenome (GOLD analysis project Ga0073928, IMG submission 76969) | Iron sulfur acid spring bacterial and archeal communities from Banff, Canada, to study Microbial Dark Matter (Phase II) - Paint Pots PPA... ... | reverse complement strand
CAGATCGATCCATCGAAAAAGAGATAGTTGTTCAAGCTCACCTTTGTGAGGTCTCGCGACTCGAAACTCCACAAGAGCAGGGCCGAACTCCGACGTGGTTTCCTGCCAAAAAAGCGAAACGGCGGTTGGGAGAAGATCGCACTGCAGACTTTGCGTCCGAGTTGGCTAGGGTGGTGGATCGCGCCGTGAGCCGCATCTCGCGCTTGCCCCCGAGAGCTATGGCCGATACCCGCTAAACCCTTGCGCCTTCTGCCCTAACTTGGCGGTCCCGAGACCAACAATCGAAATGGCCAGTTCTGAATCTAATGGATCATGCGAGTACGACAACGGCTGATGGGATTCATTGCAGTTCTTCAATCTGTTCTTTTCTTAACTCATTTTCTGCTTTATGAAACCTGGATATATCCGGCGGGAAGTGCAACTCCTCTGGCGGGGTGGCTCAAAGCTGCTCTCGCTGTCTTATCGGTCAGCTTTGTAGCCGCTTCTCTGCTCGCTTTTCGCTACACCAATTCGCTGGTGCGGACGTTTTATCGGGTCGCAGCCATCTGGGTGGGACTCTTAACTTTTCTTTTTTTCGCCGCCCTCTCCTCGTGGTTGATTTTCGCGGTGGCCCGGGTCGCCGGACTCAACATTAACTTTCATCCGCTTGTCGAAGTGCTTTTTGGTATTGCAATGGCGGCCGGGTTGTACGGGGTTTTCAACGCAAACTGGACGCGAATTACGCGAACCACGGTTCAACTTGCCAACTTGCCTGAGGCTTGGCGCGGCCGAAAAGCGGCGCTGATCAGCGATGTACACCTCGGACACGTGCGAAATGGCGGTTTTCTGCGGCGCATGGTCGCGAAAATTCTAAAGGAAGAACCGGACGCAATTTTTATTGCAGGTGATTTATATGATGGGACCGCCATCGATGCCGGACGTGCCGCAGAACCATTAAGTGAGTTGACGGCACCGCAGGGCGTGTATTTCGTGGCTGGCAATCACGAGCAGTTTGGAGACGACAGCAAATATCTAAGCGCCATTTCGGCGGCGGGAGTGCGGGTGCTCAGCAACGAGAAAGTGGAAGTGGATGGTTTGCAAATCGTAGGTGTCCCGTACCGTAACGCCGCGCAGGGCCGCCTCGCATCCGTATTAAAAGGTCTGCGTTTGGATCGCGACCGCGCCAGCATTCTATTGACGCACGCGCCTGACAATCCGGAAATGGCTGAGGCCGCGGGTGTTTCGCTGCAGCTTTCTGGTCACACTCATCTCGGACAATTCATCCCCTGGAGTTGGATGGCCCGTCGAATGTACCGCCAGTTTGTATACGGTTTAAGCCGCATCGGGGAGATGCAGGTTTTCACTTCGAGCGGCGCGGGAACTTGGGGTCCGCCGCTGCGATTAGGGTCTAATCCAGAAATTGTGATGCTAGAGTTTCAATAAGCTGCGCTAGCGATCCACCTGTGCAGCGCTACGCGATCTCGCTTTGCTACCGTAGCGCGCCAAGTCATCTTCGAGCAGTTGTGCAATCAGTTCTTCAACGCCCTGTCCCTGCTTTCCCTGCGTGACCACATCGGCTCGCTCTTTCAGCGTGCTTAATGCATTCGCCACTGCGACCGCGCACCCGCATTCGGTCAGAAACGCATGATCGTTTTCTGCATCACCGATTCCGACCACGTTGTGTGCCGAGAGCCCCATATCTTTCAGAGCGGCTAGCATCCCGGTCGCTTTGTTCACCCCCGACGGCAAGACCATTACCGATCCTTTGTTGAAGATGACGTGAAGTTCGAGCCCCAAATCACGAATGCAATCTAGAACCGCGCTGTGATGCGGTTCCCAGGTCGCAACAATCCCATTACCTACAGTGAAAGGCACCCCTCTTTGCTCTAGCAACTTGATAAAGCGAGGGTCCGGAGGATCGCAAAGCAGTTGTTCTTCGCCGGTCGCAGGCCAGTAGAGCAGCGCCCCGTTTTCGGCGACAACCAGATCAAAAAGATCCAACCGCGGAAATACTGACTGGAGGTCAGGAAGATGGCGTCCAGTCACCATCAACAGCTTTCGCCCGGAAAGGCGGACCTGCCGCAGCGATTCCAACGTGCTTTCGGTAACTTTTCCATGGGCGGCCAAAGTTCCATCGTAATCAGTGGCCAAAGCTAGGTATTTCATTCAGGGGTTTGGATGCCGGGCGTCGAAATTCGTTTCAATTATGGCTTACATTCGAGCAGGTTTGAGCCATTCGAGCAATTTCATAGCTACCTGACACGCAAAAGATGCATCAAAGTTACTCAGTTTGCGGAGGTAGCGAATGAAAACAAATGGCCGTAGCGATACCACAAGCGAGTCAACACCAGCCGAGCCGGGCGTCTTAACCGAAGTAGCCCAAAAGGTCGGGACCGCGGTAGGCACAGTGGTATCAGCTGTTTCCGGTACGATCAAGGCAGGCACGGGGAAACCTGGCACGGGCAAGAAAAGCCCGCAAGGAACAAATTCGCAACCCACAAATGCGGAAAAAACAGCGAAGATGAGCGGAAACAACAATAACCCGTCGTCGACTAAAACTTCCAAGCAACGTTCCAAGAAAAAGCCCAGCAGTGCTGGCACGGAACATTCACCCCTCAAGCGGCACAGAATAAAAAGCAAGTAAGCCGCGCCGAAGCGATCAAACCGCACTTTGGTCTTGCTTCTGCCGCGAACTCTTGTCACGCCGGCGCGTCCTCGCCGGCTGTCCTGCCATCGGGGGGCAAGACGCCCACCGGCTGCCGCTGAGACGGCGGCGTTAGTGAACTTTAAGGCCGCATTCCCATTTTGGTCTCGTCACTCGAATATTTCATCCGCGAGCATTGTCTTTCCTCCTACCCAGACCTAGAATCCGCTTGGTTAATGAAGTAGCGAAGTTTTTCCCCCATCGCATGAGCACAAAATCCGCGCCTTTACCGCGCATCAGATAAGGAGGCAAGTTATGGCGACATCAGCAAGATCCACCCCGACTCCCATTCAACCTAATCTCACTCACAACATCGAAAACGTACTTGCATTTCGCACCCAGGTCGGTGCAGTCACGATTCCCGGAGGGCAAACCAAATTGCTAGGCGTCGTCGACGTCAGCATGTACGACCGTATCCGCCTGGTGACGGATGAGCGCATCGATTCCACCTCCAACATTATTCTCCGGTTGACTTTCACCGAGGGTGAAGAACTGGTCGCGCAACTGGATACTGTGATGCTGACACCGCACTCTCAAGTGACCCGCGTGTACGACGTGCCCGGAACCCAGTTGAGCATTTATGCAGATAGCGTCGGCGCCACTGGCACGCAAGGAGCCTTGGATGTGCTGATTTACGGCCAGTACTAGACTGTTCTCGCAGCCGTCGACAATTTTCGACCCTTGCTAAGAGCGCATCTTCGTTGAATCGGAGGTGCGCTTTTCCTTTCGTACATGTACTTGTGCGGGTCACCGCCGTAATCTGGCATCCACTTCCGATAACGCTACACTTGCAGGAGGATGGGATTTTCCCGCACACAAATCGCCATTGCCGTGGGCGCGGGCGTGCTCGTGTTGCTGATTTTCTTCGGCTACCTGATTTGGCTGAACGGTCAGGGTCCGGTGCTTTCGCGATCCGACAACCGCGATCCTCTTTCGGGCACTCCGACTTCGATATCCCTCAATCCTCTGCGCGACCGCACAACCGAACGCGTGGCCACGAAATATCTCGATGCTTTGCGTGACGGCCACTGCCAGGAGCAGTTGGCTGCATGGGAAAAGGATTATCGCAAAAAGTATGCCGCTTTTATTTGCGCCTCTGAAGCCCAGCATCCATTGATTTCGTGGAAGGTAGTGGACTGGGAAGACGCACCACCGCTCCGCATCCTTCATTACCAGGGCAAGCGCAGCAACAGCCCGGGCCAGTCTGGAACTTACAAAGAGCTTTTCTCAGTGACGTTGGAAGACAAAGATGGCGAGTGGGTCGTCACAAAATATGACGCCATGTATTGAGTTGTAAGAGTCAATCCTTGACCTTTCACCCTCCCGTCGGGCAGGGTCTGTGCGTGATTTCAAGCATGATTTAAAGCATGGTTCCGCGCAGTCCGGTCGGTAGCCATCATCAATGCCGTAGATCCCCCAATGTTTGTGGTAAATGGTTCTTGGCGCGCGCCAACTCTACCGCCTCGCGCACGCTGAACACATGCGTGGCGAATGCCCGCGCGCGCTCTGCGTGACTGTTGCAACATCGCCATTACGCTCATTGACGCATCCAACTCGGCCCAGGCCAAAGACTTACACCATCCGTCGAGCGTTCGAAAGTACCGTTTTCAGCAATCGCGCCCGTTCAGCCCGCCGCCTTAATCAGTTCGCTCAGCTTGTCCAAGTCCTGGGGGCTGGCGTCGCCGATGACGAAATAGCGAAGGCCATTGTGGCGCCAGGTGCGGACTTCGAAGGAAAGGGCGGTCCGCACGGGCTCATTCATGCCTGCCTCTCTGAGCCCCTGATCCTGGAAAATGAAGAGCGAAATCTGGTGCTGGCGGACGCGAAAGATCAGATCCGCGCCGGGCGATTGGCTGAGATAGCTGACCCTTCCGCCGACCAGGACAAAAGGGGAACCTTGCAACTCGGGCAGGTTGAAGGTGAAAGGAATCTTGCCGGCAAACCAGGGCTTGACCGTGTGCCGGTCGGTGGAAACGACATCGACCGGGTTGGCGCTCGCGAGGACGGCTACGTGCTGGTCGACCAGTTCGCTGATCAGTTGTTGTTCGTTTCTTCGATCATGTTGGCGAGTGAGAAGAAAAGCGCTGGCAATCAGCAGGACGGCGGCAGTTGCAGTTACAAAGACGAGGACCCAGCGCCGATTCCACACAGTTGGCCTTGGTGCGGCGATGCTCTTTTGAATGCGGGCGCGGAAAGCCGGGTCTGGCTTGAACCTTTGGCCGGCCGCCTGGATGGCACGCTTTTGCTGAACTTTGCGCAGAGCTTCTGCGGCGCAAGCGGCGCATCCGCGCAGATGTTCATCTAACGCGCGGGCTTCGTCGGCGGGGAGTTCGCCGTCGACATACGCATCGAGTTTTTCGGTCCAACGCTCGCAGGCCATGATTCAGTGACTTTATTCAGGCTCCTTGCAATTCTTGTACGGTATCCCGTAAAGCCCGGCGGGCGCGAGACAAGCGCGACATCACTGTGCCCATCGGGATGGCAAGAGTTGCAGAAATTTCCTGATACGACATTTCTTCAAATTCACACAGCAGCAGCACTTCGCGATAGGGCACGGGCAAACGAGCCAAAGCCTCCTGCACCAGCTGCTGATCGGAACGCTGCAGCAGATTGGTCTCTGGAGTGTCGTTGGACACAGGCACGGTTTCATTCCCGTTTTCCAATTCCAGCGGCACGGTCGCGGTTGACTTCAGGCCGGTTCGTGAGGTGAGGAACGTGTTGCGCAGAATCTGGTAGATCCAGGCGCGAAAGTTGGTGCCCAGCTGGAACGAACGGAATCCCTTAAGCGCCTTGACGTATGTCTCCTGCACCAGATCTTCGGCTTCCTGCCGGTCTTGGGTCAGCCAATGAGCGAAGTTGTAGAGCCGCTCAAAGAGCGGCATGGCCAACTCTTCGAACGAACCCGATAACGAGCCCTCTTCCGACACGCACACAAGAGTAAACCAGCGAGCAAGCGTTTTTATTCCCACTGCGCCCAAATAAATTTTCCTGGAATAAAACCAGGTGCCGGTACTTCTGCACTGTGAACCGAGGACGAACTTGGAGCCTGTTGGGAAAGAAAAGGAAACGTGGCAACTTGCGGGACAGAAGCTTAAGGGGCTCTTGCTGCTCCACCTCATCTTGGGATGCACCTCCAGTCTTCTTATCTGTTTGGTTGGGTGAATCCATTTTCGATGACGAAGAGCGTCGGGATTTTCGCTTCTGAGTTACTACCTACCGCTGGAACTGTTGACCGCCGTCGTGGTTGCACTCACTGCTCACCTCGGTGGTTTTCTGAGTGGTGTCAACGTTACTGGTTAGCGGGTGGGCAATGCAGGTTCCTTTTACCCGCGTTTTTCACAGTCTCTTTGACCAGACATTTAACCAAACCTTAACAACAGGATGCTAGTCTTTGGCATTCGAGTTTGACATTCGGAGCCCCCTGACCATGTGCAACATTTCAACCCATTTACAAGGAGAGACTCCCTATGCCATTAAGCGTTTGCGGTTCACTGAAACGAGCCATTCTGGCGATCTCTATCGGCACTTTCGTCGCGGCCATTCCGGCCACTGCGCAACACTCTAAAGATTACAACCGGCCTTTCTTTTTTCCCGGCAACCTAGTGGTCAGCCGAAGCGTCTATGACAACAATCCCAACAACGTCACGGTAGGCGAAATCCTTCCTCCCAACTGCGCCAGCACTCAAGGGGGATGCGCCGGGCCCGCCACTTATAACGGAACCTACCCGTTCGTCTTTAACGACAATCTTGTCGACGGCAGCTTCGGCGTCACCTCGAAAATGTATCTGGATCAAATGTTTCCCTTGTTTGGTTTCGTGATTAACAGCCTCGAAGTTCCCAACAGCTCCGAGCACGGGATTAACGACGGAAGTGATCAACTGGTCACGAGCTTCAGCTCGAAGTCCGAGTTGGCGCTGAATCTTTCAACCGACCACCAATATCTGACATTCTCCGGCTACGTGTCGCCGATTGACCAACTCGACGTGTCGAATTCAAACACGCCTGGGGCTATCGATCGGACTAATCCTGTCGGCGAGAACGTCTACCGCGCTGAGGCGCAAGTCGACCAATACGGAAATTTCCAGTTCACCGAAACCAATGCCTACAGCGGCAACAACGGACGCGCCGTCATCTGGAATAATAGCAACGGCGATAATTTCTTCTACACCTCAGGCAACGCGGGCAATGGCAGCAATCCGCAGCCGGATGGCATCATCCTCGGTGCGGGCACGCAGATCATCAGTCCCGCGAACGAACGCGAAAGACAGCAAAATCCCGGCACGCCAACTCCGGTCGGCAGTTTCAACATTACGGAATTGGGATACAAAGCAGACAAGATCGGCAAGGACGACAATTTCCGCGGCCTCACTATCTTCAACAACGTGCTGTACTATTCCAAAGGAAGCGGAAGCAACGGGGTTAACACCGTGTACTTCCTCGATACCACCGGCATGGCTTGTCCGAACGGTGTTGGCTTGCCGTCAAGTTCGGCTACGCTGCCCACTATTCCACTCGCCTACAATATCCAAAATCTCCAGACCCAGGGTCTGCCCAGCAACATGTGCGTCCTCGCGGGCTTCCCCCAGATTCCTAACAAGGAGGCAACGGTCACGGCCTATCCCTTTGGCATCTGGTTCGCAAACGCAACCACGGTTTATGTTGCGGACGAAGGCGACGGCTACGCGGGCGGTACGGATCTTTACACTCACGCCGCCGCTCAAACTACGGCCGGACTGCAGAAGTGGATTCTCAATTCATCCACCAATTCTTGGAACCTGGCCTACACCCTGCAAACCGGCCTGGGCTTGGGCGTGCCTTACACCGTGCAGAACTATCCGACCGGAAACAATGTAGCCACGGGCCTTCCGTGGGCGCCCGCAACCGACGGACTGCGCAACATCACCGGGGCCGTGGTGGATGGGTATGCAGCAATTTGGGGGATTACTTCCACGGTGAGTGGAAACGGTGATCAAGGGGCCGATCCCAATCAACTCGTGCTGGTAGTCGATTCTGTGGCAAACACGGATCCCGCAGTGGCCGCAAAGGAGAGCTTCTTCAGCCTTCGCCAAGCGGGCTTCGGAGAAGTTTTGCGCGGAGTTTCCTTTACACCCGGAAGCTAGTTCGACAGTCCCTTAAGCGCGGCAGGGGCAGGTACTCCGCTTCAGCAACCTGCGTCACGACTGAGGGAACGATACAGATGGCGGGAGCGATTCCAGCGGCTCCCGTCGCTTTTCTTTTGACCGATTTTTCGCCAAAACGCGCACACCCGGCGCGAATGCGAATTCAGGAAGCCTGATGTGCGATGGGAGGAGCACCGATTTTGCTAGCGTTATCGCGTTGGACGGAGGTGGCGCCGGCATCTTCGCATGCCGGGGAGCGAGCCTTAGTCTTTAATTCTACCGACAACAAATCCCATATGACTGCCAAAGCCGAAACCACGGGCTGCTGGCATGCATTTCGTCGTGCCGTCGATTTACAGCCGAGAGGTCACTCGCGGTCATCGGTCTGGTGTCGGGGACGTCGAAGATGCGTTCCAGCCACTCGATTTCGGCGATGGTCTGTTCAGCGTCCATCCTTCACACTATCTAACAGAAATGCGGGAAGGTCAATTCGAAGCTACATCTCGAAAGACCGTGACTGAGGGATTTGTCCGCTACCACCGATCTTGCTTTTCGTGTCATGCGGCTTTCGCGGTTTCAGATCATCCTCACAACGAGAATGCGCAATCCCGAGCTAACCTGGAGAGGACAGCGTAATTAGCGCGTGGCGAAGTGATTCGAGAAATGGTTTGCCAGTCGTCTGAAGTTTTCTCTCCAGACGTTCGGTGCAGTCGCAGCCGCCGCAGGCCCAGGGCTCGGAACCGTTTTGATCCCGGCAACGGCTGCGGTCATGCGCATCCTGGACGCGCGTCAATTCGAAATATTGCTCCCAATATTCGCGCTCCTCCTGCAAAGGAGTCGGGCAATAGCAGATCTCGCCCCAGCGGGCGGTCTCGTCCTCGCATAGCCTGGCCTCTTGCATGTTCCGCAAGTACTCGCCGCCGGCAACGGAACCTCGCCCCAGCGTTCCGTCTTCAATTGCTTTGAGCAGACGCTGTTCGCAGCCGGGTTTGACACGGGCTCTGACTAAATAACGCATGAATTCTATTTTACAGTGGCAGCTCTTGTGCGGCAGCCGAAGTGCGTACCCCCGCCTGTTAGAATCAAGCATTGACCCCTGTTGCCATGGACGCGGCCTTTCTTCGCAATTTTGCCATTATTGCGCACATTGACCATGGCAAATCCACGCTGGCCGACCGCCTGCTTGAGCTAACTGGTTCCCTGACTGCGCGCGAAATGCAGGCGCAGGTGCTTGACTCGATGGATCTCGAACGCGAGCGCGGCATTACGATCAAAGCTCACGCGGTTCGCATGATGTATCAGGCACAGGATGGCCAGACTTACCAGCTCAACCTGATCGACACGCCCGGCCACGTGGATTTTTCTTATGAAGTCTCGCGCGCGCTGGCCTCTTGCGAAGGAGCCTTGCTGGTGGTGGACGCGTCTCAGGGTGTCGAAGCGCAGACCCTGGCGAACGCTTATCTCGCCATCAATCACGGTCTCGAAATTATTCCGGTCATCAACAAAATTGATCTGCCCAGCGCTGATATTCCTCGTACCAAGGAAATGATCGAAGGCGCAGTTGGTCTGGATGCAACCGACGCGGTTCTTATTAGCGCAAAAACCGGCCAAGGCGTCCCCGATGTGTTGGAAGCAATCGTCAAACGTGTTCCGCCGCCTAAGGGAGATCCCGAAAAGCGGCTACAGGCGCTGATTTTCGACTCCTGGTTCGATCCGTATCGCGGGGTAATCGTGCTGACGCGCGTGTTTCAAGGTACGCTGCGCAAAGGACAAAAAATTCGGCTGATGTGGAATGGGCGCGTGCTCGATGTGGAGACGCTCGGCGTACTGACGCCCAAGCCAGTCGAAATCGACGAACTGCGAGCCGGCGAAGTCGGTTTCCTGATCGCAAATATCAAGAACGTCGCTGACACAAAAATCGGCGACACCATCACGGAAGAAAATAATCCTGCCATCGAACCACTCCCCGGCTTTGAAGAAATCAAACCCATGGTTTTTGCCGGGCTCTATACCGTGGATGCCCACGAGCACACGCAACTGCGCGAGGCGCTGGAAAAACTGCGCCTTAATGATTCCTCATTCTTCTTCGAGCCAGAAAGCTCAGTCGCGCTCGGCTTCGGATTCCGTTGCGGCTTCCTGGGCCTGCTGCACATGGAAATTATTCAGGAACGCCTTGAGCGAGAATTTAATCTCGAACTGATTACGACCGCGCCCGGCGTGCGTTACAAGATTTATAAGACCGATGGCGCGATGGTGGAAGTCGATAATCCCTCCCGCTGGCCTGCGCCGAGTGAGATTGCAAAAATCGAAGAGCCGGTGATCCTGGCCACGATTTTAACCAACGAGGAATATGTCGGCGGCATTCTGAAACTAGTCGAAGAGAAGCGTGGCAGACAAAAAACATTTGAATACGTCAGTTCCTCGCGTGTGATGCTGCATTACGAATTGCCTCTCAACGAAATCGTGCTCGATTTTTATGATCGGCTCAAGTCAGTGTCTCGCGGCTACGCGTCCCTCGATTACCATTTGGCGGACTACTGGGAATCGCCCATGGTTAAAATGGATATTCTGGTCGCCGGCGAACCGGTTGATGCGCTTTCCGTCATCGTGCATCGCGACTTCGCCTACGAACGAGGCAAGGCTCTGGTTTCCAAAATGCGGGAACTGATTCCGCGGCAGATGTTTGAGGTTGCAATACAAGCCTCGATTGGCGCGAAAATTATTGCCCGTGAAACCGTGCACGCCATTCGCAAAAACGTTCTTGCCAAATGCTACGGCGGCGACATTACCCGCAAACGCAAGCTGCTCGAAAAACAAAAAGAAGGCAAGAAACGCATGAAGCGCATTGGCCGAGTTGACATCCCACAAGAAGCCTTCCTCGCCGTCCTAAAAGTCGGTGAGGACAGCTAACTGTAGGCGCGAGCGTCTCGCGCGTCCAGCCGGCCGGTGGACACCCGGCCTCCATTAAAAAGCCCTACCTGCCCGCGCTCGCCGCTGCGAATTGCGGCACCACAGGAAGAGATCGAATGAGCTGTTGCGTGTAAGGGTGCTTGGGATTTTTGAACAACTCCGCTGTCTTGCGGCACTCCACAATTTCGCCCTGATGCATGACCGCAACCCGATGCGCGATGGTCGCGACCGACAGCAAGTCGTGCGAGATATACAGGATGCTGATGCCGAACTTTGCGCTGAGGCTGGAAAAAAGCTGCAGAATTTCTGCCTGCGTGATCAGGTCGAGGGCGCTGGTTGGCTCGTCCGCAATCAACAGCGGCGGCCGGTGCAATACTGCCATCGCGATCAGCACTCGTTGCGCCTGACCCACGCTTAGTTGTGACGGATAGCGGCGCAAGAAATCCTGCTCACCGGGCAGACTGACGTTCTGCAGTGCGTCCCGCAAAGCCTGCTGGCACTCTTCCGCCGAGCCGCGCTGGTGAACTTTCCAGGCCTCCGCCAACTGCGTGCCAATGCGGAGCGCAGGATTCAATGACGACATGGGACTCTGCAGGATGAGTCCAATTTCTTTTCCGCGCAGCGACCGAACTTCGCGCTCGCTAAGTGCCATCAAGTCGCGGCCGTTTAAATGAATCGAACCGCGCGCCTGCGCTCTCTTCAAATAAAGCAGTTTCAAGATAGCCAGCGCCAGCGTGCTCTTTCCACAGCCACTTTGCCCGACCAGCCCAACAATTTCCTGCCTACCAACATCCAGAGCGAGATCGCGCAACACTCCCGGCTTGCCAGGATAGTCGACCGAGACTCGCAGTGACAGCAGTGGTTGTGCGTCCATCAATGATTCCTGGCGACCTCGCTACTCAACGAGAGCTGATCGATATTCCAATAAACCTGCGGCCTCAGCACCACCGGATGCGCGTTATGCAATGCCGGCGAGACTGCCGAGAGCGCGTTTTTATTCACGAGATAAATGAACGGCTCTTGCTGCCAGGCTATTTCCTGAACTTTATCGAAATCTTCTTTGCGTTTCTTCGGATCAAGGGTCGACGCTTGCGCCCGCATCAGCTTATCGATTTCCGCTTCCCACGGTGTCGCTGGAGTCTTCTGACTTGGGTTCCACTGGTGGCTGTCGGCGGAACTGAGCCACACCGTCATTTGCGCATCAGGATCAAGTTCATCGTTCACCATCCCTAGCAGGCAAGCCTCGTAATCGTACGAATGCGTGATGCGTTCGATCAGCGAAGGGAAATCCAAAGTGACCACGTTCAATTTGATTCCAATGCCTGAAAGATCCTGCTGGATCATGGTCGCCATGCGTTCGCGGGCTTTGTTTCCGGCGTTGGTGATTATTGAAAATTCAACCGCGTGCCCTTCGCGATCGCGCAGTGGGCCGTCTTTAAGATGGAATCCATCCTGAGCGAGTCGCTGCAGCGCGGATTTCTGGTCAAAAGGATGTGCTTGCAGCTTAGCGTTGAACCAGAATTTATTGGCCGGACTGACGGGACCAATCGCAGGACGCGCGTGCCCGCGAAATACGATGCGCGCAATGTCTTCGCGGTTGATGGCTTCGGAAATCGCCCGACGGAAATTCGTCGAAGTGAACCAGGCTTTCTTATACGCGGGTAACGGGGAATTGGCGACTTGATTGAACCACATCTCCTCGGAGTCGAGCGATGCGCCCGCGTCGTGCGCCATCGACGGATCCTGTGCAGCGATCTTGTCGAAATAATCGGCATCCACTGAGTTGATGAAATGAATTTCGCCTCGAGTCAGCCGCAGCATTTCCATGTCGCGATTCTGCTGAATATCCAGCCGCACAGACTCGATGTAGGGCAATTGGCGGCCGGCGGAATCTTTCTCCCAGTAATTCGCATTGCGCTTCAAAATCAAGTATGAGCCGGCTTTGTTTTCGCTGACGTAATAAGGTCCGAGCACTGCCATTTCTTGTTGAGGAGATTTCGCGGACATAATTGCCACTTGATCGAAGAGTCTGTCCAGACCAGCGATTGGTGCTGGGAAGGTGATGCGCACGTGGTTCTTCGGCAGAACCTGGGTCTCGACTTTTCCTTCCGACGCTCGGAACGCGTCTCCTGTCGGCGAGTGCAATGCGGGGTCCATCAGCTGCTGCATGGTGAAAGCAACATCGTCCGCCGAAAATGAAGTGCCGTCAGAGAAGCGTAGCCCGCTTCGCAGTTCGAAGGTGATTGTCTTTCCCCCATTTGTCACCTTCCATGACGTCGCGAGTCCTGGCTCCAGTTCCTGGGTAAGGCGGTTGACGCGCACCAGCACGCCGCCCGTCAGATAGCGGATGGTTTCCGAAGCATCGTCGGCCGCGAGCAGCGGGTTGAGCGTCTTCGGTTCTGACCGCAAGCAAAAGTGCAACTCCCCACCAGATTGCGCCAGCGCACCAAGCACGAGCAGCATCGCTAGAAGAAAACTTGTCAAAAGTTTTTTCATATTGCCAACTCCTCTTTCGTCAGAACCAGATGAAAGCTACTGACCACCAGAATGAACAGCACGAGTGGAACAAATTGCCAGGCTGGACCAGACATCGTGGAAAAGCCTTCGAGTTCACGCAGCAGGCTGCCCCACGAAGGCAGCGGCTCCGCGACGCCTAATCCCAAAATTCCAAGATTGGCTTCGGTCAAAATAAAAACCGGCACGGAAATCCAGAACTGCGCATACAAGACGGGCTTCAGATTCGGCACCAGATGACGCCAGAACAAACGGAAACCATCGCTCCCGGAAGCCCGCGCGAGGAGAATAAAATCCGAGCGCGACAGCGATCGCGCATCGGCGCAGATAATGCGGGCCGCTCCCGCCCAGCCCAGGCACCCGAGCATCGCAAAGGTGATCAACACGGAAACAATCGGAGAAACGTTGAGTGGCAAGAGCGCTCGAACCGTAATGAGCAAGAAAAGCCATGGCAGGGAGAGGAAAAGGTCCGTGCCAGCCATCACGAGACGCTCGATTCGTCCGCCAGTGAACCCAGCAATGCCGCCGATAAAAGCCGCCAACAAGCTTGAGAGCAACGCCGCTGCTGGAGCCAGCAACAGTGAGACTCGCGTACCATACAATACGCGCGAAAAGCGGTCTCGCCCCAAATCATCTGTGCCCAAGAGATGTTGCTGCGATGGCGCGGCGTCAGGCTCGTCACGAAACTGGTGAGCGTACGACGCTGGCGCTATGAAGTTCGCCAGCAAGCATGCGCCTGAAACCACCACCAGGAAAACAATGGCCGTTGTCCTCGCCCAGTTCATGCTTGGCTCGCAGCAAAAGTTTTGCCCATCATTGCGGAGGCCGAATTGGCCGTGAGCGTGACCAAGGTGACAATCATCGTCAGATTCACCAGCAGCGCTACATCGCGGCCCAGCGCAGCTTTCCAGGCCAGTTGGCCGATACCTGGCATGTCACACAGCGCTTCCATCGGAATCGCCGCAGTGAACGCGAAACTGACCGTCACGCCCAGTAAGGCCAGAAGCTGCGGGCCTGCGGTGGGAAGAATGTGCCAAACCAGCACGCGCATATTGCTTAATCCTTTAGCCCGGGCGGTCAGCACGTGCGGCAACGCCGAACTTCGGCCCAGCAGATTGCGCGAATAACGAAACACCTTGGGAAAAATAATCAGGCCAAGCAGCAATCGCGACGGCGCTTGCGCCAACACAAAAAGCAGCGCAAGCACAGCTGCGGGCAAACAAAGCAAAACTCCGACCAGCAAACTGCCAAGCAGATCGAGATACCACGCCCTCGACATCACGACGGCGACCGCCAGGAGAAACCCGGCAGTCCATCCCATCGCCATCCCGGCTGCCACGGACTTCAACGTCTCAGGCAAGCGTTCAGCTACCAGTTGCCGAACCGGACGTTGCAGCGTCCGCGAAATTCCCAGGTCGCCGTGCAGCAGGCGGCTTAAATAATGAAAATAGAAAACGAAAATATTGGCGTCCTCGGCGCGCGATTCGCGAAGCGCCTGAATACTCTGGGCGCTGAGGCGCGAGTCCAACTCCTCCTCGTCGACCCCGAAACCGGGGGCAAAACGTAGCAGCGTCGCTGCCAGAAAACCGCCGAGCATGACGGTAATCAGAATCTTGGCGACGAGTTTTGGCAATGCGGATAGCGTATTCATACCTCCGTGCAGTAGCACCGATCCCAGCCAGTTTTCGAACAGGAATTTTTATCTATTGTAGTTAGGTAAGTTGCGTGGCCACAATCACTTACACGAAAAGTACCAAACTAAAGTAACGGAGATTTCGGCAACGGATTTTTTTCAAGTTGGGGAGCTAGCTCACAACGGCAGTTCCCAGCCTTCGTCCTTCATTCTCTGATTGGTCCACTCTTGCAGCTCTTTGTAAACCGCTGGATCGATAACCACGAAGGTGGCTCCGGCTCGGCCGTCGAGATCGGCCCACACGATTTGCACCTTGGCGCTTATGCGGGCTTGGCTGTTGGGCAGGGTGAAGCTGATATCCATAAGTCCTTCAGATCGACGGGGGTCGGGCAATCCTTCCAGGCCCATGCCACCAACGCTGAGATTTACCGCGGTCACCTGCGACTCATGGCCCTGGCTGTCTTTGAGCAGTACAGGGACGTTAAGTTTCGCGCGGAAAAATTTCTTTTGTTTCACGCTGAGCGCGCCCAGCGCCCGGCTCTTATCGTTCGGCGCGGCGGTGATTTTGTATTCGCCAAGCTTGCGGCTAAGCGTTCTGCGCGAAATCCCTAGTTGCTCGGCCGCCTTGGCGCGGTGGCCTCCGGTATTTTCGAGGGCTTTCATCACCATCTGTCTTTCCATGTTTTGAAGATCGCCAGAGGGCACTGGAATATTAGTCTCTTGCTGCTCGGCCGAAAGTTCCGCCATCACAGCGGACGCACCAATCTCGGTGCCAGACGCGAGCATCGCAACTTTGGCGATTACGTTTCGCAGTTCGCGTATGTTGCCTGGCCACGAATGCGACTGCAGGGCGCGCAACGCCTCTGCGCTGAAGTGCATTTCCGGGGATTTTAGCCGAAGAAAATGTTCGGCCAATGCGAGAACATCTTCCGGCCGCTCGCGTAACGGTGGAACCCGCAATTGAAACTGGCTGAGGCGATGAAACAAATCTTTGCGGAAACGGCCTTCGCGCACTGCGGCTTCAAGATCCTGGTTGGTAGCGGCGACGATGCGCACATCCACGGTGATTTTGCGATGCCCTCCCAAGCGGTAGTACGGAGCGCCGTCGAGCACGCGCAGCAGCTTCACCTGAATATGAGATTGCAGTTCGCCGATTTCATCCAGAAACAGAGTTCCTTTATCGGCTAGCTCGAAAAGTCCGGGCTTGGAATTATCGGCGCCGCTGAAGGCCCCCTTTTCGTAGCCGAACAGTTCGCTCTCGACGAGGTGTTCGGGGAGAGCGGCGCAGTTGATGTCGATCCAAGGCTTGCCATTACGGTAGGAAAATTCGTGGATGCTGCAGGCAATCAGTTCTTTGCCGGTACCAGTTTCGCCGGTGATCAGGACGGTTTCCGCGTGCCCGGCCACGCGCTCAACCATGGCCATGAAACGCTGCATCGAGGGACTGGCCACGATGAATGCCGTTCCGTGGATTTCGCGTTGAACCGCCGTCCCAGATTGCAATGCGTCCCCCACCGGCTACGGGAATACATCTTTGGCGGCAGCGCGCGGCTGCCGTGCTTGATTCCAAGCCGGACCAAAGAAAAAGCTAGCACAACGGGACGAGAACTGATTCGTAACGGCACGTTGCCAGGGTGACGAAGGTAATCAGGCTGCGGGAGCGCGAGAGCAAAACATTCTCGCGGTTTTGGCGAAAAGAAAGGTCGCCCGCCTGTCTGGGCGACCTTTACTTTGTCGTGCAGCCAAGGGTTAACGGCGACTTCAAGGCACGGTGAGGTTGATGGTTTGGTCTCCATAGGCGCCGGTGCTATCCCATGCGCGTACCAGCACATCGTGCCATCCGAAGCCTATCGGCAAATACACGTTTAGGGGACTGCCGCTGTTTACTTGGAAAGCATTTATCGAATCTATGTAAACAACCCATCCGGTTATCTCGTTAGCCGATGATGCTGCGGCTTGAATGTTCACAGGCGAACTCACGGAAGCGTCATTCAATGGAGTGCTGACGTTTACCGCAACCGGGCTCACCTTCGGCGTGACGACTTGATCGCCGTATGCTCCGGAAGAATCCCAAGCGCGAACCAGTACGGCGTGGCTGCCTGCGCCAGCGTTTATATTCGTGTGAATTGCGTTCACTGCCCCGGCCTTATAGACAGGTGTTTCGTCGAGATAGACACACCACCCGGTGATGGTGTGTCCGGCAGTCGGGGTCGCCGACGCTTGGACATTTATTGGAGATATGACATTGTAAACTGGTGGCGGCGTCGAGATGGTCACGGTCGGCTTGTTCACGATCGTCAGATTCAGGGTTTGATCGCCGTGTGCGCCTGACGTATCCCATGAGCGCACCAGCACTGCGTGCTCACCGAGACTCATGGCGACGTTAGTGTTAATTGTGGTTACCGCGCCGGCAGTG
>Ga0073928_10005684_pt1 | contig 17277 bp, 13 predicted proteins | sample PaiPotPPA55metaG_FD_76969 | JGI IMG/M metagenome (GOLD analysis project Ga0073928, IMG submission 76969) | Iron sulfur acid spring bacterial and archeal communities from Banff, Canada, to study Microbial Dark Matter (Phase II) - Paint Pots PPA... ... | reverse complement strand
GCTTTATTCCGCACTTTCCGCCAAGTGCAGCGCCACCCGGAGGAAATTGCCAATCTGATGCAACCATTCTTTTGACCATTATGTCGAATTACTTATGCGCGTCTATATAGACTTCAGCGCATCGTTCTCAAGCCGGGTCGAGGCATTGGCGAGGTCAGGCCATTGTTGCGCTTACTTGCCTTTATTTCCGGCATTTTGCTGATTATCTTTTCGATTCTCTTCGCCAGTGGCGCCTTCCTCTAGCCACTTCGTCTTTAGGAAGGCTGCGAAGGCCACGCTAATTCAGCTTCGTGGTTTTACGGCTTTTTGATCTCGTGCAGCCCAGCTGTCTTACTCTAGCCTGCCTTTTATGATCGCACTTTCCGATTGGCTTCCCCCGGCTGGGGTGGGCGGGGCGTTTACGACGCTGGGATTGCTGAAGGTCTATGGCTTCCGCAAGGGAATCGTTGGCGGCGGCGGCAAGCCGATGGCCTGCCGTTTGTTCGGCAGGTGCCCGACCTGGAGCAAGCAACTCAATATTGCGGTCGTCGCGATCTTTCTCGGCATCGGCCTGGTGAACCTGGCATTTCTTTTGTTGGTCTTAATCAGGCGCTGAGGGTGCGTCGTCTGAGGGAGTGCCCGAAAATTCATTGCTGGTCGGCACCTGTGGCGCCAGACCGCACCGGGGCAGCGGCGTGGGTGTACTCAAGATGATCTTTGCGCGACGTAGCTCTTCACCCTTCCGGTTGGCGAGTCGCCGACCGGGACGGGCGGGTCGCCCGTGCTACCCGTTGGGAGGCTGCCTACCAAAAAATATAGCTCGGGCTGGGCGGGGTGCTGTCGTTCTCGGTGGCGTTCACCGGAAAGCGGAAGAACTCGACATGAGTGTCGCCGAAGAGCATGGCCTCGCGGCGGTCGCCGCTGTTGTTGTGCCAATTCGCGGCCAGGCCCGTGGTCGTGCGGTTGTATTGCCAATTCCAATCGCCCTGGATGATCTTGTTCGAGGGGTGGACGCCGATTTGTGAGTTTTTGATGCCTTTGTTGGCCGCCGTCAGGCCGCCCAGACTGCCGGTGACTTGCTGGACCTGATTGTAGTCGCTTCCCCATTCCACCAGGTAGCTGTTGCCCCAGGCGTCCCAGCAGGTCTTGGCGTGGGGGTTGAGCGGGTCCCCCGCATCTGCCGGGCAATGAAAAGTGTTGAAGTTCTTTAAATAGGCGTTTAGGGGGCGGTTGATTACGGCAACCGTGCCGCCATACCATGGATTGGCATTCGGATCCACGAGGTCGGGAGTTGGCGGCAACTGCCCGCCGTCGGCGGCCCAGCCGTCGTGGCTGGGGTAATAATCCTGGTTGTCATCAGAATACATGCGGAAAGCCAAGCCGATCTGGTGTTGGTTTTCGAAACAGTTGATGCGTTTGGCCTGCTTCTTGGAACGCGCCAGCGCGGGCAGCAACAGCGCCGCCAGGATCGCAATGATGGCGATGACCACCAGCAGTTCGATGAGCGTGAAAGCGCGCCTGGAATCCCGCGTTGCGATGTCAGCCATTCGGAAACCCTTTGTCGAACGGCAGTTTATATTTGACCATCCTGAAATGTCAATTGAGAACTTTCGCCTTTTCAAAACGACTCCGGCGCTGTTTCATGGTCCGCAACATCTATGAGCTTTGCCCAACAATTCCTCCAGGAAGTCCAGCAAGTGACCGCGCAGCTTGACCCCGACGCCATCGAAAAGGCCGTGGACGCATTGGCCGCCGTGCGAGAGCGCGGTGGCCGCTTGTTCATCCTGGGAGTGGGCGGCAGCGCGGCCAACGCCTCGCACGCCGTCAATGACTTTCGCAAGATTTGCGGCTTCGAATGTTACGCGCCCACCGACAATGTCTCCGAACTCACGGCGCGCACGAACGACGACGGCTGGGCCAGCATTTTTGCCGAGTGGCTCAAGGGCAGCCGGCTCGGCGCGCGCGACGGTTTGCTCATCTTTTCCGTCGGCGGCGGGAACCTCGAAAAGAACGTCAGCCCGAATCTCGTCAGCGCCATCCAGCTTGCGCAGCAAGCGGGCGCGTCGGTCGTCGGCGTCGTGGGCCGCGATGGCGGATTTACCGCCAAGGCCGCGACGGCCTGCGTCATCGTGCCGACGGTAAACCCCGATCATGTCACGCCGCATTCCGAAGCGTTTCAGGCGGTCGTCTGGCACTTGTTCGTTTCGCATCCGAAACTCAAGGTCACCAAGACGAAGTGGGAAAGCACCCGGTGAAATCCGAGGCCGCGCCAACGTCGCTTCGCCGCGCGGTGTTTCTCGATCGCGACGGCGTCATCAATCGCGCGCTGGAACACGACGGTAAGCCCTATCCGCCGCAGAACCTAGACGAGTTCGAAATCCTGCCCGATGTGCCCGAGGCCTGCGAGCGACTGAAGCGCGCCGGCTATCTTTTGATCGTCGCCACGAACCAGCCCGATGTCGGCCGGGGCACGCTCGAACAGAGCGTCGTCGAGTCCATCCACGCCTTCATGTGCCGGCAACTGCCCATCGATCGCGTCGAAGCCTGCTTCCATGCCGGACGCGGCAAGTCGGAATGCGATTGCCGCAAGCCGCGCCCCGGCATGTTGCTGCGGGCCGCGCGCGAATTGAACGTGGACCTCTCAAAAAGCTGGATGATCGGGGATCGCTGGCGCGACATTGATTGCGGCCACGCGGCCGGCTGCCGCACTGTGTTCATCGATCGCGGCTATGCCGAGGAGCTGAGGCAAGCGCCCGATTTCCGCGCCCGGTCGCTGCTCGAAGCGGCGGAGATCGTTTCGAAGAACGCATGAAGCAGAATTCCGTTGCTTGAAACGGGTTCGGGCAATTTGGCTTACGACGGGATCGCGCAGCGATTTCGGCGCTCTCTGCCATCATGAGTGAGGCCAAAACATTGGGTTTTCTCATTCCTGTGATGGCACAAAACTCGCTGACAATCACCGGAAGGCTTGTGTATTCTTATTGCCGATAGCTATGGAAGATGATGCAACCACGATTTCGGGCAAAGGTCTGGCGGAGCTTCATCGCTCTGGCCAACGCAAGAACCCTTCTGGCCAGAAATTGCCCCTGCAGGCTGAAAAGCGCATCCGCGTGCTGTTGGCGGACGACCATCCGGTCGTGCGCAAGGGTCTGGCTGCCTATCTCGAACGCCAGGCTCATCTGGAGTTGGTCGGTGAAGCCAGTGACGGACAGGACGCTTTGCGCAAAGCAAAAGAACTCTTGCCGGATGTCGTTTTGATGGACATGGACATGCCCCGCATGAACGGGCTGCTTGTGACCGAGACTTTGCGCAAGGAATTTCCGAACATCAAAGTGCTCATCGTCTCGGCGGACAGCAGCCCGGAATTCATGCTCCGCGTCATCCAGTCGGGCGCGCGCGGCCATCTGCTGAAGGAAGCCTCGCCAAAGGAATTAGTCGATGCGATCGGGCAAGTCGCTGGCGGCCACGCGGTTTTCGGCCCTGAGTTCGCCCGACTCGCGCTTAGCCAGATGGCGGGCATTCCCACCGAAGGTCCGGACGCATCGAAGCTCACCAAACGCGAGCGCGAAGTGCTGGCGGAAATTGCCAAAGGATTCTCCAACAAGGAAATCGGCAGCCGACTCCACATCGGAACGCGTATGGTCGAAACCCATCGCGAGAATCTCATGGCCAAGCTGGACATCCACAGCGTGGCGGGTCTGACCCGATTCGCCTTTGCCCAGCGGCTGGTCACGCTGCGCGAATAGCGGCGAATCGCTGCTGATTCACGGCTAATCTGTTTTGGCCGGACGCTTGGCCATGTAGTCCCGCCAAAGGCCGGCGTCGACGTACAGTTCGAAGAAGACGCCGGGACGCAAAGCAAAGATGCCCACCATCCGATGCGTTTTTTTCTCATCCAGCGCCGCGCCAAACTTTGCGGAGACGATCATGACGGGCGCCCACGGATCCGGCGGCATTTCGGCCCACCAACCGATGCGTTCGAAGCGCCGCAAATACCAGGGCAGCGGCCAATAATCGCCTTCGTCCGCCATGACCTTGACGACCATTCGATGGCCTTCCGGAGAGAATTCGGCGAGCGCCGTGACCTGATCGACGAGATTCAGAATGTCCGGCGCGGTCTGAACATAAACGTAGGGGTTGCCCGGATCGGCGGAGTAATCATGGCTCGCCTGCCAGGCTTGCGCGGCGAGTTGACCGGCCCCCGCCAGGAACAAAATGGTCAGCGCGATTCTTGCGAATGGCCGCCGGACAGTGTGAACCAACACTGCCGCGCCGACCCCCGCCAGCAGAATGAATCCGTGCCAGAAACTCAGCAGGCACCATGGCGTTTTGTAGGCGAGCAAACTGTAAACCGCCGTCAGCAAAAGCGTGTAGAGCGCCACGAACCGGACGAAACTGGCGTTGCCATCCCCCAAGCCTTTGCGGACGAAGCCCGCGCCCGCGCCAATGATTCCGAGCATCAGAATCAGAGCCTCGCTCCACATCGGCCCCTTGCCGGCATGGAAATAAACCAGGCGGTGAAGATAAAAATCCCATGGATGAATGTGCGGGGAATCTCCGCCCGCGCGGTTGAGCCAGGGTCCATAAGTCCGCAACGAATCGAGCGGCCCGCTGGCGTTGGTGAAAAATGACGAAAACAAAAGCGCCGCCACTGCCAGCCAAACAGCAAAGGCCGCGGCGAGGTGTCCCGGACGCAAGCGCGGCACGCTTGCCGGGGGCTTGCTGGCGTCGAGCAGCCGGTTCCAAATCTGGTTCAGGAACAACGCCAGCCCTGCTGAGCCAAGTGTGATTACGAAGGTCTCCTTCGTCGCCGCCATAAGGCCGATGGCCGCCCCGGCAAGGAGAGCCCAACCGATTTTCCGGCTGCGCCAATAGTGCCAGCTGGCCACCATCATCAGGAATGTAAAAAAAACCAGCAGCATTTCGTGGATATAATAGCGGCTATAGAAAACCATCGCCGGCGAAACTGCGGTGAAGACCGCAGCCCAGGCCACCGCCCTGCGGCCCAGGCCGTCCGCAGTCAGCGGCAACAGCAGAACCAGGCCGACGCCGAAAACCACGGTTACGAAACGGAGCCTGGCCTCGGTGAGATGGTCGAAATCCGGCGCGTCCGTCAGACGCTCGGCAGCCAAAGTGGCGTAAGCGAGCGAAGGGCCGTGATGCTCCTTGGGATCGTATCTATATTCGCCGCGCTCCCAGAGCTGGCGAAATTTGAGGGCGTTGACCGCTTCGTCGTTGTGCATGGGGCGTTGTCCCAAACGCGGACATCGCAAACCCATCGCCACTACCGTGGCCAGCAACAGACTCAGGGTCAGCCATCGCTTCATTTGGCCGGGCGGCCGTAAACTTCCAACTCGGTGTATTCGTTCAACGCGCTCTCGGTGCTGCCTTTGGAGTAGAAGCGCAGGTAGCGCGTCTTGATGCCCTTGGCATTGATGAGCTTGCCTTCATGCGTCTCGAAATACTCGCGGTCCGTGCCCACGCCTAGGCCCGAATTGTTGCCTTGATCGTTATTGAATATCGTATGCACGTTCGTGATGAAGTCCGCGTCGTCGGCCGCCTGCACGATGACGTCATGATAAACCTTGGCGGCATTGTGCGCGTGCCAGATCACAATCGCGAATATCTCGCAGGGACTGCCGAAATCCATCTGCACCCATTGCGTGCCCTTGCGCAGAAAAATGATGCTGGTGTCCGAGGCTTCCTTATCGCCATCGGTCAGCTTGGCCAGCATGTCGGAGGTGGCGTTCTTGTCGCTGCACGTCAGTTTTGCCGCGGGCGCAAGGTTCGTCAGTCCGGGCGGCACCATCATCGGCGGGCGCGGCTTGTCCGAAAGCGGCTCGACGAACGAGCTAAGCTGGATTTCCTTGGGCGTGCCTTTGAAGGCGGGGGAAGGCAGTTTGATGTCCAGCGGCACAAGATTGCCGCCCGCCGCGCTCTGCGCGGCATCGGCGCCCGCGGCCGGTTGGGGGGAATCCGCGCCCAGGCAGCAGTTCAACACCGCCAGGGCGATCGAAAGACAGAACGAAATTCCCAGCCGTCGGCGTGATGAGTCGTAAGATATTTTCATTTTTCGTTTATCGTTCATGGAATTCTAAGCCAAGACGCAGGCACGCGACAAGCCCCATTGCCAAAAGTGCAGACGAAGCGAAAGGCCGCTATATTCGAGCAATGACGCAGCGGCGCAATTCGGGCTTCTTTCGGAATTCCCAATGTCCTTCCGCCGAGAACGGAAATTTTAACCTTGAATAGCCCCGAATAGCCCCGAATAGCTCCGCGCCGCCGAGTCTCACTGGCAGCACTGACCGGAATTCGTCGGGCCTTCCTTGCGAGTGGACCGGCTCGGTTGACTCGATGGATTGCTTCCATATCGTGCGGTCCCGCTGCATCGGGAGACAGAACGGCTCCGAACGCTCGCAGCCGTGCTGCCCGGGCTCGTCATTTTCATAAAAATTGTCGGTCTCTTAACCTTTACTAGGCTTGACCGGCCTTGACTCGCCTTGACTGGACACCGTTGGTTGATTGGTAGTTGAAAGCAAGCCATCAGCCCAGCCAGCGCGCATGTTTCCACCGCTGAGGCGCGAAAAACGCAGAGGAAAGCATTCGAGTTTCGGCATTCGGGTTTCATTCGGCATTCGGGTTTCGCCTGCCGCGCCGTAGCGCGCAGCGCGAAGGCGGGTCATTCCGGCACTGGTCGGGCTGTTCATTATCGAACATGCCGATACTCATACATCATATAGACGTTTTGTCAACATAAATATTCGAATAAAAGTCATTTTTCTCATTATCCAAGGTAAGTCGTTGATGCGGCGGCACTTACGGAAGGTCGCTTCAGCTTGCCTTACTTTTCGGTTTTTCCATACCAAATCCACAGCCATTTGTGGAGACTGCCTTTTTCGCGTCGATTTGTCCGCTCGCTCCGTCCCCAGCGAATTGCCTTCCTATTGGCCGCGACGGGGCGTATTCTGCATGGAATCCGCTGCACCGTCTGCGGCGAACGAGAATCATGTAGAGAATCGAAGGCATATAATTTGCGTAGCTTTGGCTGCGGGCTGTCCCGAAAACCGCGAATTTTCCAAGCCCGTCGAACGACCGTCCAAGCACGCGCCCAAATGGGCGCGGCTTGGCGTGCTTGTTCGACAGGCGCTTCGCGGTGCCTCGGGACAGGGTGCGTCGGGTTCGCGCCCTTTCAGTTCCGTTTCCGGGGTTCCGTTCAGAAGGAAATTCTTATGAAACACTCGCGGGCAAATACATTGGCATCGTGTATCTTTTGGGTTGTGCTGTTCGTTTTGGCATCCCGGTTCCGGCTGTGTGCTCAGCCGCTGGAGGGGGCGGCGGGAGTCTCCGGCATGACGCCGGTGACCAACCGCGCCGACCTGCCATCCGAGGGCGGGACGTTTTGGATTTTCCGGGGCTTCGGCCAGGATATTGCGCCCATCCCCTGCTTGCCGGGTGACTTCCCCAACGCGCCGATTTATTTCCTGGGCACCAACCTGAATTATCTGGTGGACGCCAGCGACGGGCAACTCGGTTCGCTGTTCTCCACCAACACCACCGCCTCTTCGGCGAATGACGCCACCCAACTCACCAATACTTCCTCTTCTTCCGGCGAGGCGACTTACGCGCCCATGGATGGCGGCGGCGGCGACGGCGGCGGCGGTAGCGGCGGGTTTGAATACGGTGGCAGCTAGTCTTCGTATCCCTCCAATGCAATGTTCCTGATTCTGACCGGCATTTCGAATGGCATCATTTCCCTGGTCGTCACGAACACGCTGGAAGATGTGACCTACGAAATTCGGAGCAAAATTTCGCTGACCAACGCCGCATGGGTCTCCGAGGGAATGGTCCTGGGGTTGAGTAATGCCACCCCGGCAACAGTCCTCATCGGCACGCGCACGAACAGCCTGTACCTCTCGGCTCGGTCTTATATTAGCTCGGATGGCAGCGGACTGCCATCGTGGTGGGAGCAGTTATACTTCGGCACGAATGCGGTGGACCCTTTTGCCGAATGCCCTTCCGGGGATGGTTGGACGATCCTGCAAGCCTATCAAAAAGGCTGGAATCCTACCAACTTCTACACGCCCCCACCGCCGCAAAACGTCACCGCCGTGCTCGACTCCTCCGGCTCGAACGCAATCATCCGCTGGACCTCGGGCGGCGGCCCGGTGACCAATTACGTCATCCTGGATAGCGGCAGCAATGTGGTGGGACATGTCAGCGCGTCCACCTTCGGCTTCACGAACGGCGTGCCTATCCAATTCTACGGGGACCTTTACGCATACGCTTATGGCGCCTTCTATGTATGCGCCCAGTTCCAAAACGGTAGCCAGGCGATCAGCCAACTGGCTCCCGTGTACAAAGCGGGTTTGACGCCCGCCATCAATCTCGTGCGCGGAACTTTGGGCCAGCCCTATCTCACAATCGCCTCACCTCCTCCCGGTCTGACGCAGCTTTACCTGGGCTGGTTCGACACCAATTCCGCCTCCGGCTTTGCCACCATGACTGTCTCCGCCACCAACTTGATCAACGGGATAATGCCGCTCCCACCACTGGACGGATTGAGCGGGTATACTGTGGACGGCGTCAGCTTGACGGTTCAGTGCCTTGGCAGCAACGGCAGTTTTGGAGAGGAGTATGACGCTGTGCTGACGCTGGCCAGCGAGGAGGTTCCCGAGAACACCCCCGTCCCTTTCGGTTTCGTCGATGCTCGCAGCAATGTCACCGAGAACCTCAAATTCCTGCTGCGCTCGGCCCTGGTCGAGGTCCCTTTTAGTTATGCCTCCGAACTGGCGATCAGCGCGTACGCCCTCGACCAGTACTCGCCGGACCCGGACCTTGCCCAGTCCCCGGACCTCTATTTTGCGCGGGATTTTGCCTGCACTAATGCCTCGTACGAGTATTATGGGTTTCACACCTTCAGTCACAGTCTCAATTATCCGGCGATGCAGGAGTTGCGGCCCGTGCAGGAGAATTATCTCTGGCGCAATTTCGTCTTTGATACCACCAATTACGGCGACAATGGTTCCTGGGTTGATTGCGACCTCCAATGGGACGGACCAGGCCCGAACTGCGCGCAAGTGTTGACGCTGGAAGGCCAAAGGTACCAATACAGCGGTTTGGAGACGGAATCTCCCTTGCCGCTGGGCTTTTCAAACACCAATCCCAGTTGGCTTTATGACGGGTTAGGGTCTGACGCGGTGGCTGATTTCGAGAGCGACCTCAGCGGGGGCATGACCACCGATGGCGGCGGCAATGTTATCCTTGGCGGCAACGTGCGCAACTGCTTCGGGCTCAAGCTCGACACCGTCCGAGGAGACATTTACCCTGCGATCAGTCCAGGTTCCGCGGTTGACACGTCCGCCAGCAGGAATTTCTCGAACTTCGAGCTTCCCCAATTGCAAACCGTCGATTACTACTTCGCCAGCCTGGCGCCCTATTTCCAGTTTGGGTCACCTCGTCCTCCGCTTCCCGGCTCGCCTGACTTCAGCGTGACCAACACGTCGCCGCTGCTGATTGCCGGATTTGGCCAGCCCTACACCGTGGCCGGCTGGGCCAAACAGCAGATCAACAACGGCTACTCCGGGAAATACGCCTATTTGGAGCAATACTTCGATCGGGCGGACACCATCGGGACGAATGGAGCCGCAACCACCAATAGCGCGGGCCTGCTCTCGCCCTACGGCGAGTTTTTCCCAACCCAGCCCGGCCCGGCGGCGTTGGTGACGCTGCCGGACATCGAAACGGGCCAGTGCGGCACAGGCGTTGTCAACGTCATTAAACTGCAACTCGACGTCAACCATGACGGAGTCATGGACCTGAGTTTCGGCGGGCCGGACAATACGTCGCAGTGCCGGCCATTCGTGTTTTGGATTAACAACGACGATGATGAGCCAGGCATATTTTCGGGACCTGATCGGGATCTTCCGGTCCCGCCCAATAGCCCCGACTATCTTGGCCCCTATATACATTCGGAGAGGGACTTGGAGGACTTTGCGCGACTGTGGATTTGCGGGATGCCGTTGTTGGGGGCTAGCAACGGATATACGGCCACTTTGAGTTGGACAAATATTTCGAGTGGAAGCCCCGCCATAAAGCTGTTTCCGGCCGCCGAAACCAACGGAGGCACCGGATACCTTACGGATACAAATATTGCTTACGCCCAAATTAGCGCAGTGCTGCCGCTCCGCATAACAGGTCCGGGCGTCGTATTTGCGCAAATCACGAATGGCGCAGTCTTTACCTTTCCAGGCGACTTCTTCACCAACAACGCAGACAAACATTTCCTATTTGAGGGTGCTGGCATTGGAAGCGGAGAGTTGGTGTTGTCCATTTATCAAGGAACCAATGTCATTGCTCAAACCGGCTCGTGGCTGGATTTGCGCGACGTGAAAGATTTTTACGAGCAAGCTTACGCAACCAACGTGACCTCTGGAAAACCGCCGAGCAGTTTGGTCAGTGATTTTGGCGTTATCCAAACAACAAAATCTACGGCCCCTGACGAGACAAAGCAAATCATCGTGTTCATTCACGGCATTAACAACACGGCGGAAAGTTATGAGATTTCGAGCGCAACGATCTTCAAGCGTCTCTACTGGTCTGGCTATCACGGGCGCTTTGCTTCGTTCCGCTGGCCGTGCGCCTATCTTCCGTGGAACACCGCGAACCCGTTTCAATATAACCTGGGTGAGTTTTACGCTTTCAAATCAGCGACCGCCCTCAAGAATTACTTGAGCTATTTGAGGAACAACCGGCCCGACTTGGCGAGTTACGGCATTGACCTTTACGCTCACAGCCAGGGCAACGTTGTCGCCAGCGAAGCCATATTGCAGGGCGCGCCATTTGATAATTATATCCTGACACAGGGAGCTTTCCCGGCGCATTGTTACGACACAAACGCGCCATTCCTCCAGAAACTTTTGGATGCCGAAACCAATAGTGTGAATGCGGTGCAAACGCCGTTTTATCCAGTGAATGGCGGCTATCACGGATATTGCTCACTCATCCACGGCAATCTGATAGATTTTTACAATACAAACGATTTTGCCTTGGCTACCGGAACCACCGGCCCGCTTCAAACCAACTGGGAAGAAGACCAGCGAACGCAAAAACCCGGAGCGTTCCTTGGAGGCCCGTCGTATATTTATGATACAAACACGCTCATCACCACGGGTTATTACACCTTCGGTAGCAGCTACACCGTAACTGATTTGCAGGAAATCAAGGCGCTGGTGGCGCGGTCTCGGTCAAAAGCCGTCGGAGCGCAAGGCGGGCTTGGTGGAGTAATCGGAAGTTCTGTTGATTTGGGTTCTTCTGCCTTTGGCTTTGGAAGAACGCGAACCGAGCACAGCGCCCAGTTTGACCGACCTATCCAAACGGTGTGGGGGTACTACGATGAAGTTCTTCTTAGCTTCGGAATTCCACTCACTGTCAACCGATGAGAAAAAGAGTTATTTTCCCGGTCATCCTGCTGTTTGCCGCAACTGCGTTTTTGCTTTGGTATCGCGCCAACCGGCCACCAGACCGCAGCACTGTCCAGCCGCTTGCGAGTGAAGCGGTTCAAGCGGGGCCGACAACACAAGTTCGACAGAATCGTCAGACGAAACCTGCAACTAGCCCGGCCGCCGCTCCCAAGTCCGTGCCCGAACCGACGCCTCAAAGCAACCCAGCAGGCTGGATTGACAAGCAGCGTGAGCAAATCGAAGAGGAGAGAGAGAAAGGTCTGAATGAATGGCGCGCGCCGATTGAGTTCTATGGAAAAGTTGTGGATGAAAATACCCAATCAGTTGCGAATGCTTCGATCCATTTTGAATGGAACGACCTGTCGGAAAAAGGAACCTCCGAGGCACAGACCCAAAGTGATGCTCAAGGGCTATTTTCATTAACCGGGAGAACAGGAAAAGGCATGTCTTTGACGATAACAAAAGAAGGGTACTATACGCCCGAGGAATCTCGTTATCCCAGCTTTGAGTATGGCGACCCGTACGGTCATTTTGTTCCCGACGCAGCAAACCCCGTTATTTTCCATTTGAGGAAAAAGGGTGTGGCGGAGCCGCTGGTGCGGTTTCGGAAATCGTTCGGATTGCCGAAAAACGGAACGCCAATTGAAATTGACCTGGCGACGGGCAAGTTGACTCCGTCAGGAAGCGCCGATTTCAGAGTCGAGTGTTGGACAGATGACCAAGGAAGGTTGCCGGGACAAAAGTTTGATTGGAAATGCAGAGTCTCTTTGGTTGGAGGCGGAATCCAACGCTATGACGAAGAATTTCCTTTTTTGGCACCGGAGGCAGGGTTCCAACCAACCGATGAAATTGACATGACCGTAAGACCAGACCAAAAATGGCAGATGGATGTGCAGCAACGTTATTTCATCCGCACGTCTGACGGCAGATTCGGTCGCGTAGTTTTTAGAATGATTGCACACGGCGGACACTTCTGCCTCATTGAGTCCTATTTCAATCCGTCAGGCTCCCGGAGTCTGGAGTTTGACCCCAACAGCATTATTCCGGCGGGCAACTGATAAAGGACTTTATGAAAATCCGCACGGTTGATCTATCAATCATAGCAGTAGCTTGTTTACTTTTGTCCGGTTGCCTCACATCGCCAAATGCCTTTTACACTGACGGAGACGTGTTCCAAGACGATCGTGTCCTTGGCGACTACACGGAGGAGAACGCTGAGGAAGGTTCTAATATTCGGAAGGATATTGACCAACCGGGACGTTACCTTCTCCGTTGTTTTAAGAAGCGGAACCCCGAAAGGTGGATGGATTTGACCCTCACGCTGTTTAGGGCGGGGACGAACAGCTACGCTGATTTTCTTCCCTACGATGACTCCTGCATTGATCGTGTGGCCGGAGCGCCGCCCGCTGGCATGGATATTATTCGTAATGCAACTCACCAACCGTTACACGTTGTGGCGCGAATTGCTATCGCTGACGACGGGGTTGCGTTTTCGCTGCCGCAAAAAAGGGCGATGTGGGAAATGGTTCAGCATCATCCGGCATTCACAAATTACATCAGGGACGAATCGCTCGTCCTCCCGCAATCGTCCAAAGAGCTTCGCACTTTGCTCGAAAAGGAAGGTGGCACTTTGTTTCCGAAGCCAACCGACTTCAAGAAACCGAAGCCACTTCCAAAATAACTTGTTGGCTCGAAAACAACTGGAGTAAAGACGGGAGCCGGATTTTTTTTGAAGCTAACTGAGCATGAAGGAAATCCCGAATGAAGAGATTTCTATCTCGACTAAACGGCAGCTTTGGTTTGCCGCATGGGGTGCCGTCTTGTTCGTAAGCGCCTTCCGGTAATCAAGTTCCGAAGTTACCAAGCCGGCCGGTTCGGAATCGGGGACCCACACAGAAAGAACGAGTGAAGAATTGTCGCACTCAGTTCTTCCGGTTGAATTGATTTCCTCGGGCGGCCCGCGCTGTACACGTCGCGGTGAAACTTCTGGATTTCCTGCCTCAGGATTGGTTTGCCATTTGCTCCATGGAAGCCGTATTGGCCCAAGTTTTCGGCTTTGTCCCGAAACTGGACAATCGCAACCGTCAAACAATGAATCAAAAAGACAGGCTGAAGGTAGCAGAGGCCAAAGTGGAATCGCTGCAGAAGGAATTGATACTGACTTCGCGCCACGCGGGCATGGCGGAAGTTGCCACGGGCGTATTGCACAATGTGGGCAATGTGCTGAACAGCATCAACGTTTCCGCCATGGTCATGGGCGACCGGCTACGGACCTCGCGCGTTTCCAACATCGGCAAGGCCCTCGATCTGCTGCGGGAACACCGCGCGGACCTGGCCGGCTTTTTGACGGACGACCCGAAGGGCAAACTGCTGCCGAGCTACCTCGAAACGCTGGCCGATCATCTGGCCGCCGAGCAGATGGAGATGCTCAGCGAGATGGACGGCCTGGCCAAAAATATCGAGCACATCAAGGAAATCGTCGCCATGCAGCAGAATTATGCGCGGCTCTGCGGCGTCACGGAAATCCTGCCGCTCGCGGAACTCGTCGAGGATGCCATCCGCATGAACCTCGGCGCTTTCGACCGGCACAGCATCACGATGACCCGCGAGTTCGACGACGTGCCGCCCGTGTCGGTGGACAAACACAAGGTGCTGCAAATACTGGTCAATTTGCTGCGCAACGCAAAATACGCGCTGGATGAATTGGCTCCGCCCGAGAAGCGTCTCGCCTTGCGTATTGCGCATGACGGGGAGCGTTGTGTCGTTATTTGCGTGATCGACAACGGCGTCGGCATCGCGCCGGAAAACCTGACGCGGATATTTGCCCATGGGTTTACCACACGGCGCGACGGCCACGGTTTTGGTTTGCACAGCGGCGCATTGGCCGCCCGGGAAATGGGTGGCAAACTGACCGCTCACAGCGATGGCGTTGGCAAGGGCGCAACCTTTTGCCTCCAACTGCCCATTGCCGCGGAGTCATCCAAGGGTGAAAAAAATGAAAATGGAATCCACAGCAGCAATGTTGTCCGCCCCTGAAGGCCAAGCCGCAATTCATATCTCGGCCTTCACTGCGGCAGATGCCGGCGACGGCGCCGAATCAACGAAATGTCCCAGCCCGGACACGACGTCCATCCTGCCTTGGACCGTGAACCGCCGGATTCTGATCGTCGATGACAATCCGGCCATCCATGGAGATTTTCGGAAAATACTGGCTGGCAAGCAAGGCCAGCAAGCGGCGTTGCAACAAGCCGAGGAGGCCTTGTTTGGCAGCGCGCCGGCGGCGGCAACGCCGGCGACGGATTTCGAGCTCGATTCGGCCCACCAGGGCCAGGAGGCGCTCGAGAAAGTGCAGCACTCGCTGGCCGCGGGCCAGCCCTACGCCATGGCTTTCGTGGACGTGCGCATGCCGCCCGGTTGGGATGGCATCGAAACCGTTTCCCGAATCTGGCAGGTCTATCCGGAACTGCAAGTGGTCGTCTGCACGGCGTATTCCGATTATTCCTGGGACAAAATGACCGCCAAGCTGGGCTCTTCCAACAACCTGGTGATTCTCAAGAAGCCGTTTGACAACGTCGAAGTGCTTCAACTCGCCCATGCCTTCACGCGCAAATGGGAGCTCAATCGCCGTGCCAGGCTGAAGCTGGCCGAACTTAGCGGGATGGTCGCCCAGCGCACGGCGGAACTGGAAGCGGCCAATACCGAACTGCGCCGCGAATCGGAGGAGCGGCTCGCACTCGAACGCCAGTTGCGGCAAGCACAGAAAATGGAGGCGGTGGGCCGCCTCGCCGCCGGCGTCGCCCATGATTTCAACAACATTCTCACCGTCATCCACGGGCACGCCACGATGCTAGGTCTGCGGCTCGGAGCGGAGGGTCCTCACGCCCGATCGGTGGAGGAAATTCGCGTTTCCGCGGAGCGTGCCGCCGAGCTCGTGCGCCAGTTGCTCACCTTCAGCCGCAAGCGGGCGATGCACTTTCGCAACGTCGCCTTGGACGAAGTAGTCAGCAGCCTCGCGGGCATGCTGCGGCAATTGGCCGGCGAGCACATCACGCTTAAGACCGAGTGCGTTGCGGGATTGCCGCCGATTCATGCCGACCGCGGGATGATGGAACAAATCCTGGTGAACCTGACGCTCAATGCGCGCGACGCAATTTCCAAACAGGGTCAGGTGGATATTCGCGCCAGCGCCGTTGTTCTGGACAGCAAACAAATCGGGGCCAACTCGGAGGGCCGGCCCGGCCATTTCGTTTGCCTGATTGTTTCGGATACCGGGAGCGGCATCGAACCGCAGGACATGGGGCACCTCTTCGAGCCTTTTTTCACGACCAAAGACGTGGGCAAAGGCACCGGATTGGGCTTGGCGACCGTCTATGGCATCATCAAAGACCACCAAGGCTGGATCGAATTGCAAAGCGAAGTCGGCGCGGGCACCACGTTCCGATGCTACTTTCCGGTTTCGGAGCAAGCGTGCGAACAGCCGGCCCATGACGGACCCAAACCCGCCAGCCGGCTGGGCACGGAAACCATTCTCCTGGCCGAGGACGACGCCACCTTGCGCCAGATGATGACGGAGAACCTCGCGTTGCTGGGTTACCGGGTGCTGGCTTCGGATTCGGGGCCATCGGCGGTGGAGGCCTCTCGTCGCGAGCAAGGACACATCGACCTGCTGCTGACAGATCTCATCATGCCGGGCGGCATGAGGGGACCCGATTTGGCGGAGGAACTGAAGCGCACCAATCCAAAACTGAAGATCGTCTACACCACCGGCTACAGTCCCGGGGTCGCCGGCAAACAGGCGTCCCTCGTGGAAGGCGTCAACTTTCTGCCCAAACCGTATCCCCCGGACAAACTGGCCGAGATCGTGCGCCGTTGCCTGGATGGAGAGACGGCTACAAGTGCGAGGTAGGAAGCGGTTCTGAACAAGGCGACCAAGCAGTTGTGCAGGTTATGCTCCATCTCATGCGGGCACTAATTTAATCGTTATCTTCCGACCCAAAACTCGCGCCGCCTTTCCCAATGTGGTCAAGGTGAGTGAACGATTGGATGCATCCAACAATCGATCCACCGCCGCCCGGCTCGTTTTCATCCGCGAAGCCATTTCCGACTTGGTCAGTGCTTTTTCTTTGAGCAAGCGCTCCAGTTGGAGGCATATCGCCTGCTTCAGCGCCCTCGTTTCGACCTCGCCGAGTATGCCTTCCTTTTCCAGGAAGTCCCGAAAGTTGCTTCCGTGATGTCTTCTGTTGCTCATAGGTTTTGCAAATATTGGGCAATCCCTTGAGCCACTCACGCACGGACTCGTTGCCGGATTCTGTCTTGAAGTACACCGCATCCAGCGGACGTTCTGACTTCATTCTCAAGGCAATGTATCAAAAAAGATACGTCTGTCACCGGGGAATCATATTCTGCGCGCTCAAACGCACACTTGTCACCGGCAATAATCTATGAGAAAACTTGTCTGAATATCGAAACCGTGGCCCCATCGAAACATTCGCACAATACCGCTGACACCGCGAGCAGCACTCCCAGCCATACGCTCCGGCGCCGTCTGCGCTGGCTTCCGTTCCTCCTGGGCTCGCTTATGACGACCGCCGCCATGGGCCAGCCGGCGTTCTATTTCTCTTTCCTGGTTGCCTCCTCCTCAAATTGGTTGTCTTATTCCGTGCCGCTGGTCGAGTCTGCCGGTTGGACCGCGGGAACCCCGAGCGGGCCGCCGCCTACTCAGGCCCAATTTCAAGCTCTGCTCAAATCTCTCAACGCCATCACGATCCAATTCGTCGGCACCGGCCCCGTCGTCTTTTTCGACAACGTCTCGCTTGCAGGCCGCGCGAACAGCACCTTC
>Ga0073928_10005683_pt1 | contig 17277 bp, 11 predicted proteins | sample PaiPotPPA55metaG_FD_76969 | JGI IMG/M metagenome (GOLD analysis project Ga0073928, IMG submission 76969) | Iron sulfur acid spring bacterial and archeal communities from Banff, Canada, to study Microbial Dark Matter (Phase II) - Paint Pots PPA... ... | reverse complement strand
TGTAGAGGATCTGCTGTTTCTCTTCCGACGAAAGGTCATGAACGTCGATCACAACTTGGCTCTCGCGGAGAAGCGGGAAGGCACCTTCCTTGAGGTCATTTCTGGCCCGTTTGTAAATGTAATCGCGCGATGTCATCACGATCTTGGCCTTTTTGCGGAGCATTGTTCTGATCATGGGGAAAGCATGATTCCAACCATGCACGAGAAAGGACTCGTACTGCGTCACGCCGAAGGCATCATCAATCCAGAAAAATTGAGATTGCTCGTCCGGATTCCAGCGTTCGACAACTTTTTCGGAAGTGTCCAGCTTGAGGGTCGAGGCTCCCCACTGGTCGAGTGCACCCATTGAAAGCATCGAAGCGATGGTGGTCTTTCCAGCCGCGGGCTCTCCGATCAGGAGCACAAATCCGTGCTGATCCAAGGCTTCTGCGGCCCTACGATATGCGTTGGTAAGAACGACTTTGGATAGATCCTCTCTCAATGAAGCAAGAAGAGCTCTTGCCTGTGTATAGGCTCGCTCATCCAAAATCTGACTTAGATCGCCCAAGCCATATATCCGGGGGACCAGCATGCGGAGGCGCTTGTTTTCTCTAATTTGGTCGCAAATCCAGGTTGAAGCGAACGACCGAAACTGTTTAACACCCGCATCCTTAAATCGAGCTTCAATATCTTCAGCTGTAGACCCGGAAAGGGCAGCATTCGTCATAAGAATGTAGCAATCGCAGCGGCCGTTCTGGACTAGCCGCCTCGCCTTCTCCAGGTCCTCGGCGAGATCGGACTGGCTCAAGGTTTTGTCGCGTTTACTGGTGAACTTGCACTGAACGACGAAGCGCCCGCCGAGAGCCTCTCCTTTGGCGGGCACCCAGGTACCTGCGAAGGCACCGTCTCTCCCGGCATCCGACGAATCCAGAAATGACTCGACAGTCTGGCCGAATATCTCACGCGTAATGGTTAGACACAATTGTTGGAAACTGTGCCAGCCGAGGATGTGAAGGTCATACATTTGTGAACTCGGCTCAGGAAGCATGCGCAGGCCTTCGACAGAAATCCTTTTTTGAGGAAGGGGCGATGATCCTAGGTTTTGAACATCCTCTGCGACGACCCCTACTTGGTCGCAAATTCCCGAAGACGCGTGTACTGCACGATCTGCGGGATCGTTTGGAGTGTGAAGACTTTCCCGCGCGTTGCGATAAGAAGCTTCTTCATGTCCTCCCGGCGCTGTTTGAATCCCCTCCCCGCTATACACGCTATTACGTCGTAGCGCGGCCCTTGCTTCGGAGTGCGGTCGCGCATGCTGAGGGTGTAGAGATGCTGGACGCGCGTTACCTTGTCGCGGGCCGTGCCGTCGTCCTCCGCCAGCTTTGCTTCGATAACAATCTTGGGATTGAATTCATCGGGGATGATGAAGTCGGGCGCCTGCTCGAATCCCTTGACGCGCTCGGCGCGCTTCGTTTTCCGGGCGCTGATGCCGTGCTCGTGGAGAACTTCTTCAATCGCAATTTCCACGGTTTGCCCGATAACATCGCTGACGGAGTCTCGGTGCCCTGCAAAGGGCCGTCCGAGAAACCGTTCATAGAGCAGCATCGGATACGGCACGCCGATGTCCGCGAGGGGAGCGACACTCTCCAGACCTGAACTCGTGTCCGCTTTCTGCAGCCTGTGGATTAGGCCCTCTTCCACTACTTCCGGACCTTCGGCCAGAAGCTGGCAGGCCGTCGTAACAAGGGCGCTCACGCGCTCCCCGGTGATTCCGTCTTCATGCAGCGGCGTCTCGGGAGATATTCGTATCTTCCGGTCAATCGACCTTGCAGCCCCTTGCGTAACCTCCACTTCGGTTCGCGCGCTTGCGACGGCCGCCCACTCCGAGGGCGTAAATCCGAGCATGGCCCTGAGGACGATGAGCGCGATCGGAGTTTGATTAACCGTTTTAAGAACAGCCGGTGGGCTCAGATCCCGGAATCCCTTCGTGGTTCGTTTCAGCTCTTGGTAACCATGCTCGAAGATCGCGTATTCGATGAAGCCGGGCCCCTTTGGCATCGTGAGAAAGCCGGTTTCCAGCGCGGAGAACACCTCATCGACGCAGGCGTCGATGTTGGCCTGCACCTCTTCAAATGTCCGCTCAAAGGGAAACGGCATAGCGGCTCCTTTGTTTTTTCTCAGGAGCCACCGAAGTCTCTACGGGCTGCACCTTGCCATCTGTCGGACGCAATTTCTGGATGACAGAATCGAGATCTCCCAAGGAAGCCAGGGCTTCGGCAAAGCGCGTGAGTTTCTCCTTGGTGGCCTTCTCAGGCCGCCATTCATGGCGCAGATTCCATATTGCCATGCGAACTGCGTGCCCGAAGGCAATGCAGCGAATATCTCCGGCCGTGGGTTTCATGCCGGCACCGCGCAACTGATGAAGCTCGCGGTGAACAAGAGGGATTAATTCAGCCGCGGACTGGAATAAATTTGGTGGCGCTTGCTTCGCCTCCGCTCTGCAAACGAACACGGTATCCACGATGGAAGAGCCCGTGCCGTGGATATGAATGGAGCCTCCCATTTCCGCGGGGCACGGAAGCGTGGCGTAGCAAACGAGACCGGCGTCGAGTATTGCGACCCCGATTGCGCGGTAGGCGTCGAGCGTGTTGTGGTGGTAGGTAAAGACCAGGGGGCAGCCGGGCTTGAGAGCTCTTGCCATCTTTGCGTAAACGACCGAAAGCCCGTCCGTGAAATGCTCCAGGTCCCTGCCCCGCGTCACATTGGCCGTCAACTCTTCCAATGCGCGCGTCGAAACCCGGTCGAAGCCTTCAGACTCTTTGCCGACAAGACGCTGGAGCCAGACATAGCAGAAATCCATCAGTTCGCCGTACTGGACGTTTCCAAAATACGGCGGATCGGTGAAAACCGCGTCCAGGCTCCCTGGCGGCAATGCGATGGTGGTCGAGCTTGCGCAGCGAATGTTCACACTTCGTGTTCGGTGGCCATTGAGACGCTCGCCAATCCACTCACCCTCGATGGGGATCTGCTTCTTGCTCGTCTCTCCGCGACGTACTTCAAATGGTTCGTCGCAGTAGCGCTTGGCCTTGGTGTACTTGTCGATGATGTTGCTCCATCCTCCCGAGCCGACACCAAGGCCATTGCCGTTCTGGATCCCCAGAAAATTGGATTCACATTGAATCAAGCCGACAGGAAAACCGTGAATGGAAAAAATATCGAGGGATTTCAGTGCCATCGTATCGTAGCGACACAACATGTTCTGATAGCGCAGCAAATCGGACAGATTCGTGGCCAGCGCATGTCGGACGCGTTGATCTTCGACCGTGGCAATGTATTGGGCGCTCAGCTCAAGCCCGAGAAGCTGGCGCGTGTTGAAAAGATCGCGATAACGCTCATAACCCCACCGGTGCAGGCGGTCCGTCTCGTCGCCGGGGAGAATTTTCTGGTCGGGAACAAAGCGCTGCGCGATTTGCGACCACAACTGTTCCGCCTGGCGATATCGCTCCAAGTCTTTGTGGTCCGGCCTCTTGAAGAAACGGCCCTTGTGGCCGTCCTTACGTTTGGGATTGTAGTATTCAATCGCAAAGAGCCGGTGGCGAGGAGGTCCCGCCTTCGGGCGTGGATAGAGATTATCGTGCCGGCACTTCGGGCAGGGACAGCGACCCCGTCTTGCCGCTCCGTTGAGTGTCAGCAACGTCAAACACTCTTTGCAAGCGCCTGGCGCGAGGGGGTTCTTTACTTCGCCCAGTTGTCCGCAGGCGCCGCAGACCAGCACGTTCTTGGGGTGCCGCACATCTTCGGCGAGCAAATACCCTGGAAATAGAGGTACGGCGGCTCCGCAAGCTTCGCAATCAATCTCCTTCACCCAGAGCCAGTATTTGACAGGTACGTCGCGATCCCCATACAGTGGGCAATCGGTTACATACAAGGACTCAAGTTTTTCGCGCAGTGCGCTTAAGAGTCCGGTCGCGGCCTGTGCGTAAGCCTTCAAGTCCAGGTGTTCGATCTCTTCGCGCACAATCCAGGCGGCCATCGGGTTGATATCAAACCCTTCCACGTCGCATCCGACCCGATTCGCTTCGATCAACGGAGTGCCGCCTCCCATGAACGGGTCGGCAATACGCTTATCCGAGAATTCATTGCTCTGAAAGAAGATGTCCTGGACCGGCCCCTTCCCAAATTCTGACAAAACAAGCGCGCGGAAAAGCGTTCCAGGCCGTCTCGCGAACCATTTGTGAACCGCGATAATGGGGCGGTAGTTCTGTTGAATCTGTTTCTCGCGCAGAGCCAGGCCTGCGACAAAGGAAATATCGAAATTCTGTTCTATGGTCATTCGGCTCCCAAAGGCAGCTAATCTCGAATGCCTATCAAATCAGCTTTCGACTGCCAGTGCAAATCTATCCGAGAGGATATTCATCCCTGCCGTTCTGGTTGCCGCTGTTGCACCATTTTGCGCCGTGATGAGGGCGTAGCGTTCGTGACGACGCCGAGCGCGCTCCTGGGCCTTGGCCGCCCTGGTCATGGCTGGTGGCTGGTTTCGGCTGATGAGTGTCCAGCGCTGGGGAAGACGGAGGATCGGCGTCGGTTTTAAAAGCGACCGGCCGGACGGGCGCGACGCATCTGGTGTGGGCGAGGCCGGACGAGATTGTCGCATGGGGCGAGGAAATGCAGGAATTCCTCAAGGATGCGCCGGAGAAATACCTGATTCCAGTGCGGGATTATCCGAGGTATCTAAACCTCTGAAGTCGTCACGTCACAGTTTCTCCTTGCGCGCCGCGAGTAAGACTCCCGCAACAGGACGTCTTAAGGAAGCAACGTTATGGAAGCCTGCGAAGAGGTGTACAGTTTCTTTATGAGTGATGCGCAAGAAGATAGCCCCATAAATTCTGCTCTCCGTCAGTTTGAATCGACAGAGGCGAACGTGGCGAAACTCGAACGTCTCTGGTCTGAGATCGCCAAACTGACTCCGAGCGGACTCCAATTTGGTAATGATCCTGTCTATGAAGAACATGTGCGGGCTTTCAAAGATGTGCTGGCCGCACTGCCGAGCATCGATGGCTGGAAGCCGGAAAGTGTTCCGATGGACCTTAATTGGATCGGTCAAAATCGGCTCGACGCTAAGGAGGTCGGAGAGATCAGCGCCGAGATTGCTATTGAAGAGGAAATCGAAGCCCCTGGCAGAGAGATTGCCGAGTACAGGCATCGCCTGAATCGCAAACGGCGGCAGCTTATTCGTAGCGTCATGTCCGATCTGATCGCCGGAATTGATAAAACACTGCGGTCGTTGAACAAGATGATCCCCAAGAAGCCAAACCCAGCGCGACAGGTCAAGTCGCCTGCATGGGATAAATTAAAGGACCAGATACAGGAAATTGAAACACTATTGGGAAGCGGTGCTCCCCGGCCCACGCGGTGGAGTGATCTGCGAAGGCACCTCCACTTTGGCGCGATGCAAGATCTGATGGATATCGGTCGTCTCGATTGGCCGGACGTGAAGGCCGGACTCACCAAAGGGCTGTTTGATCACGACGAACCGCTTCCTGTGGAGGTGGCCGACCTCGGCACTCTCGCTGCGGCTCAACCCAAAGGCAAAGTGGTCACAAAGTTGAAATGGGAATCTCTGGGCGACGAAGATTTCGAGCGTCTCGTGTTTTCGTTGATCAGTGACGCTGCGGGCTACGAAAACCCGGAGTGGTTGACGCACACCAACGCTCCAGATCGAGGGCGCGATTTGTCTGTTACCAGGATCATTACTGACCCGCTAAGTGGAGCGACGAGAAGGCGCATCTTAATTCAGTGTCGGAATTGGTTGACTAAGAGCATTGGCCCTCGCGATGTAGCCACGCTTAGGGAACAAATTGTAACTTGGGAGCCGCCCAAAGTTGATGTTCTCATTGTCGCTACGACCGGACGTTTTACGAGTGATGCCGTCTCGGCCATTGAGAAACATAATGAAGGAGACCGGGCACTCAAGATTGAGATGTGGCCTGAGAGCCATTTGGAAAGATTACTTGCCGAAAGACCGGCGTTAATAGCGGAGTTTGGGCTGCGTTAGCTGGTCTGTGGTTTCTGTCTATTTTGCGGCAGATCGGCCAGACCGATGCCTGTCTCGCTTCCCGACATATCGTTTCCGTACCTCATTACCCTCTTTGGATTGAGCCTCAAGTTTCCTTCCCAACTCTGCTGGGACGAGCTTGGAAAGGTTGTAGAGTGAACTCACGGCTTGCAACAGCGACCCGTGCCCTGTCACTAGCGCCTCCAGATCCCAGTCAAGTTCGTGGCTTATGAGGCCGGCAGGGCCAGCATGAAGCAAATCGGAGCCCAGCCTGTACGCGGTCTCATACTGTTCTAGGAAACCGACCTCTTCTGCCATTTCCCTAATGGTCTTCGTTGACCAAGTGTTCCGCACTCTCCCGTTGGAAGAAGAAAATTGCGACTTCACTCGATTGTACTCAATTTCAGCTTGTGCTCTCAATTGTGGTGGGACGCTGCCGGGATTGTCCCTTTCTGACTTTTGCAGATAGTTCCACGAAAACACATGTGGAAAGGCCAGAAAGATGTTGATCTCAGCAGGATTCCTTTCCAGGTATAAGGCTGTTATGGCGACCTCGACCATGCTGCGGGCGAGTTTCATTGCACTAGTTCCGCGCCGATTTCCAATAAGAATCACTACGTCCTGCATACTTCCGAGATTCACGCTTGCGAGCGAACCCAAGGCGGTAACGGCTTCTCGGTGATCCGCCGCAGTCGAACTGATAATTTCTGCTGCCACGTCCGATGATCGGGCAATCACCTGGTAAAGGTGCTCATAGTCGCTATAGGACTTGTCCCACAGGTTCGGAAATCCAAAAACCGCTGGCACTTTGTTCATGGTTCGCACCCAATAAACCGGAATTCGATCCTTAGCGTTTCGATGGATACCTGCGACTATACGTAAACCACGCCTGGAAGCTCACCTTCCCCTAATCCGCCTCCCAGCAGCAGGAACGCCGGGAGATGCGCGCCAAAAGGCGGACGCGCTGGAGCGCTAGCTAAGCTACGGCTGGCGCACTGTCCGTTTCCGCACCAACTGAAGCCAGGCATTCTCGTGGAGACTCCTTATGTACCACTCATCATCCGACTCAGCCTTCGCAACTCCCCTTACCTGTTTGGGGCTCAGGACGAGATCATGTTTGTTCGCAAATAACACTGCGGACTTCCCTCCCGGACGTTGGGCGCTCCTGTAGAGGATGCCGTCGAGCGGTGACCCAGCGTGACGGAAAGCGGTTCTCAACCATTCCGTCACAACTTGCGTGGGCACATAATCTATATGTTCTCGTTCACCGGGCTCCACCTTTGCCGCCAGACTCTTGACGAAATTGTGCAGAAAATCGAGGGCGTAGCGATTCACGGTGCTGGAATCGGATTGCTGCTCGAAGAATCCGAAGCGCCTCGGTAGCGTCGTCAGGTCAAGGATAGCCGCTTGTCGCGTGAATTTGAAGGTGCCGACTGCGACTCCCAGGGTGAGGTCATCGTCGATTTCAGCGATCGCAGTTTCCGCGTCGCGACTGCCGTAGAACATGACGATGCCCGCCGGACTCATCCTGTTTGACCTGATTGCTTTATCGACGGATGGGGGGCCGAAATCGTACGGTGAACTTAAAGGCTTATCCGGTTGCAGGTGACGCGCTCTGTAGATAAGCGAGCCCGGCGGCTATACCTTCACAAGTTCGTGCTCTGTGACGGTCTCTCCGATGAACCTCAGAAGTTCCGACGGAGTAAGGTATTCCTGCGAGCCAAGAGATTTCTTATCGCTCTGCTGTAGGAAAAAGTATCGGCGTGCGTGCTTAATGAAGTCGCAAAACTTTTCCCAGCTCCCGATGAGCTGCTCGTCTGGGCGCAATGCGTACGGGTCGCGCTCGCACCAGAACTGGTCGCCGAAGCACTGGACCAAAATATCAAGGAGTCTACCGTCATCGTCATTCGGAAGGCTTAAGCCAATCTCATCCTCCAGCAAGTCGCGGCTGTCCCAGTGTGTCCCCTGATAACCGCCCTCCGCTCCATCCCATCCCAATGCATCAGCGGCGAGCTTGTACTCTCGGTCGATCGCCTGAAACATGAACTCGACAACCCCGTCGAGCGGCGCGGCGATGAAACGAGTGCGGCCCTTGCGCCCGCAGAAATCACAAAGCTTCGACGCGGCGCTCGATTGGATGAACTCCTTAATGTAATCGTCCTCAAAGCATTTGCCACAGACCGAGTAGCCCTCGGCCGGTGCGGTGGACCAAAAATCCAGATCGTCGCCGTGATTCATAGTTTTGTCGGCCCGCGCCTTAATCCTGACCGTTCACACTCGCTCCACCAATCTCTTCCGGCGTTGTTCTCTTGCCCCGCAGCATCTGCGCGGCGTGGCGTTGCTTGTGGTTCTGGACATACTGAACGGTCCTGACTGTTCGCAGAGTCCACCAACCCTTGGTTAGGGGAATCGTTTCTTTTTGTTGCCTGCCCAAAGGCAAGAACCCGATCTGCAGAAAGACAAGGCGAGTAAGTGTGGCCGAAAGATGTGCGAACAGCTCCGTAATAGTCTTGCTGGCGGCAACTTGTTTATGTCCAAGTCTAAGAATGCTTTCGATATCGGCAAACCAATCGTCGTCTGCCGTTTCGACGGTCGATCCTATAGCTATCTTGATGGCGCGAAGAAGTTTTTGAATGTCGTCCTTCCAGACACGAAGAGGTGCAGTCTCTTTAAGCCGCAGATAAACACTGTGACCTAGCAACGCCTCAAGCGCGGCTTTCAAAGGATAGAATTGGCTCATGTCATATCGCAGTTCCTCGGTAGGCAATATTGCTTTCATAGGGTGAACCTCGCAATCGTCGTGAGGCTAACATTGTAGCTGCACCGGTCGCAAAGGGCCGAAGCTGTCGAAGGAGTACATCCTCGCCGCTCTTTAAGTTAGGTGCGCAGCTCGCGGGCGTTCTTTATGGCTGCGTCCCGGTTGCTGACCTGGGTCGTGTCGAGTGATTCAAGCGTGCCGCCGAAAGAAAAGACGGAGCGAAACGCCTCGCGTTCGTGCATCTGCGTACGAAGCGCCGGGACATTGTGATTTTTGAATTCGTCCCGGATGTGTTGCAGCTTGCGGGGGGCGAATCGCGGCGTTCGCGCGCCTAAACAGAATCGCATAGACCAACTTCGTTGGGCCACGCAGGCGGCACTGGCTTCACTCCTCAGGTTCGGCTGGTGGCGTGGGATTGCGGAGCGTAGGCATCGGGTCACTGTGATTTTGGATCAGCGTTTTAGACCACAGCACCGAGGTCTCGTAGTGCGATTCACAAATGACTTCACCACCGGCATGGAACCAGTGTGTAGCCTCAGGCAGCAGGGTGCGGGGAAGTTGGTGCCAAGCAAAAGGGTTGTGAAAGATTTCAAGCTCGGCCGACCACGGCTCATAGCCTTGCGGCCAAAGAGCTCTGTACTCGTCGGAAGTGATGTCCAGACAAAATGGGATGCCCTCAAGCGCGCCGGGTGTTCGGTCATAGAACTTGCCATATCGCACATAGCGAAAGCCCTTCGTCAGAGCGCCGGCCGACACTCCCACCCGGTTGAATTTGGCGATCGAACAGGCATTGGTGAAGATGACAGCAGATAGTTCGCTATGGGCGGCAGTACGGAAAAGTCCAGCAGGAAAAGCCGAGTCTCCCAATAGGTGGGAGACATCGGTGGACGAGGCAATCCGCTTTCCGTCAACCTCGATGACCCTAGCCTCTATGCCATATAGGTAGCTGATCAGAGCTTCCCGACTCCATACCATGGAGGCAGGGGCATGGAAATCAGCCAAGGCGATTGCGAATGGCTTGTCGGCAACATGAGACAGGCGGTCATAGCGTTTCTGAAGTTTATTTCCCAGCGTCTTGGCGAATCGTAGCGCGGCTGGGCCGAAGAATCGTTCTCGAGGGTCTTCGGGGGGATTTGTCGGCTCCGCATTGACTTGGTTGTAGCGAACTGGCGGATTCGCTGTGACGGCTTCAATCCAGGCCTCATCACCGCGACGATTTTCAATGTGGAAGTCTGGGGAGGGATGTGGCTGGGTTACCAATAATCCTTGCTCCCGAAGACAAGCGAGCAAGTGCGCTTCCCACATGCGGGTATGAAAGTTGTCGGTTTGGCAATCTCCCGCCCAGCTTTCATCCGGGTTGGGAAAGGCGAGGTAAACCTGGTTGAGTAACCAGGCCGCTACATGGTGCGACGGCCGTGCAAGCACCATGAAAATCTCGCTCGGCTTACGATCCTGCACGTCATGCAATGCCGGACGTCGCGCTGTGTTCGGCGGAATCGGTTCGGGCCGCGCGCCCTCCCTCATTGAGGATTCTATGACCGTCCGGGCATCGGTTGAGTCCGAGAACCCGTGCTCTTGGTAAACCATGACCCAGACGTGATCCTCACGGCGCCGCATTACCAGAACTCCGAAGCTCTGATCATTCACATCACGGGTGACTGCTCCCCATGCTAAAGCATCCTCGCTTTGCCATGCCTCTACGGGCAGCCGGTCGCCGAATGCATGTCCGCGAGGAAGCGAGAGAGCGTAGATGTCGAATATGGGCCGAGGAAGTTGATGCATATCTTGTTAACGTCCGCAACCCTTAGCTATCCACTCGCGATCGCCGGTGCGTGTTGGTGGCTGGTGATCTCGTGTTGGTGTTTGTAGTAGGCCGAGTCGAACAAGTGAGCTGGACGAGAATGAGCCGCGATACAGATCGCGATACACAATAGCCTTGCCAGTGATGTACTTCCAATGACTTGCAGTGCCGTCCGTGCTCTTCTATGTCTTTGAAAGTACTTGTAACCCGCTAACTGTCAGGACAGACGTCGCGGGTTCGAGCCTTGATTCCTTGGAGCAAGTTGGGAGCAGCACAAGGATGACTCGGAACTCTTAAGCGCAACCGTCGCAACGACTTGGATTGAATTTGCGGCTGCTTAGAAGGCAGGTGCTCTGTCCAACTGAGCTACGGGCGCGTTCACCTTGATTCTAGAACATTTACGTTCCGCGTGGAGACTGTTTTGCTTGAATGGCCTTCTGCCCGAACGGAAGACGCTCAATCTAGTGCGTTGGTCGGACGCTTTGCTGAAATCTTCAGGGTAAATGCACATCCAGCGCCGCCCGCGTCGGAGACCGTGCGGTTACTGGGTCAAAAAACTGATCGAATCTCTTAACTCTGAAACCATGCCAGGATAGTACACCTGCCTCGTGACCAGGTGTTTTCCCGGATTGTCGGCCGCTTGATAGTGCGCGACGGTTTGGGCGTATCGCTCCAACGGATTCTGGCTGCTCATGGTGACGCCTCCCAGTCCTGCACCATAGAAGAGCGTTGCCTTAGTCCGGGTTATGCGCGGGCAATTGGTTGAACAAGTGCTGAACACGGTAAACTTGCCCCGGAGCCAGCGTGCCCTGCCCGGGGGAAATGTTGCAGTTCTGTCGATTCTGTCGCTTCCATCCGCAAATGGCTGCTTGACCGGATTTTTTCGTGCCAGTACAGTGGAACGGAACAAAACTCAATTGACGCCGGCCATCCACTACTGCGCAAGAGATCGAGTAGTGCCGCAGATCCGCCATTTCCTCAAGAACGGTATCACCCTACTGCCAGGCCGCACTTTCTCGAGCTGGTCGCGCGGCCTAGACCATCTGTCGCTCTCCGTTGGCCCGTCTAGTGTGTATTTACACGGCCTCAATCAGTTGCGACACAGCACCGTTTCTTGATAGTTTCTGGCAGTGCCTCCATATAAGATCAGGTGTTAACAATTAACGAGGTATTTGTAATTCTTATCAGTACATCTACTTAAGTACTCTTAATTTACTTGCCGTGGGTTATAGCTCCGCGATAGTCTCTGACAGGCAGATGAGTCGTCGAATGCCGCTTAATTGAGTCGGAGGGGCCATGACCTTTGTGAGATACCGTTACGCGCACCGCATCTTCAGCCTATTGCTCTTGGTTGCTTCCTGCGCCCATGCTCAGCTTCCTCTATGCTCAACACAAAAGGTGAACGGAAATTGTGCGTTGGTTTTCGACCGGCTCGATCCAGTCTCGCTGCCCACGATCCAAATGCGGCCGAATGCACGCGTCAGCGTTTCCGTTGTCGCCCCTCTTGCGTACGAAACGCTAAGTCTCGATCCGACGAACTTTCAAGCAGTCGCCCCGACCGATCAAACGCAGTCTTTTTTCACATCTTTATTGCCGAGCCTGAAGGGAGTGAGCACCGCGGCAGTGACGCCTCACTTTGCGGCTGCAGAACATGACTCCCCAGACGTTAAGAAAGTAAAGGACGATTTCACGAACCTTACCGCGTCCCTCGACACGCCGTTCCCACAAATCCAGACGTTTATTACAAATTCGCGAAGCTTTTATGCGCAGCTTCAAGAGGCCGTGGCTCCACTTCCAAGACCCCGGGATAGTAGCGGCGAGCCGATACGGCCGTCCACGATTCCCAGCGGAACACCAAATCCATTGTCTGAGGCTTATCCAAGCTGGGCTGATCTTCTGTTGTGCGAACTGTCTGCCCCAGAATGCAAGGAAACCTCTAATCCAACATTCACCAATCTTGTGAACGACGGGGTCGCTATTCAGACGTCGTTGACCCCGCCGACGGCTGGGGGCGCTGTTCCGTTGAAATTTGATACGGCAAAATTTGATGCTCTCGTCGCAAAGACGAGAGCCGATATTAGCGTGCTGAAGACGGAGGACCATCCCGAGGTCTACACGGCTGAGCTAGCAAAGGTACAAGCGCGGGAAGCCTTGCTCATCGCGGTAGTGCCCGCCTACGCCGCCGCGTGGCTCTCCGGTGTCACCGCGATTAACAAGGATTTGCAAAATTATTTCGTGAACATTAAAGAGACGGCAGCGGTTGTACCGAACAAGGGACCACTCGACCTTGGATTCATTGATGACCCGCGTCTCTTGTCGAAAAACACCAAGACCAGCACGAAATTCTTAGGGAGGTTAGTGACCTATTCGATTAATTCCGTCAATCAGATAGCAGTCGCGACGACCGCCGTACCCACGACTGCACAGAAGACCTCCGTCATAACAATCACCGTCCTGTACTCGGACCCGAAGTTCGAAGTCTCGACTGGGGCACTGTTTTCAACGCTTCCCAATCGAACTTTTGCGAACCAAACACTAGTGAATACCAGTTCCGGAAGCAAGCCCACTACCGGAGATATCATCATTACGCGGTCGATCATACGGCCTATCGTTCTTCCCTATGTAGCGGCCAACTGGAGACTGGGACCCAACTTCCTGCTGTTCGACCGTCGGGCAGCGGTTTACCTAACGGGCGCCGTTGCCTTCAATGGGTACAATACGACGGCTGAGTATGCCGTAGGTCCGTCCCTCTCCTGGAGGATGATCATGCTTAGTCCCCTATTTCATATCGGACATGACGTCCACCTCACGCAGGGCGAAACCGTCGGGATGGTTTGGTGCAACACAGCCGCTCCCGCCGGATCACCGACGGCTTGCGTTGGAACGCCGCCTGCTCCTTCTACGAAGACTTTTTGGAGAGGCGCTTTCGCATTCGGAATTGGTATTCGGGTTCCAACGTCTTTCGGGACTACTGCCGGACACTAAAGGCGGCTGATATTTGCATTTTTCGTCTCATTTTGCTCTGTGGCTGATGGGCAGCCTATCTATAAACCCGCAACTAAATTCGTACCCTTATTCTATTCGTTCACCCGACAGACCCAGTTTCATCGTCTCCACAAACCCGACAACGCTCTCTACAAAAGCAGTATGTTAGAAGCGTGGAACCTGAACCAAAGCCAAATGAGGACAATGAGACATACGACGGCGTTCGTGGCTCTCGCCACAGCTTATATTGGGCTTTCCGGTGATCTATTTTCGAGCACACATGCGGCCTCTGCCTCCGAAGAGCTCAAGCGTGCCGCGGAGTATATTGTCTCGGCTGAGCAGGACCTTGCGGAACTGAAAGTGAGCGTTCTCAGTACCTCCAAATCGTTGCAGCGCGAAGTCATCGATGCCGACGAGGAAGCGGACAAGTGGGAGGAGCTTGCAAAACACGAAGGGGACGCTCGAATGAAGTCAGTCATCTACGCCTTTCGCGACGCGTTCCAGTCGCATAACAAACAACTCACACTTATAGAGGGACAGCTACGTGATTTGGGCCTGGTCGGCGAGGACTTGGAATTGGATGTTAATCTCTGCCATCTGCTCCAAGCCAATCTCGAGCAAATCGTGCAGGGCAAGCTCGCACCGCAGAAAGCGCGCTCGATGGTCACGAGCACGAAGCAAGGCCTTGACATTCTTCTAGAGAAGGTCTCTGCTTCCGCAAAAATGCACGAGAATACCCAGAGTGTGCTTGACAAGGAAACTTCCGCGCTTTTGAAGTACGATAAACAATTGCGCCAGTTACGTGCCTTTGGGGGTGATCCCAAGGATCGGATCGAGGAATGGGAGAAACAGGTGATTGATACAGAGTTAGATAACAACACCAAGGAAGCGAAGGAGGTTGCCACGGTGAGCTCGCTTGAGGGGCGTATGGCGAGCGTTCTGACGAAAATCGATAATGCGACGAAAGCGCTGCAGCTCGCGGCGGCAGGGCGGTGAGAGTCTCTCCTGCCGAGATCGCAAGCACAACTCTTGAAACCTCGCTCGAACGGTCAGTGAGGCATGCGGCGGAGTTCCTTGTCTATCGAACTTCTGGCCGCGGGGCGGGTGGCAGAGGCCGTGGTTTTAGGCGGTCTAAACTAGTGCCGATGCCTCGAATCGCAAGACTTCTCTGGTAGGTCTCATCATCAACGAAATCTCCCAATTTTATGATGTTTGTTCCATTTCTCTTTACCCGGGCTATGTTTTCGGGGGTCGGCCGCTCCACATTTCGCATATCACCCCGCAATTCTTCACGAAACAGGAATTGTTCGGGATGATCATATACTACGCGTCCAAGCGCACGAAGTCGCTCGCCGGTTAACGGGTGGTCTACATTCCTTATGATAAATTTCTCGTACGCCTCGCGCGATGGAAAGTCCACAATCAGAGGACCCCAACCAGCAGTGAGGGTGAGGTACATCATCATACCCTCAACGTCAGGTCGTATCCGGCTTAATGCTCGCAGGGCGAAGGCGTCGGCATCCTGCTCCTGACGCAGCTGGTCTTTGAGGTTTGTAGCCGGGGAGGTAGTGTGACCGAGAACCACGTGGCCTATTTCGTGGGCCATGATGTAACCAGTTGTTACCAGAAACGATCCCATAAATGCATTATAGAATTGCGGATCGCTTATCGGGTCGATCGGGGGCTGCTCTAGCGGAATTCTAAGTGCATCAAGCGGCCGCGGATATCGTCCGTGCGGAAAGTCCGCCGCCTCGTTATACTTGAGCATAGAGATATAATCATCGACCGTCCTGGGATCAAACTTGTGAGAGTACAGCCAAGCGTTTGCCAAAAGAACGTCGTGTAGAAACTTCAACGAAAGCACTGGGATGACGACTGTCTTCGCGTCTGCGTAGAATTCCATCAAATCGTTTTGTCGACCTCGTAACGGAATCTCCAAGTGGATGCCTGAAGCTTTTAGCTTGTCCTGCTCGTCGAGGCCCTGAGACAACAACAGTTCAAAGTTTTGCTGAGTTTGCGATTCCAGAATGGAGTGCCACGTCTGAAGTTCTTCAGGGCTGTAAAGATTGGACATGTCTTTTGCTTCTGCCGCAAGGGTCAACATGAGAGACAAAAGCAGGGCAGTAAGTGTATGAGCCGCTCCCAGACACATACCCCTCGTATTGCGATCTGATATCGAAAGCAGGGTGAGAAGAGGAATTCGATACCGGATTGGCATATTTCTCGCCTCCGCGGGGAACTCGGCGTCAGATAAGTGTACGCGCCGTTGCGAAACACCTATTCCTCAGAACTGGGCGCCATACCCACCTACATGCTGGAGGCGCGAAAGACGATGTCTCTGATCGTGGACACGGGAATCATACAAGAAGTACCAACAAGCGTGCCTGAGCAATCTGATGGATTTTTCAGTTCGATTTTTACGGATGGAATGACCGCGGCCGGGTTAGTATAGCGCCCTCCTGTAGTCACGATTGTGAGCTGTCCATTGTCGTCAAACCACACCCGTTCGTACTTCGGATTTTGTTGCGGTGGACCTGAACTGGGAAGCGGGAACTGTGTTGAGGAAACAGTGCCTTTGAGGAGGACGCCAGATTTCAGCTGTACTAGGTCAGCGTTGCTAGTTATCGCCTTCTGGATATTCAGTCGGCAACCGTCGCGAACGTAACCCTTTAGCTCCGGCTGCCAGTCGCAGGTATCAACAATTCTCTGGTGGACCTCAGGAAGAGACAACGAGGGAAGCTCCGCAAGCAGAACTGCTGCTGTTAAAGTGACGAAAGGAGCCGCCTGACTTGTCCCCGACAAAAGTCCATGGCCACCGTTCCGGATTGTGCTTGAAATGCCCGAACCGGGTGCTGCAATCTCAACCGTTTTTTGTCCGTAATTCGAGAACTGCGCTAATTGTCCACTTTTATCAAGAGCAGCAACGAAAATTACGTCAGGCAGCGGAAGAGAATCAATTCCCCGGAAGGTGCCGTGGGCAAAAGGATCATCATCTAGATTTGCCCCTTTGTCGATGGCACCGTAGTTCCCAGCGGCAACCACAAAAAGATTGTTGGCGCGACGGTCCGCCAAGTATTGGTTTAGCATGTCAGAACTTGTTGCAAGTTCAAAACTGAGGTTGAAGATTCTTATTCCCTTACCCACAGCGATGCTAATTGCGTTCTGTGCGAAAGCAGAATCAAACTTCCCTTCCTTTCCCGCTATTTTCAATTCGACTAGCCTAAGTCGATGGGCCAGGATTTGACCAATCGTGGGTGTCCACGTGGAAATCTGTTCACCAACTACCAGTCCCGATACATGTGTGCCATGCGACAAACTCATTTCATCATACGGATCAGAGGTTCTCCTCAGGAAGTCGTATCCTACCGCTCCCGCTGGCCATTTCGCGTCTGAGACAGCTGGCGGAGTGCTCCAGAAAAAAGGAATTAAATCTGAGTCCCCAGTGTCTGCACCGCTATCCACAATGCCGATTGGAACTTGGGAAATAAGTGTAAGGTCAGATGTTTCGATCATCTTTAGCCCAAGGAACTTAAGATACCAACCGTAGTCCTCAGCAGTCGGGAGATTAACCGACTGCAACTGGCCTGCCGGCGTTTCGATGTGCCCGAACACTTCGGGCTCAATCATTGTGCCTTGACCCTGAAGCTGCGTTTGGGTCGCCACGAAATCCACGTTGAAAGTGAAACACGTCGGACAGGA
>Ga0073928_10005682_pt1 | contig 17278 bp, 13 predicted proteins | sample PaiPotPPA55metaG_FD_76969 | JGI IMG/M metagenome (GOLD analysis project Ga0073928, IMG submission 76969) | Iron sulfur acid spring bacterial and archeal communities from Banff, Canada, to study Microbial Dark Matter (Phase II) - Paint Pots PPA... ... | reverse complement strand
TGACCTGGCCGATCATCGCGTTGGGCTGGGTGATCAATATCTTTCAGCGCGGTACGGCGTCAATGGGGCGCATCAATGAGATTCTGACTGAGAAGCCTGAGATAGAAGATGGTGAAGACGTCAAAAGCAGCACGAGCGAGACGCTTACGGCGACACAGATTCGTGGGGAGATCGAATTTCGAAATTTGAATTTCTCTTACAATTCAACTCCCGTTTTGCGCGACATAAATCTTCGCATTCCGTCGGGCAGCAGTCTGGCAATTGTCGGCCCCACGGGTTCGGGGAAAACTACGCTGGTAAGTTTGATCCCCCGTATTTACGATGCGGAACCTGGAAGCGTGCTTATCGACGGCATTCCCATTCGCGAATATCCGATTGCGACTTTGCGCCACAATCTTGGCTTCGTGCCGCAGGAAACTTTTTTGTTCAGCGAAACCGTGCGGGAGAATATCGCCTTTGGAAAAGAAGACGCCACCGACGATGATGTCCGTTCAGCGGCGCGTGCGGCCAGCATTGCCGAAGATATCGAAAGTTTTCCTGAGCAATATAAAACCATAGTGGGCGAGCGCGGCATTACCTTATCGGGCGGGCAGAAACAACGCACGGCGATTGCGCGGGCAATCATTCGCAACCCACGCATTCTTATTCTCGACGATGCGCTCTCCAGCGTCGACACTCACACCGAAGATAAAATTCTCAATCATCTTCGCGAAGTCATGCAGGGGCGCACGACGATTTTCATTTCTCATCGGGTTTCTACGGTACGCAATGCCGACCGCATCGCCGTCCTTCACAATGGACGAATCGTGGAAATAGGTACGCACGATGAACTGGTCTCCAAAGACGGCTACTATACCGACCTGTATAACAAGCAACTGCTGGAAGAAGAGTTAGCGGAAGTGTAGTAGTGAGGAAATGGAGGACGGGAGTCTCGCCCGTTCCTCCCCGAGTCGTTCAAAAACGGAGTTGTCATTCCTCGCGAAGCGAGGAATCCAGGTGTTTGCCGGTGGCGGCAATTCCGCTGGCACAAGCAAGAACCTGGATTCCTCGCTTCGCTCGGAATGACAGTCGAGAGATGCTGCAATTCTCATCATGCGTCGCGTCGTCATCCCCGAGTTGCTTGACACCGATACCGGCACTCCCGCCGAAATCGCTACTGCGCTGTCCGACCTGCGCAATATCAATCAATGGTTCGGCGGGGTCGACACCACGCAGTCGATGATCTCCCAGGTCGCGCGCAAAACTGGCGCCGGTGCGCTTTCGTTATTAGAAGTTGCCGGAGGGGCCGGATACGTGCCCCTCTCGGCGAGCGCTCGATTGCGCGAATCAGGACTCAATCTTCAAGTCACATTACTCGATCGTGCTGCTTCTCACCTGAACAGGAATGGACACCCCGCTGTAGCTGGCGATGCGCTCGCGCTTCCCTTCGCGAATGAAAGTTTTGATGTGGTAAGTTGCTGCCTATTCGCTCATCATCTGGAGCCGTCAGAGCTAATTCAGTTTGTCGACGAGGGGCTGCGGGTGTGCCGCATTGCGGTGATCATCAACGATGTAGTTCGCGACCCGATTCACCTTGCCTTGGTTTATTTGAGCTTGCCGCTGTACCGCAGTCGCTTCACTCATCATGACGCGCCTGCCTCGGTGCGGCGTGCCTACACCGTCGCCGAGATGCATCAAATGTTAGGGGAGACTACGGCGGCCAAGGTGGATGTTGAGCGCCATCGGTTGTTCCGCATGGCAGCCATCGCCTGGAAAAAATAAAAACATGTACGACCTGATCGTAATCGGAGGCGGCCCAGGGGGAACTTCCGCCGCCATCACCTGCGCACGCGGCGGCGCAGACGTGCTGCTGCTCGAGCGCGGACGCTTTCCGCGCCATAAAGTCTGCGGTGAATTCGTTTCGGCTGAGTCGCTTGAACTGCTCCGCGATTTGCTTGCTCCTCAACATGCGACATTACTTTCCTCGTCAACTCGCATTCCGCAATCGCGCATATTTCTCGACGGACACACCCTACACACGCCAGTCGATCCCGCGGCAGCCAGCATTGCGCGGTTGAACCTCGATGACGCGTTGTGGGATTCGGCCGAAGATTGTGGCGCTGATTGCCGCCAACAAATTTCCGTGCAAAGCGTGTCCCGAGCCGGCCCGTTTCTGGTGAAAACCTCGGTCGGAGATTTTGAGACTCGCGCATTGATTAACGCGTCAGGCCGTTGGTCAAATCTGACGCCCGCATTTCCCGAAGCAGACTCAAAGTCTAAGTGGATCGGCCTCAAAGGACATTTCGCTGAGGCTTCTCCACTCCCTTCCGTCGACCTCTATTTTTTTGATGGCGGATATTGCGGAGTGCAACCCGTAGATCTTGGCGACGGATTTGACCGCTCCGGAAGAGTCAACGCCTGCGCCATGGTACGCGCCGATGTAGCGACCACGTTGCCGGGAGTTTTCGCTTGCCATCCTCAGTTACAGGAACGCAGCCGCGCATGGAAACCTCTCACCGAGCCGGTGACGACATCGCCACTGGTGTTTCGCGAACCACAGCCCGAGCGCGACGGAATTCTCATGGTCGGCGATGCTGCTGCTTTTGTCGATCCTTTCGTCGGCGATGGCATTTCTCTTGCCCTGCGCAGCGGCCGTATGGCAGGTGAATGTTTAGTTCGGTTTTTTGCTGGAATAATTTCGCTGCCTGACGCCGCCAGCAATTATCGCGCAACCTACGAAGAGCGCCTTGTGCCTGTGTTCCGCACGTCGTCGAGAATCCGCCGCATGCTGCGTTTGCCGCAGAAGGTGCGAATTCCGATTCTCCGCTTTCTGGAAAAGTCGCCGGCAATCACGCGATACGTGGTTCGTAAGACCCGTTAAAGCAGCTCGTCGGCTGCCGTCATCCCTCAAAACTCCTCTTACTTATGTAACTGGCGCGGGCTTTATGGACTGCTATCATCACGCAGAAGCTTGGGGAGGCGCGCCTTGACGAAGAATATTATTCTGATTCTCACCGTATATTTTGTCCTCTTGATCGGCTTATCCACAGCTCAGCAGCCCGCGCCGCAAACAGCACGCCAGGCGCTGCTGGAGATGTTCTTCAGCAAAACTCCGGGCACATTCGAGAAGCATCTTCCACAGGCGACTCGCGCTGCGCTGCCAAAGGCGGGTACGTACCCTCCCTTTCTTGGCGGATTTTCTATGCTAACCGCCCAGGTGGGCGCTCGCGGGCAACAATTGCAAACCTTCGAAGCCGGTCCGACGCTGGTGATGGTCGAGGATCCCCAGGCACACAGTAAGTTCGAAATCACGGTCGAACGCGACGATCTGCGTGGCGACGAAGACCAGATTGACCTCTCCTTCCACGCCTCAAAAAATGGTGAAACCCAAAACGCGGGGGCAAAATTCGGACTCACCTTCACCATGAAACAGGAAGCTGGCCTCTGGCGGTTGAATGAAATCTCGGTGACGGTGGGAGTGTCGCTGACTGACCCGGAGTTCTTGAAAACGTTAAGCGCCAAACTAGCACCTGCACCGAGCCAACCGGCATCGGGACACGCTACATTCGTCGCGCCGAACGCCGCAATGACTGCGGCTAATGAATCCGCCGCCATTGCTTCGGTGCGCACGCTCAATACGGCCGAGATAAGCTACGTTGCTACTTTTCCAACGCACGGATTTACGTGCACGCTCTCCGATCTTGGCGGCATGGGAAGCGGTGGGGGAGTGACCGAGCACCAGGCGATGTTGATCGATCCCCGGCTGGCTTCCGGCAAAAAGAATGGCTACGTTTTCGCGCTGGTCGGGTGCGATGGGACTCCGGCGACCAGATTCAACATCACCGCCGAACCCGCCAATCCCAGCGCTGGCACCCGCGCCTTCTGCAGCGACGAATCCGCAGTAACTCGCTTCTCCGCCGACGGCAAAGCAAACACCTGTCTGACCGCAGGTGCCCCATTGCAGTAAAAAACATCGTTGCTATCACCCCCTGAGCTTGCGCGCAAGACCGCGCATTCAGCGTCTTAAGTAACCCATCCATTATGGAAAAATGGTTACTACCGTAATGGCAATGGCACGGTTGCGAACACATCAGCTAATGGGCAAGCAATAAACTAGTAACAGGCGCGTTAGGGCCGAGCCTCGACCTGTGAGCCAAATGCAAACTCGCTGGGGTAAGCGTTTCGGACGATACGAGATCATTGCTGAACTCGGTCGCGGAGCAATGGGAGTAGTGTATAAAGCCCGCGACCCTAAGATCGACCGCTTCGTAGCCGTTAAGGCGATTTCTCTGTCCACGCAAAATCCAGACGAAGAACGGGAATACCGGGAGCGATTTTTTCATGAAGCTCAAGCTGCCGGCCGTCTATTGCATCCCGGCATTGTAACTATCTTTGACACGGGCGAGGACCCCGAAAGCCATATTGCCTACATCGTAATGGAATTTATTCCCGGACAATCGCTGGACCGGATGCTTTCCGAGAAATCAAAGAAGTTGCCGCTCGAACAGGCGCTGTTGTTGACTGAGGAGTTGGCTGAAGCGCTGGATCACGCACACGGACAAGGCGTCATCCATCGCGATATGAAGCCTGCCAACATATTGGTCACGCCGGAAGGCCATGCCAAGATCGCCGATTTCGGCATCGCGAAAATGAACCAGGCCTACATGACTCTTCGCGGCCAGGTGCTTGGCACACCGGCCTATATGTCGCCCGAACAGTTAGAGGGAGAGCATGTCGACCAACGCTCCGACCTGTTTTCATTAGGCGCAATCTTGTATCGCATGGTCACGGGCTACGGTCCTTTTCAAGGCAACAGTACCGCGACCGTCTGCTTCAAGGTGGCTAACCGCGAGCCTATTCGGGCGAGCGCGCTTGATCCCGAACTTCCTCCTGAATTGGATGCCGTGATCGCCCGCGCTATGGCAAAAGAGCCATCGCAACGTTACCAGCGTGGCTTGGAATTTGCGCTTGATCTTCATGAGCTGCGCGAGCGCGGTCAAGCACTGAACCGAACGCCCGATCGTCCGGCATGGTTTCCTGGATCGCGCGTAAGTCAGTCTCAGCCGAAGCAGCAGGTTGCAAACGCGCCTTCCGCAGCCAATTATGCCTCTGCAGCTTTATTCAAAACCTTGAGCGACGCTGCGAAAAAAGTACCGCCATTTATTCAACGACAGATCAATCCTCAATGGCGCTTGCCGCAGTGGCGCCTGCCGCAATGGCAATTGCCGGCGGTTCGCGTGGGCCTGATAGTCTCAGTTGGGTTGGTTGCATTGACTTTGTTTGCTTATCATCATCACCGTCAGGCATCGCTGAATGAAACGCACGCCGTAACGCCTTCGCTGGTGCTCGCGCCGCCAGTGGTTGTCGGAATACCCGCAGAACCAGCAACCGCGGCGGCGAGCGTAGAACCTGCTGCTGTACCCGCGCAGTTACAGAATGATCCGCCCTTACCCGAGTCAAAAAGGACCGTGGCCCTCGCGGTGAAAAAGAGTCAGTCAAAGACAGCCATCAAATCGGAGGACGAAAACACGCAGCCGAGCACATCATCTGTCACGACGATTTCCGATTCTACGAACACGGTTGAGAATTCTCCTCAAGCGGTGGCGGAAACTCCGAAACCGGTTTCATATCCTGCCAAGCCAGTTGTGGATTCAAAGTTAGATATCGAGATTGAACATCGTTTTTCCGAAGCAGACCTATCTGTTTGGGTTGACGATAAACTGACGTACGACCAGCCCTTACACAGCCAGACTAAGAAGCACTGGAATCCCTTTCGCGGAAATGTTAAGGAAACAGAAAGCATGCGGATTGCATCCGGCAAGCACCGGGTGCGCGTGCGCGTTCGCTCCACGTCAGACAAGTATGAACAGACTGAGACGGTCGTCGGAAGTTTCGCCAAGAACCATCCGGCAACCCTTCTGATTAGTTTTCAAGGGCATGCGAAAGACATGCAGTTGGAATTTCAAAAGCCGAGCGCCGACGCCTTGCCTGCCCCGGAGCCAGCGCCCGAATAAAAACAGGAGCGCTTTCGCGCTCCCATGAATGCTCAACTAGGCTGCAGGCCGCTGCTGAGCGCGTCCCTTCTTGAACAACTCAATCATGGCTCGATTGAACGCCGGGATGTCATCCGGCTTGCGGCTGGTTGTCAGATTGCCGTCCGTTACTGACTCTTTGTCCATCCACTCCGCGCCGGCGTTGCGAAGATCGGTCTTCAGCGATGGCCACGAGGCAATCTGCCTTCCCTTCGCCGCACCCGCCTCAATGATGGTCCAAGGGCCATGGCAAATTGCCGCTACCGGCTTTTGCGCATCGAAAAAAGCCTTAACAAACTGAACGGCCTTCGGTTCGATGCGAAGTTTGTCGGGATTAATTACGCCTCCCGGCAGGAGGAGTGCGTCGAATTCGTCGGCGCGCGCTTTATCGAGGGGCACATCGACTGCGACATCGTCGCCCCATTCGGTAACTTTCCAGCCACGTACCTTGCCGTTTTTCGGCGAGACAACTTGCGTCTTCGCCCCAGCCGCATCGAGAGCCTTGCGGGGTTCCATGAGCTCTACTTGTTCGAAGCCATCTGTAACCAGGATTGCAACTTTTAGTCCTTGTAATTCTTGGGTCGCCATATGTTTTCTCCTATGTCGGGTTCGGATGCGGCCACGCAGGATAAGGTGTCCTCGAAATTTTCTTTTTTCAATTCTTCAAGTACAGCTCAAACTCCACATCTTTTGTGCTTGAGTGGCACCTTTGCCCGCTGGGTGCCCTGCCCTTCCCGCGTTCTGTGCGGAAGGGCAGTGCTGTCGCGGTCCGCAAGCTTATATCCTGTGTGAACGATTTGTTTGTCTGACCTACATTACCCTTTTCAGGTTCTGGCATCCAAGCTTCCGGCGGTTGTTCTATTCCGCGCGAATACGAAAGGTAGATTATGAAAATGAACCGGACCATAGCGTTATGCATTGGCTTGATTTTGTTTGGCATAATCAGTGTTGCTGGCGCGTCGGACGTTAAACTTACGGCGGATCCCAGCATACCGGCAGGCGCCGGAAAAGCGCATTTGAGCAAGGAGAAAAACGGTAATCTCAAGCTGAAAATAGAGGTCCATCACTTGGCAAAGCCGGGGGCTCTTACCCCGGCTAAACAAGCCTATGTCGTCTGGATGCAGCCTCGGGGAAAAGATCCGCAGAGCCTGGGCGTGCTCAAGGTAAATGACAAGCTCGAAGCGACCTTTGAGACCACGGTCTCCAATGAGGACTTCGATGTCTTTATCACCGCTGAGGATAATCCCAGCGCGCAGGTTCCTACTGAACCGAAACTGCTCAAGGGGACGATGCAGCCCTAACTTTCCCCATACGAAAAAGCGGGTGCCCTTCGCTGCTATCGAGGGGCACCCTGAAGACCAGTCTAGCGGTTTCGATTAGGCCAGCCCCCAGACTCCGAGGCTTTCACTCACTCGCCAAAAAATTGGCCCACCCCCCATCCCCTGATCTTTTGAGATCATGGGATTACGCGGAGACTAAGGTCAAAATCTTTGGGGAATAATGGGTTGCAGGCAAAATATTTTGGAATAAGGACTTAGCATCGAATATTCCTGAAATGATCCCATGGACATTCCGGGATGCTATCGGTTGTCAATGAGCTAATCTAACGCTGATAGATAATATCTTTGGGCAAGGTAGATGTCAATGGCGGGTACCCGCGGCATCGTTGACCCGGAGGCAAAAAAGCGCGTGGTGTGAAACCGTGGGCCAGCCGCCATGGGCCAGCCCAAATGCACTACTTCTAATTCTGACAGGAGTCGCTGAGCATGCGCACGTCCGTAATCTTCAAATGCCCGTGCTCAGTGTTGTTTTTCTTCATGCCGGTGTCTTTCGCCGTGTCCTTGGCGTCTTCCTTAAGGTTATGCGCCATAGCGTTCGACACCACACCGGTTGCGGAAATTGTGTGGCCCACATGACTCGCGAGGTCTACACCGCTCTTACTAGCCCTCGCTTCCCACGTGCTGCCATCATTTCCGGTCAGCACGAACTCATCGGCACTGTCGCCTTTGGTCAAGCATCCCGAGATCGTACGTACATCCGACTTTGATTTGGAATCACTGGTCCCGTCTTGAGCCACCGCGATCGACGCGGTTAGAGCTGCAAGAACGAAGCACAACAGCAAACGATTCAAGTTGGTTGTCATTTGTTCTCCTTGATACCACAGCGCCCGCAAGACGTTCACGGGGCAAGAAAGGGTGGAACCCATTGCCGCGACGCGGTCAACCGGAGGGAGCAAAATTATGTTCCGTCCTGGGAAGAATCCGAAAAGCGCTTATGATGCTTTGCGATTTTGAGATTGATCGGGCTGTTCCTCCTTTGCGTCGGCATTTCTCGGCTCTCTCGGAATGTCCGGTTGCGGAGATCCCTGGCTAGGCTTGCGGTCTGGTTGCTGGCCGGACGTCGGTTTGTTCTCCTGTTGCGGCTGCTGTCCAGATTGCTGCTGCGGATTCTGCTTTTCGTCAATCATGTACGCTCCTTTTTGGTAATTCCCAAAGTTACGCTAGACCCCCAAACCGAGTCTGAGCAATAGCGCTCATTCCAATCCAAACGGATCCGCACGCTCGGTTGGCGCTTTGTGGAACCTCCCGCGCAGCCGCTATGCCGCTGCTAGCCACAGGAATGTACTTAGCCGCGCGCCGTTATGAACAACTTGGCGTGTATCCGGCGGTCCCCCGCCGCGATGTCAGCTAAAAGCCCCGCCCTCTGGCAAAGAACGCGAGAAGCAAGGCATCCGTTTTGTAGATCGCCGCCATTAGCCAAGTGCGAAGCGCCAAGCTCGCGACCCGCAATGTTACAGACTTCGAGGACTGTGGCGTTCATTCCGTTGCCCCTGGCATGGTTCGTAAACCCGTGCCCCGCCCGAATTGCTGAACGTGTTTGAGTCCCCAAGGCATGGGACAAGCTTCGGCAATGGCGAAAGTTTTTGTGACAACTGAACATCCCCGCCCAAGCGAAGCTTGAGGGGGGTACCCTGACGATACTTTAGAGAGTCAGGATGGGCCAACCGGCCCATGCCCTGCTACGTGACCGTGAATACTCCGGGGCTTGTGGCAGTGCCGCCGGGAGTAGTGATCACGATCTTGCCCGTCTTTGCGCCCGTGGGTACTGTTGCTTTCACTTGTGTGTCGGAAATGATGGTGAAGCTGGTTGCGGCTACGCCACCAAATGTAACCTTCGTCGTCTGAGTCAGGCTGACTCCTGTGATTGTAACCACCGTTCCCACTGCCCCACTGGTAGGCTTGAAGCTTGTAATCTGCGGCGTTACGCGGAATATCCTGTTGCTGGTCAGCTTCACACCAGATGTGGTCACACTCACAGAGCCGGTTGTCGCGCCGTTAGGGACCGCAGCCGTTAAATATGTGCTCGATACTACCGTCGGCTTAGCGGCAGTCCCATTAAAAGACACCGTGGTCTTCCCCGAAACGAATCCTTGCCCCAGAAACTCGATGGTCTTGCCAACTTTGCCAGAGTACGGCAATAGGCTGACGAATGCTGGCAGACTGGTGCTCTTCCAGCTATAAAAGACGCCACAGTTGCCCGCTGTGCATGGGTTCACGTCCCCAGTGCCTCCTATCTGGCTGTCCCCGTAAATCACTCCACTGGTGTGCTGGAAAGGGGTAATCTCGGGCGTCGCTCCGGTCGTGAAATCAAACTTATCGAGCACCGAATAAGCTCCCTTGGGGGTAATCTTGAAAACCGTGCCACAGCCATTTGAACAGTTAGAATTGACAGTTCCTCCGAAGGCGTTTGCGCCATAGAAGTTGCCATCGCTGGCTAGCACGAGACCGCCGTAAGGTCTGGCTCCGTCCGTGGTTCCATTCATGTTGTGCAGGACAGTCAGCTTGCCTCCCGGAGTAATCTTGAACACGAGTCCGCCGCCCGTGCTCCCCCCGTTGATCGTAGTCCCGTAGAAATTCCCGTCGGCGCCCTGAACCAGTCCGCCGAAAGGGTTTTCCCCGTGGGTGCCGTCAAAGCCGTAAAGCAAAGTAAACTTGCCAGCGGGCGTAATCTTGAAGACAACGCCGGAGTTAGCACTAGCCCCGTTTGGAGCCGTTCCGTAGAAATTGCCGTCCGTGCCCAGGACCAGAGGCCCGTAGGGAAAATAGCCGTGGGTGATGTCGAATTGATAGAGGGTAGTAAGTGCTCCTGCGGGCGTGATCTTATAAATCGTACCGCAGCCGCTACCGCATTTTACGGTGTTCCCTCCTTCGGTTGTTGTGCCGTAGAAATTTCCATCAGTTCCCTCTACGGGTGGCGCGTAAGGATACGCTCCGTCGCTGCCGCCCGTGAAGCTATAGAGGGTGGTGGCAGTGCCGCCCGGCGTTACCTTGAACACAGCCCCGGCCGTTACCGAGCCGCCCTCGTACGTAGTGCCGTAGAAGTTGCCATCGCTACCGAGCGTCACGCCGCCTTGGGGGAAGGCGCCATCGTTGTTGCTGCCCGTGAAGTTGTGTATGACCTTCAGGTTTCCCGCCGGTGTGATCTGGAATACGGCCCCACAGCAGGTGCCTCCTCCGGGCGCGGTACTGTACAGATTGCCGTCCCGGCCCTGGGCAACGATGCCTGAATATGCGGGTTTATATGGGTCACCGGTGTTGCTTCCGAAGTTGTACAGCACGGAAAAACCCTGGGCATGCGCCGTGGCATTTGCTACCATCACGGCCAAAACAAGTAGTGCGGGTAGAACGAGCCGAATTTTTCTCATTGCATTCCTCCTTGGTTCAAAATCAGACATTGACGGGCCCGTAAGGCGCCGGACCTTCCTTATTCAGATCTTTCTGCCGTAGACAATCCGCAAAAGCGGAGCATTACCAATCAGTAGCTCTGCTTCAATTCATGTATTCCAAAAACTGAAACCAGCAACTCACTGACGGATTTCGAGAAACTTGTGCTTACCTTAGATCTTCGTAAGCGGTTAGGCGTGCTAAGCCTCTACCTTAAAGAGCGCAAATTGCAGTTCAAGAAGATCAAATTGGATGAAAAAAACTTGCGAGGAAACCGGGGACCCGTCCCCGAATTTCCCCCCCGAATTTCCCCACCCGCCATCCCCTGATCTTTTGAGATCATGGGATTACGCCGGAGACTGAGGTCAAAATCTTTGAGGAATAATGGGGTGCGGGCAAAATATCTTCGAATAAGGACTTAGCTTCGAATATTCCTAAAATGATCCTAAGGGTATTCCGGGGGATGCTATTGGTTGTCAGTGAGCTAATCTAGCGATGATATGTAATATCTTCGGGCAATGTAGATGTCAATGCCGAGTACCCGACCGGCTGGCCTAGGCCTTCGCAGAGAAGCGGGGCTTTTAGAGACCTGCTCGTGACCGCAAGATTTAGTGTTCGTCCGTCACAGCGGAGCTTTGCAGGAGCAAGTAATCTCGTCTCCATGCCTTGGGGACTGAAAGATATCAGCAAACTGGCGACGTTCATTTCATTACGTTCAGCTGTTATCGCCGCGCGCCGCTGCTAGGAGACGGGCTGGCGCGCGACACAGTCGTTGTCACATTGGAAAGAGTACGTCCTTGGTACGGATTCTACTTGATTGGATTTGTCGTTATGCCCGAGCATGTCCATCTGCTACTCAGCGAACCGGAGCGAGGCAACCTGGCGGTTGTGTTGCAAATGATCAAGCAAATTGTTTCGCAAAAATTGAATGATCACGTGACGACTTCCTTCAGGCAGCCCCGGTACTATGACTTCAATGTTTGGCGGGAATCGAAGCTGACCGAGAAATTGGATTATATGCATCAAAACCCGGTCCAACGCGGACTAGTCGCTCGTCCGGAAGATTGGAAGTGGAGTAGCGCCCTCCACTATTCGACGGGCCAGGAGTGTGCGGTGGAGATTGAATCTCACTGGACTGCGCGCCGACGCGAGTTGCTGGGATTGTATCCAGTGGTCCGCCGCCGCGACGTCAGCTAAAAGCCCCGCCCTCTCGCAAAGAACGCGAGAAGGACGGGGCACCCGGTTTTGGCTATGGTGAAAGCATGGACCAGCCCCCTATCAGTTTTATTTTCGATATCTGGTCGGGCCATCTGTCACTCCTACGCGACCTTGTCATCGTTGTCACACTCTTGGTTATCATTCGCGTGTTCTTGGCTCTGACGAAGCCGAGAAATTCAAACTGAGGCACTACCGGGCGGGGATTTTCCTAGGGCGAACGTATCCCTCGCCTTACACCGCCGTTGGCTGCGTCACTTCCTGCAACGCCGCAGCGAATGCGCCGATGGCTTGATCGATCTGCTGGCGGGCGATGATTAGCGGGGGTTGGAGGCGGATTACGTTGCCGTAGATGCCTCCTACGCCGACCAGGACGCCGTTGCGTAGCAGGGCGTCGCGGATGGCTTCGGCTTCGGTGGTGGCTGGGGTTAGCTTTTCGTCTTTTACCAGTTCTACGCCGATCATCAGACCGAGGCCGCGGACTTCTCCTATGAGTGGGTGGTGCTTTTGCAGAGCGCGGAGTTTGGTCATGGCGTAGTTGCCGGTTTCGGTGGCGCGGGCGGGGAGATTTTCTTTCTCCATGAAATTGATGTTGGCGAGGGCGGCGGCGCAGGAGACGGGATTGCCTCCGAAGGTGGAGAGATGGTCGCCGGGTTTGAAGGCGGCGGCGATTTCGGGGCGGGTGGTGAAGGCGCTCAGGGGGAATCCGTCGGCGATGCCTTTGGCGGTGACCAGGATGTCGGGGACGACTCCGTAGTGCTCAATGGCAAACATTTTGCCGGTGCGGGCGAAGCCTGATTGGACTTCGTCGGCGATGAAGAGGATGTTGTGCTGGTCGAGGATTTTCTTTACCTCTTTAAAATAGTTTGGCGGCGGACAGATGATGCCGCCTTCGCCCATGACTGGCTCGGCGATGAAGGCGGCTACGTCGCCTGAAGTTGCGAAGCGGATTGTGTCGTCGATGGCTTTAGCGCATTGGCGGGCGCATTCTTCCGGGTCGTTGCGCCACTGCGAGCGGTAGGCGTAGGGTGCGGGGGCGAAGGCTACGCCGGGGGCATACGGGCCTCCGCGTTTTTTTCGGCCTTGGTTGCCGGTGATGCTGAGGGTGCCCCAACTGCGTCCGTGGAAGCTGGCGTGAAGCGAGATGTATTCGTGCTTGCCGGTGTACAGGCGGGCCAGCTTCATGGCGCCTTCGATGGCTTCGGCTCCGCCGTTGCCGAAGAAAGTTTTAGTTAGGCCTTTGGGTGCGATTTCCGCTAGCTTTTCGGCTAAGTCGGCTACCGGTTTTACGTGGTAGATGTAGGATGCGGCATGGACCAGCTTATCCATTTGCGATTTTGCTGCGGCGATCACTTGGGGGTTGCAGTGTCCGGCGTTCACTACGGAGATTCCGGAGAAGCAGTCCAAATATTCGCGGCCGTTTTCGTCGCTGACCGTGGCTCCGTTGGCATGGTCGATGACAATGGGCACTACCTGCTTCATGAAGCCGGTCATTACGTAGTCTTTGTATTTTTGGATGGTGTTGGACATTGGTTTGTTGACCCCGGCGGCTGAAGCCGCATTATTTTTGTGCGCGCTTGCGATATGGCTGAAGCCATATCCTGATACGAAACTCACATTTGGCGCGGGGCACCTCGCTTTGCTCGTGGGGGCCCTTCGACTTCGCTCAGGGCAGGCTCGCGTGGCGCCCGTCCCCACACGAGTGTTCGTTAGAACTTGCGCGAGTGTTCTTTGGCCCAGCGTTCGATTACTACTTTCTTTTCCGTATAAAACTCGACGGCATCGCGGCCTTGTCCGTGCAGGATGCCGAAGAAGCTGTCTTTCCAGCCGCTGAATGGGAAATAGGCCATGGGCGCGGCTACGCCGATGTTGATTCCGATATTGCCGGCGGGGGCTTCGTAGCGGAAGCGACGGGCTGCAGCGCCACTCGAAGTAAACAAGGACGCCTGATTGCCGTATTTACTGCGCTCGAGGAATGCCAGTGCTTCATCCAGATCGCGAGCATGAATCAGACTTAGAACTGGGCCAAAGATTTCCGTGTCAGCGACCTCGCTTGTGGGCGACACATCATCGAGGATCGTCGGCTTCACAAAGTTTCCCGCTTCGTGCTTTGGAATTTTTGGATTGCGTCCGTCGAGCAAAACTTTCGCGCCCTGCTTTTCGCCGGTCGCGATCAGAGATTCGATTCGCGACTTGCTCTCTCGCGAGACCACCGGCCCCATCTGGACGCCTTCGTCGAGGCCGTTGCCTACGCGCAGGTTTGCGGCGGAGTCAGTGATAGCATCGCGAAAAGTTTTTTGTGCTTCGCCGATGGTTACTGCGACCGAGACTGCTAGACATCGCTGGCCGGCGCAGCCGAAGGCACTGTCGCTGATGATCTGAGTCGCCATCTTCATGTCGGCGTCGGGGAGAACGATAACGTGATTCTTGGCGCCGCCCTGGCACTGGGCGCGCTTTCCGTTGGCGCCGGCTCGTTCGTAGACGTACTTCGCGACCGGAGTTGAGCCGACGAAGCTGATGGCGCGCACTTTGGGATGATCGAGCAACGCGTTGACTACTGCTTTTCCGCCGTTCACCAGATTGACTACGCCCTTGGGCAGGCCGGTTTGAGCGAGCAATTCGTAGGTTCGCTGGATGGTGAGCGGGACGCGCTCCGAGGGTTTCAAGATGAATGTGTTGCCGCAGGCGATGGCATAGGGCAGAAACCAGAAGGGGACCATACCGGGGAAATTGAAGGGCGTGATCGCCGCGACTACGCCGAGCGGTTGGCGGATCATCATTTCGTCGATGCCGCGGGCCACGTCTTCCAGGTTGTAGCCTTGCATCATCATGGGAATTCCGCAGGCGACTTCGACGTTCTCGATGGCGCGGCGCCACTCGGCCTTGGCTTCGGTGAAGGTCTTGCCGTTTTCCTGGGTGATCAGGCGGCTTAGTTCGTCGATGTGATCTTCAAGAAGTTGCTTCAGTTTGAATAGCGGCTGGATTCGGTCTTCCGGCGGAGTTCGCCGCCATTCGGGGTAAGCTGCGGCGGCGGCTTCCACGGCGACGGAGACTTCGGTGGCATCGGAGAGCGGGGCCTTCGCGATGGTTTCTCCGGTCGCGGGGTTGGTGACGTCGAACCATTCCGTGGCGGTGGATTCGATCCATTGGCCATTGACGTAGTTGGGAACTTTGGTTATGGGTGGTGCTGCTATTGGCATTTGGTACCTCGCTAAAGTAGTTTCTCGTACGCTGCCGGCGCTCGACCGGACGGACCTGCTACGCCGGCTGTTCTACCTGGTCTTTTTTCTCACTCACTGCCTGCAGAGCCGACTCCAGGACATTCAGCGCTTCATCCATTTGCTCATCCGTTACTATTAGCGGAACCAGAAGGCGGAGCACGTTGGAATACGAACCGGCTGTGATTGTAATCACTCCATGTTCGTAACAATATTTTGTCACTTCTTTGGTCTCGTCGGCAGCTGGTTCACGTTTGTCTGGGGACTTCACTAGTTCGATTGCTTGCATTCCGCCTAAGCCGCGTACATCGCCAATGATGGGCCAGCGCTTTTGCCATTCTTTGGCGCGTTTCTGGAATCGGTTTCCAATTTCGTTGGCGCGAGTCAATAAGTTTTCACGCTCGAAGATATCCAACACGGCTAGCGCTGCCGCGCAGGAGAGCGGGTTGCCGGCAAACGTTCCGCCTAGAGCGCCGGGGCCGGGGGCGTCCATGATTTCGGCGCGTCCGGTGATCGCGGCCAAGGGCAAGCCGCCGCCTAGTGATTTGGCTGTGACGATGATATCGGGTTCGATGCCGTAGTGCTCGCTGGCGAATAGCTTCCCCGTGCGGCCGAAGCCGCTTTGCACTTCGTCGGCGATAAAAAGAATGCCGTGCTTGTGGCAGATGTCGATCAGGACGCGGAAAAAGTCGGGCGGCGGGACAACGAAGCCTCCTTCGCCCAGAACTGGCTCGGCGATTACGGCGGCGACGTCTTCGGATGCAACTACGCGTTTGAATGTGTCTTCGAGATGACGGGCGCAGTAGAGATCGCACGATGGATATTTCAGCGAATAGGAACAGCGATAACAGTACGCGTAGGGAATGCGGTAGACGTCGCTGGGAAAGGGCGCAAAACCTGCTTTGTAGGGGTGGGTTTTGCTGGTGAGCGCCAGGGTCAACATAGTGCGACCGTGGAAGGCGTCTTCGAAAGCGATGATGGCGGAGCGTCCGGTGTGGGCGCGAGCTATCTTTACTGCGTTCTCGACGGCTTCAGCGCCGCTGTTTACGAACAGCGTTTTCTTGCGGAAGTCGCCGGGGGTGATTTGGTTCATTCGCTCGGCTAGGTGGATGTAGTTTTCATAGGGTGTAACCTGGACGCAGGTGTGCAGAAAGTTTTCTGCCTGAGCGCGGATGGCAGTGATTACGGGCTCACGACGATGGCCGACGTTTAGGCAGCCAATGCCTCCGGCGAAATCGATGTAGCGATTGCCATCTACGTCTTCGAGCCAGGCGTCTTCGGCTTTGGCTACGTAGATAGGAGTTCCGTGGGAGAGTCCGCGAGGGACGGCGCTGTTACGGCGGTTGGCTAATGCTTTCGATTTCGGGCCCGGAATCGGGGTTTTTAGTTGAATGGTGTTCATGATGCTTCCCACGTTGCGGTGCGAATTCCTTGAGGCTTTGATCGTCGTACCAGGCACACCAGGTCCTTCGACTCCGTAGCTGATTCGCTTCGCGAACCAGCTACTGCGCTCAGGATGACAGTGTTAAAGTTGTTGCAACATTCATCTTTTTTCCTCGTCGCCCTGGCTTCTTCTGCGCCAAGTACCACTGCATGCGGACGGCACATTATTCAGTACCAGGCGATTGGGGTTTCACTGAGATTTATGTGCACCTGCTTGGTTTCGAGATATTCTTCGATTCCCCATGGACCGAGCTCGCGGCCGAAGCCGGATTGCTTGTAGCCTCCCCACGGGGCTTCGACGTAAGTTGGTTGCATGTGGTTGACCCAGACGATTCCTGCGCGCAGTGCTTTGACCGTGCGGAATGCTTTGAAGATGTCGCGCGTCCAGACTGCGGCGGCTAGGCCGTAGGGTGAATCGTTGGCAATTTTGATTGCGTCTTTTTCATCTTCGAATGGGATTACGGCGGCGACTGGGCCAAAAATTTCTTCGCGGGCAATGCGCGCGTTGTTGGTCACGTCATAGAAGATCGTGGGCTCGACGTAATAGCCCTTGGCGAATTTTTCGGCGCGACCGCCGCCGGTGGCCAGTTTGGCTTCTTTCTTGCCGAGTTCTTGATAGGCGCGTACGCGATCGTATTGATCTTTGCTGACCAGCGGGCCCATCTTC
>Ga0073928_10005681_pt1 | contig 17278 bp, 13 predicted proteins | sample PaiPotPPA55metaG_FD_76969 | JGI IMG/M metagenome (GOLD analysis project Ga0073928, IMG submission 76969) | Iron sulfur acid spring bacterial and archeal communities from Banff, Canada, to study Microbial Dark Matter (Phase II) - Paint Pots PPA... ... | reverse complement strand
GGGTGAAAAGATCTCCCACACCGAGATGGGGAAGCTCAGACTCACCGGTCACAAGACTTTGCCAAGCTGGAACTACACGTTGGCTCCATCAAAAATGTAAAGTTATTTTTGCGCGGCCCCTTAGCTGGCGATTTTGTCGATTTTGTAGTCGCGGTCTTGGACTTCTTTGCTGAGGGGAAGCACGCTGAAGAATTTGTGACGGCAGGGGATGCAGCGGAAAGCAGGAACCCCCAGGGCCCGCCACAAGGGAGAGGCAAAGCCATCGGCGAGATCGCTAGCAATGCGCTTGACGTCAATATTGCCGCAGATAGCACAGTGAGCGACGAGCGAGTGCGCGAATGGTGTGGTGCGAGACCGAAAACGCCTGGAACATCTAGAACAACGCCAAGGCACGCTGCCGACGACACGAGCGAAGTAGTCGAGAAGAGTTCGTCTGCGCGACCTGCGGCATTCGGCAGAATTACAAACTGGGCAATCCATTGCGGTCTTGGCCACCTAGGTTGGAAAAGAGCTTGCGCTATGCTATGGGAATTCACACTGGTAAGCAAGGCGCAATTGGAGCGGCGATGCAAAAAGTAGTGAGAGTCTGAGCTAAGATGGTTCGCGGGAGAAATCATGGCAGATTACACGGATGAGCACGCTAGGGCGGGGATTAACGCAAAACTGCCGAAGTTGGATACCTGGCCGAACCAGTTTCCAGGATATGTGATTACCACGCGGTATCCAGAGTACACGTCGGTATGCCCAAAGACGGGATTGCCGGACTTCGGAACTCTGACAATTGAATACATGCCTGGCAAATCGTGCGTCGAGTTGAAAGCTTTGAAGATGTACTTGCTTGCGTACCGCAGCCTGGGGATTTTTTATGAGAACGCGGTGAACAAGATTTTGCAGGACATCGTGGCGGCGATTCAGCCGGAATGGTGTGTGATCCGCGGAGAGTTTACGCCGCGCGGGGGCTTGAACACGACGGTGGAGGCGCGCTGGCCGCGTCCCAAAGGCAAGGCTCGGAAGTAGGCACGACGCGCGAGCGGCGTATGGACAGGCGAAACGGCAAGAGACATAATCTTTAGCGTCACGCATCGCATATTAAATAGTTGAATTAGAAATTTGCTTTATTAATTCAGGGCTTGCAAGTACAAACCCTGAAGTCTTTTATCTCTCAGGGTTTGCAAGTACAAACCCTGGGACCCTGGGGAGGGAAAATGAGCATTTCTCCAAACGTACCGAGTCCACAGGACTCGTACCATTATGAAAATACGGGAACGCCGCGCTGGATCGCGGTGCTCTTTGGCGTGCTATTTGTGGCGCTGGCGGCAATGGGGTTTTTTGGATACACGTCGCAATCGCGGATGTCGCAGGAATTGGCGAAGGCTCAGGATCAGAATAAGACGCTGTCCGCGCAATTGGCGCAGGCAAATTCCAGTTTGGCGGATTTGCGGGGCCACATCGAAGTAACCGAACAAAAGGTTGGGATGACGCAGTCGGAGCTCGCGCAGGCCAGGAGCCGCGCGGAATCGATTCGCAAAGAACAAGTAGCGGCGGCGCAGAAATTCGGCTCGCAGCTATCCGAAGTACAAAAAGACAGCGAACAAAAGATTGGCGCTGTGGCGACGGATCTAGGCGGCGCAAAGAAGGATATCGAAACTACCCGGAATGATTTGGAAGCTACCAAAGGCAAGCTAGATCGCGCGCAGGGCGACATGGGTGTGATGAGCGGCTTAATTGCGCACAATCATGATGACCTGGAAGATCTGAAGCGGCGCGGCGATCGTAACTACTACGAATTTACGGTTGCCAAGACCAAGACCGCACAACGCGTGGGACCGGTGCAGATTACGTTGAATAAAGTGGACCCGAAAAAATCCCGCTACACGATGACCGTTTTTGTGGATGACCGGTCGATTGAAAAGAGAGACAAGACAGCGGGCGAACCGGTGCAATTTTACGTAAAAGGCGGCCGCGGCGCGGCACCCTACGAGATGGTGGTGTTCGACGTCGGCAAGAGCCAGATTACCGGTTACCTTTCCACTCCAAAGGATGCAGGGACCGGCGGATCGGCCGCGACGCCGACAGCAGCGCCGGCAACCAAGCCGTAGCCACCCTAGAGAGTAATTCAACGATTGGAAGTAAAAGCGGCCCTGTCCGGCGTTCTGGAAACTGGACGTGGAACAGGGCTTCTGGCGTTTTTAGGGGTGTCTTACGATGGATTTATGTACAGCGGTCTTGCGCGCAACGGAAAATGGAGCGGGTGAGTGAAGCGGGCTAAACTCCACGCAATGCTGGGTGTCTTGTTACTGGCGGCGCCAGTTGCAGCTTTTGCGCAGTCAAGTCTTGATCCCGGACTGCTGCCGAAGTCCGCCAAGTTTTATTTGGCGTGGCATGGAACGCCGTCGAGCGAGGCGCGAAAAGCTAATTCCTTATTGGCGACCTGGGATGATGCCGATTTCGGTCCGGTGCGCGATGCGATTATCGAAGCGATGATGAGCAGTCCCGCGGATTCGGCTAGAGCAAAAGCTGCTCTAACCAGAGATGAACTTTCGCAGTACGCCTCGCTGCTCGATAACGAGGTTGTTTTCGGCTATATCACAAATCCGAATCCGGCAAAAAGCAGCGGCACAGGACACGAATCGCAGAAAAATTCCTGGAACGGGATGTTTCTTGTTTATGACCATACCGGTAAAGAGGCCACGCTTGCGAGATTGCTTTTGCAAGTCCGCATGAACGAAAAGGATCCGCCAAAAATATCAGCCGCGACGATCGCGGGAATTTCGGCGATCAAGATTGAACGCAAGGAGGGTACAACGTATTGGGCAGACGACGGGAAATATACGTTAGTCGCGAGCGAACCAGCGGTATTCGAGGAAGTTTCTGCCTGGACAAAACACTCGACACCAGAGGCGGCGACGCTGTCACAAACTGCGGCGTATCGCGAAGCTGGCGACCTGCTTAAAGGCGGGCTGGCGGAATTCTTTTTTCACTTTCCCAACATTATCGACAGGAACTGGGACACCAGCGTCATGGGGTTTCGGGTGCGACCTCTGATACAAAGCCTGAAACTCGAGACGGTGCACTCCATCGCGGGTCGCTTTGCGCTGGAGGGCGCACGAACGCGAATTCAAGGTGCAATCTTGGGCGACACAAACCCCGGATCACTTTTTGACATTTGGGATGAAGGCAGCGCGTTGCCGTCATCGTGGCAATTCATCAGCGCGAATACAGTGTCGTATCAGGAGTGGCGTGTGAATCTGCCAGGCATCTACGCTTTGGTTAAACGCGTGCTGCAATCCACGGTGGGAGCGGGACAGCCGAGTCCGATGGATTTCGTGGAGACGGAGGCTGCAACACGGCTGGGCATGCCGCTGCCTGAGGCCATCGGATTGTTCAGCGGGGAATTTGCAACGCTGCAATCAAGCGCGACGCTTGATTCTGCCAAGCAGGTGTATGTGGTTGGAATACGGAAAAAGGCGGCCACGCTAAAAGTGCTGCGCGCTGGACTGGCTGAACGAGTGACTGAAGAACGTTCAGAAGGCGATACAACTTTTCTCAGGATTTCTGAGGGCGGAATGACAAGCGCCGCCGGAACTGCATCCCGGAAGTATTATCAGCTGGCGATGACCCCTGGTGTCATCGTCGCTTCTGCGCGAGACGAGTCCGTGCGCAAAATACTGGAGTCAGCCAAGACCACACACGGCGAAAATACATTGGTGCCGCCGGCGTGGCAAAAAGCGCGCGAGCAATTTCCCAGGACAGTCAATGGATTGAGCTTCTTCGACTTCCAGAGAATAGATTGGACCGCTGCGAAAGAGCGCTGGACTGCGGAATCCCGCAAAGCGCCAACATCGAAAGGAACCCAACAGCAAGCCGCGCACGATACGTTCGCAAATGCCATAAAAGATTTGGATCCGCGAGTGTTTCCGCGTCACCTGCATATGACTGCCAGCGCATCGTGGAAAGATGCGCGAGGTGTGCACTTTGACGGGTGGATCGAGTAAATCCTTGCGAGTATCGAGGCTGACGTCCGCTAGAGTCTTGAACACACCAACAAAAGAAAGACGAAGCCGCTGCTACATGAAGAAATCGAATGGCGAACGTAGCGGCCGTCCTGCTGCGGGCCCGTTAGACAGGGCGATCGTCCGCTAGAAAATCCCTAGTGATATTCCTTCAGGGTTTTGGCCATTTCGGAAAGGCGATTATCCAAGAGGGCGAACGCCGTTCCTGCCGGAAAAGTTCCGTCGCCGTTGCGACCGCCGGCTGGAACGCCAGTTAATAATTCAATTCCCTGCTCGATTCTGGACACGGGCCAAACGTGAAATTTCTTGGCGGCGACGGCTTCCAGCAGATCTTCGCGGAGCATCAGGTCTTCCACGTTGGCCGCGGGAATAACCACTCCCTGAGTTCCGGTCAGGCCTTTGATGCGGCAGACGTCGTAAAATCCTTCGATCTTTTCATTCACGCCGCCAATAGCCTGAACGTCGCCCTGCTGATTCATGGAGCCGGTAACAGCCACATCCTGGCGCAAGGGCAATCCGGACAACGCGGAGACCAGCGCGTACACTTCGGTTGAACTGGCGCTGTCGCCATCAACACCCGAATACGATTGTTCGAAGCAGATGCTAGCGGCAAGGGATAACGGTTTATTTTGCGCGAAATGGCTGCGCAGAAAACCGGAAATAATGTGCACGCCTTTATCGTGGAAGCGTCCGCTTAAATTTGATTCGCGTTCAATGTTGATCAGGCCGATTTTGCCGAGCGCCGCAGTCGCAGTGATGCGCACCGGCTTGCCGAATGCGTAGCCGCCAATTTCCAGAACGCTGAGGCCATTCACCTGGCCAACGCGCTGCCCGGAAACATCCACCAATAGCGTGCCTTCTTCAATCATCTCGCGCAGGCGCGTTTCGACCAGATTGTGGCGTTCCATTTTCGAGCTGAGTGCCTTACGTACATGGGCAGCGCGTACTACCGTTTCTTTGGCCTCGGTCGCTTCATAATTCGCTTCGCGCGCAAGATCGGCAATGTCCACGAAGCGGGCGGTGACCTTGTTTCTGCGCCCGGCCATGCGAACGCCATATTCAAGGATCGCGGCAAACGCGCCACGATCGAATGGCCACAGCGTCTCCCGCTCAGAAAGCGCGCGCAGCCTACCCGCATATTCGGCGATGACCGTATCGTTCATGGCCATTTCTTCGTCAAACTCGACGCGGACCTTAAAGATTTTGCGAAAGTCCTCCTCGTAGTCGTACAGCAGTTCGTACATCTCGCGGTCGCCGATCAAAATGACTTTGACGTTGATCTGGATGGCTTCAGGTTTCAGCGCGCTGCCGCCAAAGGGATAAAACATTTCCAGCGGTTGAATCTCGAGGCGGTTGTGATTCAGCGTGCGTTTCAGTGCGCGCCACACGCCGGGCTCAGAAATGGTTTCCATCGAGTACATGATCAGATAGCCGCCGTCGGCCCTGAGCAGCGAGCCTCCACGCAAATCCATGAAATCGCTGGTCCATCCGCCGCGCGCGTCGTAAGCACGCTGAATGGTGCCGAAAAGGTTTGCGTAGGTGGGAGTGGTTTCAAAGATGACCGGAGATTCTCCGTCACCGTTGTGCGCCAAAATCACATTTACACCGTAACTGCGGAACGGATCGCGCTCCGGCCCTTGCGGCTTCGGCAATCCCTCCATGCTGTCGGGATGATCTTCGGTTTCGCCTTCGCGTTCCTTGAACGGCTCGAGATTGTCCAGCAGATGGTGGCGGACTTCTTCCAGGTATTCCGAAACGCTGGTGCCAGGATATTTTTCTTTCAGTTCTTCGATTACGCCATCTACTAGAACAGACGCGGCTTCCTGCTCGAGATAGCTGAGTTCGCTGGCGAGTTCGCGGGAGAGTGTTAGCGTCTTGCGGTAAACGACGGTGAACTCCTGGCGGAACTGTTCGTATTTTCTTTCAATCTCTTCGGCGACCGGGGAATCGAGCTTGCCTTCGTGGACCATCTTTGAAATGTCCTCGATGGGCACCATCTGGCCTTCCAAGACTGGGAAAATCTCCGGCAAAGCAACCGCGCCGACCTGCATGTGGCCGAGGGCGAATTGTTCGCGCGCAATTTTGCGCGTAAAATCGTCCATCAGATCTTTTTCGCGCGCGGTGAAACGTTCGACGATTCTTCCCTTCTGCCGCTGAAACGGTTCGCCTTCGAAGACTTGCGGGATGCGCCGGCGAAGAAAGTCAATACCAGCCTGCATATCTTTTTTGAATGAGTTGGCTTGCCCACGAGGAAGAGTCAACAAGCGCGGACGATCGGCGATTTTGAAATTATTGACGTAGCAGCGGTCCGGCGACTGCTTTGTGCCCGGGTGCAATTCGCCAATCATGCGCGCGATAGTGCCGCCGCGGCTGGTGCCTGCAAGTCCGCAGACAAAAACGTTGTAGCCGGGCGCGGTCAATTCGACGCCCATTTTCAGAGCGCGAAGCGCGCGCTCCTGGCCGACGAAGCCTTCGCGCAGATCGGCCTGTGCGGTGGTCTCAAAAGGCAAGCGCGCCGGCTCACAGCGCCAGCGCAGTTTTTCCACTGGAAGCGCCTCTGGTTTTTCCAGACGTTTGGTAGCTTCGTTCATGTTCGGCGGTACTCTAGCACACCCCATGCGGACCTGCCTGAAGGACTGACTCCCGAGTTGCTTCTTAAGCGCGCACCGCTTCCAGGTGCTCGCGATGATGGGTGTACACGCGGAATATCCCCATGGCCGCGGCAAGAATGGTAGGGCCAGCCACCAGTCCCAGCAAGCCAAACACTTCAATTCCGCCAAGTACACTGACGAACAGCAGCAACTCATTTAAATGCGTGCGATTGCGCAGCAACAGCGGCCTCACAATATTGTCCGCGACGCCTGCGACGCCGCCGCAAATCAGTAAAACTAAAAGGCCCTTTGACACGTGGCCGGTCAATATCAGCCAGCCAGCAGCCGGCACCCAAATCAGAGCGGAACCAACCACCGGAATCAGCGAGAAAAACCCTATCACTACTCCCCAGAAAAGCGCGCTACTAATCCCAGCTAAGGTGAACGCGAGCCCTCCTAGCGCGCCCTGAATGCCGGCGATCAGCAGGCCGACCGCCACGCTGGCAAAAATAAGTTCTTTTGATTCGTTCATCATGTCTTCCTGAATCACCGGGTCGAACGGCAAGAGATGTCGCACGGCCTCGGTAATTTCTTCGCCGTCACGGAACATAAAAAACAGAGCGAACAAAAGAACGAATAGGTCCAGAAAAAACGAAAAAATATTTTTTAACAGGCCGCCCACTTTGGCCGCCAGAAATGCTCCCACTTTTTCCGCTCCGGTCTTTGCGGAATCGGCAAAGTCCACCTCCTGCATGGACTGCGGCAAATGTCGTTTAACCCAATCAAGCGCTTGTCCCGGTACTGCTTTATCCGGAGATTGCAGCATCACTTGGGCTTTCGCTCCGGCGTCAATCGCCTGTCTGGCGGTGAAAAATAGCAGCAGCAGGGCCGGAACAATGAGCAGCACGGTGACGCCAAGAGTGCTCAACAGCGCCGCGGAATTGGGCTTGAAACGTTTTCGCACTTTTTCGTGAAGCGGAAAAAAGAAAATCGCGAAGACCGCAGACCACGCCAACGGCACCAAAAACGGCGCGGTGATTTGGTACACCAGATAACCCAGCAGCAACAACGCCCCGTACGAAAGGACTGTAGTGACCTGGTCACTGGTGGTTAGGTTCTTTTCTCGGACCGTCTTTGTCACCGTTATATAATCACCATAGCTCTTACGACGCCAGGTTACGGACAGGATCGCCGCATACTCCGCATGTCATCGAGCCCCATTCCGCTTTCGCGCTATCAGTATCGCTTACTTGCTGTACTTGCGTTGGTGAACTTTGTCAACTTTGCCGACCGCCAGGTATTTGTGCCGCTGTTGCCGCTGATTCGCGCGCAACTCGGTTTGTCAGATGCGCAGCTCGGTTCATTGCAAACGTATTTGCTGGCGGTGCTGGCGGTTGCCAGCCTGCTTTTTGGATTTCTCGCGGACCGGCTGAACCGCCGCGCGGTGATCGCGTTCGGAGTGATTTTCTGGAGTTTAGCGACATTTGCCAGCGGGATGGCCGGAACGTTTATGTTTCTGCTGATGTCCCGCGCACTGGTTGGGGTTGGAGAAGGCGCGTACGCTCCAGCGGCGCAGTCGATGATTTCAGGAGCGTTCCCGCAAGAACGTCGTGCGTTCGCGCAGGCCATCTTTGCGACAGGTATGCTGCTCGGCGGTGCTTGCGGCCTGGCGGTCGGCGGCATCTTGAGCGACCACTACACCTGGCAGCACATATTTTATTTTGCAGCGCTGGCAGGTCTGCTGCCTGGACTTGCCGTCCTGTGGCTCGAAGACCCTCCGCGCGGGCCGCGCACGGAAGTGGTGCCAATATTTAAACTACTGAGCGTACCGGCTTTCGTCGCCATGATCGCCGCGGGAACGTGTATCACATTTTCCAGCGTGTCGCTGCTGACCTGGGGCTTGGACTTTGCTCGCGATTACAAGGACTTCACGGTGCGCGAGGCGGCCGTTTCGCTCGCGGCCATCGCTTTATTGTCTTCGATTTTGGGCGTACTGATGGGCGGCTACGTCGCGGACAAGTTGCAGCGCCGATTCCCTTACGGGCGGTTGATCGCGGTTGGCTGCGCGTTACTTCTGGCTACGCCCTTCCTGCTCTTTGCGATTCTTTCCGAAGACAAATGGGCGGTACTGACCGGATTATTTGTATCGGGATTTTTTTTGTCGTGGTATCACGGGCCGGTCACGGCGGTGATTCACGACATGATGCCGCGCCGGGCTCATGCCACTTCGGTGGGCATCTACATGTTTCTGACACAGCTCATCGGGGGCTTCGGCCCGCAGGTCATTGGGAAAATTTCCGATACGCGCGATTTGCAGGTAGGCCTGGAAATTTCCGTCGGCGTGCTGGTCTGCGGTGGACTGCTGATGCTGCTGGTGATTCATTTCATCCGGCGTGATGGACTGCGCCATCCAGAGCTAGAAAGTTTTCACGCCGAGCCGGTACCGGAGCGGTTGCCGTAACTGCGGTTTCGGAAGGAATCGAAGAAAAACCTAGGGATTAGAAAATCAGCCTACTTGATACCAATCTGGCCGATCAGCCGCGTCACGTCTTCGCCAGTCACGTCATACAACTTTCTTTCGTCTTCCTCTTCCAGGCGTTCCTTCAGATATTCGGCGGCGATGAAGCTGGCTTCCCGGTCGGACAAATCGCGTGAAGTTTTCTCGCGAAATTTCACGAAACCAGTATGATTCAGGCCGACAACCAGAGCTTCACCGTCAACGAAGAACTTGGTGTCGATGGTGTCGCTATGCCGGGTGGCGATGCCGTTCCACATGTGCGAGAAGCGGCACTGATGAACTTTGCCCGTAAGCTTCGAAGTTACTTCGAATGCGCCTACAAATTGGCTCATGGCCCCGGTGTTGGCTAGGACGGGAAATGTCGGCACGCTTGCTCCTTTTTATTCACGAAAGAAATTCTGTCGCTTAGAGTTCTGAAAATTGTTCGCCTGATCTCAGGCTTTGCTCACGGCGACAGCAGCTTCCGCTCCTGCGTAGCTGCGAATTGCGGCAGCCACACCGGCTCCCGGAGCAACTCGTGCTCCTTGATCGGTCATTACCTTCTCCATGGCGGACAACAGCAAGAGCACATTGGCCTTCTGAGCGCAATATCCCATCAAGCCCAAACGCCAGATTTTGCCTTTCAACGGACCGATGCCCCCGGCAATTTCGATGTTGAACTCGTCCAACAACTGGTTGCGGAATTTCGCGTCATCGATGCCGGCGGGAACCATGACCGGGGTCACCGTGACCAGACGCTCCTTCGAATTTTTTACTAGCAATGCCAGACCCATGGCTTCAACACCCGCGATCAGCGCCTGCTGATTTACGCGGTGCCGCGCCCAACGATTTTCCAGGCCTTCTTCCATGGTCAGGCGCATCGCTTCGCGCAACGCGTATATCAAAGAAATGGGCGGCGTGTGATGATACAAGCGGTCCTTGCCCCAGTAATTCATCGCCGTTGTTAAATCGAAATACCAGCTCTGAACTTTCGTTTTGCGATTCTTCAAAACTTCTTCGACGCGTGGACTTACGGTAATCGGGGACATTCCCGGCGGCGCGCTCAAAGCTTTCTGCGACCCGCTGAACACGATGTCCAGTTTTTGTTTGTCCACGTTGAGAGGTTCAGCGGCCAGCGACGCTACAGCATCGACAATCAAGAGCGCGCCAAGTTCGTCGGCCACTTTGCGGAATGGATCGAGCTGCGTCACAACTCCCGATGAAGTTTCGCCGTGCGCCAGGCCGACGATCTTAATTTTCTTGCCAGCCCCCGCTTTGCGAACGTCCCCGGGATCAACCGTCATGCCGTACGGCGTTTCCACTTTAATAACTTTGGCAGGCGAGCGCAGTGCAATCTCGTACATCCGTTCAGAAAACCAGCCATTCACACAGATGATCGCTTCGTCGCCTGCTTCCAGGGTATTCAGTACCGACGCTTCAATTCCACCAGAACCCGACGCGGAGAGTGGCATGGTAACTCGATTCTCAGTCTGAAAAACCTGCCGCATCAGGATCTGCGTTTCATCCATGCAAGTCTTGAACCATGGATCGGTATGCCCAACCACCGGAGCAGCCAGCGCGCGGTATACGCGCGGATCAATCGAAGAAGGCCCCGGCGTCATCATCAGCCGCATCGGTGGAGCCAGCTCACCAATCTTTTTTCCTGCGCCGTCACCCATGTCGTCTAACCTCAAGTCTCCACCGCGGGAGCCTCTCAGCCGTGATTGCCAGGCCATTCAAAATAGGCTAATCGCGGCGTCTAGATTTTCCCGCAACCGCAAGGTACCCGCAACCGCCATTTTGTCCCCCGAGACAGTAAGGCCGGTCTAAAACGGAATGCGATCCAGCGGAACGATGAACTGAACGCCGGCTACGTTTCTTCCGCAGAGCGCGAATCATTAGTTACGAAGAGGTCCACGCCGAACGTCGCCGCACAAGCCTCAGAGCCCGTGCTGGGCTGAGTCAGTCATTTTCGGAGCGGGAGGTTATTCTTCACGTGCGCTACACTGATCTACAGCACTACAAGTAAAAGCAAAACGGGTTGGCCGTCCCATTGCGTCTGCCGGACTCTTATACTTTTCGCTGCCAAGTTTGCTGCCCATTTTGGTCTCTAAAGCCGTCAAGCGTACTTTTGGACAGTCCGTTACTGGCCGCTCGCCTTGCGAAACTTTCAACTTTCGACAGTTTAACTGTAAACTCTCTGCATGGCCGAACGTCCCGTTCTCGTTGGGGTTTTCCCCGAAGTAGTGGTCCTCGATCCCGGCGATCAGGTAACCTGGATTTGCGATGCCGGCAATCTGCGCATCGAATTCGACGTAAACCGTTGCCCGTTTGGCTCCAATGTGTTTCAGGCTCCGATTGGCATGCGCCTGCAGACCGGTCCGCCACGCCCCGGCACCAAAGTCGGCGCTTACAAGTATCGCCTGTGGATCAATGAACAGCTCGTTGGCCGCGGCGAAGTTTTGCTGCGCGACTAGTTCTCCCCCGGAACCTCTATCCGATCTCAAGCTTCAAATCATCGAATACCGCTTCAAACCTGGTCCTTCCGGAGCGGCACACATGATTCCCACATTCGCCTCGACTCCCGGTACGAAATATCCATGGCGCACCGACGTAAAGTTCTTACCGTCTAGCGAACACAATGTTTCGATCGAATCTTTCTTTCGGGCCTCTCGCCACCAGATTGGCGCGGTCTTGGATAAATCCGGCATCGTGGACGAGTCGGAAAAGTCTCGTGTGAAAACCACGCTGGCATGGCGCTGACCATCGAAAAACTATCTCCGCTCACGGGCACGCAAAAGAAATGCCCATTGTCGGTGATGTAGCCGTAGAAGGTATTGCGCCAGAAGTCGGTCTTCGCGCGGGCGCGAACCAGCAAACGATCGCCTGATCTCTTCCACGAAGCAGGCTCATTCATCCACTTCATGCGCGCGATTAAGTCAGTCTTCGCATCGGCAACGGCGGGACAAACAGTCCGCGCTGTGGACGCGCTGACAATCGTTGCGCACGAGAGCAAAAGAGGCTGCCGGAGAAACGTCCGTCGCACAGTTTGCATAGCCGATCTTTCGCGCTTCATTATTCCCGTCTGTTCAGTTGACTAAGATACTGCTTTGTACCGCCGCGAATAAAGACGTCTTGCGGGGTGTTCGTTGCCAGCTTGATTTCGATGGTAATCTGACGAATAGCGCTGCTAGTCCGTGCCCGCCTATGCAAAAATTCCTAGGGTTCTGGCTGTATGGCAATTTTCCCCCTGATATGTCGAATTTCCTCCTGTGCCATGTTTTTGGCAATTGTGGACGTTTCCGCAACCTATTGAATTTACAGGGCATTCCCTTTTTCCCCGCTTGCTTGGCATTGTGGTTGCACCTTTACCTGCGGATGTAATCGACACAGGAGGTCGGTGGAATGATTAGGAAAAGACACCTTATTGTACGAAACGCAGTAGCGATCTTGGCGGCGACGCCTTTATTGTGGATCGCTCCTGGCATCAATGCGCAATCCTCGTCCCCCTCATCTCAGGAGAGCAGAACTTCTCCAAATAGCGACATTACACGCCAGGAATTGACGCGCTTTGATCAGTTTTTGGACAACCACCAGGAAATTGCCCAACAACTTCGTCACGATCCGTCGCTCGTGAACGATCAGAATTACGTGCAGGGGCATCCGGAACTGCAAACCTTTTTGCAGGACCATCCCGGCGTACGCGAAGAGATAAAAGAAAACCCTAACTATTTCATGCGGCAGGAAAATCGCTTCGATCGCCAGGAAGATGCGCGTGGCGACAAAGACACGAACCGCCGTCAGGAACTTGCGCAATTCGATCGTTTCCTGGACGGCCACCGCGAAGTTTCCGAGCAGCTTCGCCGCGACCCCTCGCTCGTGAACAGCCGGGAATACATGCAAGGTCACCCGGACTTGCAGAGCTTTTTGCAAGACCACCCCGGAGTTCGCGAAGAGATAAAAGAAAACCCCAACAATTTCATGCGGCAGGAAAATCGCTATGATCGCCGCGAAGACGCACGCGACGATAACAACCGTCGCCAAGAGCTGGCTCGGTTCGATCAGTTTCTCGACAGCCATCGCGAGGTCTCCGAGCAGCTTCGTCGCGACCCATCACTCGTAAAAAATCAGCAATTCGTGCAGAGTCATCCCGCGCTGCAGTCCTATCTTCAGGAACATCCGGCAGTGCGCGAGGATCTAACGCGAAATCCAGACGCTTTTATGCATCAGGAAGAGCGCTATGATCGGCGCGAAGACGCGAATCGTGATGACGCGCGACGTATTGACAACCGGCAGGATAATGACGCCCGCCAAGACCGTGACCGCGACTCTGACCGGCGTGACGCCGACCGTCGCGACAACGATCGCCGAGACAACGATCGCCGTGCTCAATTGGCACAGTTCGACCGTTTCCTTGACACTCACCGCGAAACCGCCGAACAACTTCGGCGCGATCCATCTCTCGTGAAAAATCAGCAATTCCTGCAAAACCATGCAGCGCTGCAAACTTACCTGCAGCAGCATCCGGACATCCAGCAACGCCTGGATCAAAATCCGAATGCTTTCATGCGGCAGGAAAACCGCTTTGACAACAACGAAGCCAATGCTGGCAATCGCGATTTTGATCGCGATGACGCGCGCAGAAACAACGACCGAGATGACGCCCGCACTCGCGACAACGATCGCCGCGACAGTGACCGTCGCGACAATGACGCTCGGGACCGCGACGCCGACAACCGCAAGGCGGATCGCGACGACATGCGCAATCGCGATAATGATGCCAATCGCAACGATCGCGAGCGTAACGACAACGACATGCGCGATCGCAACGACCGCGACCGTGACAACGGCTACCGCGCGGATAACGACGCACGTCAGGACGCTCGTAACCGCGATCACGGCCAGGTTGCCAGCTTCGACCAGTTCCTGGACAAACACCAGGAAATCGCCGAGCAGCTCCGTCGCGATCCTTCGCTGGCGAAAAACCAGCAGTTCGTAAGCAACCATCCGGCGCTGCAGGCCTATCTCCAGGATCATCAGGGCGTGCGTGAGCAGTTGTACCAAAACCCCAATGCCTTCATGCAGCAGGAAAAGGCTTACGACAGCCGCGAGAACGGCATGGGCCGCAGCAGCGGCATGAACCGCGAACAGTACAGCTTTGGACAGTTCCTGGGCACCCATTCGGACATCTCAGGACAACTTTCCAAGGACCCGTCGCTGCTCAAAAACCGCGAATACATGTCCAGCCACCCTGAGTTGCAGGCTTACCTGAAGGCCCATCCGGACGCGCGGAGCCAGATGGCGAAGGATCCGGACAACTTCCTGAAGGCCTCCCAGCAATTCAGCGCGGTCACGAAGACCGGCACCACCACAACCACTGGCACCACTGGAACCACCAAGTCCACGACGCCTGACGCGACCAAGCCAGCCGAAGCGCCGAAGCCGCCAAAACAGTAGTTGAACATCGCTGCAGGAAGGCCGTCGAGACGGCCTTCCTGCACACGATCTCTGTTCGGCTGTGAATTTTTTCAACGGAGGCAGTATGAACATCAAGTCTTTAGTGATCGTAGGTCTTGCGCTGGTTTCCGCACTTCCCCTTAATGCGGGCCCAAAAACGAAAAAAGTTGTGCCCAGGGCCATGCTGGAAAGAATGGAATCCGTGCCCTGCGGAGCAAAACAAAGAGGCTTGTCGGGCCTGGGCACCATATGGGCATCGGCGGGAATTACCCACGTAAACTCCGACGAAAAACTTTGCCCTCAATATCTGCTGCGAACCGACGAAATGGAATATCACGTTCGCCCGACCGACGGGAAACACCCCGCGGTATTGCCGATCGGCAAGGAAGTCGAATACAAAATCAAAGGCGATAAGATGTTTGTGAAAGTTCCAGACGGCGACAAAAAAACCCGAACCTATAAGGTCGTGGCCATGAATCCCACCAACCCCGACACGTCCGCCCAAGACACGTCAAGACCGTCGCCGGAGAAACCCTAACCCTCGGGGTTCCCACAACTCGCGCCGATCTCCTCGCCTTTTGTAGCGGCGGCACGTCCGCCGCCGCTAGGTAGAGTTTGTGTCCCCCGTATTTTTTTTCGCCGGACCCGGTCAGCGTTACTGCACTTTACAAGCGCTCACCCTCATGCCAGAGCGCGTAAGATACTCTTCTATTTCTGCGATTGCCTTCCGTGTTTCAGCAGCGGTTCCTGCCAGTGCGCGCCGCATTGCGAAACTTTTCCCTGCCGGGAATTGTGCCAGCTTGCGCTCCAGCCGTGCAACATTCTCATAGTTATACTGTCCCGCGATAATCTGCACATTCGGTGAACCAGCGTCGTTGACTATTACCGGGACAGGTCGTTCTTTCGCCGCCTCAATATATTGTTTTGCTGTCCCTTTCAGATTTAGTCCCCGTATCGCCGTCCGCATTCCACCACCTGCACTCTCATCGAACGCCGCTCCCACTCGTCGCGACCCCCAGCCTCAGAAGACGCCTACGTCCAGCATCAATCTGTCCTGAGCGATGAAGATGTCGAATCTGCCCTCCTGGTTGTCCATTAGCTACAGCGGTCCTCTCGGCTCGCGGAGTGGGGCGCACCCTCAACGCGCTAGAAAGTCCTCGTGACGGGCAGGCCGGTTCGAATGATGCCTTCCTCGTCAACTATTCTTCTTTATATTTAATTCAATCCGTGAGATTATCTGTTTTTGCTGTGCGGGCCAGCCGGACTGACTCGATTCGCTCTTTGTGACATCCGAATCCGAACGACACCAGACAGGGCGTCTCGGCACTCCCCACATGACAAATCCTGGCTTCCGCTGCTCTCACCCTAACTCCTTTGTTCTCCGCAGTTACAAAAGTGTATAAAAACAAAGGACTTTAACCTTCTTTAGAATGAATATTTACGAAAAACCGGGGGGAGTGCTGCCGGTCATCGCGCGCTCCGATTCAGTCGGAGACGGGTCAGTATAGCGAAATGCGGCCAAGACACAATTTGCTCGCCACGAAATAGGAGCTATGGTTCCTGTCCGCCGCAGCCATCAAAACTCGACACAGCCCTAACGCTGAAGTCTTCGGTCGCCGGTCACTAGCCCTGGCTCCGTAGCGAATTTACTTCTGCTTGGCTATCACCAAGCCGGAGATTTTCTTATACGTCGCTGCCGGAATGATCTTCTTGTTCAACAGGTCGGTCTTCTTTGCGTACGGCCGCCCGTCCACGATCTTCTGCGCGTAGGCATCGCCGATTCCCGGCAGCGCTTTCAATTGATCCAGCGAAGCGGAATTCAAATCCACCAGGTCTTTCTGCGCGGCCGTTGATCCTGCAGCAGCCGACTTCCCAGCGGCTTGCGGAGCCGGATGAGAGACCGCCATGGAAACTCCCAACACCGCGACTAAGATTGCCAACAGCATCGACTTCATGATCTTGGTCATCGCACGTTCTCCCTTTTAATTTTGATTTCCTACTTCTCTGCCGCGCGGTATCCGGCCTTCTGGGCATCGCCTTCGGTCATGTACTTCCCTAGCTTGGTCTTTCCGTACCAGCGAGTTCCTGGCTTGTGATAAACGCCAGAGTCGGTGTTCACCCACACCATGCCGGCGCTGTTCGCGGGAGGTGTTTGTTGCGCAGTGCTGCTCTTCGAGGATGGGGCGGGCTTAGTAGCAGGAGCTCGCGTCGCTGCCGGCTTGCTTGCTGGAGCCGCTGATTCGTTGGTCGCTGCTGGCGCTGGAGCGGACTTGCTTGCTGGAGTCGAATTTGCAGTAGGGGCTGTTTCCGGAGCCGCTGCCGTTGAGTCGGCTGAGGTCGTCTTTTTAGGCCTGCTCTTCTTGGTCGTCGCGGTGTCGGCACTAGCTGTAGCCGCGCCACCCGAGGCAGTCTTGTTGGCAGAACTGTCGGTCGGGTCTGCGGCGGTGCTCTTTTTCGAACGCGACTTCTTCGTGGTAGTGGCAGTGTCCGACCCGCTCGTCTTCGCAGTGGAGTCGGCCGTAGCCGGCCTGCTCTCCGCGGCGTCCGCAGTAGCGCTCTTTTTCGAACGCGACTTCTTTGTGGTTGTCGCGGAATCGCCGGACCCCGGGGAATTGTCGGCGGCATCGGCAGTCGTACTCTTCTTAGAGCGGGACTTCTTCGTCGTTGTCGCCGCGGAGCCGTCTGACGCTGCGGTGTCCGTGCTGGCAGCGGTCTTCTTC
>Ga0073928_10005680_pt1 | contig 17282 bp, 14 predicted proteins | sample PaiPotPPA55metaG_FD_76969 | JGI IMG/M metagenome (GOLD analysis project Ga0073928, IMG submission 76969) | Iron sulfur acid spring bacterial and archeal communities from Banff, Canada, to study Microbial Dark Matter (Phase II) - Paint Pots PPA... ... | reverse complement strand
CTGCTTCGGCGGCGGCTGCGGCCTGCTCTGCTGCGCCGATGTGGCGCTGGCCACGCCGGCCGCGGTGTTCGGGCTGACCGAGGTGCGCGTCGGCGTCGCGCCGGCACCGATCTCGACGCACATGGTGCATGCGATGGGCCTGGTGGCCGGCCTCGCCGATCCGGCGATGAAGATCGAAATCGAAGTCACGGCGCGCAAAGGTGGTTAGCAAGGCACCTAACTTGGGGAACCACGGGGCTATGGCACGAATGCTCGAGGATTGGGAAATCCAGCAACAACAAGAAAACCCATCGCTCACACCACCTCCATCGATAAAGAGATTGCCTCATCCGGCAGGATCGACGGATTCACGACCTGATTCTTCCTCGGCTTTGTTTGTACTCCTTCCACAAGGAAGGTGAATGACGGTTGTTTCGGATCGGCACGACGTATTTGGCCCGCTGCGCGGACTGATTTATCCTTCGGAATCGTAAGCGGAACAGGAATTGGCAACTGTGGCCGTTGGCCCGAGTACCACGTCGCGAGAGATATGAGTTGGAGCTTCCGAACCGGCTTACCTCCGACGTGCTGATCCCCAAGACTAGCTGCCTCTGTGCGCATTTCAGGAGTAGGCGCCGCTCGGGAGAAAAACACACCTAATTCTGCGTTTTCGCGATTCAATACGTCTTTGAATTCGCGTAGCTCCTTAATGCCCACCTTTTTACCTCCTTTGACCTGAACCAAGAGACGGCCTGCGTTATGGGGCGGATTAAAGAACCACATTTCTCCATCTATACCGCCGTCACGACCCTTTTTGCCGTTGTTCCATAGCTGACAGCCCAGCTCCCCAACAGCCCACTGTTGGAAGCCATATTTGTCGTTTTCAGCAAGGCCTTCCGCGCTGAGATAGTCGGCAGGGATACCCTCGATGGGAACGACGATGTCGTTGCCGAATTTGCGTCGCAGCCTTCGTTCGATAAGCCTAACTGCATAATAGGAAACGTCGATTCCAACCCATTGTCGTTTTAATTGTTGGGCTGCTGCAACAGTGGTGCCGCATCCGCAAAACGGATCGAGGATCAAATCGTCAGGATTGCTAGACGTTTCAATTATCCTGCGCAATAGGGCAAGAGGTTTCTGCGTTGGATAACCCAACGCCTCGGACTTGGGGGCGGGCTTAATGTCCTGCCAGTCGTTTTGCAGCGGCACCCCAGGCATTTTGTGCAAGCGCTGCATGATCCTGGGCATTCCCGTTTCCCGGTGGATTAGCTCGCCTTGTTCCCAGAATGCGCGCAGGTTGGCGCGCGAGTACGCCCAGAATCGTCCTTGGTATGGTGGCACGCCGTTGTAGACCCACCCGGTCCGTGGGCGCAGATACTCGTCATCAAAATCTGGCTGCCAGCGTTCCTTGCGTCCTTCCCGTCGCTTCACGCGCCAGATGTACGACGTGTCGCCGCCCGGCTTCGCCGCAGTAACATCCGTCTCCTTGTAATCCTGACCATCCGTATCCGCATGGCGGTATTCGCTTTCTATATAGTCTGGATCATACGGCACGTACTGCTGATTCCAGCACCATTCGTCGCTGATCGTGTAAAACAGGATGATATCCCTGACGTTTCCGTACTGCTTCCTGCCTTGCTTAGCGTCGTTGTGGCTAGAGGTGCGTCGCCAACTTATCTCTGAGCGATATCGCTGCGGCCCAAAAATTGCGTCCAGCACTATTTTCAAATAGTGACTGGCAGTGGGATCGCAGTGAAGATAGAGGCTTCCGTCAGCTTTGAGGATTCGATGCACTTCAATGAGACGGGCAGCCATCATCGCCAGATACGCCATGGTGTCACTATGCCCCAAAGCCTTAATCAGCGCGGTCATAATCAACGCGATTTGGCCACCGTGCGCCAGCACTTCCCGATAACAGGTGTCGGCCTCATCCTCCCAATTCCAGGTATCACGGAAGACGCCTTGCTGGGCTGTCTCACGTTCGTTACCGGGCGTTTCGTACAGCAAGTTGTATTGAGCCTTCGAGTTGAAAGGCGGGTCCAGATATACGAGAGCCACCGAGGCGTCAGCGATGTGCTTCTGCATCACGGGAAGGTTGTCGCCGAAATAAAGACCCATGAAGGCTGGCTTTCCAGATACAGGTGGATTTAGCGACTCGGAAATTAACGGACTCGCAATAACTGAAAATGTCAAGTTCGTCATAGGAAGATAGTCCGCCAAACTAAGGCGCTACCCTAGGAAGATAGTCGACTGGCTCGCCCGGAGCGGCTCAAGCCGCCATCGGCTGGGCGGCCAGAATGGGCAGCGGGCGAAAGGTGGGCGGCGACCCGGGAGAGAGGATCGCCGCCCTAGTGACCGCGCGCTTGCGCGGGGAACCAGGAGGAAACGCGAGCCGGCCCGTCGTACCGGCTTGCAGGAATGACTCTGCGCCGAATTGGTTAGGAAACGGTTTACAAGCCGCCTTTCCGCCGCCCGCTCGCCCATTATTTTCGCGTCCCGCAAACCGGGGGTTCGCAACATGATCCGACCGAAGCCGCGCACCGGCCCGCTGGCCGGGCTCAAGGTCGTGGAGCTTGGGCACTACATCGCCGGCCCGTTCTGCACCCGCCTCCTGGCCGATCTCGGCGCCGAGGTGATCAAGGTGGAGCCGCCCGGCGGCGATCCGATCCGCGGCTGGGGCGCCCAGAAGAACGGCCACGCCGTCTGGTTCAGCATCCACGGCCGCAACAAGCTCTCGGTCGAGCTCGACCTCAAGCGCCAGCCCGACGTGGCGCTGCGGCTGGCCGCCCGCGCCGACGCGCTGGTGGAGAACTTCCGCCCCGGCCAGCTCGAGCGGCTGGGGCTCGGCCCCGACGTGCTTCACGCCGCCAATCCGCGGCTCGTGATCGCGCGCATCTCCGGCTACGGCCAGAGCGGCCCGTACCGCGACAAGCCGGCGTTCGGCGCCATCGGCGAGGCGATGGGCGGCGTCCGCCATCTCACCGGCTACCCGCCCGGGGTAACCGACCTGCCGCCGCCGCGCGCCGGCATCTCGCTCGCCGACGATCTGGCCGGCATGTTCGCCGCCGTCGGCGTGCTCGCGGCGGTCTACCAGCGCGACGGCTCCGCATCCCACACGCATCCGCGTGAGGGCACCGCGCGCGGCCGCATCATCGATGTCAGCCTCGTCGAGAGCCTGCTGAGCCTCATGGAGGGCATGCTGCCGGAATACGCGCTCGACGGGCGCATCCGCCAGCCGGCGGGCGCCGCCATCCCGACCGCCGCGCCGAGCAACACCTATCCCACCGCCGAGGGCAAATGGCTCTGCGTCGCCGGCAACTCCGACCTAATCTTCCGCCGCCTGATGGCGGCGATCGGCCGCCCGGAGCTCGCCGATGACCCGCGCTACGCGACCAACCGGGACCGCTGCGGCCACGCCGCCGAGCTCGATGCGGTCATCGCCGCCTGGACGCGCGCCCGCACCGCGGCAGAAGCCGAGGCGGCGCTGGAGGCGGCCGAGGTTCCGGCCTCGCGCCTCTACGACATCGCCGACATCGCCGCCGATGCGCATTTCCGGGCGCGCGGCGCGGTGCAGGAGGTGGATGACCCGCTGATCGGGCGGACGCTGCATCCCGGCCCCGCCATCCACCTCGACGCTGAGGCCCCGGAATCAGTGATCGGCTGGACCGGCCCGGCGGCGGGCGCCCATACCGACTACGTCCTGCACACGCTGCTCGGCCCGGCGCAAGCATAACCGCCTGCACGCCCCGCTTCCGCCGTGCAATTGCCAAACATCGCTTGCAACTCGCGCGCCCGCGGTCCATGTCCTGGGCATCGGGCATGCATCCCGGCGTGGAGGAACGATGGGTAGCTTCAGCATATGGCACTGGCTGATCGTGCTTATGGTCGTGCTCTTGCTGTTCGGCAGCGGCAAGGTGAGCAATCTGATGGGCGACTTCGCCAAGGGCATCAAGTCGTTCAAGAAGAACATGGCGGAAGAGCCCGACGTCTCGATGGAAGCATCGGGGGAGCGTCCCGCTGGCTCGATCTCGGCGCCGGGGACGCCGCAGGCAACGACCGGCGCCACCCCGCAGACGACCGCCGCCCACCACGGCTGAGCGGACTGGCCAGGGCCGCGCGAGCCCCCGGCGGCATCACGGCAGTTCGAGCGGCAGCCCCACGTAGTTCTCGGCCAGCGCCATCGCGGCAGCGCGCGAGCCGGCGACGTAGTCAAGCTCGGCCAATTGGATGCGGCGCTCGAACCCGGTGTGCGCCTCGAAGCGGTGCAGCATCGAGGTCATCCACCAGGAGAACCGCTGCACCTTCCAGACTCGGCCGAGGCAGGTTTCCGAATAGCGCGCCAGTAATTCGCTCGCCCCGGCGCGGTAGTGCCGCTCGAGCGCGCGCGCCAGCACGCGCACGTCGGCGACCGCGAGGTTGAGCCCCTTGGCCCCCGTGGGCGGCACGATATGCGCGGCGTCGCCGGCCAGAAAGAGGCGCCCGAATTGCATCGGCTCGGCCACGAAGCTGCGCATCGGGGTGACGCCCTTCTGCACGATCGGACCCTTGATCAGCTTCCAGCTCGGCTCGTCCGTGCCGAGCCGGGTTTCCAGCTCCGACCAGATCCGCTCGTCGGGCCAAGCTTCCGGGTTCTCGTCCGGCGCGCATTGCAGAAGATGCCGGCTCACCGTCGGCGAGCGCATGCTGAGCAGCGCGAAGCCGCGCTCGTGGTTGGCGTAGATCAGCTCCTCCGACGCGGGCGGCGCCTCGGCGAGGATGCCGAGCCAGCCGAACGGATAGACGCGCTCGTGGATCATCAGGACGCCCGCGGGGATGGAGGGGCGGCAGGTGCCGTGGAAGCCGTCGCACCCGGCGATAAAATCGCACGCCAGCGTCTCGGCCCGGCTCTCGGCGCGGAAGCGGATGCTCGGCGCCTCGCCACCGAAGTCATGGACGCTGACGTCCTCGACGTCGAAGTGGATTTGGCCCCCGGCGGCGAGCCGTGCCGCGATCAGGTCCTGCACCACCAGGTGCTGGCTGTAGACCGTGACGAACTTGCCGGTGAGGCCGAGGAAGTCGATGCGGTGCGTGCGCCCCCGGAAGCGCAGGTTGACGCCGTGGTGCGGCAGGCCGATCGCCCGCATGCGCTCGCCGACGCCGGTCGCGACCAGCGTTTCAGCCGTCCCGTGCTCCAGCACGCCGGCGCGGATGCGGTTCTCCACGTACTCGCGCGAGCGCGCTTCCAGGACAACGCTGTCGATGCCGTCGATATGCAGAAGGTGCGCGAGCAGGAGGCCGGCCGGCCCGGCGCCGATGATGCCAACCTGGGTGCGCAAGGCGTTGCCTCCTGACCGCCAGGCTCCCCCGCTAGCACTCCCAACCGCTCCGGTCATTCCTGTATTTCATTGCGAAGAAAGCCAAAAGGGCAGACCATCGGCGGGCATAATCGGACTGCCGGACGAAATCCGGCAGCATCGGAGGCGTCCCGTGTTGCAGCATCTGGGTGAGGTCCTGCCGCGCGCCGCCGCGCGGTTCGGCGACAAGACCGCCATCGTCATCGAGGGCCGGTCGTTTACTTATCGGGAGCTCGACCGGCTCTCAAACCGGCTCGCCAACGCGCTGGCCGGGCTCGGCATCGCGCCGGGCGAGCGGGTCACGCTCTACGGCGCCAACAGTTGGGAATGGATCGTCGGCTATCACGGCGCCCTGAAGACCGGGGCCGTGGTCAACCCGATCAACGTGATGCTGACGCCGGAGGAGGTGACCTACGTCGCCAACGACTGCGGCGCGCGGGCGATCCTGGCCGGCGCCGACAAGGGCGAGGCGCTGCTCGCCACGCAGAAGGACACGCCGCTCGAGCAGATCATCCTGTTCGGCGACGATACGCCATCCGGCGCAAAGTCGTTCGACGCCCTGCTCGCCGCCGCCCGCGACGATGCGCGGGACCGGCATGTCGATCCCGCTTCCACCTCCACCATCGGCTACACCTCCGGCACCACGGGCCATCCCAAGGGCGCGATGACCACGCACCGCGCCGTGCTCTTGAACGCCGCCACGGCGGCCCTGATGACCGTTCGCACCGGGGTGGACACCACCGTCACCGCCATGCCGCTGCCGCATGTCTACGGCAGCATCCTCATGAACGCCGCCTTCATGACCGGGATGACGCTGGTGATGATGGCGCGGTTCGACGCGGAACAGGCGCTGACCTTGATCGAGCGACACCGGGCGACGATGTTCGAGGGTGTCCCGACCATGCACATGTACATTCTCAACCTCCCCGGCCTCGGCCGTTACGATCTCCGTTCGCTCACGCGCTGCACGGTGGGCGGCCAGACCATGCCGGTGAGCAAGATGGAGGAGGCGGAGGCGCGCTACGACTGCCCGCTGCTCGAACTCTGGGGCATGACCGAGATCGCCGGCGGCGGCACGTGCAACCCGTTCTACGGGGAGCGCCGGCTCGGTTCGATCGGCCTGCCGTTCCCGTGCCTGCAATGCCGCATCGCCGCGCTGGACGATCCGGCCGAGACGCTGCCCGATGGCGAGGCGGGCGAGCTGGTGGTGCGCGGGCCGCTGGTCATGCAGGGCTATTACGGCAACGAGCGGTCCACGCATGCGGCGATCGAGCCGGACGGCTGGCTGCACACCGGCGATATCGCGCGGCGCGACAAGGACGGGTATTTCTATGTCGTCGATCGCCGCAACGACATGATCATCACCGCGGGCTTCAAAGTTTACCCGGCGGAGATCGAGCGCGTCGTGGCGGCGCATCCGGCGGTGGCGATGGTGGCGGTGGGCAGCCAGCCCGATCCCTTGAAGGGCGAGGTGGCGAAGGCGTACGTGGTTCTGAGGGTCGGAGCGGCGGGCGATGAAGCTTCGATCCTCGCCCATTGCCGCGAGCATCTCGCGGCGTACAAGGTGCCTCGCATGATCCAATTCGTTCCTGACGTGCCGAAGACGAGCACCGGCAAGATCCTGCGCCGCGAGCTGCGGAAGCTCGACCCCTGATCCGCGCCGGGATCGCCCGCGTCGGCATCTCGGGCTGGACCTATCCGCCGTGGCGCGGCGATTTCTACCCGCGCGGGCTCGCGCACAAGCGTGAACTCGCCTATGCCAGCCGCATCCTCTCGAGCATCGAGATCAACGGTACGTTCTATTCGTTGCAGCGGCCGGAGAGCTTTGCCCATTGGGCGGAGGAGACGCCGGACGATTTCGTCTTCTCGGTCAAGGGCAGCCGGTTCATCACGCACATCAGAAGGCTGCGCGATCCCGCGACGCTGCTCGCAAATTTCCTTGCCTCGGGCGTGCTGCGGCTCGGCGCCAAGCTCGGGCCATTCCTCTGGCAGTTGCCGCCCAACTTCCGCTTCGACGCCGAGCGCATCGGCGATTTCCTGCAACAGCTGCCGCGCGACACCGACGCAGCGAGTGCCCTTGCCCGGCGTCATGACGCCTGGATGGCCGACCGCGCCTGGACCAAGCCGGTCATCCCCATGCAGCTGCGCCACGCCATGGAGATCCGCAACGACAGCTTCAAGACGCCCGATTTCACCGCGCTCCTGCGCCGGCACGGCGTCGCGCTGGTGGTGGCCGATACGGTCGCATGGCCGTGCCTGGGCGACCTCACGTCGGATTTCGTCTACTGCCGGCTGCACGGTTCGGAGGAACTCTACGTCAGCGGCTACGATGACGTGGCGCTCGATCGCTGGGCGGCGCGGGTGCGCGCCTGGACAAGCGGCGACGAGCCCGAGGATCTGCCCCGCATCGGCGGGCGGGCGCGGAAGCGCAAGCGCGACGTGTTCGTCTACTTCGACAACGACGCCAAGGTGCGCGCGCCCTATGACGCTCAGGCGCTGATCCGCCGCCTTGCCGGAACCCGAGCGCCACGGGAGAGTGCGGCGGTGGCCGGAGGGGGAGCCCCATGAAGCTGTTCGACCTGGACGGGCGTGTCGCCATCGTCACCGGCGGCAACGGCGGCATCGGGCTCGGCATCGCGCGCGGTCTCTCCGAGGCCGGCGCGCGCGTGGTGATCGCCGGGCGCGATTCCATCAAGGGCGCGGCGGCGGTCGCTTCGCTCGGGCCGGCGGACAGCCTGTTCGCCACCGCCGATGTCACCACCCAGGCGTCCTGCCGCCGGCTGGTGGCCGAGGCGGTGGAGCGCTTCGGCCGGCTCGACATCCTGGTCAACAACGCCGGCATTTCCATCCGCAAGGCGCCCGAGCACTACACCGAGGCCGAGTGGCACGCGGTGCTGAGCACGAACCTCACCAGCGCTTTCTTCTGCGCGCAGGCGGCACATCCCGAGATGAAGCAGTCCGGCGGCGGCAAGATCATCAACATCGGCTCGGTGATGTCGCTCCTGGGAGCGCCATACAGCGCGCCCTATGCCGCGAGCAAGGGCGGCATGCTGCAGCTCACCAAGTCGCTCGCCACCGCCTGGGCCGCCGACAACATCCAGGTAAACGCGATCCTGCCCGGCTGGATCGACACCGACATGACGGCCGCCGCGCGCGCTCAGGTGCCGGGGCTCAACGAGCGGGTGCTGGCCCGCACCCCGGCGGCGCGCTGGGGCCTGCCCGCCGACCTCGCCGGCGCCGCCGTGTTCCTCGCCAGCCGCGCCTCCGACTTCGTCACCGGCGCGGGCATTCCGGTGGACGGCGGCTACATGGCGCTGGCGTAGCCGCGCACCCGATGGACTTCGCGCTGAGCCCGGAGCAGGAGGCGGTGAGGGACGCGGTGGCGCGCATCTGCCGCCGCTTCGGCGACGAATACTGGCTCAAGCGCGACCGCAACGGCGGCTTCCCCACCGAATTCCACCAGGCGCTCGCCGCGGACGGATGGCTCGGCATCTGCATGCCGGCGGAGTATGGCGGGGCCGGGCTCGGCGTCACCGAGGCCGCGATCATGATGCAGGCGATCGCGCAATCCGGTGCCGGCATGAGCGGCGCTTCGGCCGTGCACATGAACATCTTCGGCCTCAATCCGGTGGTGCGGTTCGGCACCGAGGCGCAGAAGCGGCGCATGCTGCCGCCGCTGATCGCGGGGCGGGAGCGCGCCTGCTTCGCCGTCACCGAGCCGAACAGCGGGCTCGACACCACGCACCTGACGACGCGCGCCGAGCGCCGCGGCGATCGTTACGTCATCACCGGGCAGAAGATATGGATCTCCACCGCGCAGGTCGCGGAAAAGATCCTGATCCTCGCGCGCACGACGCCGCTCGACCAGGCGCGCAAGCCGACGCAGGGACTAAGCCTGTTCTATACCACGCTCGACCGCTCGCGCATCGAGGTGCGCGAGATCGACAAGATGGGACGGAAGGCGGTCGATTCGAACCAGCTGTTCATCGACGGGCTGGACGTGCCGGCCGCGGATCTGATCGGCGAGGACGGGCGCGGCTTCGAGTACATCCTGCACGGCTTCAATCCCGAGCGCATCCTGATCGGTGCCGAAGCCGTCGGGCTCGGCCTGGCCGCGCTCGATCGCGCCGCGACATACGCGCGGGAGCGGGTGGTGTTCGGCCGCCCGATCGGCCAGAACCAGGCCATCCAGCATCCGCTGGCCGAATGCTGGATGGAACTGGAGGCGGCGCGGCTCATGGTGATGTCGGCCGCCTGGCAGTACGACACCGGCAAGCTCTCCGGTGCCGCCGCCAACGCCGCCAAGTACCTGGCCGCCGAGGCCGGCTTCAAGGCATGCCAGACCGCGGTGATGACGCATGGGGGCATGGGCTACGCGCGCGAGTTTCATGTCGAGCGCTACCTGCGCGAAATCATGATCCCGCGCCTGACGCCGGTGAGCCCGCAGCTCATCCTCTGTTACATCGCCGAAAAGGTGCTGGGGCTGCCGAAATCCTACTGAGCCGGCGCGCCGGAGAATCTGACGGTGCCCTGGCCTCCCGCAGAGGGAATCAACCGGCTTCGGCGCGGATCCAGTTCTCGAGCAGCATTCTGAGCGCGGCAACGAAGGCGAGCGGCTGGTCGAGCATGACATGGTGCTGCGCCTCGGGCACTTCGACGATCGGCGCATGCGGTCCCATCAGCTGCGACATGTAGGAGGCTGTCGCGCGCGAGACGAGGGCGCTCTTCTCGCCGAACATCAATGCCGCGCGGCAACGCACCGCCTGCAGATATTCGCGAAACGGCTCGCCGAAGCGCCGGGCGCCCAGCCCGGCCCCATCGAACTTCCAGGTCCAGCCGCCCTCGACGGGCCGCAGCGAATGCCGGGCGATATATTCGACGATGAAGTCGTTGTCGCAGGTCTGCGGCGGCATCAGGCGAAAACGCGCCAGCGCCGCCTCGAACGTCGGGTAGACTTTCTGGTTGCCCCAGTTCGGCGGGCTCATCGGCCGTTGCACCTCCTCTTCCGGCGAGCGGATCGGCGAATCGACGATGACCGCGCCGCCGAGTTCTTCGCCGAATTGCGAGGCGAACTTCATCGTCATGAAGCCGCCGAAGCTGTGGCCGATCACGAACGGGCGCTCGCCCAAGCCGGCGTCGGCGATCACCGCGCGCATCTCCGCCGCCCGCAGCTCCGAGCTGTAGTGCTCACGCCGGCTGCTGTCGCCCATGCCCGAGAGGTCGATCGCGGCCACGCGGAACTGGCGCATGAAGTAGGGCGCGATGAAGCTCCACCAATGGGCATGCGCGCCGCCGCCATGCACGAACAGGAGGCCGCGCCCGATCGCGCTTTCCTGTTCGGCCGCCCAGAACAGATGATGGATCGGGCAGCCCTCGACGGCGACCCAGCGCGATTGCTTGGGGCGGGTAATTGCCCAGCGGAACCAATCGGGCGCGGCGGCGCGAATCGCGAGATGACCTGCGGGAACTGACGTATCGCTCAAGACCGAGAGACCCCTGGCGGCCGTTGCATACCACATCGGTTATCCGAGCCGACGGCAACACCCCTGCCGCTCACGGCCTTTATCGCTTCCTGCGCCACCGGCTGCCGCCCTCATCACAAACTCGTGAGCAGCCGGGCGAGTGATCCCGTTCACACATCCCCGCCGGGCGCGACCGTAAATTCATCAGCGACGGAGCGGAATGGCTCGAAGGCCAGAGCGCTCGCAGCCGAGCAAAGAGAGACCACTCGAACCCGTCCGCCGACGCGGACGCGGAAGCAGGAGATGCACCGATGAGGATCACCATTCTCGCCGCCGTCGCGATCGCTGGCCTGGCCGCCGGCGACGCCGCGATGATCGAGCGGGGGCACGTGAGCCTGCAGCAGCTCGCCGCTTCGGGAAAGCCCGAGCTCTCGACGAATGTGCGCGGCACGCAGGTGGCCGGCGGATGGTATCCGGGAGCGACGCAGCAGCAGAGCGCCGCCAACGGCCTGCCGCAGGCGCGCACGCAGCTTGCCGGTGGCTGGCATCCGCAGTCCGACACGAGCCGCGACAGCAGGCAGTACGCCGCTTCGGGGCTGCCGCAGGCCGACACCAGCCGGCCGAGCCAAGTCTGACCGGCCGAATAGAGATTCACCCTCCCTCCTGGCAACTGGGACGGGCGCCCGGCGACAGCCGAGCGCCCGCTTTTTTTGCCCCCACATGAGGCCGCGGCCGCCGACGATCCGCCGGTCGCTACTGGCTCTGCAATTCGAAGGCGAACACCGCGCCGCCCTCAGGCACTGCGGCCAGCGCGCGCGTGCCGGGCGCGCCGATGAAGGACGGCGGCAGTTTCAGCCGCCCGACCACCGCCGCGACATACTGCTTGCCGTCGACCGCGTAGGTGATCGGCCCCTGGTTAATGCCTGATCCGGTGCGGAACTGCCACAGCACCTGCCCGGCCCTCGCGTCGACCGCTTTGAACTCGCCCTTCATGTTGCCATAGAACACGAGGCCGCCCGCGGTCGAGAGCGCGCCGCCGGTGTAGGGAAACTCCTCCTTGATGCTCCACACCTGCTTGCGGTGCACCGGGTCCCAGGCCTGCATCTCGCTCATGTTGCCGCCCGGCCCGACCTTGGAAAGATCGAACTCCTCGCCGAGCCAGAACAGCCCGGGCTTCAGGGGATCAAGCTTGCGCTCGATGATGTCCATGCAGAGATTGAAGCTCGGGATGTAGACGTATCCGGTCTGCGGGCTGTACGACATCGGCTGCCAGTTCTTGCCGCCGAACAGGCCGGGGCAGACATCGCGCGCCCAGGTGTCGAGCCGCGGCCGCTTCTCGGGAACCTCGATCGGGCGTCCCGCCTCGCCGATCCCCTTCGCCCAGTTCACGTAGACGAACGGGGTGCCGGAGATCAGCTTCCCCGTTTGCCGGTTCAGCACATAGAAAAATCCGTTGCGGTCGGCCTTCATCAGCGCCGGGACCTGCTGGCCTTCCACGTTGAGCTCGGCAAGCACATTCTCGTTGACGCCGTCGTAGTCCCATACGTCGTGCGGCGTGGATTGGTAGAACCAGGCGATCCTGCCGCTCTCCGGATCGAGCGCCAGCGTGCTCGCGGTGTAGAGGTTGGTGTACTGGCCGTATTCGCTCGAATCCGGGCCGCGGACGCTGCCGTTCCAGGGGCTCGCGTTGCTGGTTCCGTAGTAGATAAGATTTAGCTTCGGATCGTAGGAGCCGACGTACCAGGCATCGCCGCCGCCGTGCACGCTCGATTCGCCCGTCCAGGTTTCGCTGCCCGGCTGGCCGGGATCGGGAACGGTGTAGGTGCGCCAGACCACTTTGCCGGTATCCTGCTCATACGCGGTGATCGCGCCGCGCATCCCATACTCGCCGCCGGAATACCCGGTGATGACCAGGTTCTTCACCGGCGTCGGCGGCGAGGTCATCGCCGAACCCTGCTTGTAGTCGACGACCTTGGTCTTCCACAGTTCCTTACCGCCCCTCGCGTCGAGCGACACCAGGTAGCCGTCGAGCTGCGAGAAGAACAACTTCCCGCTGATATAGGTAGCGCCGCGGCTGACCATCCCGCAGCACACCGTGGGCGCCACATCCTCGGCGATATCGGGGGCGTATTGCCAGCGGATCTCGCCGGTTCTGGCATCCACCGCGTAGACGAATTTCGGCCCCATCGACGTGGTCACGTACATCGTGTCGCCGATCACGAGCGGCGTCGATTCCTGCGCCTTCAAGACGCCGAGCTGCAGCGCCCAGGCGGCCTTGAGGTTCTTGACGTTACCGGTGTTTATCTGCTCGAGCGCGCTGTATCGCGTGTTCGCCGGATCGCCGCCATAGATCGCCCACTCGTTGCCGCTCTCCGCCCGGGCGGCGGAGCCCGTCGCAAACGCCGCCATGGCAGCCAGCAGTTTTCCGAAGCGCGCCACACGACGCCGTCGCTTGCGATCGGTCATGTTTTCCCGCGCCCATACGCAGCTGTCCGAAGCTTATTCGTGCAGCCCAACTCGCAAGCGCGCTCGCAACAACTGCTTTAAGCCGCGGCTGATCGTCGAAACCATCATGAGCGCGTCAGCGGGCGCCCTTCAACAGGTTCAGATCGATTGCGTCGGCCATCGCTTTGTAGCCAACGTCCTGCGGGTGCAGGTGATCGCCCGAATCATAGACCGCGAGGATGTGCTTGGGGTTCGCTGGATCGCGCGTGACGGCGTCGAAGTCGATCACGCCGTCGAAGGCGCCGCTCTTGCGAATCCACTCGTTCACCGCCTGACGCTTCTTCTCTTTTTCCTCGTCGTAGTAGCCATAGAGCGGGGTGCCGTGGAACGTGTCCTCGAACGGCGTCAGCGTGGCGCCGATAATGCGCATACCGTGGGCGTGGGCGCGGGTGATCAGCTGCCGATAGCCGAAAATGATGTCATCGGCCGAGGGCGCCGCTTCGCCCTTCGGCACCAGGATCGTTCCGGGCCAGCCGATGTCGTTGATGCCCATCATGAGCACCACCGTGTCGGCATGCGCCCGATCGAGGACGTCGCGATCGAAACGGGCGAGCGCGTTGTCGCCCATGCGATCGCGCAGCACGCGGGCGCCCGAAATGCCCTCGTTCAACACCGCGACATGGGTGTTGCCGGCCTGCTGCAGCCGCTCGGCAAGGAAGTCCGGCCAGCGGTGGTTAGCGTCGGGCGTGGAGTCCGCCCCGTCGGTGATGGAATCGCCGAAGGTCACGATGGCGCGGGCGTCGGACGGCGCGTCAACGTGGATCTCGCTGAGCAGCACCCGCGCCTTGGTTGTTTCGGCTCCCTTTATTTCGCTCTCGGCGGTCTTGTCGCCAGCTGCGATGTAGGCGGTCTGCACGCCTTCCCAGTGGAACGTCGTCAGCGGCGTGATCTCGGGCAGGAACAGGCTGATCGCGAGGTTGCTCAAGGGGGCCACGGTGAGATCGACCGGATCGCTCACCGCCGGCGCGCCGGGCGGGATCGTGAACGAGGCCCGGCCGCCGAAGGTCAATGGCCGGTCGGATCCCGCGACAATCGACGAACCACTGCCGGCAAGGGCGACATGCGCTGCGCCGATCGTCAACGGCCGGGTGCCGTATTCGTTGGAGAGCACGATACGTACGCGGCTGCCGCCGATACTGACATGCGCGATCTGCCGCACTGTCTGGTTAAACATCGAGCGGGGGATGGTGAGCGGCGCGAAGAAGTCGGCGGCCCAGATCGGCTGCGGGCTGGTCGCCCAGGTGCCGATCCAGTCGCCCGCTTCGGCACTCCGGGCGGGGGCCGGCGCTGCGGCAAGGACAATGGCGACGGCCACGACCAGGGGACAAGACCATTGGCGCGGTGTATCCAAGAGGCGGCGCAGCAGCCCTGCAGAACGCCGAAGTGAGCGGTGTTGCACCATTCTTTTCCTCCCCGTTATAGCCGCTGCTTACCGCAACGATTTGTCCGAAATAGTATTCACCCGACAAGCCAGAGGCAAGCGCCTGCGTCCGGACGGCGGAACGCCCTGCCCGTCCGGCGCTCAGTGCATCGCGAACGGATCAACTCTCTTGCCATCATAGTGACAACACCGATGCTCGCCCGCCTCGCCCCGTTCGGCTTCGTGCTCTTGTGGAGCTCCTCGTTCATCGCAACGCGGGCCGGGCTCCGCTACATGACCCCGCTCGCCTTCATCGCATTGCGGCAAGCCGCGTGCGCGCTGGTGCTGCTTGCCCTCGTGCTGGCCTGGCGCCGGTCCCTGGCCCCGCTCGCCGGGCGCTGGCAGCATTGCGCCGTCGCCGGCGTGCTGATCAACGGCATCATGGTGATGGCCGCGCATTGGGGCATGGTGCGGGTGGGAGCGGCGCCGATGGCCCTGGTGCAGGCGCTGCACCCGCTGCTCACCTCGGCGCTCGCCGTGCCCTTGCTCGGGGAGCGCCTGCGCGCGCGGCAGTGGCTCGGTCTCCTCATGGGCGCGGCGGGTGTGGGACTGATCGCCGGGCTTGCCGCGGCACAGAGCCGGGCGCAGCTGGGCGGGCTCGCGGTCGGCGCGGGCGGGGTCCTGGCGCTGACTGCGGGGACGCTCTATTTCGGCCGCTTCTGCCGGGGAGTGCCGCTGCTTGCCGGCACCATGGTGCAGTTCCTCGCCGCCGGCGCGGTTTGCATCGGCGCCACCTTCGCCTTCGAGACGCCGCATGTCGCATGGACCGATACGGCGGTCGCGGCCATCGCCTGGAACGCCGGAGCGGTCTCGCTTGGCGGCATGGCGCTCTATTTCTTCATGCTCAAGCACGGCACCGCCGCCCGCACCACGGCCAATTTCTACCTCGTGCCGGGAACGACGGCGGTGCTGGCCTGGCTCCTGCTGGGCGAGCGCGTGTCCCTGCTCGCCGCCCTGGGGATTGCCGTGGCTTCGTTCGGCTGCTGGCTGGTCAACGCGCCGCGGCGATCTCCGAGCCGCGCCGCCGCTGCGCTGCAACGCGCGACTCACAGGTGATCGGCAGCCGCAAAACGGTTATTGTTGCATCGGAGGAAACACGCCATGCAAGCGACGCCCGGTATCAGTGCCCCGCTCGCCCGCTCCGCCATGGCCTACGTTCTGGCGGGCGGCCGCGGCAGCCGGCTCATGGAGCTCACCGATAGGCGGGCCAAGCCGGCGGTGTATTTCGGCGGCAAGTCCCGCATCATCGATTTCGCGCTCTCCAACGCGCTCAACTCCGGCATCCGCCGCATCGGCGTCGCCACGCAGTACAAGGCCCACAGCCTGATCCGCCATCTGCAACGCGGCTGGAACTTCTTCCGCGTCGAGCGCAACGAGAGCTTCGACATCCTGCCGGCCAGCCAGCGCGTATCGGAGAACGAATGGTACGCCGGCACCGCCGACGCCGTGCATCAGAACATCGACATCATCGAGAGCTACGATCCGCGCTACATGGTCATCCTCGCCGGCGATCACATCTACAAAATGGACTACGAGCCGATGCTGCAGCAGCACGTCGAGCAAGGGGCGGACGTGACGATCGGCTGTTTCGAGGTGCCGCGCGCGGAGGCGAGCGGATTCGGCGTGATGCACGTCGATGCGAGCGATCGGCTGATATCGTTCCTGGAGAAGCCGCAAGACCCGCCGGGCATGCCGGACAAGCCCGAGTGGGCGCTCGCCAGCATGGGCATCTACGTGTTTGAAACCCGGTTCCTGATCGAGGAGCTTCGGCGCGACGCGGCCGACCGGCAATCGAGCCGCGATTTCGGCAAGGACATCATTCCCTACCTCGTCAGGCACGGCAAGGCAGTGGCGCACCGCTTCTCGGAATCATGCGTGCGCTCGACCAGCGAGGCCGATGCCTATTGGCGCGATGTCGGCACGATCGACGCCTACTGGCAAGCCAACCTCGATCTGACCGATTTCATTCCTGCGCTCGACCTCTACGACCGCAACTGGCCGATCTGGACCTACGGCGAAATCACGCCGCCCGCGAAATTCGTGCACGACGAAGACGGCCGCCGCGGCCAGGCGATCAACTCGCTGGTCTCCGGGGGCTGCATCATATCGGGCGCGACGCTGCGCCGCTCGCTGCTGTTCACCGGTGTCTGGGTGCACTCCTACGCGGAAGTGGAGAACGCGGTCGTTCTGCCGTATGTCGATATCGGCACCTCGGCGCGGCTCAGCAACGTGGTGATCGATCGCGGCGTCAAGATCCCCGAAGGGCTGGTGGTCGGCGAGGAGCCCGCGCTGGATGCCAGCCGCTTCCGCCGCACGGAGGGCGGCGTCACTCTGATCACGCAGCCGATGCTCGACCGGCTGGCTACGTGACGACGCTCCGCGTCCTCTCGGTCGCATCCGAAATCTACCCACTCATCAAGACCGGAGGGCTCGCGGACGTCACGGGAGCACTGCCGGCAGCGCTGTCCGCCGAGGGCATCGCCATGCGCACCGTCGTGCCCGGCTATCCCGCAGTGATGGAGGCGCTCCGACAGGTGCAGAAAGTGCTCGATGCCGCCGACCTGTTCGGGGGTGCGGCGCGGT
>Ga0073928_10005679_pt1 | contig 17283 bp, 17 predicted proteins | sample PaiPotPPA55metaG_FD_76969 | JGI IMG/M metagenome (GOLD analysis project Ga0073928, IMG submission 76969) | Iron sulfur acid spring bacterial and archeal communities from Banff, Canada, to study Microbial Dark Matter (Phase II) - Paint Pots PPA... ... | reverse complement strand
ACATCGGAGCGGACAAAGGCACGTAGCGCAGAAGTTTCCGGGCGATGTCGCGAACATTGCGCCTAGGAATCGACGTTGGGGGAACGTTCACGGATGTCGTCGCGATCGACGCGCAGACGCGCGAGGTCGTAGCCCGCGTCAAGGTTCCAACGACTCACACGGCGCACGAGGGGGTGGCGGCCGGCATCGTTGCCGGCATTGAGGCATTGCTTGCGCAGGGCGATATCGCGCCCAGCGAGGTTGCGTTCATCGCGCACTCGACGACGCAGGCGACGAATGCACTGCTCGAAGGCGACGTCGCGCTCGTGGGCGTTCTTGGACTTCTCGACGGGCTTGCGCCGCTGGCGCGCCTGCAGATGAGCTTTCCGCAATTGCAACTGGCGCCGGGCGTTCCTTTCGAAACGCGGTTCGCATTCGCGCGCGCCGGAAATGGCAGCGAGACGCGCGCGCAGATTGAAGCGCTGTGCGCTCAGGGTGCACAGGCTATTGCCGTCTCGCAGGCGTTCGCAGTCGATCGACCGGATGCTGAGATTGCCGCGGTGGCCGAAGCGCGAGCGCAAGGACTGTTTTCCACCGCCGGGCACGAGGTGAGTTCGATGTACGGCTTACGCGCGCGCACCCGTACCGCCGCCCTGAACGCTGCTATACTCCCGCGGATGGTGCGCACTGCACGAATGACCGACGCGGCGGTAAAACGCGCGGCAATTACTTCACCGCTCATGGTGATGCGCAGTGACGGCGGCGTCATGGTCGTGCGTGAGATGGAGCGGCGGCCGATTCTCACGATGCTCTCAGGACCGGCGGCCGGCGTCGCGGGCGCGCTGCTGCACGAGAACGTCACCGACGGCATCTTCATCGAGGTTGGCGGCACGAGCGCCGACTGTTCGGCAATACGCGCCGGTATGCCGCAGATGCGTCCCGCGCGCGTAGGCGGACACCGTACCATGCTGCGTACGCTCGACGTTCGCACGCTCGCAATTGCCGGCGGAAGCATGCTGCGCGCGGATCGACGCACCATCGTCGACGTCGGTCCGCGCTCCGCCCACATCGCCGGGCTCAAGTACGCCAGTTTTGTCGAACCGGATCTTTTTGAAGGCGCGCGCGTCGAACCTATTCGCCCGACTCAGCACGATCCGCCGGACTACGTTGCGATCGTGGGTGCGGATGGTTCGCGCATCGCGCTTACACCGACCTGCGCATCGAATCTGCTCGGCTACGTGCCGGAAGGCGCATTCGCGCGCGGCAATGTTGAGTCCGCGCGCCGCGGCTTTGCCATACTGGCGGAGTACCTGCACGGCGACGCGGAAGAGCTGGCTCGCCGGGCGCTGGAAATCGCGACGGCAAAAGTGATTGCCGCCATTGAAGAACTCATCGCCGATTACGAATTGGATCGCGAAACGCTCGTCGTTGTCGGCGGCGGAGGAGGCGCGGCAGCGCTTGTCCCGTACGCGGCCGAGCGCGCAGAGATAGAGTTCCGGCTTGCCCGCGACGCAGAGGTGATTTCGCCCATCGGCGTTGCGCTCGCGCTCGTGCGCGAGGTGGTCGAACGCACGATCGTCGATCCGTCGCCCAAAGATATTCTGCGCATTCGACGGGAAGCGCAGGACGCGGTGGTTGCCGCAGGCGCATCGCCCGAACGGGTTGAGGTTGCGGTCGAGATTGACGCACAGCGTAATCTGGTTCGCGCGACCGCATCGGGAGCAACCGAGATGGCCGAAAGCGCTTCACATCGCGCACAAAGCGACGAGGAATTACTCGTATCGGCAGGCCGCCTGATGCGTGCGGATCCAGGCCACGTCGAGCGTGCCGCCGCAACCGATGCCCTCACCATTTTCCAACACGAGCGTAACATTCGCGTACTCGATCGCGCGGGCGTCGGACGCTTGGCGCTGCGCGATGCGCTCGTCCGTCAAACGACGGCAGGCCAAGCTCTCGATGTTCTGCGTGTAACGATTGAAGACGCAGCCGCCTTCGGCGACGTCGGGCGCGCGCTGCCCGACATATACGTCCTGCACGGCGCACGCATTGCCGATTTCAGCGGCCTTGCGGCGGCCGGCCAAGCTCTCGCGCTTGCCGAAGAAGAACTGCAGGGCCGCACGGCAAAGGCGCCGGTGGTGATTTTGGCGGTTTCGCGCCAAGCGTAACTCTCGCGAAAGGCAAAGCGTAGTAGCAACAATGGCACGCATCGCAATTGAGAGCAACAGCATCCAAGTGAAGCTCACAGGCATGGATGAAATCTGGGCGTTTCACGGGTCCATGCAAATTCCGTTGGCGCATATTACCGCAGCGCGCGTCGAAGACGAGAGCGGGTGGACGCACATGTGGCGCAAAATTATCGGCACGAGTATGCCCGGCGTGAAGATGGCTGGAACGTTTTTCATGCCGGGCGGTCTTGCGTTCCTCGACTATGGCGACGGCCACAGTTGCCTAGTTTTGGAAACGCAGCACGAGCGCCACAAGAACATCATCGTTCAGCCCGACCGGGATCAGGATCCGGATGCGTTGGCTGCGGAGATCAACCGCCGCGTCGGACGTACGTAGAACGCATGCCGGAAAGTATCCACTGAGCCAGCAGCCGGTATTGCTGCAGGTCGTTGCCCGTGAACGCAAACAGCGCGCCCGGTGCGACGCCGGTCTGGCGACAGAAGACAAACGTGCAGATGATGAAGGCCGCCGTGTACGAGACCGACGTGCCGATTGCGCCGGCAGCGATTCCGTATTGATGGATGAGCAGTATAGTCACGGCCGCGCAAACCAGCGTAGACGTTGCGATGACGACGGTGTTGATTTGCGGCTTACCAAGCTGCAGCGTGAAGTACTGCGAGAAAAACGGAACGGTGCAGTACGCGACAATGCCGGGGAGCAAAAGTTGCAGCGCGCGTCCCGCGACTGCAAAGGCCGGTCCGTACACAAGCTGCAACAGCCAAGGTCCCACGAACGCGAGCACGATCGATGCAACGCCGACGCTCAAGATCGCGTGCCGTACGCAGAGGAGGGTCATTCGTGCAGCCTCTTGTTGCGTACCGCGAGTCATGGAGCTATATGACGTGACGGTGAGCGGCCGGCTAAGGTGCCACATCATCATGCCCACGCCCACCGCGATTGAGTACCGTCCTAGTGCTGCGTGACCAAGCATATAGAGCACAATGAAAATATCCACTTGATAATTGAGTAGGCCGAGCAGTTGATTGAACGTCACTCGGAAACCGAAGGAGCACTGCTCGCGAAACGCCTGGACGCGCTCCGCGGCACTCCCCGAATTGCGAGCATATTTCGAGATGTTGAAAAGCGAGTAAACGCAGACGGCGGCGTTCACCACGACCCAGCCGCCCAAGACCGCGCCTACGCTCAGATGTAGGCCATAACAGAGAACGGCCGCAACGATAGCGAGGGCGATCGATACCGCGAGCCCTTGCACGTTTGCAAAGCCGACGTTGCCGTCGGCGAGCGAAAAACCGACCGAGACTTGATTGATATATGCAAACGGAAACGCGAATGCAGGCGCAAGCAATACCGGCTGGTGCGTCAGCACCGCGGCCGCCGCAAGTAACGCGGCAATCGGAAGGCAAACGACAAAGAAGAAGCGCATCATTGCTGCGTACACGACGCCGCTGGGTTTGTTCTGCCGCCCGTATTGCCGTGAGACCGATGCGGAAGCCCCGCTACCCAGCGTCACCAGTAAGGTAAGCACGGTCGCAGCGTACGTGTACAGGCCTTTTCCTTCGGGTCCTAAGCTGCGCGCGACGATGATGCCCGCGCCGATCGTGAAAAGCTGCGTGAGCACACGCAGCAGGAACGTTTTGAACGTCTTTTTGGAAAAGTCGCCAGCCTGCGCGGCAGCCACGTCAGGCCTCCGAGACGCTGAGGGCGCGTCCCTGCGAAAGGACACTGCAGAACTCGATGGTTTTCGTTTGTTCCTCCGCGCTGGAAGACTCTTCGACGCTCGTCATCCCAGCAAGACGATACACCGCGATTGGTTTGCGTCCAACGATGAGGAGCCCCCATTCGGCCGTACCCGTAGCCGCCGGGTATGAAACGAGTCTGTGGTTCACTACAAGCGACTCAAAGGCGCGCGCCATCGCTGCGCAACCCGCCTCACTGATCGACACCTCCCAAGCCTGCCATGAACGGCCGCCTGCGCGGTAGGCCGGGCCAGCGCCCTACGGTTAGGCCGGATGCCTCAAATACAGAGAAAGCCGCGGAACCGCCGCGGCTTCGCTTTGATCTTTACGAGCTTAACCTGAGTCATCCTGAGGTATCGAAGGACCCTGAGGTATCGAAGGGTTCTTAGTTCACCCGAGGCTGTACTAGTGCGAGTCCTTCCGCCTCTTGTAGCGCGACGGTACTCTTCCGCCGCCCGTAGGCGAAGTAGAATACGAGGCCGGTGACTAGCCAAATCAAGAACGCAAGCCATACGAGTGGAAAGCCGATAATTGCGTGACCCGCCATCAAATAAATGAACGCCAGAGCAAAAAGCGCCACAATAACGTCCTCTAGCACCCTAAAGAAACCTTGCAGTTGCGCTTCCCACGAACGGACAATACGAATTACGAACCAGATCACCACAAGTGCGGTCAGAATGGCTGCTGTAGAGATCGGCACTACTGGATTGCCGACCTTTAGATAGAAAATTAAGCCGAGTGCAGAAACTGCGGAAAGAACCGGAATCACATACGGTCCCCACGGCACCGTAAACGAACCGACGAATTCGGGATGCTTCTTGCGCAGAATCGGAACGGATATCGACACCAGGATGAATGCAACCAGCGTGCCCATGTTCGTCAGCGAACCGAGGATCCCGATTGGGAAAAATGCACCGGCCGCGGCAATCAGTATGCCGAAGAATATCTGTGAGAACACTGGAGTGCGCCAAGGGGGGTGCAATGCCGTGAAGCTCGGCGGAATCAACTTGTCGCGCGACATCGCGTAGAAAATTCGGCTTTGACCGAACATCATAACCAGCAGTACGGTGGTCAAGCCGGCGATGGCACCGAACGAGATGATCACTCCAGCCCAAGCTAGTCCGACGTAATTCATGGCAAACGCAACGGGGAACGCGACGTTGAGCATGTAGAACGGCACCATACCGTTCAGGATTGCGACCACGATAATGTAGAGAACTGTGCAGATCAGAAGGCTAGCGATGATGCCGAAGGGTAAATCTTTGCCCGGGTTCTTCGCTTCTTCAGCTGTAGTCGAGACCGCATCGAAGCCGATGTACGCGAAGAAGATGAACGCGGCGCCACCGAGCATGCCACTCCATCCGAATGGAAAGAACCCCCCAGCGCCGGCTGTCGGGCCCGGGGGCAAATGATAGTTCATTGGATTGATGTGGCCAACGCCGATCGCGATGAAGAAGAGAACGATCGCGACCTTGATGGCGACAATGACTGCGTTGACCGTCCCCGATTCTTTAGTCCCCCGCACGAGCAGTGCGGTGATGACAAGGATGATGGCGGCGGCCGGCAAATTTGCAATGCCCGGTGTGGCGTCCCAATGGCTGTGTTGCCACATCTGCGGAATATTCAGGTTGAACAGCGTGTGTAGGATGTACGTGAAATAGCCAGACCAGCCGACGCTTACTGTTGAAGCACCTAGGGCATACTCCAGCACCAACCCCCAGCCTACGATCCAGGCCATAAACTCGCCGAGCGTGGCGTACGTGTACGTGTACGCGCTACCCGAGATGGGAACTTTGCTCGAAACCTCGGCATAGCACAACGCTGCCAGCGCGCTCACGATGCCCGCGACGACGAACGACAGCGTGATCGCCGGGCCCGCGCGGGTCGCCGAGGCGACGCCGGTCAAGACGAAAATACCGGTGCCGATAATCGCGCCGATGCCCATGGCCGTCAGCGCCCACGGTCCGAGCGAACGCCTCAGTCCGTGCTCTTGGTCGGAGCCCTCTGCGAGGATCGTCGCGAGCGGCTTTACACGTTGTAACAGCATTAAGGAACGTGAATTTTACTTTGCCAGGCGTCTCCCTGGTCTTTTGCGGCGAAAGTCGGCAGTGTCAGACTTTCGTCACGTGGGACGCGAGAAAGCCACGTAGAGACCCCGTCCCGGTGTGAGCCCGTTCTCGTCGTACTCGTAGAACAAGCCGGCGCGGCGGAACGCCTCGCGATATTCCTCGTCCGAGAACAGCGTAAGACGGTGCGGCTCGGTAAAGGTCCGGATTCCGTCGCGCGAAGCCACCATATAATGGAAGTTGAGGATCGAGATGTTTGCGTCGCGCCGCGCGACGCTCATGCGCGCCACCTTGAGCTCCGGTTCGTTGACGAAGAGCGCGTTGACTTGGCCGTCCTTCCAATCCTCCGGCTTGACCCAGGGTTCGACGATAACGACGCCGCCGGGCTTGAGATGGCGGGCGAACGTCTGAATCGTTTGGTCGAGCCGCTGCACGTTCGGCGCGTATCCGATCGAACCGAACAGCGAGACGATCACGTCGAAGCGCTTGCCCATATTGAACCCGATCATGTCGCCCAGATGAAACATGGCGGCGGGATTTCGTTCGCGCGCGAGATCGAGCATCGTGCGATCCACGTCGAGTCCTTCGCATGCAAAGCGATCGCCCCACGCTTCGATGTGCTTTCCGGTGCCGCATCCGACATCGAGTAGCGCATTGCCGCCACTCCGGCAGCGCTCCGAGAGGATCTGCTCGACGCGTGCCGCCTCTTGCGTGTAATCTTTGCCGAGTGCGCGGTAGAGCGCGTCGTAATATTTCGCCGATTGCGTATACATTCAATGCGCTTCCTTTGTGCCTGCGCAGGCAAAGCCTGCGCAGGCCGTCGAACCCGCGCACGATGACGCGCGAGTTCGACGTACTCGTTGTAGGCGGCGGTAATGCCGGCTGCGCCGCCGCACTTGCCGCTGCGCGCCACGGCGCGCGCACGCTGCTCGTCGAACGTTATGGATTTCTCGGCGGAACCGCAACCGCGGGAATGGTAGGCCCGTGGATGACATTCCATTCAGGAAGCAAGCGCATTGTCGGCGGCATTGCGCAAGAAATTGTCGAGCGTCTGCAGCGCAAAGGCGGTTCGCCCGGCCATGTCCACGACTCGTCGGATTACGTCACGACCATTACGCCGTTCGATCCGGAGATTCACAAAGCGCTGCTCTTCGAGATGATGCAAGAGTCGGGTGTGAATCTGTTATTGCATGCGTATTTTCTGCGGGCGCTCATGGGCAATGGCGTTGAAGGGGCCGTATTCGCAACGGTGGCGGGCGAGCGCGAATATCGCGCAGCGATCACGATCGATGCAACTGCCGATGCTTATGTAGCCGCGTCGGCAGGCGTTGCGACGCAGCAAGGCGACGAGCGGGGACGCGTCCAGCCCGCAAGCCTCATGTTCCGCCTTAGCCACGTCGACCTGGAGAAGACTGCAAGCTACGTGCGGGCGCATCCCGATCAAATGCGCACGTCCCTCAAGGCGCACGAACGCACCGCCCCCGCGCTCACGGCCGTCGCCGGTTTGTACGAGCTCTGGCAGAGCGCGCTCGATAGCGGCGAAGTGGACATTCCGCGTGAGGTCGTATCGTTCTTCATCACACCGTACGCCGATGAAGTCAGCGTCAATATGACGCGCGTGACCAACATCGATCCGCTCGATCCGGACGATCTCACGCGAGCGGAAGTCGAAGCGCGCATGCAGGTGATGCAGTTGTTCGATTTCTTCCGCAAACGCGTGCCCGGCTTCGAGCAAGCGCGCATCGCGGCCACGGGCACGCAGATCGGCATTCGCGAGTCTCGCCGCATCGTTGGCGATTACACGCTTACGCGCGACGACGTCTTGCAAGGGCGCCGGTTCGACGATGCCGTTGCGCGCAGCGCATATCCCATCGACATTCACAATCCGGCGGGCAGCGGTACGACCACGCATCGCCTTGCCGCCGGCGAGAGTTACGAGATTCCTTACCGGTGTCTGGTGCCCAAATCGGTAGAGCGCCTTTTGGTGGCGGGACGCTGCATCTCGACCACGCACGAAGCGCTGGCCTCGACGCGGTTGACGCCGACCGTGATGACGCTGGGGCAGGCGGCCGGAACGGCTGCGGCGCTCGCGAAAAAAACGGCAAGCCGATTGCGCGACATAGACACGCAACGCTTACGTTCTATGCTCGTAAACGATGGTGTTCTCGTTTAAGAAATGCACGCGGTATTGGAACTGGCTAAACACTACGGCGTCGAGATCGAGTATGCGGATCTCGGCGAGTGGGGCATGGATGAGCTGCGGTCGGAGTACGATCCGGAAGGACCCGTGATCCGCGTCAACAACCGTGTCATCGAGAACTTGCCCGTCGCGAACATCGGCGGCTTCATCGCATTTGCCGTCGCTCACGAGCTCTACCACCATCGCGAACATTGCGGTGAAGTTGCGCGCTTTCCCGATCGCGTGGCGCGGGAGAACGCCGCCGATGCGTTTGCACGAAAGCTCGTCTCGTAGTGGCGTATTATGCGGGCATCGACGGCGGCCAGACCGGCACCACCGCCGTCATCGGCGATGAAACGGGGCGCATTCTTGGACGCGGTAACGCAGGTCCGGCGGACGAGGTCGGTCAGGACGCGGCCTCGACGCGCTTGCGCGATGCACTCAACGCGGCACTGAGCGATGCGATCGCGCATGCAAATCTGCCGGCCCAGGCGCGATTCGCGCAAATCGTTGCCGGCATTAGCGGTTACGAAGGACACGTGTACGGTCAGCCGCCGAAACTGCCGGCGGATGCGCTCATTCTCGAACACGACGCACCCATCGCGCACGCCGGCGCATTCGGCGGTGGACCCGGCATCATCGTGATCGCGGGAACCGGTTCGGTGGCGTACGCCGTGAACGACGCCGGTGCAACGGCGATGACGGGCGGAGGGGGGTATCTTTTCGGTGATGAGGGCAGCGCGTTTTGGCTCGCGCGCACTGCAGTGTCCGACGCGATGCGAGATGCAGACGCAGGTGAGCCGAACGATCTCACGCAGCTCGCGCTGCAATACTTCGGCGTGCCGTCCCTACGCAAGCTCGTGCGCGCTTTTTATGCCGGCGCGATTACGCGCACGCAATTTGCATCGTTCGCGTCCGTCATCGTGAAACAAGCGGAAAACGAAAACGTGCAAGCCTCGCAGTACGTCAAAGACGCGGCGAGGGCACTCGTTACCCTGGCTATGCGAGCGATGGAACGCGTCGGACTGCAAACGCCGAAAGTGGCCTTCACCGGCGGGCTGTTCGAAAGCGGCACCATACGCGATCAGGTCGCGCAGTGGACGCAAGAGCTGCTGCCCCAGGCCCAGCACGTGCAGCCTCGCTACGATCCCCCAGTGGGCGCCCTGCTGCTGGCTTATAAGGCCGGCGGCATCTCGCCGCGGATTGCGCCATGAGCGTACTCGATCGTTTACGCGGTGGGCTGGTCGTCTCGGTTCAGGCGCGGGCGGGTTCTGCGCTAGACGATCCGCTCGTGCTTGCCGCGATGGCGCGCGCGGCTCAAGACAACGGTGCGGCCGGGGTCCGGGTACAAGGCGTGCGCAACCTCGAGGCGGTGCGCAAGCGAGTCGACGTTCCGATCGTTGGAATCATCAAGCGCGAATACGCCGGCTACGAACCGTACGTTACGCCGAGCCTGCAAGAGGTGCGGGCGATTTTAGCTTGCGGTGCGCAGATCGTGGCTTTCGATGCAACCGCGCGCCCGCACCCTGGCGGGGTGGAGGTCGCCGAACTCGTCGCCGTTATCCACGGCGGAGGAGCGCTGGCGATGGCCGATTGCGCGCTGCCCGCAGATGGCGTCAGCGCGCAGGCAGCCGGCGCCGACATCGTCGCCACCACGCTTTGCGGCTATACTAAGGAAAGCAAGGGACACGCGCTCCCGGCGCTCGACTTGGTACGGGCGTTCGCGGAGTTAGATACTTTTGTCATATGTGAAGGCGGCATCCACCAGCCCGCTAGCGCCGCTGCGGCGCTTGAAGCCGGTGCCGATGCAATCGTCGTCGGCACGGCGATTACGAACACCGAGTGGCTGGTACAACAGTACGTGAGTGCAATCGCCAACATCTGAATTTGGGGACCCGTCGACCCTTCGAGTAAGCTCAGGACCGATGGGGGCGCAGGTGTTTACACCGGAGCGCCTGTTAAACCGCACAGGGGTCCCCGAAATGCTTGCATTTTGGGGAAAGTCGTGGAAGTCGTAGGACGGTTAATCCTATAGTCAAATACAGATTCTAAAATCCCGATGAGGATCCCGGACATCGGGGTCCTCTTCGATGCCTAGCGTTTTGGGGATTGAGATTGCAAGAGAATAGAGATCCCGCCGTGCACCTGGATCGTGGATTCTGGACCGCGACGGCGGTCATCGTCGTCCTGTCGCTTCTCGCGATAGTGTGGTGGATCGTTGCGCCGATTCAGAGCATCATGCCTGAAGCCGTCAACCGGGCGGCTCAAATCGATTTGCTTTTCCGGTTCCTAGCGGCCACCGGTAGTGCGCTCTGGATCGCCGTGCTCGGATACATCCTCTATTTCGCCCTGCGCTATCGCCGCCGTCCCGACCAAGGGGACGACGCGATCGGCTTGCAGATCCACGACAATCACAAGTTGGAGCTGTGGTGGACGCTCATCCCGACGCTCTTTGTCGTCGCGCTGGCAATCTTCAGTGTCAAACTGTTCCTGGAGATCGAACCGGTCAACGCGCAGGGCAACACGCTGGTCATCGAAGGCCTGGGCCATCAGTGGTTTTACACGTTCCGCTACCCCGGTATCCACGGGGAAGTCAAAGAGATGCACCTGCCGGTCGGACAACCCATCACCCTTCACGTTTCATCGTACGACGTTATCCATTCGTTCTGGATCCCGGACATGCGGCTGAAGGTGGACATGGTCCCGGGGCTCATCAATACCTTCACCTTCACGCCCACGCGGGTCGGCAGATACGAACTGATCTGCACCGAATTCTGCGGAACGCTGCACGGCGACATGCGTAGCGGCACCAGCAACGACCCTGCCTACGTTTATATCGACCCGCCGTACAAGTACAAAGCTTGGTATGACGCAACGCAAAAGGCGCAAGCCAATGCGAGCGATGCGGTGCAAGTGGCGTCGGCCGGCACCGTTAGTCTGGCTGGTGGGAATCCTGCGGCCGGCAAGGCGCTCTTCGTGCAAAAATGCTCGGCGTGTCACGCGCTGGCGCCGTTCGATCAAAAGATCGTCGGCCCCGGGCTCAAAGGCGTGCTGCACGATCCGAAACACCCCACACTCGTCAGCGGCGAACCGGCCACGCCCGATAACGTCGCCAAGATCCTGCAAAATGGCTTCACCGGCCCGATGGGCATGATGCCGAACCAAACGGCGAACGGCCTGTCCGACAAAGACATCGCCAATCTCGTCGCCTTTCTCAATTCACTCAAATGATTTGTCACCCTGAGCGTGTCGAAGGGTCGGAGCATCGATGGCTGTAGCAGCGGTACACTCGGGCGGCATTGCCGACCATATTCATCCGGAACCGCAAGGAATTCTCCGGAGATACATCTTCTCGATCGATCACAAGATCATCGGTATTCAATACATGATCACCGCGGGAATCTTCATGATTCTCGGCGGCATGCTCGCGGAGATGATCCGCGTGCAGTTGATGCGTGCCAACGGCGGTTTCATGACGCCGGACACGTTCAATACCGTGTTTTCGATCCACGGATCGACGATGGTTTGGCTCGTCATCATTCCGATGCTCACCGGCGCTTTCGGTAATCTCATTTTTCCGGTGCAGATAGGTGCCCGCGATGTCGCGTTTCCCTGGCTGAACATGATAAGCTTCTGGATCTTTCCAGTCGCCGGCCTCATGCTCTACTCGTCGTTCCTGATGGGTGCGCCGACTGCGGGTTGGACCGAGTATCCGCCGATGTCGCTGCAAGGCCAACCCGGAACCTCGATGTGGGCCGCCGCGATTTTCCTGATCGGTGTCAGTTCGACCATGACGGGCATCAACTTCCTGGTTACAATTCTGAAGATGCGCGCACCGGGCATGACCTTCACGCGCATGCCGCTATTCGTGTGGGGACAGTTCGTAACCGCGCCGCTGCTGATGATCGCTACTACGGCGCTCGGTGCCGCGCTCGCCGCGCTCTTCATTCAACGCGAGTTCGGCGTACCGTTCTTCGATCCGACCAAGGGCGGAAGCCCGCTGCTTTGGCAGCACATGTTTTGGTTCTACTCGCATCCGGCCGTGTACATCATGATCCTGCCCGCGTTCGGGGGCATTTCGGAGATCCTGCCGACATTTGCGCGCAAGCCGATCTTCGGCTACAAAATGATCGCCTTCTCATCGTGCGCGATCGCGATTTTGGGCTTCATGGTATGGGCGCATCACATGTTCACCTCGGGAGTGGCGCCGGCGCTGCAGCTGCCGTTCATGGTGCTGACCATGCTGATCGCAATTCCGACGGGAATAAAGATCTTCTCCTGGGTCACCACGCTCTTCGGCGGCGTGCTAAGATTCGCGACCCCGATGCTCTTCGCGACCGGCTTTCTCGCGACGTTTACTATGGGCGGAATTACCGGCGTGTTTTTGGCTGCGATTCCATTCGACTTACACGCACATGGCACGTACTTTATCGTGGCTCACTTGCATTACGTGCTGGTGGGCGGCAGTCTGATGGGCATTCTGGCGATGCTTTTCTTCTGGTATCCGAAGATGACCGGCCGCATGATGAACGAAACGCTGGGCAAATGGGCGTTTTGGCTGTTTTTCATCGGGTTCAACGGAACGTTTTTGCCGATGCACTGGCTGGGCATGTGGGGCATGCCGCGGCGCGTTGCGGTGTACGATCCGCAGTTTCAAACGTGGAATCAGATTGCGTCCTTGTTCTCGTTCGTCATGACGCTAGCGTTGCTTCTGGTAATCGTGAACGTGCTATGGAGCATGAAGAACGGTAAGAGATCGGGGCACAACCCGTGGGGCGCCCGCACGCTCGAGTGGCAGATTCCCTCACCCATGCCGTACTACAATTTCAAGCACGTCCCATCGGTCTTCTCAACGCCGTACGACTTTGGCGAGCCGCTGCCGTACCGCGGACTTGAAGAAGAACTAAGTGACTCCAGCGCGCCGCTTCCGGCGGCGCACTAGAGTAGTTTGAAATGGCGTATCCGCGCTTCGCGCTCCACGCCCCCCGTCGGCAAAGCCGCCGGGGCCCCCGGCCTTCGGCCCACTTGCCATTAGATCGGAACACAGTAAGGATTAATGCATGGCTGTAGCTAGCGTTGCGCACGCCGGGATCGTCGGCGGCCATCACGAGGAGCCGGACCAGCTCTATGTCGAGACTCGCGAGCTGCGGGTACAGGGCTTCCTGCTCTTCATGGTCAGCGACTTGGTCCTGTTCTCGTCTTTCATCTTTGCGTATCTCTATCTGCGCAATACGGGGCAAGGTTGGCCGCCGCCGGGTGCGCCGAAACTCGATCTCGCGCTTGCTGCGATCAACTCGGTCATCCTGTTCGGATCCGGTGCGACCATGCACTTCGCGCTGGAGAACTGGAAGCACGAGAACTTTATGAAGTTCGGCTCGTGGATCGTTACCACGATCGTGCTGGGCGCGCTCTTCTTGTCGGGCCAGATTGTGGAGTATGCGAAACTCGGGGTGGGCTGGGGCACGAGCGGCATCTTCGGAACGTCATTCTTCACGCTGACCGGCATGCACGGCTTCCACGTTTTTTGCGGGATCATTTATCTCACGATTCTTTTGCTGCAAGCCCTGCACGGCAAATACACTTTCAAGAAGTATACCGGTCTGACCCTCGGCACGCTCTACTGGCATTTCGTCGACGTCATCTGGGTCGTGCTTTTCTCGATCTTTTATCTGTACTAGGAGCCGGCGAATGAACGAAATACTCGCCCACGCAGAACGCGGCATGGCCGTATTCTTCGGTATCGTCGTCCTGGTCGTAGCGGTGGTCGCGCTGCGCAACGACTGGAAGACCAAAGGTCTGGAAAACCAAGTCTTCAAGCTGATGCTGGGTCTGCTCGCACTGGGTGCATTCCTTGCGATCCTTGCGGCCGTCAACATCCTGGCTGGGAAAGGCGTAGAGATCTGATGTACGACCCGTTAGACGAACGCGGCGTTCCCGCCAGTCGCGGCGTGCCGATGGCGGTGCGCATAGCGGCAATCATCGGTATATTATGCATCTTCGGTATCGGCGGCGCGACGATCGCGATTGCGTACTACGGCCACCAATGGCCATCGAGCAAGTCGCTTCGCATTCCGCTTAACAGCTCGTACCAGCCGTAATCGACCGCGCCGGAGGTTAGTCGTGCCGGTTCTGCGTGATGCCGATGGCGAGCAAGGGCAGATCGGTGTCGGGCAAGACGCCGGTGGATTTGCCGTCGATTTTATGTATGCCGCCGAATTCGGAGAACTCGACGTGCGCGGGAAGCGTTAGGCACGGCAAGTTTTTCATGCCGTAGCATTCCCATTCATAGCACGTGTCTTGGTCCTCGAATAGGACCGCGACGTAGCCGGTGCTGCCCACGTCCGAGAAATCGTCGGGACCTCGGTAGCGTACGTAGCCGTCGAGCTGAAATATCGGTTTGTACGTTTGCAGATATGCGATGATCGGCGCCACCATGACGGCGACGAAATATACCAAGAAGCAGACGGCGATGACGCCGAAGAGCGGCGAGAGAATCCAGAGATCGTGAGGTTTGGTCACCCGCGCGCGCCAAACGATGCCGTAGGTCATCCCGGCGAAGAAAAGCAGGCCTATAAGCGGCTCGATGGCGATAGACATTCGCCCGGTCATTCCGCGCCAAACGACGTGGCGTTCCCGCTGGGTCCACGGACGGCTGGCCAGATGGTCGCGGTGCACGACGGTGAAAGGCGGCATTAGCCTTTACTATATTCCACGCTTTGGACCGGTCGAGCGCGATCGATCACAGCGGCATGCCCGGACGATGACGCGAGCGTTCCAAGCGAACGTCCCCAGCGGCCGGCGATCCGCGAGTCGATGAAGGGTTCGACCGAAGGGCTTAGAGCATCGCGCGCAAGGAGCGCCGCTTGCCAAAGGACAGCCATGCGCTCGACCAGCATGCGCGCTTGCGCCTCGCCGCCTGCGTCGCGCGCAATCGCGAACATTTCGTTTGCCGCAGCGCGCATACGCACATCGCCCAAAGCGGGTTCGATCTCTGCGCGGTACGCATCGAGCGTTTCCGGCTGTTTGTTCAGAATTCGAAGAACGTCGAGCGCATTGATGTTGCCCGAGCCTTCCCAGATCGAATTGAGCGGCGCTTCGCGATATAGGCGCGGCATTCCGGATTCCTCGACATAGCCGTTGCCGCCCAAGCACTCCAAGGCTTCTCCTACCACAGTGGGTGCGCGCTTGCACACATAGTATTTGCCGACTGCCGTCCCCAGGCGTTTAACGAGCGCTTCATGCGGATCCGCGGCGGCCCGATCGACCGCCCGCGCCAGACGCACCAGCAGCGTCATTGCCGCTTCGGATTCGAGCGCGAGATCCGCGAGCACGTTCTGCATAAGAGGCTGATCGATGAGCGCCTTTCCGAATGTGTGGCGATACGTCGCATGGTGAATTGCCTGTGCGCTCGCCCCACGCATTAGCGCCGCCGAACCGTTGATGCAGTCGAGCCGGGTGAAATTCACCATCTCCACGATCGTTTGCACGCCGCGCCCCTCTTCACCGATGCGCAGCGCCCATGCATCCTCGAGTTCTATTTCGCTCGATGCGTTGGAGCGGTTTCCGAGCTTATCTTTGAGGCGCTGGATAAAGATGCGATTGCGCGTACCGTCCTGCAAAACGCGTGGCATCAAGAAACAGGTCAGGCCCGATTGTGCCTGCGCCAAGATCAAAAATGCATCGCTCATGGGGGCGGAGCAAAACCATTTGTGCCCCGTTAAAAGGTATGCATCGCCTTCGGCCGTGTGCTCGGCGAATACGGCGCGGGTGCGGTTCGCACGAACGTCGGAACCACCTTGCTTCTCGGTCATCGCCATGCCGCAGAGCGCGCTGGTTTTCTCGGAGATCGGATGCAGCTCGGGATCGTAGGCCGTATTAGCCAAACGCGGCTCCCAAAGCCGCGCGGATTGGGGTTGTACGCGCAGCGTCGGTATCGCCGCGTACGTCATGGAGATGGGGCAGCCGTGTCCAGCCTCGACTTGACCCCACACGTAAAACTTTGCGGCGCGCGCCGTATGTGCGAGAGGCTCGTCGTGGACCCAAGGCGTTGCATGTAAGCCGAACCGGGTCGCCACCGCCATGAGCTGATGGTAATCGGGGTGGTACTCGACTTCGTCTATCCGATGCCCGAAGCGATCGTGAGTAAGCAGCTGCGGCGGGTATTCGTTTGCCATGCGCGCCCACGTCTGAGCTTGCGCGCTTCCGGCAAGCGCGCCCAATGTCTCGAGCGTTTGGAACGTGCCGCTCACCCCTTCGCGCGCAAGCACGTCTGCCAGCGCACGATCGCCGCGAAAGACATTGTAGTCCACGAGCGGCGGAGGCTGATTCGTAACGTCGTGGGCCGGCATGCCGCTCACTCGGTTACGGGGGCGGGAATCTCCTGTCGGCGCGGGCGCAGCGTTGCGGTTACCGCGAGAGCGAGCAGTGCGATGGCGGCAAAAGCGAGATAGGTATTTCGGTATGCCGCGGCGTCGGAGAGCGCGTTGCCCATGATGCCGCCGGCGATCGAACCGCCCAAAATCTGCCCGATGATCAGAAACTGGCTGAGCAGCCCGATTGCAGTTGCCCGAGTTCGTTCGGTGGTTTCATTGGTTACGATGTAACGCGTCGGCGCACCCAGCAGCGCGCCGAAACCGATCCCCGCGATGACCATCGCGAGCACCGAGAGCCACAGTGAGTCAAAACCGAGCGCGAAGATCACCAACCCGATCTCCGTGAGCAGCGTACCTCCGATAAGGACGTCTCGGCTTCCGATGCGATCGAGCGCGCGCCCCGACCCCGGGATGACGGCGACGAACATGAGCGCGCCCACCGCCGCGATGCCGCCCGCCGCCGCGTACGAGAGATGCTGCGCGCCGACCAGCACCGCCGGGATGAAAAACAGCGAACCTTCGAGCACGCCGATAACGATCTCCAGAAAAAACGTTTTGGCCAGCTGCGCGTTCGTGAAAAGCGCGGGCGGGACGACGGGGAAACGCGAAGCGCGCTCCCAGAGCCAAAATCCGAATAGTATGAGAATGCCGATGATGATGGTCACGGCTTGCAGACCGGTGATGCCGAACATCAAGAACAGCAATCCGACCGTGAGGAGCAGCAAGCCGAAGACGTCGAGCGGTCCGCGCACGCGGGGCGCGTT
>Ga0073928_10005676_pt1 | contig 17292 bp, 13 predicted proteins | sample PaiPotPPA55metaG_FD_76969 | JGI IMG/M metagenome (GOLD analysis project Ga0073928, IMG submission 76969) | Iron sulfur acid spring bacterial and archeal communities from Banff, Canada, to study Microbial Dark Matter (Phase II) - Paint Pots PPA... ... | reverse complement strand
CGTCGTGCCCGAATCGCTCGGCAAGCTGCTCGAGTGTCGTCACGCTCTCGTTTTTCAGGACGCGCTGCCAGTCACTCATCGCCATCTCCCGTGGTACTCGCCCACCCTACGATCGACGGCGGCCGGTCGCCTGCCTTGCGAGGCAGCGGCTGGAACCGCTTGGTAAAGACGATTCGATCGTATGAAGGCGTGTAATAGCCGCGGATCCGCGCGGACTCCACGAATCCTCGCGCCGCGTAAAACGCCCTGATGGGTGCGTGGTCCGCGCGTGACGATACTTCCGCGATTGCCATCCGGGCGTTCAGGCTGCGCATGCGGCGCTCCACTTCGGCCAGCACCGTCGCGCCGCATCCGCCATGCTGGGCCGCCGGATGCACGGCAATCCAATACAGATCGTATCCGCGATCAGTCCCCCAGGCAGGGCCGTAGCAAGCGTACCCAATGAGCCTGCCATCTGCATCAAATGCGCCGAGGTATTCGTCCTCGGAGTCGGGCGGCGGAACCGGTGGGGGCCTGAGCGGCCCGGGCCCCTCGGCTGCAGAGCCCAACGCTTGCACAACCTCGTCCACTGCCGCGCGATGAGTGTGATCCAGCGCGGCGAGGCGCGCCGTCACCATGCCGCCCCCAGCCGTTCAACCAATATTTACCAACCCGCCGGCACTCCTGAGAGTCGTTGGGAGAGCATCCAGTGCTCATCGGTAGGCATCGATGCATCTCGCCGGGCGCCAAGCGCGCCCGCCACGATCATGCGTACCAGCTCCGTATAGTCGATCCCGGCGGCGAGCGCCATGCGCGCCAACCCGGCATCCGGCGCGGCGTCGGGATTTGCGTTGACCTCGAGCACCCACGGACGCCCGCTCCTGTCAATGCGCAGATCGACTCGGCCGTAGCCATCTCCGCCCACCAACCGCCACGCGGCCACGGCGATCCCGCCAAGCTCGGCAACCAGCTCGGATGGTAGATCGGCCGGACACTGCGGAACAGATCCGCGATCCTCATCGCTGCCGTCCTCCCACTTGGAACGATACGACACAATCCGCCACATGCCTCGCGGCATTGCGGCGAAGTTGACCTCGGATATGGGGAGCACTTGGTCGCCAACGATCCCGACATTGACTTCGCGACCATCTATAAACCGCTGCACGAGGACCTCGTCCCACAGCGTGTGCATGGCGTCCACACGCTCGGCGAGTGCGCGTCCAGTGCGCACGACCGATCGCTGCTCGACTCCAAGAGACCCGTCCTCGGCGGCCGGCTTGCAAATAGCGGGAAATCCCACAGCGGGAATTGACCCGCCCGGCCGAACGACGCCCCACCTCGGCACCGGCAGCCCTGCGCGGTCGAGCAGAGTGTTCACCAGATGCTTGCGAAGGCAGAGCGACGTGGCCGCGCAGGAGCTTCCCGTATATGGAATACCCAACAGCTCGAGCACGCCGATCACGGCCGGCTCCAGGGCCGACACCCCGTCCAAGCCCTCGCACAGATTGAACACCACGTCGAGTCGAGCGCGCCGTAGTCGCTCCATCCACCGGCCGTCTGGGCCGACCGGAACCCGTACGGCCTCATGTCCGTCGTCGACGAGCGCCATCTCGATCGCTTCAACCGCGTGCAGGATCCTGAGGTCTGGCGATTTGCCCAGCGCCGACACGCCGTCGAAGATGACAGCGATTCTCATCGGCGCCCCCCGATCCGCACCCCATGCCGCTCCGCGGCCGACATCAGACACGTCTGGATCAGCTCATCATAGCCGATGCCAGCGGCGCGTGCGGCTTTGGGGAAGCAAGAATGGTCATCAGGGTCCGGCAGGATTCCAGGCAATGGGTTTACCTCGACGACATTGGGGGTTCCTGCAGCGTCGAGCCGCACGTCGACTCGAGACCAGTCTCGGCATCCCAGAACTTGGTAGGCCGAGAGCGCAACGCTTTCGATCGATTGTCGCAGCTCATCGGAGATGTTGGCGGGGCAGTCGAAAATGGCGAGCGGGGCATCGCGGTTGTCCCAGACCCACTTGGCCTCGAAGCCATATACCGGCACGGCTCCGGGCGGAAGCGCGTCGAAGTTCATGCCCACGATCGGCAGCACCCGCGCCGATCGGCCGTTTCCGAGCACTGCGCAGGTGAATTCGGCGCCTGGCAGGAATTGCTCCACCAAGACCGGCTGGGCGTACGCGTCCAGAAGGAACTCGATCTGCGCCAAGAGCTCCTCGCGTGTGCAGCAGAGGTTCCGTTCGGTAATGCCCTTGGAGGACCCCTCGTGGATCGGCTTGATGAAAAGGGGGAAGTCGAGTGCGTCGAGTCTCTCCGTCACGCCAATCCGCGAGTCTCCATCGAACCCGCCGTCCACGACCACGAACGGCGCGGTCGGAATCCCGTAGTAGCTCAAAATCTCTTTCGTCCGGCCCTTGTCGAGACAAAGCGACAGCGTGAGCGGGTCGCTGCCCGAGTACGGGACGCCGTAGAACTCACAGATGGCCGGCACTAGGCTCTCGCGATTCTTTCCGCGCAGGCCTTCTGCAATGTTGAACACTATGTCGACGTGGGCCGCCCGGAGACGTTCCGGAAAATCCGGAGTGGCTTCCAGGCGGATCACCGTGCCGAGCCGGGACAGGGCGTGAGCGACGGCTTCGATCGTCTCGGGCGTGTCCCACTCGGCGAACTCGTCGTCCGGCGCAGTCGCCGAGGCCAACGCCGGTGCGGCGTGGAAGGGTCGATCGTCGCCGACCCCTCCGCGGCTACTGGGAGGCTCGTCGTCGCTCGCCGGGATGTCCGCCGGTGACGAGTCGATCGAGGAACCGGCCTGTTCGCCCGAGGGTGCCGGGTCGGGCTTTTGATTGTAGGCGAAACCGATGCGCGTCATGCGATAGGAGTAGGAGCGCGCGAATGAACCGCGCGGATAATATCGAGTCGGATTTTTTCGCGCAATGAATTTTTACACTTTGTGGTAACCGACTCTTGCTGCCTCACGGTGGTCACTCGCCATGTAGATCTCGAAGTCGGCGAAAAATCCCGGCGCCTCACGAGTCAGCGTCCGCAAGATCGCGACCGCTAGGCGCCGAATTTCCAGATCCGCCCCGTCGCCGGCCCGGAGCTCCAGCATCGTCCGCCACGCGCGGGCGTTCGCGGTCGCGATGATCTTCGTCTCCGTGGAGTTGGGGAGCACGCCACGCGATGCCTCTCGAGCCATCTTCCGGCGATGGACGCGGTCGTCCACCCAAGCGTACCGTTCGGTGAGCGCGGCCACCAGAGCGACGTACGCGGCCTGCGCCGCCTCGACGTCGCGGCGCCAGGCCGCTTCGAGCTTATCGTCTCCGATAATCGCCGGCGGCACCACGAAGTTCGCTTCCGACTCGTCCACGTACCGCTGGGAGAGTTGCGAGAACGCCCAGCCCGCACGGTGTCGGACGAGTTCGTGAGTGAGCGAGCGACTCACGCCCTCGAGGAGCAGCGAGTAAGAGGCATGCTCCAATACGCTGCCATGACCTTGGCGCTTGATGTTTTCCAGGTAGTCGCGGGTCGTCCGATGCGCTGGGTTAGCCTGGCTCATGTAACAGAGCCTGCCGGCGAACTCCGCCAGCCGCTCGCCGTCGGTGCTCTCCCCCATCCAGTGGACCGGCAGATGCTCTGGTTCGAAGAACGCGGGTCGGGCGACGACGGTGACTTTCGGTTCGGTATAGATCACGCGGGAAGGTTACGCGCGTTCGATGATCATGGCGATCCCTTGCCCCACGCCTATGCACATAGCGGCCGCGCCATATCGGCCATTGCGACGGTGAAGAGCTCGGGCAAGAGTGCCTACGAGGCGGGCACCGCTCGCCCCAAGCGGGTGGCCGAGCGCGATTGCGCCGCCGTGAACGTTCACCTTGGCCGCATCGAGTCCGAGCGCCCTCACGCACGCGATAGTCTGGGCGGCGAAAGCCTCATTGAGCTCGACCACGTCCAGTTGGCCTGGCGCGAGAGCGGCGCGGGCCAGCGCAGCGCGCAGCGCCGGCACCGGCCCAAGTCCCATGACGTCGGGGGCAACGCCTGCGACCGCGCTCGTGATGATGCGCGCCAGCGGCTCGAGCCCTGCGCGCGCAGCGGCGTCTCCTGATAGCAGCAGCACTGCCGCGGCTCCGTCGTTGATTCCGCTCGACGAGCCGGCGGTCACGGTGCCGCCCTCTCGGAAAGCCGGCCGAAGAGCCCGCAATGCCTCGAGCGTCGTGTCCGGCCGTGGTGCTTCGTCTCGGGAGACGACCGTGGCGGCACCACGGCCGCGACCCGGGACCGAAACCGGAACGATCTCCTGGTCAAAGACGCCGGACGCGCTTGCCTCGGCCGCCCGCCGCTGACTCTCTGCCGCATACGCGTCCTGGTCCTCCCGCGACACTCCACACCGTCGCGCGACTTCTTCGGCGGTCTCACCCAGCGGAATGGTCCATGCCGCCGGCATCTTCGGATTCGTGAACCGCCAGCCCAATGTGCTGTCTGCCACCTTCGGAGCGCTCGTGGAGAAGGCTTCCTCCGGCTTGAGCGTCACCCAAGGCGCACGGGACATGCTTTCGACTCCGCCCGCGATCACGCATTCGGCTTCTCCCGCTTTGATCGCCTGCGCAGCGCTCGCAATCGCCTGCAACCCAGAGCCGCAAAGCCGGTTCACCGTCTGGCCGGGAACCTCTACCGGGAACCCCGCGTGGAGCGCGGCCATGCGAGCCACATTCCGGTTGTCTTCGCCCGCCTGGTTGGCGCACCCGAGGATGACATCATCCACTCGCGCCGGATCGATACGCGTCCGCTCCACGAGAGCGCGCAACACTACCGCCGCCATGTCATCTGGCCGCACCCGCGCCAGCGCCCCTCCGTGGCGACCGAACGGAGTCCGCACCGCGTCTACGAGAACTACATCAGTCACGTGTGCCCCTGACCCCGCGGTCGCGAAAAACGTCCCGAGCGTTGGCAATCTGTTGCAGCACGTGGTCGCGCTCGGCGATTGAGTTCCACGATTTGAACGCCAGGGCGCCCGACTCGAGGCGGTCTATCCACGCGATGAAATACGCGGCATCCTCGCGTGAGCGGACCGGCCGGTCGCCCACCGTCACATAGATTGGGCTGGTAGTCGCAAAAGGGTAGATGTCTAGCACCGGCGGAGTGGCAGAATCACTCCATGCCCGCACTGTGTACCAACCGCTCTGCGTAACGGGAAGACGCACGTCGGCGACCGCCGAGGTCCGCGGGCCCGCGAGCGGGATGGAGTCAACGACGCGGCCATTGGCGACTATTTCGAGGTGGGATACAGGGACGATGGAGCGAAGCGTCACGCGTGCCCTGAGAGTGCCACCGGGGGCGGGGAGTCGGATGTCGTCACCGATCGGGTGCGCGTCCAGCGTGAATGTCAGCAAGGGGCCGTTGGTCGCGACTGTCCGGCCAGCACGTAGTCCCTCGAGCCAGGCGGCATGATCGATCCCGCCACCTGACCGCTTCCCCGGCACGTGCACATACACGCGATTCAATCCCACGGGCCCACGCAGCGAGGCGTAGTTTGCCATGGCGTCGGTTCCTGCCGCCGCCGGGATCCGGAATCCGCAGTTCAACAGCTGGTACCACACGCGCGCGGTCGCACGGTGGTCGCTGAATCCCACGATCTCCATGTAGTCGACCTTGCCGAGAGCTACGTCTACCGGAAGCCCGTCAGTCAGCGCCTGCGCTGTGTCGGCGGGATCGGGGTAGCTGTCGAACGGGTGAACGTAGCCCGTGATTGCGCCCTGCGCGCGCGCCAGGTCCGCTACATCGCCGTTGGTGGGCACCAGGCTGGCGGCCGCGGTCGCGGCGTAGGCAGCGTACCCGGGAAGGAGAATATGATCGCGAAGGCCGAGCAGACCGAAATGCCCCCAGTAGCTGGTGTGGTACTCCTACCCGTGCACGATCAGCGTCTCGTCGGTCGATGCGCGGTCGCGTCCCGGCGTGAAGTAAGCGACATCGGGCATTCGCCCTTCCTTGTTGACAATGAGATTCTCCACCACGTGCACATCCTCCGCCCTCGCCATTGCCGCGAGGTGCGCGGGGGTGTTGCGATACGCGCCGCCGTAGTTCATGTGCACGTGGACATCGCCGCTGTACCACCCGGATGCCGGCATGTGCGCGATTCGCGCGAGCGATATGCGGCAACTTTTCGCCCTGCCCGCGGGGACGTCCAATGTTTTCGTGATGACCCCGTATTCGAGTCCTCGACTCGCCTCGATCGTGACCGCGCCGGCGGGTACCGTGAGCTCCGACGTCCCGGTCGTGTGAAAATATCCGACCTCGAGCTTGCGGTACCGACGGTCAAACGAGTCGTCCGCGTGGCGCCAAGCGTCGTCCGGCGCGAACGAACGGCCGTCGGGTCCCGTAACGGATAACCGCGCTGGAATCCGCTTTCCAGTCGCCGCGTCGGTGACCGTGATGCTGAGTCGTGCGACAGAATCTTTATATCGCCGCTGAGTGACAAGGACGCGATGGATCGCACCGCCGGGAATGTCGATGATCCGGAGCGACGTGTTGCCCCCCTCGTTCACTACGTAGGCGATATGCTGAGCGTCGGGCGACCATCGGGGCGCCGTCGCGTCGAAGTCGCCGTACGTGAGCTCGAGCGGGTTAGCGCCGTCGGCGCGCATCAACCAGAGCGCGTGCCATTGCCGTCCGATGTACGAGCTGTATACCACGCGCTGACCGTCGCGCGACCAGTCGGGGCGCGCTTTCCAGTTGGTCTCTTCGTCGCGAATCTCATGAGCGGAATCGAGGTATACGGCGGGTGCGCGCCAGATTCCGCCGGTGCCCCACAGGTGCCCGCGGTTGGATACGAACAGCAGCTCCGTGCCGTCGGGCGACCACGTTGGGGATAAGTAGTGGTCATACGGACCGTAGTAGTAGCGGGGCAAGAGGCTCTCGCGATCGGTGCTCACCCGCCTCGCCGGTCCGAGCGTGTCACCAAGGACCGGGGCGACGAAGATGTGAAACCGGCCACGGTAGGAGGTGGCGACGTATGCCAGCCGCGACCCATCGGGTGACCATCGCGGCTCGACGTTGACAGCACCATCGGCGATTAACGGGCGCGTGTCGCCGGTAGCGACGTCGACGACCCATAGTTCCTCGTCTATACCCCGGTACGATGAGTACACGATTCGACGTCCGTCGGGCGACCAGTCGGGCTGATAGTCGTACCCGGGCCCATCGGTTATTTGGGTTGCTTCGGTGGACCCGACCGACTGCCGCCACAGCGAGCCCTGCATCGAGTACACGATCTCTCGGCCATCCGGCGACCACGCCACGGCGCTGGGGCCGCTCGTGGCCTGCGGCAGGTACATCTCGCGGTAGTAGTAGTTGTGCGGAAGGGTGATCTGCTTGAGCACGGCCTCGCGCTGCGCCGGCATTGGGGCGCCGGCCGCGTTGAGGATGAGCGCCAGGACGACAGCCGTCCGCGCTCGGATCATGCCCTCCTCGCTCCCCGCCAGTAGAAGATTGCGCCCAGGAGAATGAAGATGCCTGCGCCGCCCACAACTTTGAGAAACCACGCGATCGCGGATTCGTCCGATGGCGGCACCACGGCCACGACCATCGCGAACACCGTAACGAAAAAGCCACACCCGCCAATCACGACTCGTCCGACTGCACCGCCCGGAATGATCGACATGCCCTCTCGTACACGGTCGGCGAGATCGGCAGCTCGATCGAATATGAGACAGGCAAACAAGTACATGAAAGGAATGAAGTAGATGAGGATCTGCGCATCGAGCACCGCGATGTAAAACTTCTCCACTCCAGTGCCTTTGCCGAGCACGGGGAGGAAGAGGATGATCGACGCGACGGCGGCCTGTATCAGGATCGCGACGTAGGGCGTTCCCCAGCGCGGGTGAATTCGGCCGAACGCGGGCGGGAAATACTTGTCGAGGCCTATGACGAACGCGACACGCGCCGGACCACTGATCCACGCGCCGACTCCGCCGATGTTGCCGATGACGTAGGCCGCCGCAGCCATCGGAGCCAGCCAGGCGACGGCTGGGCCGATTTGACGCGCGCCCGCGTCGATGGCTTGCAGGAAACCCGAAACGACATTGATGTCGTTGGGCGGGATGAGCAGCAGCATGGCGGCCGTCCCGACCAGATAGCACCCGACAATAAGGGGGGCCGACAGGTAAACCGCGCGCGGGAGCGTCCGTCTGGGATCCTTGATCTCCCCGCCCATCGTCGCGGCGAGCTCCATTCCGGCGAACGCGAAGGCGATCGACGCCCACAAGTTCACTTCGTCGAACGATCCGAAGTTTGGCGCGAGGCTGTGCCAGGTGAACGGCGTCGCGATGGAGTGAGTAGCCAGCGCGTAAACGCCGAGCGCGCACAGTATGACGCCAACGGCGTACGTCCCGACTCCTCCTGCGTTTTGAAGCCATTTGCCAGTGCCTAGGCCTACGATGTTCAACCCCACGGCGACCCACAGCGCGACGAAGCTGAACGTCAGCACGTACGGCCAACTATTGGCCAGACCGGCCGCTGACCGTCCCGCGATGAACGTCGCGACCACGGCGCACGAAATCAGGATCTGCGGATAGTACAGCACGTTGACCACCCAGTAACACCAACCGCAGAGAAACCCATGGCGCTCACCGAAGCGGCGACGAGTCCACGAGTAGATCCCGCCTTCATCGGGATAAAGCGTCGAGAGCTCACTGACGGCGAGCCCCTGGGGAACGAAAAAGAGCAGAGCAGCGAGTAGCCAGAGCACGAGCGCCGATGGGCCGGACTTCGCGGACGTGGCCAGCCATCGAATACCGATGACCGCGACGAGGTTGAACAACACCAGGTCGCGCGTCCCCATCGCGCGTTTGAGAGTGACGGCGTGCAGCGGCGCTGGCGCTGCCTCCCGGTCCGTCACGGCGCCGGAGGCTGTGGACGCCGCTGGCGTCAACTCCACTGGTGTGCCCATGCGGCGCTTAATCCTTCAGGTATACCTTTTCGGGATCGAGCACGCGGCGCAGCAGGTCGAGCTCGGCCGGGTTGGGCGGCACTGCGCGCGTGACGACGGGACGCGCCGCGAGTGGCCACCCGACCCCGCGCGCAACCTCCTCTGCGCTCACGCCCGGATACAGCGTCGTCAGCACGAGCTCCTCCGATACGGGATCGGCTTCCAGAATTCCTTTGTCGGTGATCACTTTGACCGGGCCAGCGCCCGGCATTCGCCTAGTGCTGCGAGAAGTCCCCCTGTAGCGATGTCCCGGGCTGGTGACGAAATCCACCGATCCGGGAAACGCTCGAGCGCCGAGCTTGGCAATGACGATCGTGCGCTTTGCGTGAATGGCGATCTCCGCCGCGCCGCCGCTTCCCGGCAACCGAACCGTCGGCCGGTCATATGAGCCGATGACCGTCGTGTTGAGATTGCCGTATCGGTCGATTTGGGCCGCACCGAGGAAGCCTACTTCGATGCGTCCGTTTTGCAGCAGGCACTGAAAGACGTCCGCCATGCTGCACACCATGAGCGACCCGGTGACCAGCGACGGATCGCCGATCGAGACGGGCAAGCGTTCGGGCACGGCGCCTACAGCCCCGGACTCGTAGATGAGCGTGAGGCGCGGAGCGTGTGTAGCCCGCGCGAGATTACACGCAAGATTTGGAAGCCCGATTCCCACGAACACGACTTCGCCGTCCTTCAGCTCGCGTGCGGCCGTCACGGCCATCATCTCGCTCGGGGTATAGGCAGGGGCGGCTTTCAACCCGCCTGCCGGCTCAGTACCCATAGTTCACGCCAGCGGACACCCGCTCACGGGCTCGCAACCGCTCGCGGAGTCCCGGTTGCGCATCGACGTACGCCGAGCGGTTGGCTACGCCGTAGACGTGCCGCTCGAGGTATCCCGCAAGCCTGGCCTGGTCGCGCGAGATCGCTTCCCAGGCGACGTAGAAATCGTTGTCACGGTCGTAGTAGCCCTGGGCGTATGACGGGTGGGCGCCCCAAGGCTCCACCACGACGGCATCGACGACGAGGCCCGGCACCAACGTCCTATTGGGGTCCGCCCGTATGACAGACTCGTCGACCAGCTCTTCGACGACCACGATCACGTGTCGAGACGCGAACGCCGCTTCCTTCTGCACGCCCAGCAGCCCCCAGATCTGCGTGTTGCCATCGCTGTCCGCGCGTTGCGCATGCACTATGGTCACGTCGGGGTTCAGCGCGGGCACAGTCGCGAGCACCTCTCCGGTGTACGGGCAGGTTACGGATCGAATCCGCGAGTTCGCCTCGGGCAGGTCAGTTCCGGCGTAGTCGCGAAGCGTCCAGAAGGGCAGGCGGGCCGCTCCCGCGCTCAATCGGGCGACCATCCCGAAGTGGGAGTATTCCTCGAGCTCGAGGCGTGGATGTCGGGCTGCGCCCTCGTCGGCCTTCTCTTCCGCCTTGACTTCCACCGCTCGGCGAAACGCGTGCAGGGAGCCCGCCCCGGGATTCCCGGCCCATGAGAACACGAGCTTCCGCGCACATCCGGCCGCGATCATCTGGTCGTAGATGAGATCGGGCGTTAGACGGCAGAGAGTAAGCTCCCGGCGTCCCTGCCGGATGATTTCGTGGCCGGCCGCGAAGCAAATGAGGTGAGTGAATCCCTCGATTACGACCGTGTCGCCGTCGTGCACGAAAGCGGCGATCGCATCGTGCATGGACATGAGCTTGGGCCGGCCCTCGATCCGACCCGCATTGTCCGTCAGCAGCGGCGGCTCATGAGCGGTGGCTCATGGTTGAGCCCACGGTCGCGTCGTACGCGATTCGCAACCGCGCTACGATATCGGCGATCTCCGCCTCTGTGATTACGAAAGGCGGCGCCAGCATTACCAAATCGCCGTTTACACCGTCGGCTTGGCCGACGTTGGGCCAAACAACAACGCCGGCGTCGAGCGCAGCCTGGGTGAACGACTCGGCGAAGTGTAGCGAGCGCGGAAATGGCGCCCGCGTTTCCGCGTCCTCGACAAACTCGACGCCGGCGAGCAACCCTCGACCGCGAACGTCACCTACGTGGGCGAGCTCTCGCATTGGAGCCAGCGCAGCGTGCAGCACGGGGCCCATGCGCGCACATCGCTCAATGAGACCGTGCTGCGTCAGGTAGCCCAGCGCCGCGACTCCGGCCGCGCACATCACGGGATGGTGGGAAAATGTCTGCGCATGGAGCAATCCGCCGCTCCCCCGCGCCAGGGGCTCGATGATTCGCGTCGGCGCAATTACGGCGGACAGCGGCGCATAGCCGCCGCTCAAGCCCTTCCCCATGACCATGACGTCGGGCACCGCCTGGTACGGTTCCAGAGCAGACCATGTCCCAGTGCGACCGGCGCCGGTCAACACCTCGTCGGCGATCCACAGTACCTCGTGGCGATCACAGATCTCGCGCACTCGACGCCAGTAGTCGGCGCGGGGGACGCTGGCTCCGGTTGACGACCCACCAATCGGCTCGGCGATGAACGCCGCGACGCGGTCTGGTCCTTCTGCGATTATCGCGGCCTCGAGCGCGTCGCCGCTGCACGCAGGGCACGGCGGGTCGATTCCACGGCACGCGCACCGATAGGTATACGGCGCTGGCACTCGTGGCACCGGGATGAGCCAGTCGCCAAAAATGGATCGATACTGCTCGCGGGCCGACACCGAGAGAGCAAGCAGCGTGTTTCCGTGATAGGACGGCGCCAGCGCGAGCACTGCCCGCTTGGCCTCACGCCCTGTTTCCACCCAGTACTGCCGCGCAAGCTTGAGCGCCGCTTCGACCGCCTCGGAGCCACTCGACAGCACATACACGTGATCGAGATCGCCAGGACTGCGATCGACGACAGCAGCCGCAAACGCTTCGACCGATTCGTGCGTGAAAGCCGTGCCGTTCACGTATCCGAGCTGCGAAGCCTGGCGCGCCATCGCATCGCCGATTTCGGCGACGCCATGTCCCAGGGTCACAGTGAACGCGCCGCCGCAGGCGTCCAGATAGGCTCGTCCTGTAGTGTCCCACACGCGGCACCCCTCGCCGCGCGCGATCACCGGGTAGTGCCGGCGCAGCTTGCGATAGAGCACGGGAGAGTCGGGGAACGCGTGCATCAGCGGTGCATCAATGCTGCGCAAGGCGGCCGTATTTGGCGAGCGCGGCCTGCAGTCGATCGTGGGGCAGGGCGGGCACGCGCAACGAGTCAGCGCCGATCATCGTTTGGGCCGCGACTAGGGCGTTCACGATTGCCTCATGGACTGACTGGATCGTCGCTTCGAAGAGTGGGTTCATGCGCTCGTTCGGAAGCATTTGCAGCTGTCGAATTCCCGTGCTGTCCACGGCGTGTGCGTTGGCGGTCGAGAAGGCCACGAAAATGTCTCCCGAAGAGTCGCCTCCCAGCCCTCCGGTACGGCCAATGCCTAGGGCGACGCGCTTCGCGATGCGCCGGAGCTGGTGCGGCAACAGAGGGGCATCCGTAGCGACTACCACGATTATCGATCCTACGTCCGCGTCTCGCGAGACTCCGGGCTTGTCGCACGTGCGGCGCTCCTCCACCGGCGGCAGAGGCGTGTGGCCAGCGAAGCACGGCAGAGGCTCCGGAATTTCCTTCCCCACCGGGACACCGGCAATCGTCAGCAATCGTCGCAGGCCGTAGTTGCACTGGACGAGCACGCCCACGGTGTAGCCGCCGTTCTTCGCCAAAAGTCGCCGCGACGCCGTGCCGATGCCGCCTTTGAACTCATGGCAGATCATCCCTGTTCCGCCGCCTACCGCTCCTTCGGCGACCGGGCCCGTGCGGGCCGAGTCGATCGCCGCGAACGCGTCAGCCTTGGTCACGTGGAATCCATCGATGTCGTTGAGCGCGCCGTCCCACGTCTCGGCGACGACTGGCAGTTCCCAATCGGCGTCGGGGAGATGAGTTACCTGCCACTCAATTACCGCGTCGCGGACCGTCCCGACGCTGTTGGTGTTGGTGATGAGCACGGGTCCTTTCAAGAATCCCGATTCCTCGAGCCAGGTCGTGCCGGTCATCTCGCCGTTGCCATTCAGCGTGAACCACGCCGCGAACGTCGGATCGCCGTTGTGTTTTCCGCGGGGCAGTATGGCCGTCACCCCGGTGCGTACGGGACCCACGCCCACTTGGCGCCTTCCGGCGCCGCGCAGCAGCGTCACGTGTCCCACCTCGACCCCAGCCACGTCGGTGATGGCGTTGAGTAGGCCGGGGGTGCCTTCGAACGGCACGCCGAGGTCGCGTGCTCTGACGTGCGCCTGCGCTTCGGCCGCTGCCGAGCTCATTGCGACCGCGCCGACTGTGAGGACAATGGCGGACAGTGACGCGCAAAAAGGCAGACGCGGCATCACGCGGCAGAATCCTCGAGGACGGCGAGCGCAGCATTGCGCCCGTGGACGGCGATCACGCTACCGCCAGGATGCGTTCCCACGCCGCAGAGGTACACTCCAGTCATCGGAGTGCGCGCCGTGAGGCGACGATCCCACATGTATGCCGGCAGGATTTCGCCGTGGAAGATGTGTCCGCCCGTCAAGCCTACGCGGCGCTCGATGTCTGGCGGGCCGAGCACTTCGAGGTCGATGATCGCCTCCGGCAAGTTGCTGGTAAATCGGGCGATCGATGTGATGACCCGCTCGCCGACTTCGGCTCGTCGCGTATCCCATGTGCCGCTCGCGAACTCGTTCGGCACAAACTGCGAGAATACGCTCATCGTGTGCACTCCCGGCGGCGAGACGCTCGGATCGATCACGCTGTGGAGGTAGATCTCCGTCCATATCTGGCCCGGCAGCTCTCCGGAGTTAGCGAGCCGGTGATTGTGAACCCACTCCGCCTTCGTGACCGGTGTGTTGATCTGTGCGGTGTGATGTGGCTCGTGCGTGCCCGGGCGCGAAGTGAAGTTGGGCAGCTCGCGAAGCGTCGCGTTAACCTTTACAGTCACCCCGCGGATTGGCACCGATTCTACTTGGGACCGCCAGCGACAGTCGGCGGCATTGCCAAGAAGGGCAAGTGTCCTCCGAGGATCGGCGTTCGAAATCACATGTGGCGCCGTGATGCGCTCACCCGACGCGAGCTCGACTCCTTCGCCGGGGATGATTCGGGCGACCGGTGTCCCTGTCGCCACGACCGCGCCGGCCTCGCGAGCGACATCGCACAGGATGAACGAGATCATTCCCATGCCGCCCGTGACGTAGCCCCACGTGCCTGGCTTGCCGAACATGCGGCCCGAGGCGTGGTGGTAGTACACCGAGGCCGTGCCCGCGTCGGCCGGACTCGCGTTGGTTCCGATCACGCCCTGCCCGAGATAGGCAAGCTGCAACCGCTCGTCCGTCAGGTATCGCTCGACATACTCACACATCGACCAGTCGAACAGCAGGTGGCGCGCCTCCTCGTCTCCCCCCAGTCGCTGCTCGATCTCGTCCCGACTTGGCGCCGCGGTCAGCCACAGATCCCGTTCGCCCGGCGGACGCAGCGCGTCGCGCAGGCGACGCTTCACGTCGAGCATTGCTCGCCAGCCGGCAAGATCCCCTGGCGCGAAGCGCCTCACTTCGGCCTCGCATCTCTGCTCGTCGCACCAGAGCTGAAGGCTCGAGCCGTCCTCGAAGGGGATGAACATTCCGCCGGCTGCGGGCGTCCACGCAAAGCCGTGGCTGACCATGTCGAGCTCGTCGATGACGAGAGGGTGCAGAAGGCCGCACACGTACGCGCACGGGGAGAATCGAACGCCGGGCCAAGGCTCGTCCAGCGTGCAAGCTCCGCCTACGCGGTCAAGCGACTCGAGCACGAGCACGCGCCGTCCCGCTCTCGCGAGATAGGCCGCGCAGGTCAACCCGTTGTGCCCAGCGCCTACGACTATCGCGTCCCACCTTTTGCGGGCCAGGGCCTTCACCGGGTCCGGCAGTCCGAGCCGGCCGAGCACGGCGGCGGTGGCACTCACGCCGCGAGCCGCGTTGGCCATCAGGCGATCATCACGTACCCAACGGGCTGCATGCGTTAATTTTGCCAAACCCCCGCGCGTTGCACTCGTCGGCGGGGATGGGCATACGCGTTGGAACGTGACCGCCAGGCACAGCAGGCGGGATCGTGCTCAATAAGCCGAATCGACGCGCATCGATCCATCGGGTGCCCTGCTCCCAAAGGAGGGAATACCGGCGGTTGTAAAGCAGTTCGGCGATGAGAGCTGGTTGCGAGGCGGCGCCGGAGTACGGTGCCAGCAGACCTGAGTTCTGGCGCACCAGATTCAAGTCGCTGACCGCTGCCCCGAGCGCGCCTGTGCCGATCTCCGCTTCGGCGCGGAGGAGAATCAATTCTTCGTCCTTGATTATCGGGATGGGCGAGGCGGGATTGGGAGCGCCACCGATGAAGTACACCGTGAACTTGAGGGTACCCTGAATCGGGATCCCTCCCAAAATCTGCGGTGGCTGACCCGCCGGGATAGGTGCGATCTTGTTTACCACGCGCTGGTCGGGCTGACCGCCAGGTTGCAACTGCGCATCGCTGTCGTTCTGCGCCAGGGCGAAGAAGATCGGACCGTTCAGCGGCTCCGACAGCGTGTCCCCGCGCTCTCCGCTCCCGGTGCCGAAGTCAAAGTATGCCCCGGATGCGAAGCTGGCAGGCGCCGCCGAGATGAACGACGAGTCGAGTGCCGCGAGCGCACTGGCGTAGCAGGGCGCACCGCATAGCTTGCTCGCGGTGGCGCGCAGCGCCTCGGCCTTGGCCGTGAGCGCCCACGTGTACTGCCGCCAAGTCTGTGGCGTGTTGAAGCTCGCGTAACCGGGCGGCACCGGGAAAGGAAATGTGCTCCCGGCTTTCGCCAGGTGGGTCCGCGCGGAATCGAGCAGGCCGAGGGCGTAGCCGTAAACGCTGTCCTCGGTAACGAACGGTGCCGGCACGGCCGTCACCGGGCGGTCAACGTCGACCGGCGCGCCGAGATTTGCGCGGGTTTCGATGATGTACATGAACTCCAGCGCCTTGATTGTTTCTGCGAAGCCAATCGACGCGGCCTGGTCCGGCGCTGCGAGATCGGGTGCTTTGGGAACGGCGTCGATGTAGTTGTTGGCGTTGCGGATCGCCGTGTACTCATTGAACCAGAGCTCGCTGCCGAATTCGCTGGACGACAGCGGGCCGTAATACGGCTCTTGGTAGTCCGGTTGGTTATTACCGGAGAGATTAATTCCTTCGCGCCCCATCGATCCCACGCGCCAGATGAAATTCTGCACATCGGCGCGAGATGACTCGAAAATACCGGTCGCCGCCGCGGACAGCTTTGCCTGTGTCGGGTTATTGATCAAAGATGAGAGCGTCGGCCCGTTCGGATCCGTGAGATTGTAGCTATAGCAGCCGGCGACTGCGACGGCAAAAGCGAGAGAGGCGGCGCGGCGGGCGGCGCGCGCCAACGACTTGGTCGCGTGCGTCATTGTCAGAACCCCGCGTTGATCGTGAAGTAGAAGGACCGCGACGGTGGATAAGGCGCCAGATCGACGCCGCGCGTGATCGCCTGCTCGCCGAAGTTGCTCACCTCGGGGTCATATCCGAAGTAGTTGGTAATCAGCAACAAGTTGCGCCCCGACGCGCTGAGTTGCAGGCTGCTCGCCCCGAAGAGCACCTTGGCGAACCGAACTGGGAAGTCATAGGCGAGTTTCAGCTCGCGAAGTTTGAGAAAGGTCGTGTTCTGTACGAACGGCGTCGCATTCTGGGTGGAGTTGCAGGCCAGGAATCGCGCATGGCCGGCGGGCGTACCGTCATCGGCCGCGAGATTGTTGCAGTCGTACAGCGAGAGCGTCTGGTTCTCCGCGACGCCGCCCTTCTGCCAATCCAACAGACCCGTGAGCGACCATCCACCGCGCGAGAACGTGTTGATGAACGACCAGCGGTACTCGGGATTGACTTGCCCGAGATACACGACATTGAACCCACCGCTGCCGTTTGGCACCTGTCCGATGATTTGCGAGATCGGACGCCCAGGCTGTACGAGAAATTCACCGAACGCCAATCCGAATCCCGCGGTCGCAGGCCTGAAGCTCGGAAACGGCAACGACTCGACCCTGTTGCGCAGCGAATTGAACGTGGTCTGGAATGTCCACGTGAACCTCCTCGCCTGAATCGGGATAACGGTACCGCCGATCTCGATTCCCTCGTTCTGGAACGTGCCGCCGTTCTTGTACACGGCGAAATAGCCCGACGATGGGGCCGGCGTACGAGGTAGGATCAAGCCGCTCGTGCGCCGGTGGTACAGCGTCAATTCCAGGTCTGCGCGACCGTCCCATCCCGAAGCATCGAATCCACCCTCGACTTCTCGAGTGCGCTCCGGCTTGATGGCAGGATCGGCCGCGTACGCCTGAGT